>ENA-ORXD01002250-ORXD01002250.1-sediment-metagenome-genome-assembly--contig:-NODE-2250-length-13304-cov-4.447947_pt1 | contig 13304 bp, 13 predicted proteins | sample MGYA00237862_ERZ511471 | MGnify/ENA metagenome assembly ERZ511471 | reverse complement strand
AGATAATGTAAAACAGCACCTGCAGCCTGCAAAGCCGCCGTCATGCCGGCGCAGCCGAAACCATCCAGGGATGAACAGTTGAAAAAATCGAGAATCAGACCGCGAACGCGGTCCTCGGCAAAAACCCACTCCGGCAAAATATTGATCACCCGATGGCCAAGGTAAACCTGCAATTCCTGACGCCAGGCGGCAGCGACATCCCCTTCGGGGAACAACACCTCAGCCGGATTAACAGAGCTGATTTCGCTCCCCAATCCGGCAAGAGAAGGCATCTCGGTCACCCGGAACTCGCCGGTGGTGATATCGAGCAGAGCCACCCCATAGGGACCTGCCTCGGGACCGGCTAACGCCATGAGAAAATTGTTTTCCTTAGGCTCAAGAGTCTCGGTGTCGGTTACGAGCCCAGGGGTGACAACTCGCACCACTTCCCGTTTGACGATCCCTTTGGCCGCTTTGGGATCCTCAACCTGTTCACAAATGGCAACCTTGTGGCCACTCTCAACCAATTTGGCGATATAAGGTTGGCAGCTGTGATAGGGGATGCCGCACAGAGGAACTTCTTCAGCCGCCCCCTTGTTCCGGGAGGTCAGGGTAATATCCAGGATGCGTGAGGCGGTCACCGCATCATCCATGAACATTTCGTAAAAATCACCAAGACGAAAAAACAAGATGGCGTCAGGATACTGGGATTTGATTTCCAGATACTGGCGCATCATCGGAGTGGTTGTTGACATGTATGATAAACCTCGATCGGCTGCTGATTAACTGTGCCCTGGCAACACGCAGCCAGAGAATTTTAAATCGTATTATGTTAACAGAGCCATGCCCCACTGTAAACCGTTTCCTGGGCTTTTGATCCCATATCTTCTTGACCCGAACTGCTGGCAATGTTATGAAAAAACTCGCTGAAAAGGAGCCCAATTATGACCCGACTGCAATTTATCGATACGATCGACCCTGAGTTCAAAACCGAACTTTTTGAAGTGAAGTCATTGGAGGATGAAATCCGTGTGGATCATCTATGCAGCGACTTTCTCAAACACTTCTATCGCTATTTGGTGGAAGAAAAGAAGATTCAGCCTGAAGAGGCCGGTTCCATGGCCTACGGTGCGGATTATTTTCTTAAGGAATTCATTATCCCGGATCGACGGGAAAATATTTTTCTCATCTCCGCCAATAGAGTTCGGCAGTTTGCCGGGAACTGGTATATCGTGAAAAACCTTGAACCGAACATGGCGGAATTGACCGCTATCCTGCAGGGTGTCGAACAATTTTACAAATTCTGCCAGTGTCTCGGCAAGGTTTCAACCGAGCTGACCAATTCAATCAGTCGCGAATGCCAAAACCTGGCTTTCTACGCGGAACGAATCGAAGCCTTTTGGGATATCAGTGGCGACGGATATAATGCCTGGGATCAGGCATGTTCTCTGCGCGACTGATTTTTTCTTCTCAGGACACAGGCCGAATCATGAGCCCATCGGCAACCAAAATTCGTGCGGCGCGCTTTTCACTTGCTACAGCCACCTCTCTGGCAGTGTTGAAGCTGACTACCGGTATCATGACCGGATCCATGGCGGTCCTTGCCTCCGCAGTCGACAGCCTGCTCGACATCCTCATGTCCGGGGTCAATTACCTGGCCATCCGTAAAGCCGAACAACCCGCCGATGAGAATCATCCGTTTGGTCATGGAAAATTCGAAACCCTGGCGACCCTGTTTCAGGCTCTGGTGATTTTCACATCCGGGTTGTGGATCCTTTACGAAGCCACAACCCGCCTATTGGAAGGCGCCCATCCGCAACGCCTCGGCAACGGTGTCATCGTGCTGATGATCAGTGTCGGTGCCTCGGTCTGGATCAGCCGCTACCTGAAGTCTGCGGCAAAAAAAACCCACTCGTCGGCTCTGGATGCGGACTCATTGCACTTTGCCATGGACGTTTACACCAACCTGGCTCTGGCAGCCGGTCTGGTGATCATGTCCCTGTTCGACGTCCCCTGGCTCGATTCACTCCTATCCATCCTTGTCGCCGCTTATATTTTGCTCGAAGCCCTGCGCCTGGTGCGCCACGGCATGCGGGACATCCTTGATGAAGAACTCCCGGCCTCCATCCGCCAGGAAATTACTGACATCATCGAAATGCATAAGGATGTTCTGGTAGACCACCACCAGCTGCGCACGCGCCGAGCCGGGTCTCAAAAAATCATCGATTTTCACCTGACGGTGTGTAAGAACCTGACTGTGAAGGACGCCCACGACATCGCGGACCATCTGGAAAAGGAAATCGAAGCAGAAATCCTCGGCGCCGACGTCATCATCCATGTCGAACCATGTCGCGACAAAGACTGCCCGGGGCAAGAGCATTGCGCACGCTGGATCAAGAAGCGCAGCCAGATCATGCACGAGAAGTAAAATTCAACAACCCTTTCAGACCTTTTTAGATGTAAACATTATCGACAAGCATTCCATTAGCGGCTACAAACAACAACGCTAAGCCTATAAAACAAAAAAAGCGCGACCAATGGCCGCGCTTTTTTGTTTAAAGTTTTTTGGAAATTCTATTTTTTCCGGGCAAACCAGGCTAAGCCGATCAGACCACCACCTAAAAGCAGCAGTGTGGAAGGTTCGGGAACAGGTGTGGTGCCACCTTGAATGAAGGCGGTGACATGCGAGTAATCGACGACTTCCTTACCTCTGGGATTTAGCCAGGTACTGTTATAAAAACCATCAATATTGAGAGTAACAGCATCAAAGATATAAGCAACAAAACTGTTGTTGGCCTGCTTGACACCAAGGGCAAAGCTGACCGTTTGCCCGGAATAAGCTTGAGGTGCGATCAGACTATAAGAAAACGAATAAGGTTGATCCTCAAGAGGAGTGACAGTTAAAGTCCAACCGGCCATGCCATCATTTGCTGGGCCATCATCTTTATCGTATTTTGCGACATAGACAAAGGGGTCAGCAAGGGTACCGGCCTGGGTGTTGATAAATCCAGCCTCACTCAAGGGATTGTCCCCGACGGCATCGTCACCATAGCAAGAATCCGCTGTGGCGCCATTGGCTGTCGCATCAGTGGTTAAGCAGGAGATCGGCGTAGAAAAAGCGGTCGAAGCGAAAGCCAGTAAGCAAATGAGCAGCAAAGATATTTTCTTCATAGGGATCTCCACTTGTTATTCGTTTTAGTCCTTCTTCTTCATCTTAACGATTTGCAAAAAATGAACCACTTTATTTTTCATTTAGTTTCGGCATGTTACCTTCCAACAAAACATGAAAAAGCGGAGATGTAAAATCGACCGACATTATTTTCATCCAATATTTATTTAAGACAAATTGTTTTTTGAGGCATTACAAAAAAGCGGTCCATTTCAACATTGAAAATGGACCGCTCTTAACTGACAGCACAATAAATTTTTCAATCGTGCCTCTTCAGCAACTCCAAACTCTCGATAACCTCACGACTCCCCTGCTGCCGTTCTTCCATGGCCTGGAAGATACGCTGAGCCATATCACTCACGGCACGAACCGCAGCTTCAATATCTTCAGTATTCTGTAGCTGACGACTGGTCGCATTGACCATGTCTTCGGCCATCGCCTTAACGTCCTCAACAGACTTAGCAATACTTTGCGTCCCGTGGGCCTGCTCCTGGGAGGCCAAGGAGATCTGGGCCGACATCTCGCCAAGCTGTTCGATGGAGCGGGTAACAAATTCGGCGCTTCGAGCCACCTCCTCCGTCGCATTTCGAATATCCAAAGCCATATCCATGGCAACCGCAGCGCTTTCAAGGATTTGCCTCAGTGATGCATCAACCCCCTGACCAAGAATAATCCCTTCCTGAACCAGCTCACGAGTAATGGTAATCTGTTCACCGGTGTCCCGGGTATATTCCTGAATCTCGCCGATAACCCGCGAAATCTTTCCGGTCGAGGTCGCGGCCTCCTGCGATAAATTGCGCACCTCTTCGGCAACAACGGCAAAAGAACGACCATGTTCCCCCGCCTGGGCCGCAATAATCGCAGCATTGAGGGCCAACAGATTGGTCTTCTGGGTAATTTCGTTAATAACAGCCGTAATACTGTCGACCTCGTCGCTCTTTTCGATCAGCCGGCCAATAACCTGGTAGGTTTTATCAACGGCACAGGAAATCTGCTGCAACCCGCTTTGTGCGTCGGCCATGGCAGAAACCCCTTTTTCGGCCTGGACCCGAACGGTTTCCGACATGCTGTGTGAATTGGCTCCAGAGTTTTTGACTTCTTTGATGGTCTGGCTGATCTGGGTCATGGACGAAATCGATTTTTCCATGAAATCGGTCAACTGGGACAGGTTTTGGGAGACCTGATTGATGGATACGGAGATCTCGCCGACGGCCGAACGGGTCGTGTCGACCGCTTCGCGAACGACGTCAGCCGCTCCGGCAACATCGGCAATGGCCATGGCATTGGAACGAGTGGCCACCTGCAGAGAGCTTTCGAATTGAGCGTAATCGCTTCGATAACGCAGCAATTCCTGAAAGGTGGTTTCAAGTTCGCCGGTCAGTTGTTCAACACCATCAAGAAGGGAAATTTTTGCCAGTGAAGCAGAAATCTGATTGGCAAACAACTTGACAGTGGCCAAGTCAGTATCATCCAGGGGACGTTTTTTCTTCTTATTGTCGACACTGAATAGACCGACGACTTCATCACGCACAACAATGGGGAAAATAATGAAGTTTTTGGACCGAAGCTGAGGAATGCCTTCACAGGGGGCCTGCAGGTGATAGCTGCTATCCATGCGGCTGACATCTTCGACCAAAAGGGGCCGGTTTTCCGCATAGCTTAAATACAGGGCTCCGGCGCGATTATCCAGAGGGATGTCCACATTTTCAGGGACTTCCCCCTCAAAACCGCGACTGACGACAAAATCAAAACAGTTATTAGCCCGGTTAACCATCAGCACGTTTACCCGGTCATAGCCCATGATGTCATGCAGACCATCCCCGGCCAATTTAAGGACTTCGCTGGCATTCATCGATTTCTGCAGGTCCGCATTGATCGAATGAAAGCTCTTGATCGCCTGGTTCAGATCCCTGAACCTGATCTCAAACTCCTCTTTTTGCCTGGCGACGTCACGATTGAGTTGATCGAGCCGCTTGGCACGGTCCAAGATCTGTTGATTGGCCCGTCCAAGGAAATAACCAAGGGTTGCCAAAACCATTGAGGTGCCGAAACCCATGTAGATGTAGAGAGAAATACTCTGCGGAGATTGAATAATATCGCCGATGATCTGCTCAAAGACTCCCTTACCCTCTTCCCAAAAAATAATCAGCCGCAGAAAAATCCACACGATCGGGGCGGAAATTCCAAAAACCAATCCGATAATCGCGTAAAGCCAACGTCGTTCCACATGCTCGGATGTCGCCATCACACCATCCCTTTTCAAGATCAAACCTGCCCATCAATTTCAGCGGCCAACGTACAGTCCAAGTTCTTCAGCCGTTCTTACGAGCTCACCATCAGGATCCACACGATTCAGGACACCGACAGCCTTGGCGATATCAATCGCCACGACCGAACGACCGCGCAAGGCAACCATTTTGCCAAACATTCCGGCCTCAGCCATTTCCACGGCCTTGACGCCAAACCGAGAGCCAAGCAACCGGTCTGTGTGCGTAGGCGAGCCTCCGCGTTGGACATGGCCAAGGACCACCACTCGACTTTCCATGTCGACACAACGACCAAGTTCATTGGCAACGAATCGGCCGATACCGCCAAGACGTTCTACCCCCAAATTCTGCCCTGGCTGCAACTGAACAACCTTGTCGCCGCCTGCAGGGTGCGCCCCTTCAGCCACCACCACAATGGAAAATCGGCTGCCACTCTCCCGTCTTCTGCGCAAAGCCTCGCAAACACCTTCCATCCGGAAAGGGATTTCGGGAATAAGAATGACATCAGCAGACCCGGCTATTCCAGATTCTAAAGCGATCCAGCCGGCATCCCGTCCCATGACTTCGACAATCAAAACTCGGTGGTGACTTTCAGCTGTGCTGTGAAGCCGATCCAAAGCTTCTGTAACGGTGGAAACAGCCGTGTGATAGCCAAAGGTCACATCGGTGCCACTCAGGTCATTATCGATGGTTTTGGGAACGCCGATGACGGCAACCCCTAATTCAGAGAGACGCTGAGCAATTTTCAGAGTCCCGTCGCCTCCAACCGTGATCAGCACATCGGCTTTGAGACGCCGAAAATTCTCAATAACCTTGGCCGTTACATCGACCAATTCCATCCTGCCATTGACCATGACCGGATAAGCCAGGGGATTACCACGATTGCTGGTGCCAAGAATGGTCCCGCCGCGCGGCAGGATACCGCGGACCGCCGCCAAATCCAGCTCGCGGGTTCTTGGGCCCTCAAGCAGGCCGTCAAAGCCATCTTCGATCCCGATAACACGCCAACCGCGCCGGATGACAGCCGCACGAACCACCCCGCGGATAACAGCATTCAATCCGGGGCAGTCACCACCACCTGTCAATATGGCAAGGGTCTTGCTCATACGCAACGCTCCTCTTTCAACCAAATGAAGCAGAACAATGCAATTAACACGCCTAATTCATTGAAGTTTACCCGAAACAGCCAGGATTGACAGGTGGTTGTAATCAATTATGAATTATTTTAAATAATCTTACCTAAAATGGAATTGTTAGGGAGAATTCAGGGTGAGATGAACAAGATCAGCCGCTCCGAGTATCCCTGCATAGTCACCGAGAACCCCTGCTAGAATGTTCATCCGCTTGGCAGGTATGTCAAAAGCCCGCCGAGCAAGTTCCTGATGTAACGTTGGGAGGATCAAATTGAAACTCGCAGATGCCCCACCGCCAAGAATGGCAGCTTCAAGATTTAACAGGTTAGCCAAGCCAGCCAGGACCTGGCCGAGTCGACGCCCAGCCTCAGCAAAAGCGTTCAGGGCGACTTCATCCCCTGCCAAAGCCGCTTTGGCAACAAGAGCCGAAGTCAATTCGGTTTGCGGGAATTTAGCTAAAGAACTGGCCTGACCACGGGACAGGCTTTCTTTCACAGACAGAACAATACCACGGGCGGAGGCATATTGTTCAAGACAGCCAGTGCTGCCACACGCACATGGGCGGCCATCCGCCTCGACCATAATATGACCGATCTCTCCGGCAGAGCCATCGATTCCCTCCCACAAGCGATCAGAAAGGACCAGGCCGCCGCCGACACCGGTACCGAGGGTCAGCGTGACCAAGGAATGATAGGGCCGTCCTGCCCCGAAGCGATATTCTCCCCAAGCTACAGCATTGACATCATTGACCACGCGCACCGGACATTTCAGACGACTGGCAAGAGCAGATCCAAGTTCAAGGCCATTCAGAACGTGAACATTGGGAGCAAACAAAACCTTTCCATCCGCCGCAACAACCCCGGGAACGCCAATCCCGACGCCCTCGAGATCGTTAGAAGAAATTCCCGTCGATTGAATAATGGCCTGGCAAAGATCTGTCAGAAAACCAACGAATTTGGCACTGTCAGCATCCTGTGGCGTGGGCATGCGTTGCAGCCCGAATGTTTGCCCCTGGGCATCAATCAACGCTCCACGGCAATTCGTACCACCCAAATCAATCCCGAGCAGTGGACGATGGGTCATTGCTCCTTCCTTTTGGCTTCGGTTGCAATCGCTAATTTGCCGAATCCTGCCAAACGCGCCTCGTCCATCAATTGCACGACTTTTCCGTGCAGCGCATCTTTATCGGCCAACAACACAAAAGTCATGCGCGCAGCTTTAGGGCCAAAGGATTGAAGACGAGAACGCAACGTATCCAGGCTCATGGCTTGATCTTTAAGGAAGATCTCGCCTTTCTGGGATAAGTAGACTTTGACCTCATCCGGTTCCTTTTCACTGACCTGCGAAGACGATTCCGGAAGTTTGATGGAAATCCCAGGCGTTTCGACAAAGGTGGTGGAAATCATAAAAAATATCAGCAGCAGGAAGACAACGTCGACCATCGGTGTCAGGTCGACGCGTGGCTCCTCTCGCCGTTTTTTGCCGAAGGCCATGGATCACTCCCCTAACATGTCGACCAGGTGTAGGGAATATTCTTCCATCTCAAGAATAATCCGGTCGGCTTTACCACTGAGATACTTGTGCAGAAGGATGGTCGGAATGGCGACGGAAAGGCCGGCGGCTGTGGTAATCAACGCCTCGGAAATCCCTCCCCCCAAGGTCGCGGGAGTGCCGACCCCCTGAATGGCGATGACATTAAATGCCCGAATCATCCCCATAACGGTCCCCAGCAGACCAAGCAAAGGTGATATGGTGGCAATCGTTCCCAGCAGTCCAAGGTAACGTTCCAGGGGAGCCATTTCTCTCCCCCCGGCTTCTTCAACCACCGTCTTGATATGACTCCGGCTACGTCCGGCAGCGCGCAGGGCGGCCAGAAAGATGCGCGCCAGGGGTGAGTTGTTCCGTTGGCAAACAACCACGGCCTCATCGATACGATTTTTCTGTACCAGACTTTCAACGTCTAACACCAGAGCATAAACCCCGCTTTTCAAACGCACGTAAGTCCACCACCGCTCCAGAAAAATCCCAAGAGCCAGTACAGAACAGACCAAAATCGGGTACATGAGTACCCCACCTTTTTGAAAAAACAGCAACATTGGAACCTATCCTTGATCAGAGATAGCCCTGGGTCAGGGCGCAGGTGATGAATTCACAACCGTCACCGAGCCGCCTGGAGCAGACGATTGTTGTTTATGTAATTGCTTCAGTTGACGCCGCAATGCCTGGTTCTTCATTGACTGAATCCCGCCTTGCAGTAAAAAGCCGAAGGCAAACGGCACCAGAATGACCAGAAACAAAGGCAATGGCGGAGTGATATAACCGAAAAAATTGATAGTGATCGACTGAACATTGTTGACGGCAAAAACGATCCCAATAACCAGCAATACCAACAGAACAAGAGTCTTAAGCAGTTTCATCCTCTCCTCCTTGAAGGGCTGCAATTAAAATAGCATAGGTCGAACGCAGATGCTGCGGAATCACCCGGACATCAGCAAACAAAGGCATAAAGTTGGTGTCACCGCTCCAACGCGGTACGATATGCATATGCAGATGATCGATCACCCCTGCACCGGCCGCGCGACCGAGGTTGACGCCGATATTGAATCCCTGCGGGTTCATGGTGCGTTGCAAAATCGCCTGACAACGAACCAGAAGTTGATGCATGTCGAGAATTTCTTCAGCAGATAGGCTGGCAAGGTCAATGGTGTGCCGATAAGGTGCAACCATCAGATGGCCGTTGGAGTACGGGTATTTATTCATAATGATAAAAGAATGCTGACTACGATGTAAAATAAGGCGATCCTCATCTTCGTCGCAGTGCTGCGGCAGACAGAAAATGCATCCCTTTTGGCAGACCTGTTCAATATACTCCATGCGCCAGGGAGCCCAGAGCTTTTCCATAGAATATCCTCTTAGCTGCAAGGTCAACCGGAAGAGGTTAAACCTGTGGAACTGAATCAATCCTTAAAATATGTCCGGTGATATGCTGATCAATTTCCAGAAGCCCGACACTCGGTCCGGGGGCACGTCGGGGGTCGGTCGGGCTGCCAGGGTTGAACAACAGAATACCATTCTTTTCATGGCACACGGGAAAATGACTGTGCCCGTAAACCAGGCAGTCGATCCCCTCGCCTCTAAATTCTGCCAGAACTCGATCCTCGATCCCGTGAGGAGCCCCCCAACCATGGATCAGTCCAATCCGCTTCCCCCCGACTCCGACAATCCTCTTACAAGGAAGCCCTGGAACTACAGGGTCCATGTTCCCGCGAACAGCGTGAACAGGCAAGGGCGAGAAAATATTTAAAATATCCGGATCAACCATATCTCCGGCATGAAGAATAAGATCAATACTTGGCCAGTGCCGCTCACGGATGTCAGCGAGAAGGGCCATACCCCGGCCACCAAGTAGATGAGTATCTGAAAGGACTCCGATTTGAATCATGAGTTAACCCTGAACTTGATTATCGCCACAAACTACCGCTTTTAAGGCAAAGGTGCAAGACCGATTGAGTGAAACTGCGGTTCAGAAATCATCCCCCTTTGGATACATATGGCTGAAATCCGCCTAAGTGACCAGAGATTGCCACCAAAAAAGAATAAAACCAAATACCTGCAGATTTGGATTGTTGCCTTGACGCTTGAAAAACAAGGGGTATCTTTAATTCAACTCGTAACGGACTCCCTTGGCACCCGGGTTGCTTATTCGGTTTACACAATCAACAATTAAACAGGGTTTCATTTCTGATGAAACGAGTTTCATCTTGACAAGAACAACAAGCACGCATATTTTTACCTACACTAAAATTTTAAAGTTATCCTAAAACCCAGCCTGCAGAATCAACGACATTATCGTAAATAAAATGATATCTCATTTTATGTAGGATTTCGCAGGACCATGTAATTGGCAGCTACAGATAAGGAGAGAAATGACCATGGGCAAACGCGAAGAAGCTCTCGAATATCACAGCACAGGACGTAAAGGGAAAATAGAGGTCATCGCCACCAAGCCCTGTGCCACCAGCCGCGACCTGTCACTGGCTTACAGCCCCGGTGTTGCCGAGCCGTGCCTTGAAATTGAAAAAAATCCTAACGATGCCTATAAGTACACTGCCAAAGGGAACCTGGTCGCCGTTGTTTCCAATGGCACAGCAGTTCTGGGTCTCGGCAATATCGGCGCCTTGGCAGGCAAACCGGTTATGGAAGGGAAAGGGGTCCTGTTTAAACGTTTTGCCGATGTCGACGTCTTTGATATCGAACTCGACACCTTGGACCCCGACGAAATCGTCAAAACCGTCAAGCTTCTTGAACCGACATTTGGCGGCATCAACCTTGAGGACATCAAGGCTCCTGAATGTTTTTATGTTGAGGAAAAACTTCAGGAGATCCTCAACATTCCGGTGTTCCACGACGACCAGCACGGCACCGCCATTATTGCTAACGCTGGCCTGATCAATGCCCTCGAAATCATAGGCAAAAAAATCGAGGACGTAAAAATCGTCGTCAATGGCGCCGGGGCCGCCGGTGTGGCATGCGCCAACATGGCATTGACCTTGGGCGCCCGCCAGGAAAACATGTATCTGTGCGACACCAAAGGGGTCATCTACAAAGGCCGCACCGAGGGGATGAACGAATACAAGGAGCGCCTCGCCAATGACACCGACGCCAGAGAACTGGCCGAAGTCATGGAAGGTGCCGACGTGTTCTTCGGGGTGTCCGTCAAGGGCGCCCTGACCAAGGAAATGGTTAAGTCCATGAACCGCGATCCGATCATCTTCGCTATGGCCAACCCGGATCCTGAAATCACCCCCGACGAAGCCAAAACCGTTCGCACCGACGTAATCATCGGCACCGGCCGCAGTGACTACGCCAACCAGGTCAACAACGTGCTGTGCTTCCCGTTCCTGTTCCGGGGCGCCCTCGATACTCACGCCTCGGCCATCAACGCCGAGATGAAAATGGCAGCGGTCAAAGCGCTTGCGGCCCTGGCCAAAGAAGACGTTCCCGACTCGGTTGTCAAAGCCTATGGCGACACCAAATTTACCTTTGGTCGCGAATACCTGAATCCCAAACCGTTTGACCCGCGGGTTCTCCTCCGCGTGGCCCCGGCGGTTGCCAAGGCGGCCATGGAATCCGGCGTCGCTCGCCGGCCCATCAACAACATGGAAAAATACTTGGAAAGCCTGGAAGCCCTGCAAGGACGCTCCAAGGAAATCATGCGTCTGCTCATTAACAAGGCCAAGGCCAATCCCAAACGCATCGTTTTTCCCGAAGGGGAAGAAGAAAAAATCCTGCGTGCCGCTCAAGTTATCCTTGACGAGAAGATCGCCATCCCGATTCTGCTCGGTTCGCGTGAAGAAATCGAACTCAAAATTAGTCAGCTCAACCTCGATCTGACCGGTGCCGAAATCATCGATCCGGAAAATGCCTCCAGCCTTGATTTCTACACCGAGAAGTTCTTTGAAATGCGCCAGCGCAAAGGGGTCACCCTGGCCGAAGCGCGGCGGCAGATTCGCAAAAACCGCAACTATTTCGGTTCAATGATGGTGAAAATGGGCGATGCCGACTCCCTGCTTTCCGGTATCGTGCACCATTATCCGGAAACCATCCGCCCGGCTTTGGAAATCATCGGCAAGCAGGAAGGGCTCTCCAGGGTCCACGGCCTGTACATGCTGGTGTTCAAAAAGGATGTCATCTTCTGCGCCGATACCACGGTGACCATCGAACCGACCGCTGAGGAACTGGCGGAAACGGCCATTCTGTCAGCGTCCAAGGCCAAGCATTTCAATGTCGATCCCCGCATCGCCATGCTCAGCTTTTCCAACTTCGGGAGTGCTGACCACCCATTGACCATGAAGGTCCGGCGGGCGACCCAGCTGGTTAAGGAATGGGCTCCGGAGCTGATTGTCGACGGTGAAATCCAAGGCAACGTCGCCCTCGATCCAGACCTGATCGCCAAACAGTACCCATTCTCGCAGTTAAAAGGGGACGCTAACGTCTTCATCTTCCCTGATCTCCAGTCCGGGAACATCACTTACAAGCTGCTCAACAAGCTCGGCGGTGCCGAGGCGGTCGGGCCGATCCTGATGGGGATGAAGAAACCGATCCACGTTCTGCAACGTGGTGACAGCGTCAACGAAATCGTCAACATGGCTGCCGTGGCGGTCGTTGACGCCCAGGAAGCAGCGATGCGCTAAGCGTTTTTTCCATAACACGCCAAAAGAGGGGAGCCGCGGCTCCCCTCTTTTGTTATCTCCCCTTCCCTCCAAAGCGTCTTCCTGTTAAAATGCTGCGATTCTCATCCCTAAAGGAGCCAAACTGATGCGCTACCGTAGCACCCGCGGACAAATCAAGGGTCTGGCGTTCAAAGACGCCATCATGATGGGCCTGGCCGATGACGGCGGCCTCATCGTTCCCGAGTCCATCCCCAGCCTGACTCCCGGTGATCTTGATGCTCTGGCCAAACTCGCGTACCCGGAATTGGCCTTTCAGATCATCTCCCGATTCTGTAATGACATTCCCGCTGCCAATCTGAAGGATCTGATCGATCGATCCTATGCGAGCTTTTCTCATCCCGAGGTGACTCCGCTGGTCCATCAGGATGGGGTCTACATCTTGGAACTGTTCCATGGCCCGACCCTGGCGTTCAAGGATGTGGCCCTGCAGTTTCTCGGCAACCTGTTTGCCTATTTGCTCAAGGAACGCAACGAGAAGATGAATATCGTCGGTGCGACTTCGGGCGACACCGGCAGCGCTGCC
>ENA-ORXD01002249-ORXD01002249.1-sediment-metagenome-genome-assembly--contig:-NODE-2249-length-13308-cov-3.523770_pt1 | contig 13308 bp, 10 predicted proteins | sample MGYA00237862_ERZ511471 | MGnify/ENA metagenome assembly ERZ511471 | reverse complement strand
AACGCAATAGTTCGGGATCTGTGTCTCGCACACGTTTGATCACTGCACCCTGACCCAGCCGAAGTTCGCTGAGCGGGATGTCCGTGACGTCTGGCAGCGAGAGGTCCTTCCCTGGTATGGGGTCCCCATGCGGGTCGTGTTTGGGGTGTCCCAGCGCCGCCGCAATGCGGTCCTCAAAATGCTCCGAGATCACATGTTCCAGGCGGTCTGCCTCATCGTGGACCTCGTCCCAGGGATACCCCAGGATACGGTGAAGGAACAGCTCCAGCAGCCGGTGGTGGCGGATTGTTTCCAGCGCGATCTTTTCACCCGCATCCTGTACGGCGGGCGCATTTCAATCTTAATTGGTATTTTCTCGGCCCTGGTTGGCACGGGTGTGGGCGCTCTGGTCGGGTCTGTGGCCGGTTTTTATGGAGGCAAACTGGATAATTACTTGATGCGCTTCACCGATATGGCTTATTCCATCCCGACTCTGCCTTTGTTGATCGTGTTAAGTTCGTTTACCAAGGCCGCGGTTCCCATGATGGTGGCCATCATTGGTTTCCTGAGCTGGATGCCGACCGCCCGGGTGGTGCGCGGTTCGGTGCTTTCGATCAAGGAAAAAGAGTTTGTGGAAGCCGCCCGGATGATTGGCGCGCCGGATCACACCATTATTGGCAGGCATATCCTGCCCAACGCGATTGGCCCGATCATCGTGGGTGTCACTCTCGGGGTGGGGAACGCGATCATCGTGGAATCCTCTTTGAGCTTCCTTGGGCTTGGTGTTCAGCCCCCTACGCCCACCTGGGGCAACATGCTGATGGATTCCCAATCTACCATGGCCACCAAACCCTGGCTGACGATTTTCCCCGGTATGGCCATCCTGCTGATTGTGCTTTCCGTCAACTTCCTTGGCGATGGGCTGCAGGACGCGCTCGATCCGACCCTGCGAAAGCGGTAATCGGGAGCGGTCCGGCAGTTTTATTGGTATTTTTTATGGGTATTACGCAGCAATCTCCTGCCCATAGGCTTTCTTGCCTGTCCTGGACGGATGAAATGAGAAAAAATATGGAGAAAAACATGCGCGCAGCGTTTTCAATGATCCCTGAGCCGGCTCAACCCCACCTCCGTGGAGACTTTTGGGCGCTGCCGGGTCGGCTGGAGGATGTTCCGGCCGCCCGCTGTGGGACAGGTTCATTGCTGCGATATGTCTGGCGGGAGCGCGGCGGGAAGGGTTGAACGCGTGCTGCTTCACTGCCCGGTTCTCAGGGTGGTGGAACGTTCACTGTTGGGATCAAGAGGTTTTCTGATCCTCTTTCAGGGCTGTGGGCGCGGTGGTGGTTCGGTGCGGTTTATAAATAATTTCGGGAAAAATTAACAAAGCCAACCAATGGACAATGAGGCGATCATGGAAGCTGTATTGTTAGCATAGAACGCCACCGCCGCCCTCCCCAAAATGATGAATCGACACAACCGGTTTAGCCGGACCGCTGGACTTGCAGCCCGGTACCTGTTTGTGCGGAAGGTTTATGGAGATGAAAATGGATTTCAGTCAGCAGGTTGTCGTGGTTACTGGCGCGGGCAATGGGATTGGATTGGGGATCGCCCATGCTTTTGCTGAAAATAAGGCCAGGGTGGTTGTGGCCGAAATCAATGAGAATTCCGGCCGCCGCGCGGTGGAGGAACTGCGAGCCGCGGGGGGCGAAGCTTTCTTTGCCCAGGTAGATGTGGCCGATGAACCCCAGGTGGAGCGGATGGTCCAGGCTGTTCTCGATGAATACGGCCGGATTGACGTCCTTGTCAACAACGCCGGGGTGGTTGCCCATCGCCTGCTCACCGAACTGGACCGCGAAGAGTGGGACCGCCAGCTGGCTGTCCAGCTCACCGGTCCGTTTTTGGTTTCCAAACATGTCGCCCGCCACATGATCGCCCGCGGAGGGCAGGGCAAGATCGTCAATATCTCCTCGGTTTCCGCGGTGATGGGGCGTGTCAAGGGCGGCTCGCACTGCGTCTCAAAGGGCGGCCTGACCATGCTCACCAAGGTGCTTGCCATGGAGCTCGGCCAGTATCAAATTAATGTCAACGCGGTGGCGCCGGGCCTGATCGATGTCCCCGCCCAGCGCAATGAGGATAACCTGTCGTCAGAATACCAGAACCGCTATCTTAAAGAGGTTCCCCTGGAGCGCATGGGAAAACCGGAAGATATCGCCCAGATGGTCATGTTCTTGTGCTCGCCCGAGGCAAACTGGATTTCAGGCCAGCTTTTCCTGGTGGATGGCGGCCTGATGGCCGGGCATCTCTCTTTCCAGGGCGTGCACGATTTTGCCATGCTGTACGGCCACTAAACCGGTGGCCAGGGAGTTGTGAGGATGGATAAACCGCTTTATTTCTGCAATGCCCGTCTGATTGATGGCAGCGGCCAGCCGGTTCCGGCGCGGCCCTCTGCCTTGCTGGTGGAGGGCAATCGGGTGGCGTGGGTGGCGCCTCAGGCCGACATGCCCTGCCCCGATGGCGCGGTCCGGGTTGACCTGGAGGGGAAAACCCTTATGCCCGGTCTGATTGACTGCCATGACCATCTGGCCAACCTCGAGGGCAGCATGGTGCAGCGCGCAGCTACCCCGCCCACCCTGGCAGTTTTCAAAGCAGCCGAGTCTTTTAAGAAAACGCTGTTGGCCGGTTTCACTTCCATCCGCGATGCTTCGGGGGTTGATCAGGGCATGAAGATGGCCGTCGAGCAGGGGCTGATCCCCGGCCCGCGCCTCAAGATCAGCGTGGTCATCCTGTGCCAGTTTGGCGGGCACAATGACCACACCGAGCCTGCCGGTATCGACTCCACCTTCCCCTGGCTGCAAACCATCCCCAGCGGGATCTGCGACGGCCCGGACGAGTGCCGCAAAAAGGTGCGTGAAGTGATCCGCGCCGGGGCCGATTGGGTCAAGATCGCCACCACCGGTGGGGTGGGCACGCCGATTGGCGGCCCGTTGGTGCGCCAGTTCTCTCCGGAAGAAGTCCAGATGATTGTGAATACCGCCCACGCCGCCGGCAAACCGGTCATGAGCCACGCTTACGGCGGGGAGGGCGTGAAGATCTGCCTGGATGCCGGGGTGGACAGCATCGAGCACGGCGCCGCCCTCAGCGATGACCTCATCGAGCAGATGGTTCGCCAGGGTACCTGGCTGGTGCCGACCTTCACCGTCCTGCGCCGGATTGTGGCGTTGGGGCGCAAAGAGCCTTCTCCCCTGCCGCCTTATATGCTGCCAAAGGCCCTCCAGCTCCTTGAATACCAGGCCGAGAGCTTCCGCAAAGCCCTGCGCGCCGGGGTCAGGATCGCCATGGGCACCGACCTGGGCAGTTTTGGCCACGGCCAGAACGCTGGCGAGCTGGCCTATCTGGTGGAAGCGGGCATGACTCCCATGCAGGCTGTTGTGGCTGCCACCCGCATGGGCGCTGAGTGCATGGGACTGGGCGGTCAGGTGGGCCTGCTCCGAGAGGGCATGCTGGCCGATTTGCTGGTGGTCGATGGAGACCCCCTCGAGGATGTTTCCATCCTCCAGGATGCCGCCCGGCTCCGGCTGGTGATGAAAGATGGACAAATCTATAAGGATACGCTCGGGCTTCCAGCCCTCGCGGAAGGGACGCTGCAATGATCACACCCAACACGCTTGAAGCACGTTACGACCGGCTTTCACAGGAATTTTTTGATGCCTACTATACCTACCATCCGGTGCATGCCACCCGGCAGGGACTGCACCAGTATGACAACTCATTGGGCCATTACCGGCGGAGCGAAATTGAGGAAACCCTTCGCCGCATGAAAGCTATCCAGGCTGAGGTGGTGCAGATCGACCCGGCACAGATGGATGCCCAACACGCCCTCGACCATCCCGTCCTCACCACCCGCATGAAGCGTGAGATCTACTGGATCGAGACCTGGCGCTTCTGGGAGAACAACCCGCTTTTCTATAAAGACACCATCACCGAAGGCGTGTTCAACCTGGTCAGCCGCAGCTTCGCTCCGCTGGAAGAACGTCTGAAATCGCTGATCGCCCGCGAGCGGGATGTGCCCGAAGTGCTGGCGGCTGCCCGCGAGAACCTCAACAACCCGCCAGCGGTGTACACCGAACAGGCTATTCGCTACATGAAGGGCGCGAAATTGTTCTTCAACGAAATCCCCAAAGAGTTTGCTGAGGTCAAAGACGCCGCCCTGATGCGCGACTTTGAGGACGCCAACCGCCAGGTGTTGGAAGAGCTGGACCGCTTTTTGGTCTTTCTCCAGGAGGATTTGCTGCCGCGCTCCAACGGGAACTTCGCCGTCGGCGAGGCGGAAATCCAGAACATCATTGACGCCGAAGAGATGATTGACGTCCCCGTGGCCGATATTCTGGCGCGCTGCTACCGCGATCTGGACCGGATCGAGATCGAAATCGCGGATTTGGAGCGTGAGATTGACCCAAATGCCACATCGGCTGAGCTGAAGGAACGCATGCAGGCCAATCACCCTGATCGGGATAATTTGATGGACACCATGCGCGCCGAGCTGGCCCAAATGCGCGCCTACCTCACCTCCCGCGATCTGATGACCATTCCGGAGGAAATGCCGGATGTGATCGTCAGCCCGATGCCGACCTATGCCAGCGCGGGCGGGATGATGCTGACCCCCGGCCCCTTTGAGCAGGTCGCCAAAGAGGCTTATATGGCCATAAACTTGCCCCAACCCGGCTGGACAGATGAGCAGGTTGAGGCGCAGCTCCGCGATTTCAATCTGTATGCCATGGGGCTGCTGTTTATGCACGAAGCTTTTCCCGGACATAACACCCAGTTCTACCTGGAAAAGCGTGTTCCAATGTTTGCCAGCAAAGACCACGACTCGGATTCGAACTCGGACGGCTGGGCGGAATATGGCAAATACATGATGGTCGATGAAATTTACGGTGAACAGGATCCCCTGTACCGCCTGGCGGCGCTGCAGGCCAAACGTGGTTCGATCTCCACCGCGATCGCCGGGTTGGAAATTCACATGGAAACCCGTACCCTGGAAGAGGCAGCTCAATTTATCGTTGAGCGCGGTGGAAATTCCGAACAGAGAGCCTGGCGAGTGCTCGACCGGGCTATTTATTATCCTACACATCTCACCTATTACATCGGCGGGGAAATGGTGTTCAAGCTGCGCGAGGACTACCGCGCCCTGAAAGGTGCCGGGTTTGATCTCAAAGAATTCCACGACCGCTTCATGACCTACGGGTTGATCCCGATTAAGGTGATTCGCCGCGATATGCTTGGCGTGGCGGATGACGGCAGGTTGTTCTAAAGGAGAAGGGTGCGCTATGTCTCAACAGGGAAGCATCGAAGATCGTTACGACCGGCTTTCACAGGAGTTTTTTAACACCTACTACACCTATCATTCTCCCCATGCCACCCGGCAGGGCCTGCACCAATACGACGGCGCGCTGGGGCATTACCGGCGGGATGAGATCGAAGAGACTCTGCGGCGCATGAAGACGCTCCAAACGGCTGTGGCAGCGATTGACCCCGCCAGCATGGATGCCGTGCATGCCCTCGACCATCCTGTCCTCACCACCCGCATCAAACGTGAGATTTACTGGATCGAGACCTGGCGTTTCTGGGAGAATAACCCCCTCTTCTACAACGATACCATCACCGAAGGGATCTTCAACCTGGTCAGCCGCGACTTCGCCCCTCTGGAAGAGCGCCTGAAATCGGTTATCTCCCGCGAGAAGGAAGTCCCCGCTGTGCTGCGCGCGGCGCGTGAGAACCTCAAAAACCCGCCCGTCGAGTACACTACCCAGGCTATTGATCAGGTCAAAGGCACCATTGCTTTCTTTGAAAAACTTCCCCTGACCTTTAAACAGGTCGCGGATATCGGGCTGTTGGACGAATTTGTGTCGGCCAATCTGAATGTGATCGACGAACTGCAGCGCTTTCTCGATTATTTGCAGGAAGATCTTCTGCCCCGTTCCAAAGGGAACTTCGCGGTTGGCGAAGCCGAAATCCAGAAGATCATCGACGCTGAAGAGATGATCGATGTCCCCGTCGCGGATATTCTGGCTCGCTGTTATTCCGATCTCGAGCGCACCGAAGCGGAGATCGCCGCTCTCGAGCAGCAGATTGACCCCAACGCGACCTCCGCCGAGATCCTCCAGCGCATGCGCGCCGACCACGTGGATCCGGGCGACCTTCAAGAAGCCATGCGGGAGGAATTGAAGCGCATCCGCGGTTATCTCACCGAATACAACCTGCTCACCATTCCCCCGGAAATGCCCGGTGTGATTGTGACCCCCATGCCGGACTATGCCAGCGGCGGCGGGATGATGCTGACCCCCGGCCCGTTTGAGACGGTGGCCGAAGAGTCCTATCTGGCGCTGCAGATCCCGACCCCTTCCTGGGGTGAGCAGCGCATCAAGGGCTTGTGGAGTGATTTCAACCGCTATTCGATGGCCCTCCTGATGATCCATGAGTGCTACCCCGGCCACCACACCCAGTTTTATCTTGAAAAACGCGTGCCCATGTTCGCCAGCCGCGACCATGACTCCGATTCCAACTCGGATGGCTGGGCTGAGTACGGCAAGTATATGATGGTCGACCAGGTGCTGGCGGCGCAAAGCCCGTTCTACCGGCTGGCCGCGCTGATCTCCAAACGCAGCTACATTGCCGCGGCCATCGCCGGGATGGAAATTCACACCGGCGCGCGCACCCTCCGGCAGGCCTCCGATTACCTGATGGAGAAGCAGGGCCGCACCCGCGAGAATACTTACATCTGGGTGCTCAACCGCGCTGTCCATTACCCCACCCATCTCACCTATTACATCGGCAGCGAGATGGTACGTAAGCTGAAGGAAGACTATCAAAGGCTCAAAGGCGATGCCTTCGATCTCAAAGAATTTAATGACCGCTTTATGACCTACGGGTTGATTCCCATTAAGGTCATCCGGCAGGATATGCTTGGGGCGGCGGATGATGGAGTGTTGTTCTGATGATGGATTCTGTCAGGCAGGTGAAATTTGATTTCAGCGGCCAGGTGGCCGTTGTGACCGGCGCGGCGCGCGGGGTGGGGCGCGCCATGATCGGCGCCTTCGCCCGCGCCGGCGCCCGGGTGGTGGCCGTGGACCGCGATGAAGCGGGACTTGCTGAAACCTGCGCGCCTTTCCCGGACGCGGTGCTGCCGGTGGTGGCGGATGTCAGCACGCCGCAGGGCGCGAACCAGATCGTTGAGGCCGCTCTCCGGCATTTTGGACGTCTGGATATCTGTGTCAACAATGCCGCGGTGGCCCCGCATACCGCGCTGCTCGAAGAGACGGTTGAGGTCTGGGACCGGGTGTACGCGGTCAACTGCCGCGGCACCTTCCTGATGACCCAGGCCGCGGCCCGGGTCATGGTAGCCGCCAAACGCGGCGGGCGGATCATCAACTTTTCCTCCGGCGCCAGCCGCAGGGGCGGCCCCGGCGCGGCGGCTTACGCTTCCAGCCGGGCGGCGGTTGAAAGCTTCTCCCGGGTGGCGGCCATTGAGCTGGCCCCGCACGGGATTTTGGTCAACACCGTCAGCCCCGGGCTGATCGACACCCAGCCCAAACCCCTCCCGCCGGCCATGGCCGAAGCCCTGGGTGGGCGTATTCCCAACCTCCCTCTGGCCCGTCCCGGCCAGCCGGAAGAGGTGGTCAATGTGGTGCTCTTCCTGGCTTCCGATGCCGCTACCTACATCGATGCCGCCGTGGTGGCGGTCGATGGCGCTTCCAGCGCGGGCAGCCGTTATTCCGGCAGCGTGCTGGATGACGACCCGCGTTACGATTGGGTCACTGGCCGCGATGCCAGCCAGCAGGTCAGGAGGTCTTCCGATGGCGGATAAACTGCGGGTGGCGGTCATTGGCGCTGGGCGCTGGGCGGCATCGGCCCATTTGCCGGGCTTTGTTGGCTCTCCCCTCAGCGATGTATTGATGATCTGCGACGTGGACCGCGAACTGGCCGAAGCCCGCGCCCGCGAGTTTGGCATCCCCGAAGTGGTCACCGATGTCGAGAAAGTGCTTTCCCGGCGCGATATCGATGTGATCGATGTGGTCACCCGCGGCGAGAGCCACGAGCCGCTCACCTTTGCCGCCCTTGAGGCCGGCAAGCATGTCCTGTGTGAGAAGCCGGTCTGCCATGATTATCGCGATGTGTGGCGCGCGCACGAGCTGGCCCGTTCCAAAGGGCTCAAGACCAAGGTCGGCCTGACCTTCCGCTACGCCCCGGCCGTGCAGTACATGTTCCACCTCATCCGTGAGGGGTACATCGGCGATCCTTACGTTTTCAACGGTTACGAACAGAATTCCCAGTGGTTGGATCCCTATGTTCCGATTGACAAACGGATCCATAAGGTCAAACCGGTTGGTGAAGAACCTTTTGGCACCGATCTCAGCCGGGAGGGGATTCACCTGCTCTCGCTGGAGATCTATGGTTCTCCGACTATCGATATCGGCCTGGAGCTGGTGGGCAGCGATCTGACCCAACTGGTTGGCGTTCTCAGCAACATGGTCCCGAACCGCCGCCGCACCAACCTGGACACCGGTCTGGAGCGCATCAACGTGGATGATACCGATATGTTCATCGCCGAGTGCGCCAACGGCGCCCTGTATTCCATGCAGAGCAGCTATGTTACCGTCGGGAATTATCCGGGATCGAGGCCAATGTGTACGGCTCAAAAGGCGGTCTGAAGGTGCGCCTGGTTGAGGAGTTTGGCGTGATCCAGACTCTGCACGGCGCGAAACCGGACGCGGTGGAGTATGTTCCCCTGGAGATTCCCGATAAATTCTTCCCGCCGGCTTACCACCCCGGCCAGCGCTGGGACTCCGTGTTTTACAGCAATCTGGTGCATGATTTTATGCGTGAGATTGTCGAGGGCGGTGAGACCAACCAGGGCAACTTCGCTCAGAGCGCCCGCGTCCAGGAGATCATCAACGCGGTGGGTCAATCTCACCGCGAGCATCGCTGGGTCAATTTGCCGCTGGAAGCGTAGCGGCCTGAATGGCAAAATGGAAGTTACGCCGCTGGATGTTCCGCGGCGAATTGAAACGAATTTATTACAGATAGAGGAGAGTATCAATGGCTGAAAAACTTCGTGTGGGTGTGATTGGTGCCGGGCGCTGGAGCGCATCCGCGCATCTTCCCGGTTTTACCGGTTCGCCCCTCAGTGATGTGGTGATGATCTGTGATGTGGACCGCGAGCTGGCTGAAGCCCGCGCCAAAGAGTTTAACATTCCGGAAGTGGTCACTGATTATCAAAAGCTTTTATCCCGCAGCGATATCGATGTGGTGGATATTGTGACCCGCGGCGAAAGCCACGAACCGCTCACCTTTGCCGCCCTCGAGGCCGGCAAACATATTCTGGTGGAGAAACCGGTCTGCCACGACTACCGCGACGTGCTGCGCGCCGATGCGATTGCCCGCTCCAAAGGCCTCAAGACCAAGGTCGGCCTGACCTTCCGCTACGCGCCCGCTGTGCAGTATATGTTCGAGCTGGTGCGCAACGGTTTCATTGGTGACCCATATGTCTTCAATGGTTACGAGCAGAACTCGCAGTGGCTTGACCCCGACAATCCCATGGACAAACGCATCCACAAGGTCAAACCGGTTGGCGAGGAGCCTTTTGGCACCGATTTCAGCCGTGAAGGCATCCATGTCTCCTCGTTGGAAGGCTATGGCGCGCCCACCATTGATATCGGCCTCGAGCTGGTCAACAGCGACCTCACTCAGGTGGTCGGCATTTTGGGCAATATGGTTAAGTACCGCCGCCGCACCAACCTGGACACGGAGCGCGAACGCATCAACATCGACGACGCTGATATGTTCATCGCCGAGTGCGCCAACGGCGCCCTGTATTCCATGCAGAGCAGCTATGTCACCGTCGGCAACTACCCCGGCATTGAAGCCCGCATCTTTGGCTCCAAAGGCGCCCTCAAGGTGCGCCTGGTGGAAGAGTTTGGCGTCATCCAGACCCTGCACGGCGCGAAACCGGACGCGGTTGAGTTTGTCCCTATGGAAATCCCCGATAAATTCTACCCGCCCGCTTACGAGCCCGGCCAGCGCTGGGACAGCGTGTTCTACAGCTGCCTGGTGCACAACTTTATGCAGGAAATCGTCGACGGCGGCGAGACCAACCAGGGTAACTTCGCCCAGAGCGCCCGTGTGCAGGAAATCATCAACGCCGTGGCGCAGTCTCACCGCGAGCATGCCTGGGTAAATCTTCCGCTGGAGGGGTAAAACAAGCCTCTACGCCCCCGCGGTTGATTGGGGCTGGCCTGAGGCGGATCAGGCCGGCCCCCACCCGGCGGCAAAGGATTGGAAAGGAAAGGAGCAGCATGGATCGCTTATTAGATGGAAAAGTAGCTCTGGTGACCGGGTCGGGACGCGGTCTGGGATGGGGCATCGCCCGCGCCCTGGGACAGAGCGGGGCCAGGGTGTGCGTCTCGGATATCAACGATGCTGAACTGGCACGGGCCGAAGCTGACCTGAAAGCCGATGGCAGCCAGGTCATGGCGCTCCATCTCGATGTCGGCGATCTGGCGGCCTTTCAGAACGCGGTTGATCAGGTCGTGGCCCGCTGGGGCCGTCTGGATGTGCTGGTGCACAACGCCATCTACATGCCGCTGATCCGCTTTGAAGATACTTCGCCCGAACTGTTCTGGCGCCAGCTCCAGGTCAGCCTGGGCGGGTTGTTCAATGGCTGCCGGGCTGTCTGGGAAGTGATGAAAGCCCAGGGCGGTGGTCACATCATGGGCATTGCCAGCGGTTCCAGCAAGAAAGGTTTCAAGGATGAGGTCACCTACTGCACCGCCAAACACGGCCAGGAAGGCTTTGTCAAGGCCCTCTCGCTGGAGGCCGCGCCGTACGGCATTGCCCTCAACACGGTTGGCCCCGGCAAGATCATCAAACCCACCCGCATCACCTGGGAGGAGTTCGACGCCCTGCCGGAATCCGAGAAGGTTGGATGGGCCGACCCGGTAACGCTGGGCAAAGGCTTTGTCTGGCTGGCCGCGCAGCCCACCACCCGTTTCAGCGGTTACCGCTTTGATGCCGGGGTGATCGCCGATACGGTTGCCGCCGAAGGATATGATTTCACGTTTTCCCCGGAGAAAGTGACCCTGCTCCCCGCTGATTTCCTGGCCGCGCGGGACTGGTACGCGAATTACCAGGATTAGATATTTTATACATGGTCTTATGCCAGTTTGAAGCCAGACATTTTATAGCATGCAAGCTGTAGTAACTAAGTTGTAGTAACCACTTATGAAAATTAAATATTTAGAGACCTGATAAACAACTTAAAAAATCAACCTGTAGGGTGCGGTCGTTTTTTTGACCGCACCAGAGCGCAGGCATGGAGGGTGCGGTCGGATAGCACGAACACGCAAATTTCGACATCAGGTTATTAATTTTTCAAGGTTCATCAGTGGTTAAAAAATCAGAGAATGGGATATCAGTCAATGGATACAGCGCAGTTGGCCCGCGTGGGGCCGAAAGAAGTGGTGCGGGGGAAACAGGCCGTGTGCAGCAGCTCACAGCCTCTGGTCACCCAGACCATGCTGGAGGTGATGCGTACCGGCGGCAGCGCCGTGGACGCGGCCATCGCTGGCAGCCTGCTGCAGGCCGTCATTGAGCCCCACATGACCAACCACGCCGGCACCGTTGAGTTCCTTTACTGGGACGCCGCCTCCGGGCGGGCTTATCAGCTCAACGGCACCGGCACGTTGGTGCCCGGACTGCCGCCTTTCCGTCCGGTTCCCCCGATTGGGATCCGCTTTGCCTCCAAAGAGGCCAATCCCTGCGCCTGTATCCCCGGTTTTATGCCCGCGCTGGGCGAGATGCACCGCCGCTTTGGCAGCAGGCCCTGGCGCGCGCTGTGCGAGCCCGCCGTGGCGGTCGCCGAACAGGGCCACCCGGTGACCTCCTTTGAGCATGCCACCCTCACCGAAGAGCTGGCGTTTTACACTTTCTTCCCTTCCGGGAGGGCGCTGTTCACCCCGAACGGCTTTCTCCCCGAGGTCGGAGATACCTTCCACAACCCGGCCCTCGCCAGGACTTTGCGGCGGCTGGCGGAGGAAGGCCCGGCTTACTTCACCGAAGGCCAGTGGGCCAGGAACTTTATCCGCACCGCCAACCAGATGGGCTGGCCAATCACCCTCGAGCACATGACCGCCATCCCGCCGCGCTGGCAGGAGCCGCTGCGCTACCGCCACGGAGCGGATGAGGTCATCCAGCTCAGCCCGCCGGAGCGCACCGGGGTCTTCACCGCCTTTGTGCTGGGCGTGATGCGCCATTTCAACCTCAAGGAATTGGGGCATTACACCGAATCGGCTGAGACGCTGTATCTGCTGGCTCACACCCTGCGCCGCGCCCATCTGGAGATGGGCATGCTCCACGATCCGCAGCTTTTTGAGGTTCCCGTCGATCTGTGGCTGTCGGAGGATTACCAGCGCATGACGGCTGAGATCCTGTGGCGCAGCCGCCCCAAAGCCAACCTCACCGACCATATCCGCCTGACAGCCGGGTATCCAGCCCTTACCGCAGCCGGTGTGCCGCTGGGAGCGGCAGCGGAGCCGCATCCCCCGGTGGGATCCTGTGAATTGAGCGTCGTTGACAGCCAGGGCAACTGGGTACAGATGATGAACACCCTCCAGAGCGGCGGGATTCCCGGGGTGGTGGTCGATGGCGTCCCCATGGTGGGCAGCCATGCCCGCGCCCATCTCCAGGCCGATATTGCCGGCTGGTTCGCCGGCGGCGGCCGCATCAAATGCATCATCGGCAGCACCATCGTCCTGCGGGATGGCCAGCCCTGGCTGGCGTTGGGTTCGCCCGGCAATGTGTACGGCACCGTTCCCCAGGTGCTTGGCAGCATCCTGGATTACGGTATGACCCCCGATCAGGCTGTTGACCTCCCGCGGATGGACCCCCTGCGGGATGATTACGTGCTGGAGGTGGAAAGCCGCCTGCCCGCGTCAGTGGTGTCCGGCATGGCACGCCGTGGTATTCAGGTGCGCCCGCTGCCAATGTATGACTATAACATGGGCTCTTTCCAGATCTGCTGGCGTGACCCGCGAACTGGTCTGCTCAACAGCTGTGCCGACCCGCGCCGCGCCGGGCAGGCTGGTGGTATATAGAGCCTCATGTTGGTCTTGGGTAATGCATATTTTAACGAAACGTATAATTGTAGTAACCACTTATGGAAATTAGATATTTAGTGACCTGATAAACAACTTTAAAATCAACCTGTAGGGTGCGGTCGTTTTTTGACCGCACCAGAGCGCAGGCATGGAAGGTGCGGTCGGATAGCACGAACACGCA
>ENA-ORXD01002248-ORXD01002248.1-sediment-metagenome-genome-assembly--contig:-NODE-2248-length-13312-cov-8.427125_pt1 | contig 13312 bp, 8 predicted proteins | sample MGYA00237862_ERZ511471 | MGnify/ENA metagenome assembly ERZ511471 | reverse complement strand
AGGCCCGCGAGGCAAAACTGTTCTGTTTCCCTTTCGGCCCGACCTTCGCCGCCGCCTCGGTGAGAGACTTGATCGCCTTATCGGCCAACTCGGCGTCGCCGCCCAGGTTTTCCACCAGGAGGCTGCGGTTGATGCAGAGATACGCATAATAGAGCCCGGCCGCAAACTCGGCCTGACCCACGTGCCCGGCACCGACATCCTCTACGCCCCGGTTGAGGTCGTCGACGGCGGTGAAATAATCGTCCTCGACCGTCACCCGGTGGACGGTGACTGCGTGGGCCACCTGGACCGCCGCCTCGCAGTTGAAGGACGGCGACGACGCAAGCATCCGGCCGAACATGGCGATATCGACTGCTGAGTTCTTTTCCTGTAGCAATGCGAGGTCTTTCTCTGACGGATCTCCGCCGTTCTCAACAAGACGTGCGAGCAGACCATCGATTGCCGCGATCTCCTCCGGGCTGAAATGGACCATCTGCTCGACACAGAGCGAGTCTTTCTTGTCCTTTTCGGTCGTGACGGATTCGACCTTCTTCAACTTGCCAAAGACGGCGGCGATTGCCTGACCCCACGCCACCGCCTTCTTCTCCTCCACCGGAGATCGCACCGCCGCCTTATCTTCTCCTTCGACAACGTCGGCCAGCGCCTTCCCGTCTTTCAGGGCGAGATGGATGTTCCAGCCCATCTCCTTGGTGCGGACACCGAGGTGACCGCCGAGCGCCTCCTTGAATGTCTCGGATGTTCTCCACGCTCTCTTCAGACTCTGCGACGATACCCGCAGACGGTTAGCCCCGCCCATCATTGCGGTCTTCGGCCTGCCCAGGTCGTCACGGTTCAGATTCGACGGCGGATACGATACAAGCATATGCAACTGGATAAATTCTGACATTTTTTCACCTCACTCTTTTTTCGTCGGGATGTTCATGTAATACGCTTCTGCCCAGTCTCTTTTCGTCCGGGGGTTCCACCAGTACAGTCCACGCACCAGGTCGGGGATGTTCGCCGTGCGGTCGACCATGCGGACCAACCGTTTCATCATCGGGAAGAGTTCGACGTAGTCATAGTCTTCCACGCGGAGAAGGCGGCGGAACCGCGCCTCGCTCACCCGCGATGTGGTGCCGCCGTCTTTCGGGCGGGCAAACTGCTCTGCAAATGGGACGGCCTCGACGGGCGTATCAACATCTGCAAGGACGCCCGCAATCACAGCGAGTTTTTCCCTGTCGCACGTCGGCAACGCCGCTTTCAGCCGGTAATACGCCGGGACAAAGGCCACCTCGGCGGGCGTGCGGCACCGCCGCAGTTCTGCCCGGTCCCCGCGGTGGCGGGGGTCCGTGATATCGTCCCACCACATGCGGATCGCATCCATCGGATCGTTCCCATCATGCACCGGGGTCTGTGTCACTGTCATTTCTCACCTTTTCCGGATTTTTTCAGGTCAGGGAGGCCAAGTGCCTTCCAGACCGCTTTGTTCGACTTCGAAGCAGAGCTTTTCAGCAGTCCCCACGCTTTCACCGTCCGCTTGGCATTGATCTCGTCGATGGCATCGAACTGAGAGTACTCACCGAAGAGGGTCTTTGCCTCCTCCCGAAGGACACCCAGCCACGCCTGCCTGATCGCGAGCGTATCCCCGCCGGCGGCGAGGGTCGCGGCGACGTCGCCGAGCATAGTGTAGAAGTCCTTCTCAGTCGCCTGGAGAAAACGGGCGGTGACGACCGAGAGATCGCCCTTCGCATCGGCAGGATTGTCGTAGAGGGCGACCTTCACGCACCACTGAACATTCTTCCCCATCTCCGAGGCGGCCTTGATCATCCCGGCTGCCGTCTCCTCGAACGCCTCTTTCACGGCGTCATCGACCTGGAACAGGGGGAGGGTACCTTCGTACCAGCACCTGGGCTTTTTGTTGTCCATATCGTAGCCGAAGGCCCATAGAGACGGATTTCTGCCGAGCAATTCACGAACACGGCCATACTCGGATCTTTCATTGACAAAAAGCGCAATCGTCTTTGCGATCTGCTTTCCCTCCTCCTTATCGTTGATGACCAGGCCGAGCCAGTTCTGGTAGGTGATCCCGCCGGGTTGGGGATGGACCGGCAGAAGCTCGGTGCTGTTTTTTCCGTTCCGATAATACGGGCTGAGCGGATGGACCCAGCCGGCGTACTTCGTGCCGTAGGGTTTTGCCCAGAAAGACCTGATGCAACGGTCGGTCTCGGCGCCGCAGAGATCACAGGTTCCCGGTCTCGCTCTCTCCAAGTCAAGTAAGATCCGCCGCGGCAGCCCCCAGAAAACCTGGCAGGGATGGGCGTCCTCCGGCGTTGTCTTCTCCCCGTTCTCGCTTGTCCGCACCTTGCCCATCCAGGGAAAGAGGCGTGTGTCGTCTGCGGCCGGAGGGTCGTCCACCGGGTGGGCGTAGCTCTCTAGGTCGACGACATTCGCCCAGACCGTCTGCCAGAGCGTTTCCCCGCGGACAAGGGTGGTCATCGGGCCGCCGCCTCGGACCGAGGTCATATGCCCGCGCCCCCCGCTCGGAGCATTGGTCTGGAGGGTGAAAAGGCCAAGAGCGGCACATCGCGGGCAGAGCCCTTCGATCGTCCCCCGTTTCTGGAACCAGTCCGTGTTGTCCTTTATCTTCTCTTTCTCGGGCAGCCCGATGAGCAGGCTGTCGATCTGCCAGATTTTCTTCTCCTCGATTCCCTTCTCCTGCATGAACTGCGGGCCGTTTCCTCCAATGGCAAACGCCCCGGCAAGGGGCGAGAAGGCTGCTCTCAGTTCGTCTGCGGTCGGGGGATCGAACAGACGTTTTCTCCACTCAGTTTTGTCTTCCGGGGTGAGAACGGTCTGGCAGAGCCCGATCAGGAACTGCACCAGCGCCCCGTCAAAGTCCGGCCGCGGCGATGCTACCGCAAGAACGGCGGTGTCAGAGATCTGCCATGGTGCGATCGTTTCTGCACTGCCGTCCTGGCGAGTGACCGGGATCCAGGGGTCCTGGATCAGGTTGAGGGAGGGGATAGTGCACCCCCTATAATTTCACTACATGTTTTTGCCATTAGTCCACCTATGAGGGATGCATCCCATATATATTTGCCGATCATCTGGTACCTATTCTCAGTCCGATAGCAGGATCATACCATAGAACGATCTTTTTGCCTGAACAGGACCGTGCAGACCCTTCCCACGCCTCGCCGACCGGGCGGAGCGGGACGATCACCACATCCTTTCCCCTGCCGCCCATCCGGGCTCTGGCTTTCTCCACCGCTTCCGCAAGCGGCGGGGCAAACTCTGCCTCCCTGGCCACATATCTCTCCCTCACGCTCACCTGACTGAGATCCCAGGCGATCCCGGGATCCGGATACTCTGCCCAAGGCCGGACCTGCTCACCGTCCCACCGGGCAAGCCGCACCGTAACCATCGGTTCGCCGAGGCGAGTAGGTGTCCGGACGTCGCTTGCCCACAGCCCTTCGGTCACCATGTATCCCTTCTTCAACTTCAGGGCGTTTTCCGCTGCGAACGCGGCATCGGCATTCTCTTCGCCCCGGACCTGCGCCGCCGCTCTCCTGAAACCGCCCGGGATGGCGGCCTCGCTCTCCGGTCCGAACACCTGTTCCACAAGGAGGCGGGCATCGCGGGGAACGACAATCTCCCCCGCATCCCCGAGGATCCTGGCCGTCAGCCAGAGGCGGGCGGGGTCGGGGTACACCCGTGCGCCCCCCGGGAAGAAGACAGAATACCATTTTTCGTCAGGATCGTCGATGACCGGGGGGGAGAGGACAAGAAGGCGGGCCTCCCCTCGGGGGCCTCGGGCGTGGCGGTGAACGCGTCCGGCCCGCTGCACCAGACGGTCCACCGGGGCGAGGTCGCTGACCATCAGGTCAAAGTCAAGGTCCAGGGACTGCTCCACGACCTGCGTCGCAACGAGGATCTGCCCGGCCCGCACCTCATGCGTGCTCTCCTTCCCGAAGGTCTCTGTCACCGATTTCTCGATCTGTAGGCGGTCGGCAAGGGCGAACTGAGCATGGAACAGGCGGACCGTGCCAGCCGGCAGCACCTCTTTCAGCCGCAGATATGCCCCCACCGCATCGTCCACCGTGTTCCTGACCCAGCAGGCGCACCCACCTGAACGGGCAGTCTCGATCAGCGCTTCTTCTGCCTCCTTCTCCGATGAAATGAACCTGACCGCGACACGTTTCTCCCTGTCATCGGTGAAGGTGTGTTCGTCGAGCGGTCCGGCAGACGAGAGATGGGTGAGCAGCGGATAGGCACTCGATCTGAGGGAGGGCGCCGACCATCCCGCCCCGCATGCGAAACTACATGCCAGTTTTTCCCGCTGCTGCCGCGTCATCGTGGCCGAGAGCAGGACCGCACTGCCACCGAAAGCGGCATGGAACTCAAGAAGTTTCTGGAGCAGTTCGTGCATATAACGATCGCAGGCGTGCACCTCGTCCACGACGAGGACGTTCCTGGCCAGCCCGAGCAGTCTGAGCGATTGGTGTCGCACCGGTAGGACGGAGAGGAGCGCCTGATCGATGGTCCCAACGCCGACCTGGGCGAGCAGGGCTTTTTTCCGGTTGTCTGAGAGCCACGCCGCCCCCGAGTCATCAAGGCCGGCCCCGCTGCTGTCGGTCCCCCCGCCAAGGAACGTCTGCACAGCCCGGTAGAGATGGCTGGCAGAATGGGCAAGGATGCGGGAATAAGAGCCGTCTTCAAATAGTGCATCCGACGTTCTCATGATCCGGCCATACATGGCGTTGGACGTCGCCATCGTCGGGAGAGCAAAGAAAACACCCTCCCCGGCTCCCTGTACCATCAGACGGTGGGCAAGAGTGACGGCGGCTTCGGTCTTCCCGCTGCCTGTGATGTCCTCGATGATATAGAGATGAGGGCCGGCCCCGAGAGGGCATTCGGCACAGTGACGCTGGAGTTCGGTGGGCGCATGTTCGGGGAACGTCTCGGGAAAAAGTGTTTCGAGCCCCTGTTCCGCGGAAGGGCGTGACGGTATGACACCTTTTTCACGGACCGCACTCTCTGCTTCACCCAGTGCCGTCTTCCAGTATTCCTGGAGAGGGATCTGGTCCTGACAGGCCTTGAAATACTTCCGGTCTGATCCTATCCAATCGCAGAGAATACAGAACCCGGCAAGGAGCCATGAACAGAGTGCGGTCCGCTTTGAAAGACGGTCTGCGGGGGGGAGAGGCACCGGCCCATCACCAAAGAAGAGTGCGGCAGAATCCCGAACGAATTCTTCTGCCGCCTCGATATCGGCCGGAAGGAAGGAGCGTCCGATCAGGCTGATTCTCTCCGGCGGGGTGCCGTGATGGCCGCAGACAGCCTTGAGAAGAGGGGACATAATCACCCACCACTCGTCGGGATCGATCCCGCCATCAAAGGACAGCAGACCTTTGCGGGCTCTGTCGCCCCAGACGTGATCTTTCCAGAGGGCAAAACCGAGATCCGTGTGGTGGCCGGGGATGCATGCGCCTTCTGCACCCTGGAGGGATCGCGCTACAGAAGGCTCCATCAACTGGAAGGCAGGCGTGGAAAATTTTCCGATGTCATGGGTGGCGAGCAGGAAACAGACGAGGGGAACGACCTGAGGTCCGGGGATCTGCAGTGTGTGTGCCATGCGATCCCGCAGAAGGGCATCGGCTCCGAGGATCACAGAGCCGACTGCAGCCACATCGAGGGCATGATAGGGCAGGAGGTGGACGGTGGACGGGTCATTCTCCGTCAGACCCTTGCCCCAGTACCTGAAATACGAGGGGGGAAAGGAGGAATCCATTGAATATCATCTCGGGGGGGGGACGGACATCGCCAAGAATAATGATTGGTATATCTTTTCGTCTGGATGTCGCCGAAATTATTCTTTTGCAGTTTTTACTATAAACGTTTCTGATGCGATGTGAATATAATGCCAGGACTGAAATGATGGCATGGCAGCCGAAGGGCTGAAAGATCATCGACGATATGCTGGGTTTTGAGGGAAAAATAATCCCGTTTGTCCTTATTTCCCCTTGAAAACGGCAGGGAGATCTAAAATCTGAATCCTGAGGGGGAAGAGTGCACGGCCTACGGGATCTCGGCGTATCCCCGTTTCCCCGCATTCACCACCCCCACCACCGCCGTCACCCAGTAAAACCCAAACATCACCATCACGTACGGGTTCTCCGTCACCGCCCCGTACGCCACCCAGAACAGATTCCCGACCACCCACGCAAAAAACCCACACGCCCGCACGCCAGGACTCCTCCCGGCCACCAGCACCGCCCCCACCATCCCGAACACCACCGCCGGCGTCTACAGGGGATCGAGGGAGATTACCCGCCCCTCAGTTTTCCGAGAGATATATCACATTAAAGAATCCTCTTCTTCCGCTCCGCCTCTCTCCTGCTCGACCTCTCCCCATGCCGCAGAAGAATCCGGGTAACATCCTGCATAAAAGCCGGGATCAGTATCGGCTGGAGGAGATGCAACAACTCCTGCTTCATCTGGAGCACTTCAGCGGCGTCCTCATGGATCTGCTGTAAGAGGAAGTTGACATCCTCGTAGAGGGCATTGTTTTCAGTTTCAAGATCCTTGATTCTATTTTTTGCATCACTGGATTGCTGCACGGCCTTCTTCTGCGACCGGCTCTTTTCTCTCTCCAGCCGATTATAGCCGTACATCTCGACATACTTGTTGTAATAGTCCTTCCAGCCCCATGTGACCATCTTCCCGGCCCGCTCACTCCATCTCAGCAGTTCCTCAGCGGAGTTCGCGGCCTTATAGCCATCCATCCACTCCTTGAACGCCGCATACTCCTTGCAGTTCCTCACATGCCCGAACATCGCCCGCCGCCCCTTAAACCATCTGCCGCACAAACATTTCTGCATCGTTCACCGACTTCCTGACCTGCAATTTTTTCAAGAAAGATTTAGCTATTTCTACATAGGCTATTTCTTTTTAAAAATGCTTAGCCTTTTCAGAGATAAAAGAAGGATGAACGACGAGGCGAACACCAAAAGAAGGATTTGAACCTTCTCCATACAATACAAAAGGCGTATATGGTCTCATGTCACGGTGCCAACCACGGTGTTTCGTGCTCTTCAGTATCGAACCGTTAGGTCTCCCTCTGGAACAGATCTAATTCTGTCTGGATCGCATCCAGGTACTGTTGTGAAACCGTGCTATTCCAGGGTTATATTGCTCAACGCACAGGAGGTCGGAAGATACCGTGTCCATCTCACCTACAATGACCTTGAAGAAGCATGGCCTTCGAAGGGACCGAAAACCTGACTCTTCATACCTTCAGGAAGACAGCCTTCCCGACGATCAAACATCCCTTCACCCCGAAAAAAAAGGTTTGATGCGATCAGATCGAAACAAAAAATCAACCCCATTCAAGGAGCAGGGCCCCCTGCATCAGTTAAAACACCATTCCTTCATGAAAATACAGGCACCGTCCCTTCGCACACCCCCTCTGGAGAATAATCCGACGCCTGATCCACCATCTCCTGTATAACCCCTGCCAGTTCCTCCCGCAACGCCTCCCACCCCTCTCTCGTCGTCAGAGGGTGGGAGAGACGCACCGACCGGATCAGCAGGGGGATCCTCCGGCTCTTCTCCTCATCCTTCACCTCATAGGAAACGTCCAGCGACGATTTCAATTCAGTATCAGGATAGAGGAGCATCCTGGCCTTCGCCCGGACCTTGACCACATACGCAAACATCTGGTACGCATCGGCCTGGGAAACGTCGTGGGCATTCTCAGCCTCATCGAGCAGTTTGTATTTGGTATCGATGACCAGTGTACCGCCCGGCCCCTCGGCGAGGAGGTCTGGAATGAGGGAAAATAACCGACTTCCACTGCGTTTCTGCACCAGATGACCGATCCGCTGCTGTGCCAGCACCGTCACGCCGCTGCCCAAGAAATAGGCCGGATCGTCAATGAGCACCGCAGCGATGAACTCCTCAAAGAGTTTCTCCATCGGGATGAGGAGGGAGAAAGTCTCGACATCCGAGGCCTGCAGGGTGAGCGTGGAGCCGGCAAGGAAGATCCGGCAGATCCTGACAAATGGCTCGAACCGCCGGTTCAGCCGGTCGAAGGTGATGGTGTCCACCTCTGCCACCGTCACCGGCGTGAGGGTGACGGCATCGAGCAGGGCAATGATGGAGCGCAGCATCTTCACGGTCTCGAACCGGCGGGCCGTCCTGGCCATCAGGTGGCAGGTGTACTTCAGGGTCCGGTTGAGGAGGTTGTCGACCGTATATTCATGGAATGTACAGGGGATGATATGGAGCCGGGCCGGGTTCGTGTAGGCCCGGACATCGATCCGCTCCCGCACTACCCGCAGTTCCCGCTCCTCCCGGGTGTATGCCTTCTTCTGGGTGGTGTTCAGCAGCCGTGCGAGATTCCGGGCGAAGAGCGCCATGAACACCTCGAAGAGATCGGTATTCTCGACATCCAGACCCGCAAGATCCATCTCCCTGATGGAGAGCCGCTCGGTGCACGAGAGCATGGTGAGCAGGTTGCCGGCGATCGTGGCCCGGTGCCTCTCATAGGCGTCCCCACGGTAGAGCTTCGGGAGGAACTGGATCTTTTATGGTATAAGAGTGTACCCCGCTTATATCGGCGACTGATTTCATCGGGTTTGGGAGGTAATTCCTGACCCTCAAACTTTTACGGCGGAAAGCCAGATGAACTGTACGCCTATCGCGAGTATTTCTGTGAATATGCAGAGATCTGGCAGAAGTGGGTGTTGTACCGCTCGGCACCAATGTCGGAGCGCAAAAAGAAGATATTTGAGAAGAACACCTGATAAGAGAATACATATAGGCAAGCCCCATTGACAGTGTAAACTATACATCTCCCGCGACATAGAAACCAGCCCAATAGTACGGATGTGCAAATGGTGGGTCTCTTATTTTCTGAATCTCGGTCTTTGATATATCGGGCAGGTTGGTTCTAATCCAATCGATCACCTGCTCGCGAGATATTTGCATAACAAATCTTTGTGCCTCATTCAGGGCAGCAGGCACGGAATACTGTCCAGTATGGATAAGTTTGTAGTGATGGCTCAACAGCATTACTGCAGAGAGTTGATTGACTCTCCACAAACTGCCGATCACATAGCGCACACCCGCGGTAAAGAACGCGATGGGCAACCCCAAGTATTCTGCAGTAACAATCGTACGCCCGATTCCGCTTTCACAGGCCCCCATAGTCACACATTCACATCCCGAGAGGTCAAGTTCGGAAAAAAACTTGGAGAATGATATCTCTTCCGACTTGCTAAAGGATAGCCCGCTGGCTGCAGGATCGTCAGGATTGTAATTTCCGTGACAGGCAAATAAAATATCAGTGGGATAATTGCGGAGCGAGGTAGCAAATTCCTGCCACGAGGGGCTCAGCACTATATGTAAGTCATTTGTGTAGATTTGGCTTAATAATTGAATCGCCCCCTGATAATATGGCGCGCCTTTATCATCGCAGATCATCGTAAGCGTTCTAGTCGAAGGCGTGCTTTTATGCTGCTGATCGTGATGTTGATGAACCTGAAGAAACAAGCCGAGCGTCTGGGCATAACTCACATCACAGTACTCGATCAACCGCCTGCCACCTATGGTCAGGGCGTGAAAGGGAACCTCGTTAAGGAACAGGCGTGGAAATATCTCGAGATGCTTGCCTTTCAATAATGGCAGAAAAGGTTCCAGTAGCGGGCAAAGGGCATCCTCGTAAAAGCCAAGCAAATTGTCGAGCACTCTACTCATCCAAAAAGGTAGATCCGACAAGTCCCTGACTTCTTGCAGCGCCTTCTGATACGCCTCATGCTGTGCTCGCCAGTACTGCTCACCTTTGTTTATTCTGTCTACCCGCATTTTCCCCGAGTCACAATCAAGCAGAGTGACAAATGTTTGCCTCTCTCCGATATTGAAGAGCAGAAACATGACGTTTGGTAATTTTAGTGCCAGGATCTTTCGTGCAATTATGTCACTTATTTGGGCTTTTGTCAAGGAACCGGCCATTAGGACGCGTTTCTCCACGTACATATGGCGCTCTTGGTGATTGCTCTCAACAGAGGCAATGTACGGGGAGAAGTCTTGGTCCAAGGTATTCTTTTCATTAAAAGTCGTCAAGTGTGCATGAAAAATTGCACGCGCCTGCCGCAATTGCAGTTGATCGGTTGTAGGTAATGCACTGATCTCTGCGCCCTCTGCCACCAGCTCCGTAGCATAACGTGGACCTGCAGCCTCAATCTCAGCAAGGACTTCAAGAATATCTCCGAGCATCCAGGCAATTTGCAGAACATGGTCAGTAAAAGAGCGGAACATTTGCTGCTTGACTGCGCGCGATACTGGCACTACTCCCTTGCCGATGTTTTCCTCGAACTTCAAGCGACCAAATTTATAGGCTTTCATTGCTTGTTCTATCACCGCAGGAGGTGGGTTTGCCGGATCCATTTCAAACAGAGCTATTTTTATTAATACGTCGCCGAGTTCCCGCGCCGAGAGAGCTTGCCAGTAGGTAAACTCTGGTTTTGATTCAAAAGCGATTGCCCTCTCCAACTGTTGTGCTGCCTCCGGCAACTGACCATTCAGGCTCAGCGCATGGCCGTAGAGTCGATGAAAATGTCCAATTTCCGTTTCCAGCGATACCTCTTGGGCTTCTTCTAAGCCGAGCCGAAACTGCTCACACGCCGCCTCCCATTCTTCTTGTTGTTGGTACAGGATGCCAAGAAATCGTCGCGCCACGATACAGCAATAGATGTCCTCTATTTTCTTGCTCTGAGCAATGACTTTCAAGTAGTCATCCGGAACGAGCTGGGAACGAGGTTTTTTTTTGAGTTCTGGAAAAGCCTCTAGAAGATCAAAATGCGTCTTTTCCATGTACAGGTGTTCTGTTAGGGGATTGATCTCACTGTAAGGGCGAGGCGTGTACCACTGCCGATAATATCTATACACTAAACGCATCCGTAATCGAAAATTATCGGCAAGCTGGCGTAGTTGAACGCCTTCGTTCTCGCGCAGCAATTGCGCTAAGATGTTGTACGCATTTTCCATGGATGACTGTAACAAATCCTCGTTCAAATTAATTTGCGCGTCTGAGTAGAGCCGGCAGGCAGCTATGAAATAGAGAGACTTCACCTGACGCATGGCGCCTTGGAAAAGAAACGTGAGCCAGTAGCCAGGCAAGCGCTGCCAGCGCACGACAAGATCCAGTTCCTTCATCATGCGTTTCTGATCATCTTCAGACGTGCATGCCGCCGCCATTTGATTAATCAGGTTTGACAGATGGGGATCAATCCTGCGTCTGTCATATTCGCTCTGTTTCAGAGATGACTCTATCCTCTGCAGTGCATTACGCTGCACGGGCGTAAGGAGATCCCCCGTCGGTGGTGGATAGGCTATCATGTGGACCTCTCTCAGTTCTTGAGGTCGTAGGCGCAGGTATCAGACATATACTGAGCTTTCAGAACTTTCCCGAGTAAATCTGCTCTTCGAACTTCACCAGCAATCGTAGCGTTGACCCGGACACGGGATTTTTTAGGCGCCCGAATGATGGCGTATCCTGTGAACCCATTCTGAATCGAACTGTCAGTAATGTACCATTCAAGCGGGTTAGACATCCGATCTGTAGTTTGCACTCTTGCGTATTGACTGGTCCACTTGAAGGGAATAGCCAGTTTAAAACCGAAGGCCTCTGTCAACGGCACTGAGGCCAAACCTGCTCCGGTCGCAGCCAAGCAAAACCCTAGCGCTTTGGAGACATCCAAATTGACCTCTCCTGTTATAATCTCTTTCACGTCAGTTTGATCGTTAGGAAATATGTCATATGCTACGATATCTTCGGTCTTTTGCTTGCTTGCCTCTAACTCAAGCAGCAAGCGCAACCGAACGAGGCGCTGGTTGGGCACAAGGATATTGAGCGGCAACTCGATCAGGTAGTAATCATAATGCTTGCTGTCCGGTATGATAGCCTGATCTAGGGGCATATTATGCTCTTGTGCATATTCGAGCAATTTGACCTGATCAATTACTCTTGGCAGCTCAAGACGCATGGCATCGAGCATTTCTTTAGCCTCTGTGTCACTGGCCTTTTCCACAGTTTCATATGCCAGCACAGCGGCCATTTCATCTTCTGCTTCCCATTCTGGAATGGAAGTTGACCGCAGTTGTAACGGCGTTGTTTCCATACTCTACCTCCGTTCAAGTTTTTGAAAACGGTGGCAACACACAGGAAGTTTGGCCACATAATTTATGTTCTATGATGATAAGGTCAATATTGTAGGCCATTTATGAGCCGCAAGGCAAGTTAGCCTGTCGACCAGATTGAAGGTTGTATTCGCTGGTTATGAAGCGTGCATCGCCAGCCGCTTCAACCCCATTACACACATGTGTAATATATTATTTGCCCCCTCCAGATTTTACCACTCAGCCAACCTCTGTAACCTAGTTTCCACAGTAAGACGATCCATTCTTGAAATAATTAACGAGGCAGGTATAAGGTCACTGACGGTTTAATTTTGTGTATCTTTTATGGCGTAAGAGTGTACCCCACTTACATCGGCAACTGATTTCACGGGGTTTGTGAGGTAATTCCTGACATGCTGTTATCCATTTCCTGCTTGTCAAAACCATTTTTAAACCGGATGATGTAGGGTTGCAAAGTTTTGTGGAGGTTATCTGGCATTTTTTGGCACCTAGGACCTTTATTCAAATAGTTCCCCAAAAGGATTTATTTGAGATTAAAGGATGGAATTTAGCTTCTTCTGGATGCACGCATCTTTTTCAACTGATCAACCCCTCAGCCAGCCCCTCGATCACACTCCTCAACGTGATCCTCCCCCGCCACTCAGCAGGGATCCCCTCCTCCCCATAATATGCCCCGGCAAGCTGGCCAAACACCGCCCCCGTCGTGTCGGCATCGTCACCGAGGTTCACCGCCAGTAGACACCCCTCCCGAAAGGACGTGCTCCGATCGAAGGCCCAGAGGGCGGCTTCAAGGCAGGAGACGACATAGCCTCTCCCCTCGATCGCCGGCGGCTCTTTTTCATGGAATGAACCGGCGGCGACCGCTTCCACCTCAGGGCAGAGGGGGTGTTCGTCCCAGTAACCCGGCACCGGGGAGAATCGATCGGCCAGGAGTTCTGCCTTTGATGCGCCCTGCACCGCTCCGACGAGGAGGCCGCCGAAGTAGCGGCAGGCGTCCACCGCGGCCCTGGCCCCGTGGGTCGTCCGGGAACTCTCGCCGGAGAGGTGGATCGCAGCGGCGGGATCAGAGGCATAGAAGAGGGGGACGGGCGCGAGGCGCATCAGAGAACCGTTGCCCGCCGACCTCTCGTCT
>ENA-ORXD01002247-ORXD01002247.1-sediment-metagenome-genome-assembly--contig:-NODE-2247-length-13322-cov-20.382257_pt1 | contig 13322 bp, 13 predicted proteins | sample MGYA00237862_ERZ511471 | MGnify/ENA metagenome assembly ERZ511471 | reverse complement strand
ATCCCCCTGGCAACCACGGAAGGTGCGCTGGTGGCCTCGGTGAACCGCGGGTGCGGGGCCATCACCCGGGCGGGGGGTGCAGATACCCGCATCTTCCGGGACGGGATGACCCGGGCACCGGTCTTTGCCGCCCGGGACATTGCCCATGCCCGCGAGATCTGCGACTGGGTAGCATCCCATCGGGATGAAATCACCGCGGCGGCCGAGAGCACCACGTCGCATGGGAAACTCACCGGGATCATGACCACAACCGGGGGAACCAGCGTCTTCGTGCGCCTGGAGTTTGACACCAAGGACGCCATGGGAATGAACATGGTGACCATCGCCAGCGCGAAAGCCGCCGGGGTGATATCGGCCGCAACCGGGGCCCGCCTCATCGCGCTCTCGGGAAATTTCTGCACCGATAAGAAACCGGCCGCGGTTAACATGGTCATGGGGAGGGGGAGGACCGTTGCTGCCGGAATTTTCCTCCCTGATGCCCTGATCGGGGAGGTCTTCAAGACCGACTCCCGGACCCTTGCCGAGGTGAACCTGCGCAAGAACCTGGTCGGTTCGGCCCGCGCTGGCTCATTCGGCTTCAATGCCCAGGCCGCAAACGTCATCGCCGCCCTGTTCATCGCCTGCGGACAGGACCCCGCCCACGTGGTGGAGGGGAGCCTCGCCGTCACTACGGTTGACACGGTCGAGGGCGGGGTGTACGTATCGGTGACGCTCCCCTCGCTTCCTGCCGGTACGGTGGGGGGCGGGACAGGGATTGCAACCCAGCACGAGTGCCTCACCCTCCTCGGTGTCGCTGGAGGGGGAAGCCCGCCGGGCACGCATGCAAAGAAGTTTGCCGAGATCATCGCCTGTGCCGTGCTGGCCGGGGAGCTCTCCCTGCTCGGGGCGCTCGGGGCGCAGCACCTGGCCCGGGCTCACCAGCAGCTCGGCCGCTAAAACCGGAACCACTTCATCATGACCACCGCGTCCTCCCCGTTGGCATAGTAGCGGTCGATGGGGAAGACGTCCCGGTAGCCGAGACGACGGTAGAATTGCTGTGCGGGGAGGTTGGATACCCGGACTTCCAGCTGCACCCCCCCAGCGAGGTTGATGGCGAACTGCCGCTCGGCCCGCTTGACCAGCATCCTGCCCACCCCCCGCTTCCGGTACGACCGGGTAACGGCCAGGTTGCAGATGTGCCCGTAGACCTCCTCCCCGGTGTCTTCAATCCCTCCGGCGATGAACCCCACCACCCTCTGCTGGTGGACCGCAACAAAGAAGGTGGAGGGAAAGTAGGATAAGGTCTCGGAAAACACCTCTGCGCTCCAGGGATCGGGGAATGATTCGGCCTCTATCGCGGCAATCGCACCGATATCCTCCTGCCTCGCCTTCCGTATGGTAATCTCCCCGCCCATGGTCTCCCATACCTGTAGGCCACTGGAATAATATAGGTTCAGGGGAAACGAGTAGAGAGAGCCGGATTTTACCATGGTGAAGATATTTCGTTTTGCTGCGGTCAGGCCGGAGCGGGAGGCTGCATCCCGGGTGGCAGCTGTGCCCTATGACGTGGTCACCACTGATGAGGCTGCCGCGATCATCAGGGAGAACCCGATGAGTTTTCTGCGGGTCAGTCGTCCCGATGCCGAGCTGCCCGATATCCCCCTTCATGATGACCGGGTGTATGCCCACGCGCGGGAGCGCTTCGACGAGCTGCGGTCTTCAGGGGTGTTCCGGGATGACGGGACCCCTGGGATGTACATCTACCGGGTCAGCTCCCGGGCAGGGACCTTCACCGGGCTCTGCTGCTGTCTCCCGGTTGAGGACTACGAATCCGGGGTGATACGCCGGCATGAACAGACGCGGTACGACAAGGAGGAGGACCGCACCCGGCATATCGATGCGGTGAACGCCAACACCGGGCCGGTAGTCCTGATCTACCGGGACGCGGGATCGCTCGCCCGGCTGATCGAGGGGCTGGCCGACACGCTGCCCCCTGAAGCCGAGGTGCGGTGGCATGACGGTTCCCTCCACCACATCTTCCGGGTATCCGACCCCGGGGATCTGGCCCGCATCGAAGCACTCTTCTCCGCCGTTGACCGTCTCTATATCGCCGACGGTCACCACCGGGCGAAATCGGCGGTCAATGTCGCACACCATCGGCGCCAGGACGGGGGGCTCTGCGGTGAGGAAGACCGCTTCATGGGAGTGCTCTTCGCTGATTCAGGGGTCCGGATCCACGGATACAGCCGGATGGTCCGCGACCTCGGCGGCAGATCCGGCGAGGAGTTCATTGACGCGATCTCCGGGTCGTACGGGATTGCTCCCTGCGGTCCGGTGGACCGCTCGGCCTTCCAGATCACCCCCCGGCACACGACCGGCGACGGCCATCTCATGCACATGTACCTTGGCCGCACCTGGTACGAATGCCGGGCGAAAGGAGACCCGCCCTCCGATCCCATCTCAGCCCTCGATGTATCGATCCTGCAGCGCGAGGTCCTCGAACGGATCCTCGGCATCACCGACCCGCGGGGAGACGAGCGCCTCCAGTATCTCGGAGGGGCCCGGCCCATCGCCGACCTTGAGGCCATGGTGGACCGGGGCGAGTACGCGGTCGCCTTCTCCATGCAGCCGGTACGGGTGGAAACGGTCCTGTCCATCGCCGATGATAACGGGATCATGCCCCCGAAATCCACCTGGTTTGAACCAAAGCTCCTCTCCGGCCTGATCATCCATACCCTCTCCTGAATACCTTTTTTCCCTTACCGGGCAAAGGAGAGTATACCATGATCACTATCGCACTTCCCAAGGGCAGCCTTGAGGCGCAGACCCTGCAACTCTTCAAGGAGGCAGATCTTGAGGTGAAACGCGGGGAGCGGGACTACAACCCGGTTATCTCCGATCACCGCATCGACAAGGTGAAAATCCTCCGGCCCCAGGAGATCCCGAAGTTCATCGAGATGGGGTACTTCGATCTCGGCATCTCGGGCCTCGACTGGGTGAAGGAGACCGGGTCCCGGGTGCGGGAGGTGGCACGCCTCTCCTACAGCAAGACCGGGGAAGGGACAGTCAAGATCGTGGTCGCAGTGCACGAAAGCGAACCGATCACCGATGTTGCCCACATCCGGCCGAACAGCCGGGTGACCACCGAATACCCTGAGATCACCCGTGAATACTTCGGGAGGCTCGGGATCCCGGTCCAGCTCTTCCACTCCTACGGCGCCTCGGAGGCGAAGGTGCCGGACCTGATGGACGTGGTAGTCGACCTGACCGAGACCGGGGCAACGCTGCGGCGCAACGGTCTGAAGATCATCGGCCAGATCATGGAGTCGTACACCGTGGTCATCGCCAACCGGGACAGTTTCGAGGACGAAGGGAAGCGCCGGGCGATCGAGGAGATCGTGACCCTTCTGCTCGGGGTGATCGATGCCCGCCACCAGGTGCTCCTTTCCATGAACGTCCCCGATGAGTCCATGGACCAGGTGGTCGCCGTGCTCCCGGCACTCAAGAAACCGACGGTGAGCAGGCTGCATGGTATCGACTACTACAACATCCAGACCGTGGCTCAAAAAGGCGAGGTGAACACCCTGATCCCCAACCTCAAGGCTGCCGGTGCCGAGGATATCCTCGAGATCCCCATCGCAAAAATCATCCGGTAACCTTTTTTTCTCTCCATCAGCCCGCTGCGCGGAGATCGGCATCTGACGAACCATTGCCCTGCGATCGCGTAACTACTTTGTACGAAAGGTCCTTTTGGCGAAAAGAGGGCAAATCTTAAATAGCGCGGCGGTAATATTCAGGTAGCAGCAATCCGGAGGGAGAGAACCGGTTGCAACGAGACGTGAGTGCGGAAGGGAGGCCTTGTGACCCGGTGGCCCTCCCCCGCGCTCCCGGCTCCGAAATCCCTTTTCACCTGTTGTTTTCCCCTGATACAATTCCTGAGGCGCTTTTTTCTTTTTCAGATCCCGGAGACGAGCTCATGTATGACCGGATCGAGATACTGGTTGACGGGAGCGGCGACGGTCACTCCGTCGCCCTCTTCCCTGGCGAGGAGGTTTTTTTCTCCTACGAACGAGGAGCATCGAACAACGAGGCCGAGTTCAACGCGGTCATCCTGGCCCTTGAGAACCTGCCGGACGACAGCAACGCCCGGATCAAGACCGACAGCCAGGTCGTGGTCTGGCACCTCTCACGGGGAGAGAAAGTCCGTCACCACAGCTTCCTCCGGAAGCGGGCCGTCGTCCAGGATCTCATCGTGCAGAAGAACCTGAAGATCGATATCCAGTGGATCCCGCGGAAGCAGAACCGTGCCGACCGGTTCCTGAAGCACTACATCGCCAGCCTCTGTGGGGCGGCAGGAAACGAACCCCTGTACCGGCGCGTCCGGCGGCTTGAGCACGAGAACCTCCGGCTCAAGGCCAAGCTGAAGCGGGCCATGAAGATGCTCGAGCGGCGGAACGCATTCTCGGCGGATTCGGCGGTCCCGCTGGAGATGTTCCAGTAGGGGCAGAAGTGCGATCTCCAATTCTCCGGTATCTGAAACAGGTTCTTTCACTCCATAGAGAACCTGATGATTCCCGTGTTGTTCCCGCGGGATCATGACCTGGCTTCTCAAAGCGATTTCATCTCCACCTGCCGAATCCGGGGTCATTCCGGGCTCCGTTTTCTTACCCCTCATTGGCTGGATTGGAAACGGTGTTCACCCATATGGAAAAGTCTTTCATACGGGATTATTTTAGAGAAGTATTCGTAATTTGGTCTTTTAAAAGATGCTTTTTACTGTTCTTCCGGCACGGGTGTTTTGAGGAGGGTGCTCTGACCCGGATCATGGCCGGAACCCCTGCCAGAATGTGATAGTGAGGTTTTTTTCCCTTACCGGGGGTAGAGAAAATGGTGATTATTGGTGGGTTTTGGAATTCTCTCCATCAGCCATATCTCACCTCACCATGCCGAATCCGGGCTCATTCCGGGCTTTGTTTCGGGAAAAATCGTGGGGGGATACTGACTGGAGTGGAAACGATGTCCACCCTCATGGAAAAGTCTTTTTTATGGGGTTATTTCAACGGGATCTTCGTTATTTGGCCTTTTAAAAAATGCTTTTTACTGTTCTTCCAGTAGGGGTGTTTTGAGGAGGGTGCTATGACCCGGACCATGGCCGGAATCCCTGCCAGAACGCCATGGCGAGGTTTTTTGTTCCGTCGGGGGAATTGGAGATTACTGGTGGGTGCAGTACGATTGATATCATCATTATCACATCCTTCATGCATCAGCCCTCATTACCATGGCTTTCTGCTCACCAACAGTTATATCAGGAATAACCCGGAAAAAATGTTGATATTGTCATGAAATCCAAACCTCTGGCCTTCATTGTTATCTTTTCTTTTTTTGTCATGATCCTTTTATCGGGATGTACATCACCCGATGATTCATCCATTCAAAATACCCTGGAGAGAGAGGCCCTGACATCAAAAATTAGTCTTGAGCAGGCATATCATGCCCTTTCAGAGACAGATTCCGGATCGCCTGACAGAATACCGCATATCTATTGTATCAAGGGAACAGGTTTATCGCCACAGGGAACAGCTGATGCGTGGATCTTTGGAGTGAAAAAAGGAGATACGTCATATTTCGTCACGTATGATGAAAAAGGTGTCACGGAGAACCTGTGGCCCTGGGATTTTGATTCACGAGAGATCATCATCGATGAACAATTTTTTTCCCCTGAAGATTTATTTTCAGCGCATCCCTTGTTAATCCAGGATATTACGAATAATGGAGCAAAAAATATTGATGAGTTGGAACTCGTCGAGGGGGAGTATCACCTCACCCAGATTACCGACTCTGATATACGGGTATGGATCTTTGACGGCAGCACGGGGGCCGAGCTCGCAAACTTATGAAATTATTTTTTATTCTCAATTAAAAATATAAACTAAATGAAGTCGGAATACACGATTGATTGCTAATTGAAATCGGATATTCAATTATTTTAATTAGCAAAAGGAGTGTATTACAAACTTTCTTATATCTCTTATAAATATTAATGTCTACAGAAAGGTGGTGGGGGGATTATGAATACCTCTGGGTTTCACATATTATGCATTATTATTCTCGTGACATTCCTGTCATGTACCGTAGCCGCAGCTGACGAATTTGAATTAATCCAGGTTCCGGAAAAAATGCCGTGGTTGAGTGCAAACAATCTAGATACCTCGACAATTACCGTTCAGCTGGTTAATAATACAACCGGCAATCCTGTTCCGGGAAAGCCCATACTCTTCAATGTAATGTCGGAAAATATGGGTACTATTTCAAATCTATCGGTTAATACCAATGAAACCGGATATTCATCAACAGTTTTCACAACCAGTACAAAAAGCGGTTTAGCAACTATCCGCGCAGTCCTCCTTGAGGATCCAGCGGTCACGACATTTGTTAATCAACCGGTTGATCATTTAGCTCCCCTCATAATGAAGGTCTATTACAGCAATTTTGTTCCTGTCGCGAAAAATACCACTATCCTCGTGAAACTCTATGATCAAAACGGCAATCCCGTGGATAATCTCCGGGAAAAGAGTGAAGGCACAATAGCAGAACAGGCGCATTTCCGGATGAGTTCGGGCCCATCGGGAACAGGGTTCTTCACCGGTTCATGGGAGGACGTTGAATATAATGGAACAGATATTTTCAATACAACACACGGCCTTTCGGTGAACGGCACCGGGGTTATCGAAGCAAATCTTAGAATGGATGAAGTACCCGGGTATACCGATGTGATAATCTACTCTATCCCAACCATAGGTTCATTTAAACTTCTCCAAATAGAAGGATATGCCGAGGGTATTCCTGCGGTCATTGATCAGACGGTCAACCCGACGATGCTCTACCAGCCGGCTGATAATGAATCATTATTCAGTATTACCTATCATCTCTACGATGAATTCAGTAACTCCCTGAATGGAAAGGATATTCAACTCATAACCCCTGAAGGTGAAGATTATATTACGACTTCCGCTGACGGATCGGCAGTCAAATGGTATGGTCCAAAAAGCGAACCGTGCGTCGTAACAATAACCGCCCGTGCTGCTGAAAATGAGAACGTGACGAGGACGTGTTCCCTGGTGTTCTATGATTCTTCACCGGTATACATGGGGATAACCGCTGTCCCGGAAATGGTACCCAGTCGTGATGTCGGAAGCAATATCAATTCTACAATAAAAGTAAAAATCACAGACTGTAAAGGAAAACCTGTCGCAGGAGAAGGTGTCAATTTTAACATCACTGATCAAGAGGTTATCTCAGGAACCCAACTGCAATCACCCTACCTTGACAGTTCCTTTGACGAGACGGATGACAATGGTGTTGCATCCGTGCATTTTATTCCGGGTGCTTTTGCGAAAATAGGTGAGGAAGGTTATAATCAAACATCGGAAGGCAGTTGCATTGTCGAGGCGGATTGGCTGGGCAGAAAAGAGAATGTAACCATTCAATACAAGAATTTCCCGTTCCTTTCCATCTATACCTCAGTCACCACGGAAAATATCACTGCGGGAGAGACCGTAGATGTAACCATCCAGGTCCGTGGGGAAGGAATGCCACTATTATTGCGGGAAAAAGTGAACCTTGTGCTCCTGACATCACGGGCCGCAAGCATGTTAAAAGAAAATCCTGACAGGATGGTATACACGTATGAAGCAGAAAACATCTTACTCGATAAGCTCCTGAGCTCCAAGCCGATTGACGGGCCGGATCAGGTTGGTCTCATGACCCAGGGGGGTAATCCATATGGCGTTGCGAATATTTTATATACCCAGCAAGGCTGGTCAACCGGTGATGCAGGATTTGATAATAATCCCTCTGATGATCCTGACTATATTAATGCCCATTATCCAGGTAATGGTACAATAGAATATCACGACATGTTGACTTGGGAACAGACGATGACGCCCGATCTCATGCTCGTAAAACAACAGATAAACAAGACCACTCCCTGCAGTAGTACAGGTAAGAATGCAAACCAGAACGAATTGCCATTCCGTCTTGGATTATATGAATCAATATTAGCAATCCATAATTCCACGTATAAGCACAAGGCGGTTATTGCCCTTGTCGATTCCGAAATCACTGATTACGGCGATGTTAGGGCGGGAGGCCTTGCTGATTGGAACTGGCAAAATATGGGCGGATGTACAAATCGGTATTATCCATTTATTGGCCCTGATCCCGCTAACCCCTGGCACCCTATCGATAAGAAGGATAAATTGACTGATCCAAACCAGGATTTAGCCGTTTTCGCACAGAATAGTGATGTTAAGGTTTACATTGTATATGCTGCCGATCAACTCAATAACTGTGATGCGGCTAACTTGCAATATATCGCTGACATTTCAGGAGGACATTTCAATAGTACCAATGGAGATGCCTCAAAGTTACCTCAGATCTATGACTGGATTGCATCAGAGATCATGGAAGAGGCCGGAGTTGAGACCGAGATGTCGGTCGATATGGGGACTCTCGAAGTGAACGGCGCCTGGGTAACGTATGATCCAAATGATCCATACAATACTTCGGTGTTTGATTATATCTTTTTGGAGGGAACATCGACTCTCATAAAGAATTATTACCAGAATGGAACTGAAATTGATCCGCCATGGACAAAAAACCAGACCGAGGATTTCTATGACGATCATATTCTGCACTACGACATCGGTACGATCCGCCTGCATCAGATCTGGGAAGCAACCTATCGGCTCCTGGCACTTGTGAATGGAACGGTAAAGGTACCTGGTCCAAACACAACCATCACAACAAATTCATCGGGACTGAATATCAGTTATGATATTCCGTCCGATTGGATCAGCCCTCTCCCGAATACGACTGTGAAGGAACTGACGTACGATCTCACCATCACTGATTTCTCGGTCTCTCCGGAAAGCACAGGTCTTGCTAGTTTGAGCTGGACTCTTGACTATACAGGCCCTGTTGAAAACCCTGTCCTGTCCCAGTTATATTACAGGGATGAGGAAGGGAAATGGGTCCTTATTGCCACGCGCCATGGTCTGACAGGGGCTGCAGTATTTAACGTTGGAGGTTTCCCATCGGGAACGGTAGAGTTCAGGTTGGTCGCCTCCGCCCCCCGTGCTCCGACCCGGTATGCTTTCAGGTCAACGTTCATACCTCCGGGAGGAGTCCCGAGTGGTATTGATGCACTGAATGAAACCGGGATGATAATCCTGAAATAATATTTTTTCAGGAATGATGAGTCGAATCGATGCTCAGAAAAAAACTAACTTTTATATTGATAGTTCTCGTACAGAGCAACGAGGGATACTACGATACGCGCCTTTACCAATCGAGCAGGATTATCTTTTGAACGTCCCCCCCAAAAATTATTCACCGGATTTGCCTATGGACAATGAATCAGGACAGCTCTCCATTGATTTCTCTATTGGCTTTGCTATCTTCATGATCGGGTTCATTTTTGTTGCAACCCTTGTTTCCGGCCTCCTCATCGGTCTGCAGAGCAAGACCATCGATTATGATGCCGTGGCATACCGGACATCAGTCATACTTGGTGAAGACCCCGGAGAGCCCAGGGTCGATCCCTATGCATTGAACCCCGATCTTGGTGACCAGCCATGGGAATTGATTGAGAATAGTGAAGAAATCACCCGATTCGGCCTGGCGATCTCAAAGGAGCATCCCGGAGTGCTCTCGGGACAAAAGGTTGATCGATTTTTTGAACCGGGGGAGTTTTCGAAAGAAGAACTCAGGGATAGGCTTTTACTAAGCGAATCCGGGCAATACCCCTATCACTTTAATGTGACGCTATCGGGAAAAACCCCCGTTGGGGATCCTCTTCCTGAAAGCGGGAGTCTTGGTTACATAAGAAGGGCTGTCTTCATAAAGGATTATCAATATGCTGCTCCCTCTTTGGCTAACCCTAGCGAGTTTGTCAATATCAGTATCAATTTTTCAGAGTTGCAGTCTGCTGAACGTGGGGCGATATATGGAGTGAATCTGCAATTGGAACCAGTAGAGATTGTGATTGTGAATGAATCAACTTCAGGTCCTGTGAATCTCACCAATGTCTTCCTTACCCCTCCCGATGACGATTCTTTTATTTACGAGGACAATATACCGGTGCGAATTGATAATGCCGGGGCGGCTTCATCCGCATATGGGCTCGTTGTCAGCACCATCGAAGCTGATTTTGGGCCGGGCCATTTTTCTGGTTATTCTGCAGTAGGGGAAGTTATACTCCATTTCCAGTTTAATGCCGTTGGTAACAATCTTGATACGAAATACACCTTACCACCTCTCCGGAATGCTACTCTGGAGGTATGGATATGGTAGGGGATGAGGGGCAGCTCTATACGATTGAAGGTGTTGCTGCTGCTATCCTCATGGTGGTCACTGCGTTTCTCATTCTCAATTCCGCCTATATCCTCACTCCGGGTGATACCCACATCAGCGACATGCAGTTAGAGCAGTTGGGGAATGATGTGTTGAGAATGATGGATACCAGCACGTCGTTTAATGCAAGTGCATCTACCATGTACGACCAAAAACAGAGCGAACTTGAAAAATGGCTATCTTCTACCGATCCAGAAACAACGTTTTCTGACGATTTTATAGACAGATTTCAAGATTACACCGATGATGAAAGACTTCAAATGAACGCAACAGTGTATTATTGGGATGATGCCACTGAGACGCTGAACACCTTCCCCTTTGCCCCCACTTCATCTGGCGGTCGGGAGCATTATGTCACTGTTACCAGATGGGTATATCTGGACAACCCGGCGTGGGATCCTTTTAGTGATTCCCAAACGGTTCTCTTGGAGGTGCAATTATGGAGAGACTGAATGATGAAGGTCAGTGGATTGTGATGATGGCGTTCATTATCTGCGTCGTCCTCCTCGTCCTTGCTCTGATTGTTAACGAATCAACTCTCGTTGGAAAAACGACTGCCGAAAGTGTGCTTGAATTTTCAAAATCAGATATTCAGGATGTGAAAAATCAGGTATCGAGGATTCGGGAGATCAATGTAGTAGATAGTAACGAAGTTGTAAAAAATAATCATATTGATGATATGGAACAATTATCACTTCTCCGAAAACATACCCTCCTCGACTTAGAAATCAATTTTGCTCTTTCGGAGACAAGCATCCATTTTAATAATGGTGTGAACCAGTATGATGAAAGAAGCAGGTATCTCTAAGATTGATGCAGAAGCTGCGGTCTCTCACCTGATAGAATATATGATCATCACCAGTATACTCATCCTCCTTATAATTATCTTGACGCTGTCGATTGTGCCGGTTTTTATTGAAGGACCCTTAAATACTCTGAATTATTACGCATATAACGATATAGGGAACGGGGTTAGCACGAGAATAGTGGAATTATATACCATTATCCCGGAACAAAACCTGGAGGGCTATATTACTCAGTATTCATATTATGATGTTTCTATTTTCTCAAAATTCGATATTCCCGATGAGATAGCAGGCAGAGGATATTTTGTAGAAGTTGTTGAAGGGGGAACAAGAAACGGCTCCCTGATTATAACGGGGGACACTCAAACAACACAGATATCCCTGTCGGGAATCGGTGAGACCATCGGAGTCGTCGGCAGAACATCAAGCAGTGGACTAAACCAGATTTCCTATAACTATTAGGTGGATGATGTCACGAGAACAGTGGGGAAGGAACGAATCGGGAGTGTCTGAAACGGTCGGTTTCATTATTATTATGGGGATTGTGTTGACCGGAATTGGTCTTGTCACCCTATACGGGTATCCTGCACTCCTTGATTCCCAGGCTAATGCTAATATTAAAAATATGGAACGGAACATGATATCGCTCCAGAGCGATATCAACAGCCTGACGTATAAGAATGTGCCGTATAAGGAGACAATGATACAAGTATCGGGAGGTACTCTTTCTATTAAAAAGGACCCAGGTAGCACACCCAATTTTGCGATTTCAATACAAGGGGAGGCTACCCCAAGAATGTTTTACCCCGGTGAAGTTCTCTTTTTATCACAGGACTCGACAACATCCATAAGTCTCGAGAATGGAGCAGTTCATACCCGTTATTGGAGTTCTCCTAATGGATCAGCTATGCTCTCAGAACCACGTTGGTTCTATGATGATACGACGAAAACCTTTGTAATGTCTTTTATTTCTATGAATGCATCTGAAAATTTTGCACAAACTGGAATTGGAGCGGTGAAAATCTCACTTATCCCACCAGTCTCCACAGTATCTATTCCGGTCACAGGTGATGTAACTGTTCAATACAACGCAAACCCGATTAATAATTATAATATCGCATGGAGAAATTATCTCAAGAATTCAGACCTGAATATGCAGTATGATTCTGGAGATGGGTTTTATTCCTCATTTAAACTAAATAGTGATGTGGAAAATCTCGTAATAAAAACCTATAATATGACCGTTCTTTCCCTGTAAATCCCCTCTCTTTTTTTTTAGAGCACCTTATACTATTCTCAATTCCTGGGTTCACACATGATATTTCCTTGATCTAATCCCTTTGAAATACAGTTCAGCTAGATTCTTTGCATTAACCTTTCAAACAAATTATAAAGAAAATTTTCCGGCAGTTGTCCTGATGTATCATATTCATCAAACAGCCCAAAATATATGATTTAATATAGTACAAAATTCGGAATTCTTATAAATATCTGAAAATTATTCCAAGCACTTTCCATCCCGATTATGCTGATCTAAACCATCTTATGTCCATAATACTCCATTTTTTGCGCGAAATAAAAGATAATTTTATATACTTTATAATAATCATACCATATATTCATCGTTATGATGAATACAAACCCACAAATTGTAGGAAAAATCTAGGGAGGAACACATGGCAACAGCACATCAGATCCAGTACCTGTTTGGTACTTTTTCGATCATGCTCATCATCCTGTTATGCGTAATGGGATGGGGCATGATCGTTATGGCCTGATCCCCTCACCTTTCTCACCGCCACCACCTGCTCCGGGAAGAACCCCCCCAGGCTTCCCGGAACTTTTCAATCGTTATCCTGACCTCTACATGCACTATTGCATCGTGGGAGAGCCCGGAGCAGGATCCCTTTGTATGACCCCGGAAATCAATGAGAAAGTATTATTTTCCCGGACGTAGTGATGAAATCGTTCATCGGAAGCGGTGAACACAGCCAGTGTTCGGAGAAACGACCAGGGCACGACGGGTGGTCAGATCCGGGCCTGATCTGGTGCGGTATGGCTGCCTATGCGTACGAGAAGCAGTACCGGCAGGGATTATTCAGGCTGGTAATCATCCTGGTCATT
>ENA-ORXD01002246-ORXD01002246.1-sediment-metagenome-genome-assembly--contig:-NODE-2246-length-13337-cov-3.133861_pt1 | contig 13337 bp, 12 predicted proteins | sample MGYA00237862_ERZ511471 | MGnify/ENA metagenome assembly ERZ511471 | reverse complement strand
TATCCGACAGGAATTGTCGCGCTCCGTGTTTTCATATTTGTGACATAGGTCCGATTATAACCTATACTGTAACCGGCGGGGAAGTCTTTCAGCAAAACAATCGTCGTTTTAAACGACATCACGGGCGCCAGGTTGGCGATTGTTTCCGTCTCCGGTGAAGGATAAATGCCGTAAGTCATGATTCCCGAACGCACCATATCCAGCTTGAATTGAGGATAATTCAAAATAGCGCCGCTGTTATCCAGATGCCGGATAGGTATTTTAATCCCCATATCTTGGAGCTTGTCGAGCACGCTGGAAAACAACTGCCACTGGTGATCATTATAGGAATTGACAACTTCACTGGAGGCCAGATGCGTAAAAACTCCTTCCAGCCGGACCTTGGAAAGCGCCGAAACAGCGGTAATTAATTTTATCGCTTCGCTGTCCATGGTTCCGCCGCGCCCCATGCCGGTATCAACCTCGATATGGACGGACAAAGAGCTGTCGGTTTTTTCCAGCGCTTTTTGCAGCATGATGGCAAAATTGATATCGGAGATGGAGGGTGTCAGATTGTATTTAATAATATCGGAAATTTCCGAAGCCGTGGAAGGTCCGAGAATGACAATAGGCGCTTCCACACCGCTGATGCGTAATTGTATTCCTTCATCCGCATTTGCTACACCCAGCATCCGGGCGCCGTTTTTTAAAGCGACGTTGGATATTTCGATCGCGCCGTGGCCGTACGCGTCAGCCTTGACTGTCTGCATAAAATCGACACCAGGTCCGATCAACCTTTTTACTTCTTGCAAATTGTTGATGAAATTGTCGAGATCTACTTCGACCCAGCTGCGGTGCTTTTGCGCGTTTTTTAATCCCATTGGTTATATTCAGCCTGTGAGTCTTATTTTCTGGTCATGGTAAAGACACCGTCCCAGGGAACCGGCGGCGGGTTTTCTTTTAAATTTTGGCAGCGTTCAATGTATATTTTGGAGGCTTCATCTTCCGGTCGGATTGTTAAAACCTTCTGAAACGCGGCAATGGCTTCCTCCCATTGTGCTGCACGATAAAGTGCCAGCCCCTCTGCAAATTGATTGATGAAAGCCTGCCATTTGTGATGATCTTTCATCTCACCCAGAAGCTCATAAATTTTAACAGGCAACTTTTTCCCTTTAACGCGCACCCAATCCAGTTCGCGGCAGCACATCGAATCCTTTACTGCATTATAGGTGAATTCACTGAAAATAATGTTGGACCCGTATTCCTTGTTGATGCCTTCGAGGCGGGAACCAAGATTGACCATATCACCCATGACTGTGTAGTCAAAACGCATTTCCGAACCCATATTGCCGACAACCATATCGCCGCTGTTGATGCCGACGCCGATATTAAGAATTGGCTTTCCCTCTTCCTGCCATTTCTGCTGCAAACGATGCAGCTCCTTCATCATATCTAAGGCAGTTAAACAAGCTCTCTGAGCATGATCGGGCTGGTCAAGCGGCGCGCCAAAAACGGCCATGATCGCATCACCCATATATTTATCGAGCGTGCCGTCATATTTGAAGACAATATCGGTCATCGCCGTGAGATATTCATTGAGCAAATGGACTAATTCTTCGGGTGTGAGCTTCTCCGATATTGTTGTAAAGCCGCGTATATCCGAAAATAAAACGGAGAGATCTTTTTTATCCCCGCCTAACTTGAGCTTAGTTGGATCTTTCAGCATTTCGTTGATGACGGATGCGGTCAGATAATATTGGAATGCTCCGCGGATCTTCTTTTTTTCCCTTTCCTCTGTAATATACCGGTAAATAGTAATACCAAGATAGATGGTGATCATCGTCAGTAGCGGATAGGTTAAATTCATCCAAATATTGTATTGGAAAAAAACAAACATGTTGATGGTAACAAAAACGGCTACGGTCAAGAGCGCAGACAATATGCTGACTACCGCTCGGAGCCGAGGAATAAGCAAGCCCATAATCAGACCAAAGACAATGATGACCAGGATATCGATAAATTTAATAAAGGAAGAATATTGCAGAAAATTCTGCTGTAAAACGTTATCAATAACCGTTGCATGAATTTCCACACCCGGATAGGTGGCGCCGAAGGGAGTGACGCGCAAATCATAGATGCCGATGGCTGTAGCTCCGACCAGGACGATTTTATCGCGCAATTTGTCTGCGGGTACTTTGCCTTCGATAATATCCGCGATGGAATAATGGGGAAATGTTCCGCCGGGTCCCAGGTAATTGACCAGCAGCCGGCCATGATCATCCGTGGGAATGGTGATGTCACCCATATTAATGCTTTCCACGCCGAATTCTTCCAGATTCAAAGCAAGCGGCGGCGAATCCATGTATTGCATAAGCAGGGATATGGCCAGTGACGAATAATAATTCTTGCCAAATTTTATGACCAACGGGGACCAGCGGTTGGAACCATCAGTGTCCGGAATTGTATTGAAGTAACCGCTGTTTTTGGCGGCTTCGTTAATTATTTTTATATTTGTTTCCGGCGCATAAGCATGGGGAAGTCTGGAATCATCAGGATTTTGTTCGGAAGAGTTAATTATCTGATAACGGGAATTCTGAATGCTCTTTGTATTTTCTTCCATTTCCTTTTCCGTCATCTCAACCACTTCTCTGTTTTTTTCCAAAAAATGGAAAAAATATCCGAGGGTGACATTTTGAGCGCGGGCGATTGATTTGGCAAAAGCTGCATCTGTATCGGCGACAGCCTTTTTTTTGCTTAAAAGTGAAAGAACATTGTTATCCCTGATCCCTCTTTTTCTAATTTCTGAAGACAGCTCTGTGATGACTTTAAGGCTGGAGTTTTCATCCGGTTCAGAAAAAACAATATCAAATCCGATTGTCTTTACACCGTTGGCTTTCAGTTTATCGACGAGTTTCGCCAGCACCGTCCGCGGCCATGGCCAGCGGCCGAATTTTGCGAGACTTTTTTCATCAATTACAGCAATGGCGATCTGTCCACCTGTCGGCATTGTGCCGCGCGAAGCAATGCGCAAGTCCAGAGTTTTCAGCTCCATGAAACGCAAAAAGGGAGGATCGATAAAAAAAAGCAGAAGAGTAAGCAGGATAAAAAAGAGCGTAATTTTTAAAGGTGTGATCTGCAACAAATGTTTAATACGTTGCTTCATGTTAACCTCTCCGACCGGTTGTTAATTAATGTCAAGATATTGCAATAATCAATCGATTTGCCTGCGTCGGGACAAAATAAAAATCTTCAATACCTCTGGAATTGCCCAGTTAGTCCATTATTACAGAGAATTTATCGCACTTGAATAATATCAGACCGTCGACAGAAGTCAAGTTCCTGTCGGGGTGGGGAGGCTGTTTTTAACAAATAAATGCCTGAGATAGTCAATTTCCGGTAGATTGAAAGGTTACATTTCCGGAAAATTATTGCTTTCTAAAAATCATTTCCTGTCGATCGGCAGTTCCATGAATAAAAAAAGATGCAGTAATATTGAATCACGGCTTGAAAGTTGTTTAATTTTTTATTAAAATTAAACATAAAAATGAAAAAGGACTACACAAAACCCACCATTAACGAGGAGGATGAAAATGTCTAAGGTAAAAACAGGAGATGTACTGAGCTGTGAAGTATGCGGCCTGACCGTTATTGTGGACGAAGAATGTGGTTGTGGCGTGGCTGACATTATCTGCTGTGATGAACCCATGCTAAATAAAGGACCTGCTGCTCCGAAAAAGAAAGCAATAGCAGCGGCCGCGCCAAAAAAGAAAGCGGTTGTGAAAAAGGCGAAGCCCGCAGCCAAAAAGAAAGCGCCGCCGAAAGCCGCTAAAAAGCCTGTGGCGAAGAAGAAACCGGCTGTCAAGAAAAAAGCTGTAAAGAAGTAAAATTGTCCGTATTTGATTGAATTCTGGGCTTCAATCTGATCCTGTTGAACAATGCAGCAGTGTTGTAAGCTGTTGTATGCATTTGCCTAAGATTTGCTGATTTCTTTTGCACCCCGACGAAGAGATGAAAAGCGTGAGCTTAAAGTATTAACGCAAGACTTTAACGGCACAAAGGGTTACCCGACACCTGATGCCTTTATTTCACCAAGTGCGTCGGAGGGTATAGCTTACTTGAAAAAGGCAAGTATAAAGGGCTTTCTCTTTTTTAGAACAAATTCAGCGGCTGACTTTTGGCGCTGACAGTCTTTATATTTTCCCATGAAAAAAAAATTATGCACCAATCATGCTCAACATAAGACAGCGGACAGAAGCCAACAACATGGACGGGAAACTTACTGGTGCGCGCAGTATGGTTATTTTATTGACTTGGCTGCCTGTCAGGCGCGGTCGCTGCATCGTCCGGTATGCCGCCGCTGCTATCAGTCTTTACTTCAGCTTTCTTTGCCCTTTGGAAAAATCTGATGTGCGGGAGATTTGTCTTAATCAGTGAGTGGGCGAAAATTGCCGAGCAATTTGCTTTGAGGGGAACAAATCAAAGCAGTGTTTCCGCCGGCGATAAGCATCCTGGTCAAAATACAATATGTATCATCTCCGGAGACTCAAGTAATTTTGCCGTTGATTTGCACTGGGGCTTTGCCCCGCCATGGGCAAAAGCGAAACCACCCGGTAAATTGCTGATTAATGCCCGGGCCGAAACAATTACCGAAAAACCAATGTTCCGCGAAGCTTTTAAAAAAAGAAGATGTCTGGTTCCGGTCGACGGATTTTATGAATGGTCCAAAGAAAAAAACCAATATTATTTTTATCTGCAAAACAGAAATCCCTTTGGCTTAGCCGGTATTTATGAACCGGATATTGCAGCCGGCACCGCCCATCCATCATTTGTGATCATCACCATCAACCCCAATGAATTAATTGCGCCGCTGCATAACCGTATGCCGTTGATTATTCCTGCGGATAAGCAACATCTTTGGCTGGACAACAGCAAATATGATCCGGTTACCTTACAATCACTGTTTGTTCCTTATCCCGGCTCGGAAATGGCCATGCGCCGGATATAGGAGCGCCGGTATATTTTGTTCTGATGACGACGATTTACCCGTTGGCCATACCGCCGAGAGATGTTTCCGTTACACCCTTCTTTCTCCCTGTCCCGGGACCTCTCACTGATGATCAATTAATTCATCTCGACGGCTTTCAGGGATTTTTTTCCGGCCGTAAGTTTGTGCGGCTGGATAAGGATAAAATAATCTTCCTCCGTTTACAGGCCGTAGTTGTGATGGAGAACTTATAGAATTAAAATGGAAATAATGCTACAAGGATTAATCAGCCGATTCGGGAGGAAAAGCCAGCAATGGCCGTTTATGAATATATTGCTTTTGATGGAAAAGGGCGACGGCGAAAAGGATTTTTAGACGCGAGCGGTGTCGGTGCGGCGCGTCAGAAACTGCGTGAAGAAGGGGTTTATCCCGTGGAGATAAATCCGGCGGTGGAAAAGAAAGATGATGCCTTAGCCGGTTTTTTGACGCATAATCTCTGGCCGCGGGTTCAGGCTAAAGATATTTCTATTTTTACCCGTCAACTTTCTACTCTTTTAGGCGCCGGAATACCCCTGGTTTCTGCACTATCGGTTTTGATCGCCCAGACAAAAAATCAATTTTTTAAAAAAACGCTGGTGCAGATCCGCGAACAGGTCAACGAAGGCAAAAGCCTGACAGCCAGCATGATGGATTTTCCCGGTATTTTCACTCCATTTTATATTAATATGGTCAAAGCGGGCGAAGCGTCCGGCACGATCAACCTTATCTTGGAAAGACTGGCTGATTTTAGTGAAAACCAACAGGCGCTAAATAATAAGATTAAAGCCGCACTGACCTATCCCCTGGCCATGTTTTTTATCAGCTGTATTGTTGTGTTCATTTTAATGTCTTTTGTCATGCCCAAAATTACCGGCATATTTGCAGAAATGCATCAAACCCTGCCCTTCACAACATTAATATTGATCGCGTCGAGCAATTTTCTCAAATCATTCTGGTGGCTGATTATTTTGATCATCATTACTTTAGTTGTTTCCATCAAATGTTTAAAAGCGAGAACCGTCCGCGGGAAGAGGATTTGGGATTATGTTAAACTGACAAGTCCGCTCTTTGGTTCCATTAACCGTAAAATTGCCCTGGCGCGTTTTTCCCGGACGCTGGCCACGCTTCTGCAAAGCGGTGTGCCGCTGCTCCTGGCTATGGATATAGTGCGTAATGTTGTCAACAATGAATTGATTGGCGAAGCAATCAGCAAAACCAGCAGGGAAGTAGAAGAAGGCCAGAGTATATCTGTCCCGCTGGCGCAAAGCGGCATCTTTCCCCCCATGATCATTGAAATGATAGCCGTCGGCGAGCAGACCGGAACGCTGGAGCAAATGCTCAACCGAATCGCCAACTCCTATGAAACAGAAGCACACACTGATATAATGGTAATGACCTCAATGTTGGAACCGGTTATGATCATCATAATGGCTTTGCTGGTTGTTTTTATTGTCGCCTCCATCTTGTTGCCGATTTTTGAAATGAACCGCTTAGTGCGGTGAAAAATATAAAGTCTGTTGATTACGGAGATATTTATTATGCATCAAAATAGAGAAAACAAGAGAATCGAAGCCGGTTTCACCTTGATTGAATTGATGGTTGTTGTCGTCATTATCGGCATTCTGGCCGGCCTGATTATGCCGCGGATTATGGGTAGCGACGATAAAGCAAGGGAAGCAAAAGCAAAGATACAGATAGAAAGCCTGGAGACGGCGCTGAAGTTATACAAGCTGGACAATGGCGCATATCCGACAACCGATCAAGGATTGCGCGCCTTGGTGGAAGCTCCTGCGGCCGGTAATCTGCCTAAGAATTGGCGGCAGGGCGGCTATTTGGAAAAAGGTAAAGTTCCTAAAGACCCATGGGGTAACGAATTTATTTATATCTGTCCCGGCAGCCACGGAGATTTTGATTTAAGCGCTTTGGGTGCCGATGGTGAACTGGGAGGAGAAGGTAAAAATAAAGACATTAATAATTGGGAAATTGAATAAAGGAGGGTTTACCCTTATCGAATTAATGCTGGTCATCCTGGTGCTCGGCATAATTTTGTTTTTAACGGTTCCCACGCTCCGTCATGTCCTGCTTGCCGATAATCTCAAAAAGGCAGCGCGCCAACTGATCGGCCTGGAAAAAAAACTGCGCAGCGATGCCCTGCGTGATCAAATCGATTATATTCTTCATCTTGATCTCTCCAATTCTAACTATTGGGTGACTAGTTCCGATATGACACCAGAAGGGCAGGAGGAAAAGAAAAAAAATGTGCAGCATCTGGCTTCCGGAGTATCTGTTTTAGATATTATCGGGGAAAATAATCAGAAGCAAACCGAAGGAATCGTAAAAATCAAATTTCAAAAAAACAATGTCAGCATGCCTGCTGTTATCCATCTGTTTGCGGAGGGAAAAAATATGACTTTGGTCATTAATCCCTTCCTGGGCGTGAGCGACATCTACGATAAATATGTTGATATTTCAGGAGAGGGTCAGGAAGGATCCTTTGCAAGATAATTACCTTTTAACTTACTTTTCGGAGCTTATGGTGTGCATCAGACCATCAGCATAGAAAATATTAATTGAGGCGGGTAGATGATGCAAAGAAAAGCGGCTGGTTTTACACTGCTGGAAGTTATGGTTGCGATGGCCGTTTTAGCCATGGCTTTAGTCGCCGTTTATCAATTGCAGGCACAAAGCATTTCTCTGGCCGCGGAATCACGCTTTCGAACTTCGGCAGCCCTACTGGCCCAAAGTAAAATGGCGGATATAGAAAGTGAGTCAAATCTGACCAATAGGACGGAAGATGGAGATTTTGGCCCGGCTCATCCCCGGTACCGCTGGCAAATAAAAATAACAAATACGCAGTTGCCTCGCCTTAAAAAAATAGAGGTTACAGTTTTAAATAAAGCTTTTGCCAGCGGCGGGCGCTACACACTGATTTTCTATAAGGCAACAGGTAAGTAATTTATGCCTCAAAAATGCCTTCAAGGTGCGCAATATTGCGCCAAAGCTATTTTAAATCGTCTGACTATACCTCAAAGATGCCGGCGAAACGGCTTTACATTGATCGAAATCCTGATCGCCATTTTAATTGTCGGCTTGGTCATGTCTACAGTTTATGCCGCCTACAGCGGCTCCCTGAAAATCGTGCAGGAAATAGAATATGAAAACAATGTTTATAATATGGCCCGTACGGCACTAGATCGGCTCATGCGGGATTTGACTTCTATCACACCGGCCGGAGGCGCTTGGGAAATACGTGCCGACAAAGAATCGCTGGAAAATCATGAGTTCGGATCCCTTTTTTTCTGGTCCGCAGCGCATTTAGCCTTCAATGAGAATGAAGTCGACGGCAGCGCCACTCTCATCGGCTACTTTGTGGAGGAGGATGCCGGTGGCGGTGCTTTTTCCCTGCACCGCTCAGATATCCCCCATAATAAGGTGATAAAAGCAAAAAGCATCCAGAACAGTTATGTAATTTGCCGGAACGTAGAATCCTTGCGTTTTAGATTTTATGACCGCGAGGGCAAAGAATATGATTCCTGGGATTCATCTTCCCCTAGAGAAGAGCAGAGGAGAAAAGCTCCGGCCGCTGTTCAAATTGAGATTGTTTTCGTCAATGTCCATAGTAAAGAAAAGCCGTTTAACTTTATGACAAAAATATTTCTGACGGCGCAAGAATGAGCTTAATCAAAAAAAAATTACATAATAATAGGGGAATTGCCCTTATTACGGTTTTACTGATTATCAGTATTCTGATCGTCATAACGGTAGAATTTAGCCGCTCCTCACGTGCTGAAATTTATGCCGCCGCCGGTATAAGTGATGGCATCAAATTGATCTATATTGCCAAGTCCGGATTTTATGCCGGGACAACCCTGCTTAGTGACTATCTGCGCGATTACGTCTCGTTGAGTGATGAATGGGCTCAGGCAGAAAGTTTGTCAAAAAAATCTGCCGGCCTTTTTCCTGCCGGGTATTTTGCCGTCAGCATTGAAGATGAAGCAGGCAAGATTCCCCTGCACAAATTGGTCCGGGGCAACGAGTATGACCCCGCTATTAAAGAGATGTTGATTCGCCTGTTAAATATGCCGGAGTTTGAGCTGGGTGAAAGAAAAGCGACCGAAATTGTCGATGCAATTAAAGACTGGATCGATACTGATGAAATTGTCACGGGTGGTGGTGCGGAAAATTCCTACTATGCAGCTTTAGCTAAGCCATACTCGGCAAAAAATGCGCCGCTTGATTGCATTGAAGAATTGCTTATGATAAAAGGCATAACCAAGGAATTATTTATCGGAACAAAGAAAAAACCAGGCTTAGCTACATTTGTAACAGTTCATGGAGATGGTTTTATCAATATTAATACGGCGCCTTCCATGGTTTTACGCTCCCTTTCCCCGCAGATCAGTCCTGCTGTCGCCGAAAAAATGAATACACACCAAAGAAGCGCCGCGGATGATTTGTCAAATTTACTTTGGTATCAAAAAGTTCCCGGGCTCGAAGGTGTGACCATCAAACCGGAATTGATTTCAATAAAAAGCAATTATTTTAAAATATCTTCCAGTGGAAAAATGGGCACCATGAGGCAGACAATAAGCGGCTTTGTGAAAAGGTCCGTTGAGAGCAAATCATGTGAAATCATAAGCTGGAGGCTGGAGTGATGCCCGAAAAAGTTTTGGGATTGGATATTAGTTCTAAGACGGTTAAAGCCGTATTGCTGCAAAGCTAAGGACGATCTGGCGGCCGTATTCTTGCCGCTGAAACATTAGATATTGATAATTGCGGGGGCCCAGCTGCGGCTTTAAAAAGACTGGCGGAAAACAGAATATTTGTCGATGCCTCTTGTGTTATTTCTTTGCCCTCGCCGGATGTCCTGTTTCGTTATGTTACTTTGCCCTTTCACGATGACGGAAAAATCAGAAAAATCCTTCCTTTTGAATTAGAGCCGCTTCTGCCTTATCCCTCAGATGAGATTGTGGCGGATTATCTGACGACACCACAGAAAAGATTGCTGGTTGCCGTGGTCACGAAAAATCAAGTCCGCGAGTGGATTAAACTGGGAGAGAACTATTGGCGTAAGGTTCCGGTGCTGGGTGTCGCTTCTGTATCTATAGCGTCCTTAGTGTTGACTCAAATCCCGGCAGAGAGTGCCGGAATGGTCATAGATATTGGTGCTGAGGCAACAACGGCAATATTTTATGAAGACGGTTCCATTATTCAAGTGCGTTTTTTAGCTTTCGGCGGAGATCAGATTACGGCGGCACTCGCTGAAGACCTTTCTCTGGATCGAAGAGGAGCTGAGCAAGTAAAAATAAACTGGCAGCATGTTGAAGCAGGCGCGCAAACGGCTACCGCTTGCCGCCGGTTTTGCGGTGAATTAAGAAATACGCTTGAGTATCTACATTTCAATAAAATATTAAATAGTTTTCCGACTCAAATAGCATTAACCGGGGGGGGGGCTCTCTTCCCTCTTTTGCAGCAGCAAATGACAAACTGTTTTTCTTTACCTGTCGAACTGCTTGATCTTTGTCGGATCAGAAAAATTGAAATTGAGGAAGAAATCAAAAATAAATATCAACCGCAGATGATGAATACTGCTTTGGCCAATGCTCTGCATTTATCCGCCGGCATCAGCTCTTTCAACTTTCGGCGGGGAGAGTTTAAAATGCAGAGAGCGTCCGGCGTTTTGGCCGGGCAGTGGAGCAAGGCAGCAGTGATTGTCCTGATTATGGTCGTGCTGGCGGGGCTCCATCAGTATCTTGATTACCGGCTGGAAGCAAACAGGCTCGGCATCATTAAAAAACAGATTTCCCTGCTTTTTAAAAAAAATCTGCCCGAGGCGGTGGCCATGACTGATCCACTGCATCAACTGAAAACAAAAATAACAGAAAATCAAAAAGCGTTTGGATTTTATGGCGGGGGGCCGGAGAATATATCAGTTCTTGATCTATTAAAGGAAATTTCGGAATTTATTCTGCCGACGCTGGATATTTTAATTGCCGATTTCAGTCTGGAGAATAATGTAATTTTGATCAAAGGCGAGGCCGAAAATATTGACGCATTAGCGGCAGTAAAAGCGGAGCTGATAAAATCGAAGTATTTTAAAGAAGTGGTTGTCAATTCGACCAGACTGGCAAAAAAAGACCGAAAAGTCGTTTTTGATTTGATGATTACGCTGAAATGATTAAAGAATTCTGGGACAAACTGAATAAAAAACAGCGCTGCTTTCTGGTCGGAGGAGCAGTATTGGTATTTTTTCTCCTGCTTTTCGAATTAGTTTTTTCCCCTTTCTGGGAGGCCAAGGGGAAAATAAGACAGGCGGTGCGGATAAATCAAAAGAAACTAAAAGAAATGATCGTGCTGGATCACCAATTCGCCAGGCAAGAAGCAAAGGTCATGGAAGTGCAAAAAATAATGGCCGGCAGGCCGGCTGATTTCAGTTTGTTTGCTTGTCTGGAAAGAAAAGCAAGTCAGGCTGGCATCAGAGGAAACATAAAGGACATGAGTTCGTCATCCGGCGTCAAAACGCTTAATTATGAAGAAGATCTCCTGGACATCAGGCTTGATAAAATCACCCTAAAACAGCTGACGGATTTTTTATATTATACCGAATCCCCGGCAGATCTCATAAAAATTAAAAGAATTACGGTAAGTAAAATGAAGGAAAGTCCCGCATATTTAACCGTTCAACTGCAGTTGGGTTCGTTGGAGATTCCCGGGCGGCGTCCGAAAGGCAGGTAATTTGCTGATGGTGGTTAAAAAAAGAAAATGGTGGCTTATCCTCTATGGCTTATTGATTACGGTGGCATTTTTGTATCTGCTTTTTCCCGCCGATGTTGTCAAAAGCAGGCTCGAAGCGCGGCTGAGTTCGCCTCATTTTTCCTTTAAAGCCGAATTCTTGCAACCTTCTTTGCCCTTCGGTATCAGGCTGAAGAGCGTCGCGTTAAATGTAGTGGAAGATAAGGATGTCTTGTTTCAGGGAGAATCGTTTGATTTCCAGACCAATTTGTTCAGTCTCTGGCAAAAAAACTCTGTGGTCAGGATAACGGGAAAAGCATATGGCGGGAATTTTCAAGGCCGGATCATTTTCCCTGCACAAAATGATATTTATCCACCGGTGGAAGGGACATTGAACTTTCAAAATATCGATTTGGAAAGACATGCCTTTATTAAAAAAAAACTGGGGAAACAAATATCAGGAAAGATGAGGGGAAGCTTGTTTTATCAAAATGCCTCCGCATCTTCTCAGCAGCCCGTCTTTTCCATAACCCTTTTTCTCAGCCAGGGAAATTATACCTTGCCCGAGTCCTTCCTGGGGCTTAACAAGATCGTGTTTGACAGCGGCGAAATTAAAGCACAATGGAATAAAGACCGCCTGCAAATCAAAAAAATGGAAATTTTCGGCCCGCAGTTCAATTGTTCATTAAAAGGTGATATTATACCGGCCGTCGATGTAAAAAACAGCCAATTAAATTTAACAGGTGTGATCGAGACGGCAGGCAAAAATAAAATAAGAACTAATATTACCATTAACGGCACACTGGCACATCCCGTCAGGCATTTTACTTAGTGGCACAGTTTATGATCGACAGAATAAACAAAATCATTGGAAGCATCAGGGCAAATTTGAAAAATACCATTGTGGAAGGTCTGCCCAATTCCGCCACGCTTCAAACATTGTTCTTGGTGATGGCAGTGACGATTATCTCCTATGAAGTGGTCAGTATTTTTTACAAGCTGATTAGTATCTCTCTGGTCAACTCGGCCGCAATAACGGAGCATATGGCGGTAAAAAAGCAAGTAACCGCCGCTGGAATGCGCAATCCATTGCCGTCCTATAGGGTAATTGTCGAACGCAATTTGTTTGCCTCCACTTTGCAGGCAGCCGGTGAAAAACAGCCGGGAAAAGGGATTTTCGGCTCCGGCCCGGAGGCTTCGGCCTTTGAACTGAAAGGAACGGTTGCCGGCGATACCGGTTTCGGCTTTGCCGTTATGGAAGAGCGCGGCAAAGACAAACAAAAACTATTTCGCTTGGGTGATCTGGTTGGCTCGGCCAGACTCGTGAAAATTACCCGTTTCACGGCGACCTTAAGAGACGGCACCAGAGATTTGACCTTGAAGATTAAGGAAACACCGGAAAAGCCTCTTTTTTCGCGTTCCCCCGGTGCTGGTGCTAATTTTGGACCCGCCTTTCCGACAACGGATATAAATCTCAGCCGCCGGGAAATACAAGAAAAGCTCAGCGATCTGCAAGCCATTATGAGCCAGGCTGCCGACCGTCCGTCTGTTATTGCCGGTGCCCATGAAGGTTTTCTTATCTACAATATCCAACCGGGCAGTC
>ENA-ORXD01002245-ORXD01002245.1-sediment-metagenome-genome-assembly--contig:-NODE-2245-length-13343-cov-3.249209_pt1 | contig 13343 bp, 11 predicted proteins | sample MGYA00237862_ERZ511471 | MGnify/ENA metagenome assembly ERZ511471 | reverse complement strand
ATGAGTATTATGATAAAAGCAGTATTCAAAAAGTAAATAATCATATTCATCGTGTTCGGATAAAAAAAATATACAATGATGCCGGAAAGTATAAAAAATATGCGATTCTCAAAAAAATGGATAAAGCGCCGGTTAATCCGTATATATTGAGTCACGAACTGATATTGGTTGAAGTTGATTGTTTTCATAAAAAAATCAAAATATCCTCTGAGCGTATTTGTGATAAAAGAGGCACTGTGATTGCGTCAAAGACGCATTCTCCTGACAAATGGATGGATATTGTTCCGAATTCAAGATTTGAAAAAATTAAAGTCTGCACTTCCCTGAATCATTCCAAAATAAAAAAGAAATAGATGTCCATAAGAATAATTTACTTATACCCCATGAAGCGAATTATATTGACATGCATTATGCTATTATTATTCGGATGTTCGATAAATACTCAGAAGGATACTTCCTGGGTGACATTCCGAGATGAAAAAACAGGGCTCATTGGATTCAGGGATCAAAACAATCAGATAAGAATAGAAGCTGTATATAATGATTTCACCATCGCAAGGAAATTTGACAAAATCGTTGCGGTGATGGAAGAAAATAAGGAGAATAATAAGACAGGCTATCTTACGAAATCGGGTAAAAAATTCGGCATCAACAGCATCTATTTTTTTGATAACGCTCCGGATTGCGAAAGTGAAGGCTTTATAAGGTTCAGAGATAACAAAACTGATAAAGTCGGTATGTTCAATGGCGAAGGTGAAATTGTAATACCGGCAGAGTATGATGATTTAACCAATGTCAGAAATGGATTGGTCGCAGCTTTGAAAGGCGCTAAAAAAATATATTCGCATGGAAACGAACCCCCTGATTGCAATCATTTTAGCTGGGTTGGAGGCAAAGAATATCTTATTGATACTGCCCATAACATCATCATTGATAACTTTAAGCATAAACCCAGCCTCGACTTCTTTTCCTTAAAAATCGGACAGAATCCTGTAAAGGACGCCAGCCGCCAAAACTTCCTTGGCCTTGACGGAAGATATTATTCATTTATCGATTATATAAAGGAATTTCAAGAATGGCTTGACGCATTTCTGCTGGATTCGCCATCCCGGGAAAAACTGATTGAGAATTCGCACGATAAAATTTATTTCTGGAAAGAAACGGACGGTTGGACAGCCGAAAAAAGCAATGAATTCATTGATAGAAAATACGAACTGATTAAAAGTAAATTAACGAAAATCAGCAAAAAGGGTTCTGACCATTTCATTTCTATTGACGGACTAAATCCGTTTATCTATAAAACAGCTGAATTTAATATTTATTATAATAATTGCGGAGAACCGAAAGAGTGGCAATACCCGGTTATGAATGTCACAATTAATTACAAAACAAAAAATAATTTTTATCAGGACCAGTTTGAGTTTCTGAGAACAGCGAGTGGCTATAAATTGATAAGCGTGACGATAAGAAATGAAGACTTGAAATAAAAATGGATAGATTTACATATAAGCGTTACATAAATGAAAACAAGCAGTAAGACGGCACTTCTGTGTTCTCTCTATCTTTCACAGGGACTTCCTTTTGGTTTTCAGGCGACGGCTCTACCCGTGCTTCTGAGGGAAAGAGGAATCTCGCTTACGGCTATCGGTTTTGCCGGTGCATTGGCATTACCCTGGTTTCTTAAACCTCTCTGGGCGCCTTTGATTGACCGGTACTGGTCTGCGCGAATCGGTAGACGCCGTTCCTGGATTATCCCCCTGCAGGCGTTAATGGTTTTAACAATACTTTCGGCTGTTCCGGTTGCTGCGCACGGAGTCGTGATGCCTCTTCTTGTGTGTATATTTTTCATGAATCTTTGCGCTGCCACCCAGGATATCGCTGTGGACGGGCTGGCTGTGGATATTCTCGGACGTGATGAGCTCGGTCCCGGGAACGCCGCGCAGGTGGCCGGTTACAAAGCAGGCATGGTTTTAGGAGGCGGAATACTGGTGTGGCTGAGCGCAAGGACGGGCTGGGAAGGATTGTTCTTGATGATGGCGATCTTGGCTCTTCTGCCGCTTATCTTTATTTTACGCCATAAGGAAACGGAGGAGCAAACAGACATTACCGAGAAAGTGCCGCCCAACCCAGCTGATTTTATCAACGTTATGCTGACGGCCCTGCGGTCTCCCGGTGCGATTTACTTTCTGCTTTTCATTGCCACGTACAAGATGGGCGAGTCAATGATCGACGTGATGTTCAAGCCTTTTTTGGTGGATAGCGGTTTTACGGTACAACAAATCGTCTTGTGGATTGGTACCTGGGGCATGATCGCTTCACTCATCGGATCGGTTGCGGGAGGATGGCTTGCCGTTCGTTTCTCGATAGTTAACGCTCTTTTTATTGCTGCATTTTTGCGACTGTTCCCTCTTGTTGCCGAACTTTGGCTTTCCACCATCGCGCCTACCGCCTCCCAAGTGGTTGGCGTGACCATTGCGGAACATTTCTTTGGCGGCATACTGACCACTGCTCTCTTCGCATTCATGATGTCGCGCGTGGACAAGAGTATCGGCGCCACTCATTATACCGTTCTTGCAGCCATTGAGGTTATGGGTAAATCTCCGGGCGGTTTTTTTTCGGGATTTATTGCCGAAAGAATTGGTTATACGGGTCTTTTTTTCATTGGCGTAGCGCTTTCCGTGCTTATACTACTGCTTTATTTTCCTTTGCGAAAAGGTGAGGAACAGCCATTGACCCGTTGATATTTTTTATAAAATTTATTTTTAACATTTAATTTTTACAAAATAAAGCTTGCCTTAATTTTAGTTGTAAAAAAACGCAATTTTAATAACCAAAATTTACTTGACATATAAGATAAAATTGCTTATTTTTTACACATATTTAAAAGGTGTTTTTTATGAGTATCTTGACAATACCCGGTGTCAGGAAAAAAATTTAACTTAAATGAAGGAGATGGTTATGAAAAAATTTTTATTGGTTATTGTAGGTTTGTTTACGTTGGTGATGTTTACCGGAGTTGCCCTTTGTTCAGATGAAATGGCTCCGGCAAAGCAGAAAGCAGCCGCAGTTAAAAAAGTTCATTTGAAAAAAGCAGAATATACAAATGGACCACATGTTACCGTTCAGGGAGGATTAACCTTCCTAACAGACAGCGATGTTAGTGACAATCGCCGTGATGCGGTAGAAACCGATTTAGGTTATGCTGTTAGCGTAGCAGCGGGGTATAGATTTGATAATATCAGGGTGGAAGGTGAACTGGGATACCAGAAAAATGAAGTCGACAGTCGTTCAAGACGAGACGATGTAACGGGCGATATCAAAGCTTATTCATTTTTGGTAAACGGTTATTATGATTTTATCAGAGGCAAAAAAATAGTTCCGTTTATCACCGCTGGCATCGGTGTCGCAAAGGTTGATGCAGATGTCAATGATTTTGCGCATGTGGATGACATAGGGCTCGCTTATCAGGTTGGAGCCGGTTGCTATTATACCATCACGGATAACTGGCATATTGAACTGAAATACCGGTTGATGAGTGTGGTGGAAGTTGACGGATTTGGATTTGAGAACCTGAATCCTGAATTTATGACCCATAACGTATTCGTAGGACTAAGATACAGGTTCTAATTGAATCACTATTTAAAAGAGCCGGGGGAAATCAGTTTCCCCGGCTCCTTTTAATCTAACTGAAAAACCACCCTTCTTAAAGCTGATTTTAGCGAATCTTCAAAAGCCTTTCTTAACATTCAAAAAGACTGAACTTTAACTAGACTTATGCTATGGTCTTGGCAAATTTGGCAAATCCATTTTGTTCAACAAGGAAGTGATGATGTTTAAAAAATATCGATATTTACTGGCGGCATGTATTCAAAATTTTCTTTATTATTTTATACGGACCTACAGCTCGACATTTCGTCTTCGTGTGGAAAACGAAAAACCGTGGATGACGTATCTGCAAAATGGAGGCCGGGTTTTGCTGTGCTGTTGGCACCAGCAATTTTTTTCGGCAATCAGACACTTTAAGTCCTATGCGCCCTATCATCCGGCTCTGATGATAAGTCAGAGCAGAGACGGTGAAATAATTGCCAAGATTGCTGAGAAGACAGGATGGCATACGGTGCGGGGATCATCATCGCGAGATGGAGGAAAAGCGCTCAGAGAAATGATTGTTCATCTAAAAAAATATGGTTTTGCCGGTCACGTTGTGGATGGACCGAGAGGTCCGGCCGGAGCCGTTAAAGCCGGAGTTGTTAAATTAGCTCAAGCCACAGGAGCTTTTGTTGTTCCCTTCTACCTTTCTGCAGATCGGGCTTGGTATTTCGACAGCTGGGATCGATTTATGTTGCCGAAACCATTTGCGCGTGTAACCTTGCGTTTTGGCGAAATGCTGGATATCAGGTCTGGAGAAAGCGAAGAGGATTTCGAACGTCAGAGAATCCGGCTACAGGAAATTATGTTATCAAATCTGCATACTTGATTTATAAGTTAAAATACAAACTTTTTTAAAGTTAACAAAACATTTCAACCGGCAATCATAAAAAATGGCTGAACTCTGGCTGAACCTATGATAAAAAATTCACCATGCCAAATAAGATAAATGTTCATTCCTCAAATCAGAAGTTGATCATTTACATTGTTTTAACGGTCATAGCGTTGGCCGTATTCGGGCAAGTTCATCAATTTGACTTCATCAATATAGATGATGACATTTACGTCACAGATAACCGTTATGTCCAGTCCGGAATCACATTGGATGGATTGCGCTGGGCATTCAGTACCACGCATGCTCAATTCTGGCATCCCTTGACGTGGTTATCCCTGATGTTTGACTATCAGCTTTATGGTCTGAATGCAGGCGGCTACCATGTAACCAATGTTATTTTACATATCCTGAGTATCTTATTGCTTTTCTGGTTTTTCAACCGTATGACCGGCTCAGTCTGGAAGAGCGCTTTTGTCGCTGCTTTTTTCGCCCTTCATCCCTTACGGGTAGAATCTGTTGCCTGGATCGCTGAACGCAAAGACGTCCTGAGCGCTTTTTTCTGGATGCTGACCTTGTGTTTTTACGTTTATTACACAGAAAAACCGGTTATCCGGAGATATTGGCCGGTTCTTTTTTGCTTTCTGTGCGGGTTGATGAGCAAACCGATAGTCGTTACATTACCGCTAATCATGATGCTTCTGGATTACTGGCCGCTGGGACGTTTTGAGTCACGAAAGAAGAATGTAATTTTATGGCAGTTGAAGGAAAAAGTTTCTTTTTTTATTTTGTCAGCGCTTTTTTCAATGATTACGTTTTATGCTCAGTATAATCCATCCGTGAAACTTTTTCCCTTAAATTACCGGCTGGCCAATGCTCCCGTTGCTTTTGTAACCTACCTTGAAAAAATTTTCTGGCCACACGATCTGGTTATCCTTTACCCTCTTACCGGGCAACTTCCAACATGGCAGGTCTTGGGTTCCGTTTCATTGATTTTCTTTGTCAGCGCTGTTGCGATTATAATGATGAAACGATTGCCGTATGTTTTTGTCGGATGGCTGTGGTATGTCATAGCGCTTCTGCCTGTCATCGGTATTACTCAGACAGGCCCGCATTCGCTGCATGATCTTTATACCTATCTGCCTGCCATTGGTATTGCGGTTATGCTTGCCTGGAGCGTTCCACTTGCATTTCGCAACGAAACGGTGCGTAAAAAATTTTTATTTTTTGCAGGAATAACCGTCTTAATAACGCTGTCCTTTTTAACGCGGAAGCAATGCGGTTACTGGGAAAACAGCATAACTCTTCTTGAACATGATTTAAAGGCAACGAAAAGCAGTATTGCTCTGGCACATAATAATATTGCCGTGGCTTTGGCTGAAAAAGGTAATATAAAACAGGCTACGTATCATTACAATGAAGCGATTCGACTGAAACCGAAATATGCTGATCCATATAATAACAGAGGGACTATTTACGGTGCGCAAGGGAAGTACCAACTGGCTATCATTGATTTCAACAGGGCTATTGCTCTGAAACCCGATTTTGCCAAAGCGTATTACAACAGAGGGACTGCATATGCCTATATGGGTCAGCCCCAAGTGGCCATAGAGAATTATAATGAAGCCATTCGACTAAAACCTGATTATCCCGATGCCTACATCAACAGAGCTTTTGTTCATCTCAAACAAGGGAATACAACGTTGGGTTGCTATGATGCTCAAAGAGCTTGCTCCTTGGGAGATTGTTCAACATTAGCAGCAGCTAAAAGCGAGGGATATTGCCCCTGATTTTTTATATTAAGCATTGCCATCTTAATATTATTGTAAATATTTAATATCATTATACTATTAGTTAAGATAGTCAATACGGCGTTGATATAAATATTTTTTTTGATATACTCATAAAAATTTTAGAGTCATTGTTTCCGGGTGAAATTTTTTAGTTAATCATTAAAAAGAAAGGAGGATGTTATGAGGAAAGTAGTCATGTTAGCGGTGGCCGTAATTTTGTCAGCCTGCGTCACAATCGCGCAGGCTGAAGTTAAGGCCGGATCGTTTTCAGTCACGCCCTTTATTGGTGGTTATATTTTCGAAGGCAATGAATTTGACAAGGATGTTAGCAATGAAGACACGTATGCCGCCGGTTTGCGTGCCGGTTATAACTTCACCGAAAATATCGGCATGGAAGGTTTTTTTAACTACGTTCCATGGAACAACAAAGATTGGAATGATGATAATGAGATTGAACTGTTTGGTTACGGTCTTGAGTGTCTTTATCATTTCATGCCGGACAGCCGTTTTGTGCCTTTTCTGGCATTCGGTGTTGGAGGCATTCACTATGACGCGCTTCCCGAAGACTCGGCAAACCATGATAAATTCGCTCTTGATTACGGCGCGGGCGTTAAGCTTTTCGTAACGGATAATGTTGCTTTGAGGGCCGATGTGCGTCATGTTATTCCGTTCAGTGATCGTTATAATAATCTTCTTTATACCTTGGGCATCACCTTCGCTTTTGGCGGAGCAGAAAAGGAAAAAATTGTGGAAGCCAAAGTTGAGGAACCGCCTCCACCGCCTCCACCCCCTCCGCCTGAACCTGCTCCAAAACCGGTCATTATTGAAAAAGGCAGACAGACCCTTGATGTCAAATTTGATTTTGATAAAGCAACCATCAAGGAAGATTACAGTAAAGACATTGATGACCTGGCAAGTGTAATGCAGGATTATCCGGAAGTGAATGTTGTAATCGAGGGGCATACGGATAATGTAGGCAATGATGAATACAATAAAAAACTTTCCCAGGCACGAGCCGAAGCTGTCAAGAAATATATGGTGGAAAAAGCAGGCATTGATGCCAACCGCATAGATGCGCAAGGATTCGGCGAAGAAAGACCCATTGATTCCAATGATACACAGGAAGGGCGGGCGAAGAACCGTCGTGTGGAAGCGGCTGTTGATTACATCATTAAGAGGTAAGTCTTCTTTTTTTGAAGAGCTAAGGTAAAAAAGAACCCCGCAGGTCATATCTACGGGGTTCTTTTAATCAAATTATTGAGACATTTCACCGAATGATTCCGAAAGAATCTTTATAGTTTTTCATTCTTTTTGGCATACATTTTATCCCACAGGAATTTAAATCCGGGCGTCAATTTTTCCGTGAGATTCATCGGCAATATCTGTTTCATCGGATATCCAATATTCATGATGCCGCCCGTTTTAAAAAGGTTTTCCATGACATAGAAAATCATATTTGCGGGCATCCCTACGGCAATTTCATCCTCTGACACAGCGCCGAAAGACCGGTCTCCGGCGCCGGGTATCACAACCTCCGGTTTCTGAGTGAGAAAAGGCAAAAGACCGCCCTTTATGCAGGATTCTTCGAAGCCTTCGAATTTAGACATCGGCACATGTTGATGTTCATAACTCAATGCCTGAATAATATGGGTTATCTGCAGGCCGTTACCGTAAATTAAAATGGAATCGGGTATAAATAATATTTCTGCCAAGGGCGCACAAACAAACCCGCAATATTCAACCGGTTTGGAAAAATAATCATCTCCCAAAATATTGATTAAAGCGTTAAATCTTCTTTTTTCCGCCTCAATGTTTTTATGCCACCCTTGCTTAACCTGACTATCGATAAGATCATCAAGCTCAATCGGCACCCATCTATGAATAGCGGTTGATGGTGTGCAGAAATTATCCTCCGCAGTCATCGCCACGGTCAGACCCCAACTTCGTGCCTGTCTGAAGGCCTGGCAGAGAGCCAATTTCTGCCCAAACGGAGATGGCCTTGCCGCATTTTTGGGGATTTCATCCCCGGTTTTAATATATTTTATGGCGACTGGATACGTGGCCAAGTGAAGCTGCTGATACAATTTTTCACCACAAGCGTTGTATTCTTCAATCGTATGCATAATCTTTATCCTTTTTTATAAATGTCATTGCTATCTTTTCATTACATTCACTACGAAACGGGTTCGCAGCAAAATTTATTGTTCCATGATTGCAGCCTGCGCTCTAAGAATATCATGTAACGTGATTAAAGCGATCATGGAAGAATCTTTTTTGCTGACAACAATAACCATGCCGTTCGTCGACTGAATAAATTTATTTTCGATATTGCGCAATTTGTCATCGTCGAAGCACACAGTTGCCGGTTCGATGAGAAGCCGCCTTTTTTGTGCTAAAGCTGCTTCGATTTCTATCCTGGTAACAACACCTTTCAGAACACCATCGATTTCAACAGGAAAACAGTTAAAGGGATGATTGACTAAAAGATCCTTTAAGGCCGTTTCAGACAAATCCTTGACGGCAACGGGCTTTTTGTTTGCTATAAACTGAACCAGCAGATTGTGCCAGCTTTTGAAGTCGCGTGGCGGTTTTATCTTGATCAGTTCATGTCCGTCCTGAAGAAGAATAGAGTCGTAAAAATTATGTTTTGACATTAAACGGGTTATCGCTTGGCTGACCAAGACGCCGATCATTAACGCCGGAACCATGGAGAATTGATGCGTCATCTCAAATACCATCAAAATAGATGTCATCGGAGCGCGGACAAGCGCGCCGAAGCATGAGCTCATGCCTACCGCGGCAAGAATAACGCAATCGGAATGTGTGACAGGGATCCATTGACCGGCAAGATCACCGATGAACAATCCCGACATTCCTCCTATAAACAGAGATGGCGCAAATATTCCGCCGCATCCTTCCCATCCATAACAGGCAATGGTCGCCAGGAGTTTCGCGAAAACAAGCAAAGCAGCTATTTTCCATCCCGGAGAAGCACTCAGGGCGCTCGAAAGATCGTGATAGCCGAGTCCGAAAACGCCTAATTTCCCCGTGGTGGTATAAACGGTGGCACCGATGATCCATGTGATAAGACCGCCAATGGCCGGTTTCACCCAAAAGGGAATTCTTCTGTTTTGTCTGACTCTGCTTCGTAGACGAAGGGTTTCTGTTTGAAAAAGCATCCCGACCCACGCTGCAAATGCAGCTACCACAGGCACAATTAGATAGACCCACCACGAAAGAGAATCAACATCCGGCAGATTGAAAGCAGGCTGCTTCCCGATGATGGCGTAAACAACAAAAGCACCGAAAACAGATGATAAAACAACGCCTCCGAGAAAACGGCTGTTCATGTCTCCGATGAGTTCTTCAAGGACAAAAGTAATTGCCGCCAAAGGCGTGTTAAAAGCTGCTGCCAAACCGGCTGCGGCTCCAAGAGCTGTTGCATGACGGCGGGATTGTTTTGGCACTCCGAATATGCCTGATATATTAGAGGCTGTGCCTCCGGATACATATACGGTGGGACCTTCTCTGCCAAGACTTGCACCGCCGCCAATACTGAGTACGCCGGTGACAAATTTTACCCATACCGGTCTCCATCTGACAGATCCAAGGTCATTCCAGTAGGCCGCTTTCAATTGCGGCACGCCACTGCCATTGGCGTCTTTGCTCAAAAAATTGAGCATAAGTCCGACAACCAGAGAAGAGGAAATGATGATGATGAAACTCCAAATTAAAAATTTCATCAGCGAACATTGTGTAAGGGCAAGATAAGTGTGTTCAAAAACAAAATTGGTTAACAGCAGGAAAGCAACAGCGGCAAGACCGGCAAAGATGCCGTAAATAACAGGCAAAAAGAATGCCCGAATATTTTCGGGGTACTTCTGAACTCTTGAAAAAGGGAATTTAAATTTCACGAAAAAATCCTAAAGAGGAATTTGATTTTATTTTTAGATTATTCGTGTTAAAAATTCAAGCAAGTTTTGTATAAACGGTTATGAGTACAATATTATAGTAAAGCGCAGGAATATGATTTCTGTTCTTACAATCATGAATTAAACAATTATTCTTGGCAGAATCTTAGCCGGATGGTTTGTTATTTTAATTTACAATAATTAATTATCTTCCGCACCTTTTGGATGCAAATCTCACAATAATGTCCGAAGGTATGCGCGTGAATAAACCGTTGCTGATGCGATGCCAGAAGAGCAGGGACTTGGCCATCACGCCTGGCACAACCAGAAATTTTTTTCTTTTAATGCCGCGGACAATGGCTTTTGCCGCCTGTTCCGGCGTCAATAAACCGGCAAGATTTTTTACTACCCGCGCTTCAGGTGGCAGCGTTTGCGCTTCTGCCTCAACAAAAGGGGTTTTGACTTCCGGAGGGCAGACCAGGGTAACGGTAATATTAAAGCGTTTCAGCTCACTGCGCAGACATTCCGAAAATCCCACGATGGCATATTTGCTTGTGCAGTAAAGAGTGTAACCAAACATACCGATATGTCCGGCCACGGAGGAAAGATTGACGATATGACCACCGCCTTTTTGTTTCATAAAGGGCAGGATGGCGCTGATAGTGTTTCTGGTACCGTACACATTTATTTTCATTAATCGGTCGAATTGCTCGTAAGAAATATTTTCAAAATAATTTCCTGAACCGACACCGGCGCTGTTGATCAGGATATCGGGTGTGCCGAATTTTTCGATGGCTATTTTAATTTTTTGCTGGACATCCGTGTTATCTGCGACATCCATTGACACGGCATTGACTTTTTGAGAAGTGCTATCCATTTTTGTCTTAATGGTTTTGCATGCTTCATCAAGCATCTTTTGTCCTCTGGCAAATAAAACAAGATTACATCCCTCTGCTGCCATTAAGTTTGCGGTTGCAAGTCCAATTCCGCTTGATCCCCCAGTGATAAAAGCCAGTTTATTAGAAAAGTATGCCATATGCGCCTCCCGTCTTTATTTGAATTCTTTGTCAATATATTCCTTAATACGTTTTAAACCTTCAGAATAGGACACTTGCGGTGTATAACCTAATTCATTCTTAACCCTGTCGATGGGTATTCTATTGTCAGAACCGACCAGATTCAAAGCTTCGCGGGTAATGAGCGGCCGTTTTTCAATGCCAAACCGTTTATAAATTCCTTCCAATAGATAAGCTCCAAATACTGCCACTGGCCTGGGAATGGATTTTGGCTTCCCAACTCCAATCATGCTGGCAATATCTGTAAAGTAATCTTTCCATGTAACCTCTAATCCATCACAGGCATTATAAACCCTGCCCAGTGCTTTTTCCAGAGTTCCCGCAAGGATGAGGATATCCGCCACATTATCTACATAGGCCAGTCCCGCGTTCATTTGGCCTCCGGAAATAAGACCGGGTGAACCGCTGCGGAGAACATTAATAACATCGTGGAGCCAGGGGCCTGAGGGCGGCCCGTAAACGTTCGCCGGACGAACCACGGTAAGTTTCATGCCTTTGTTTTTGTAATAATCCCAGGCGAGTTTCTCCTGCGCCTGTTTTGTTCTGCTGTAGGGGCCGAACGTTTTACCGTAAGGAGTATCTTCGGGGCAGGGCTGGATGTGAATTTTGTCGCCATACACGGCTATGCTCGCGGCAAGAACGATGCGAGCCTTGTTTTTAACGGCCTGTTCAAAAATCAATCGGCTGCCTTCAACGGTGAACTCCCAGTACTTTTTTTCATCGCCCCAATCCGTAACGATGGCTACCAGATGAATAATTGTTTTAGCACCTTCTGTGGCTTTTTCTACAGCCTGAGGATCCGATATGCTGCCGCGAACAATCTCAACTTTTTCAGCCCAATCAACAGGAACGGTTTCTCCGGGAAGCGCCAGTATTTTTACCGCAACGCCATCTTGTAAGAGTTTGTGCACGACTCTGCTGCCGATGAATCCGGTAGCTCCGGTGACCAGAACCGGCTGCGTAATTTTTTCTCCTGTGGTCATTATTTGTTCCTCCTCGAGTGCTGTTGATAAAGTGTTAATTTTTAGTTTCGGTTATTCCGGCGTTCGCAAATATTTCCTTGCATCTTTCAATGACGTTGTTGTCACGAAAAGACGTCATCACGTTGCTGTCTCTATAAGGATCATCGACGCCGACTTTATCGCTTTTTTCATGCCATAGAGGATTATAAGCGAGCAGGGCGGCTTTCTTGATATTCAGGCTTTTAAAAAATTCCGCTATGTCATGAATATTTTTTTCAGTATCTGTCATTTCAGGAATAAGAGGAGTTCGCGGCAGGAAGGTCTTTCCTTCACGGGCAGTTATTCTGGAAAGTTGCTTAATATTTTCCAGAATTTTTTCGTTGGAGACTCCGCAGTATTTTTTATGAGCAGCGCTGTCGATTATTTTTATGTCGAAATAAATTGTGTCGAGATAAGGATAAAGCTTATCCATGAATTTGTTTACATCGAAATAGCCGCAGGTTTCCAGAAGGGTGTGAATGTTGTTTTGTTTGAGTGATTTTAAAAGCTGCGACGTGAAATCCATAAACAGAGTGGGCTCTCCTCCGGAAAGGGTGACACCGCCGCCCGATGTGTCGAAGAAAGGTTTGTCCGGCAGAATTTTCTTTATGACATCATCAACGGACATTACTTTCCCGACTCTGTCCAGCGCACCCGAAGGACAGGCATCAACACATAAAAAGCAAAGATCACATTTGCTTCTATCAATGTAAAAAAGATTGTCGCGGGAAAGAGCGCTTTTGGGACATATTTCCCGACATGCTCCGCAGTCGATACAAACTTTCGGGTCGAAGGAGATTTCCACGGCGGCTTTTTTGCTTTCCGGGTTGTGACACCACACGCAGGAAAGAGGGCATCCCTTGTAAAACATGACGGAACGGATACCCGGTCCGTCATCCAGGCTGTTACCCTTAATTTCCAGAATTAAAGGGGATTTTATTTCGTTTTGTGTCATAAATAAATATTCTTTCCACTATTTATAACCAGTCGCTTTCAAAGGATAACGCGGCGGTGAGGAGGAGGCACCGCAGGCGTATTAATAATACGTCGAGGAAGCCGACGACGCTGCCAGCAAAGTTAGT
>ENA-ORXD01002244-ORXD01002244.1-sediment-metagenome-genome-assembly--contig:-NODE-2244-length-13355-cov-3.043983_pt1 | contig 13355 bp, 16 predicted proteins | sample MGYA00237862_ERZ511471 | MGnify/ENA metagenome assembly ERZ511471 | reverse complement strand
GATTGAACCTTTCTCACCCCTCTTCCGCTCCTACCGCTCGAACCACTCCTCCCTGTGGCGATAAAAACGAAATTCCAGTCACCACGATATGCTTCGCGCGGGTCTCTGTTATAATAAACAGGAAAGGGTGGTCTATAAATTTGACAATGTTATCAAATACCTTATCGATGTGCATGTAATGTTGGCTTTGTTCCTCCGCAAAAAAACGGGGGATGGCCGAAGAATCGACCAACCACTTTATCCCTGCTGTGTCAAGTCAACGTCTTGGTGGTCGCCTTGCAGAAATTCTTCCATCTGTACCGCGGCATTTCTGATATCCCGCTCATCGACAGAATCGTATCTAAGGAACATCTCCCGGGTCGAATGCCCCGTGATCTTCATGATGACTGACTCTGAAACACCTGCACGCCTCATGTTCGTGTTGAAGCAATGTCGCGTGTCATGGAAAACAAAGCCACCCCTGACGCCCCTTCCGTAGTTAATCCCCGCGTCACGGCAACCTCGCTTAAGCGCCGTCCGAATATCTTTGATCGGCTTGCTCTTGAAGAGAAAGACGTGGCGGTCGTGAATCGCTTTTGGAACCCCCTTCAGGATCCCGTACAAGTCGTCGCAGATGGGAATCTTCCGGGGTTCCCGATCCTTGGTTTGCGACGCTTCCAGCCGAATCAAGCGGCTTCTAAGGTCGACCTGATCCCAAGTCAGGTTGAGGACCTCCCCCTTGCGCATCCCGCCATAGTATCCGGTTGCAACGATTGCTCTCGTGTGGGGAGGAAGCGCCCTCATGAGCCTTGTAAACTCGTTCCCGGAAAGAACCCTGTCCCTCGCGTTGGTATTGCCCTTGAGGAGCTTTTTGACCCGCTGGAAAATCTTCACCACGTCGTTGCTGACCAGATCATTGTCAAAGGCCTTGTGGATCATTGCCCTAGCCGATGCTATGTGGCTGTCTACATACGAATCCGAAAGACCATCGGCTTTCCGCCTAACTTGGTAGTTTTCCAGGTCGGCCGGTTTAATCCGCCCCACGATGAGATCCCCGAAGGTCGCATTGAAGCGCTGAAGGTTGATTTTCAGAGTGGGATAGTAGGCGAGGCGTTTGACCTTTCCCAGATTCAGGTACCAGGATGTCAGTTCGTTGAAGCTCATCCCCGCAACCGGCTTGATGTCGAAAATTCGGTTTTCCTTCTTCTGGGAACGGCGTTTGCCGTCGGCAGCCCTGGCGTCTGACACGGAATAACCGACAGACTCTCTTCTTTGACTCCCACCAGGCATTCGGTAAGTAATCCAGAATCGGACCCTCCTCGACCTTCTGGCGCGGACAAGATTTTCGCCACAAGCGCACAAGCGATTGCTCGCCTTCTGTTTCTTTCTGCACCTCGGACACTCTGCTAAAATTGCCATCGCTCAGGTCTCTCCTTTCTGAACCGATGAGAAATATATATTGGTTCATAACCGAAGAGTCTGTTTCATGTTCGTCTGACTTCATCATCTGGTAAAGTAGTTATCATTGAAGCCGCCTTCTTTGATTCACGCAAATTCTGAAGATCGTGTAGTACCTTCAGGGCCTTGTAGAAGTCGTTATCCAATGCGGTTTGGTAACGCGAAAACAAATCGGTCTGCGAAGGAAGCCCCTGGCTCTGCAGGACCAGCCTTCTTGCCTGACAGACTGTTTGGGTCACGATTGATAATCCCAAATCACTGATTTGTTTTTGAAAAAAGTCATCCCAGGAACCGAATTTTTCTTTTATGAACGCATTTACTTGATTGGCCTCCATCTTGAGTTCTTTAAGTATTTGCTTTTGCAGGACATCAGGCAGATGCGCAAACGGGTCATCCTGATCGGCAATCCCCTCATCCCGGAGCAATATCCAAAGTTTTTGCTCCTTCTGTAATAATTTGACATCTTGTTCCGGCACGTCCTCCGGAAGCGCACCCTTGATGTTTGATCCAAATTCAAAAGTATAGGGAAGAGCTGCGCTAGTCTGAATCTCCTGCTTCAGATCAAAAGTCTTTTGGTTGAGACTTACATTGGCCGCCTCGGCCCGAATCAATCGCCGCTGTCGCCAAAGCGCAATCGCGATCCGCTCGACCAGAGCCTTTTCCACCAATCCGACAGGTTGGAATTCGTCCGTCAATAATTGCATCAATTCTTCAAACTCTTCCTTAGATTCCCCTTCGACAATGAGGTGCCGGCTTAATAGGCCATGGGTCCTGGCATTCTGGGATACCGTTGCTTTTCCGATGGCCGATTTGGGGCCGGTGCTCTTTTTTGCGTTTTCGCGATTCGCTGCTGTTCGCTTCTCGTTTTTCATTTTCATTCCCTCCTTTGGCTTTGTTTCGAAATTTCATGTTAATGAAACCGCCGTTTTTGATCTGTTCAATATTTCCCTTCGATCACCTCCTTTCACGACAAAGAAACCATACAAAACGTCCGATGGATTAACATCTATAAAATAAGATGAATTCAATTCTGGTTGCTTTTATTTTCTAAAATTAATAAATCAACCATTCATCAGCATATTCCATTATGAATCATTATAATAATAATTATAAGAATGTCAAGGATAACATTGAAATCAATTTGACTACAAATATATAATTTCATTTATTAAAAAAACTGCCGTTCCATCAACGATATTATTCGTAAATAGATAATATTATCAATAAGATAAGGCCATGATCTTTTTGTTTTATGAAAAAATGTCGCCTTGCTCAAATTTACCGTTGAGGAAGGCGTTGCTGTTTCCGCCAGAAACGCATCTCTTGTCTTTCGAATCGCCCCATCGTAATTCAGAAAATAAAAAACCACGATTGACCGATCGAGGCCTATCGTGGCTTACTTGCTCTCGTTTATGTCTTGGACTGATTCGCCCAAGTTTTTGAGGAAGATGCTAATGGAAACGAATCGTTAAGGCATCCTCCTCCCGCCTAATCGGGCTTACGATCCTGTGACTCCAAGCTTTTCGATAATCCGTTTTTCGATGATATACTTAAAGGAATCGAGGGTTACCGTCCTGGTGATCCTTTCACATTCGTTGGAGTCTTCAGCCTTTGCCTTTTGAATCTCCTTCGTCAAGGCAAATCTCAACCAGTCTTTCCTCTTCATTCCATCTCGCAGGGTAAGACCTGCTTTTTTGGTGCGGAATGTCGAAATGCCTCATGAAGGCCGAGGCGGTGATCCCGGTGTCGCCAACCCCGGTCACGCGTATTGGATAAGATTCTTTTGAGGCATCATTTGTCGGCTGAATCCCGATCTTCCGACTTTCCGAATCAAAATACAACACAGCATATTTGTAACCTTTGAGAAATTTCTCGGCGCATGCCCTGTTTACCCCGAGACGACCCGACCTTAGCACGGATACTCTCGGCTGCTGGTCAACAGGTTTTTGCCGTTTCCCCGAGAACTTTTGGTATCCCATTGTGGCCTCCTTTTCTTCGTTAATTATATCATTCTACAAATACTGAATCAAAATAAAAGTCATAATATAATAAATAACATTAGATTAAAAATTATTATTTCCAACCTCGCGCCGTCTCCGTGCGTCAAAGGAGCCACAGGACGAGCCCATACAGCAGGGCAAGACCGGCTATGATCATGGCTGTCATCGTGAACCAATGAGGAACAAATCGAGTGGCTTCAGAACGGTCAACGCCGGTCGCCTTGAGGTAAATGCGCTTCATTGTAGAGGATCTTGTAGAGGCAATGCGCAAGACCCCGGCGAGTAAAGGGATGCCGAACAGCATCCCAAACGCTCCAAACAGCCAGGGTCCGGATTCGTCACCCACCTCCATGCCCAGAAACGCAAGATACACACAACCGAATGTCAATCCTGCCAAGACCGCCATCCCCAGCCAGAATCCAATCCCAATCTTCTGCATCATCTCCCCCCGGATGAGAATCGTCTCTTCAGGAAGTCACTTTGGTCATCCCTTCTCCTCAAAACATTCCAGATCTGGAATGAAAATTTCACGGATTGCTGTATTTGCGATACTGTTTGGACAGCAAATTCAGGCTGCGCTCACCTCCGTGCGCCGGGAGAAATACCCTGCAACCGGTTCCGGCCAGCAGGCCCCAGCTTTTCATCATCTGAGGCAGGTCCTGCCCGAAAGGCGGAAAGACCGAACCGGGCAGTATTCCGAAAAGGGTATCCCCCACAAGGGCAATCTCCTTGTCAACGATGACGCTGATCGAGCCTTCAGTATGGCCAGGGGTATGAAGGATGCGGCCGTTTATTCCAAGGGGCGCGAGATCGAATTCCTCATGCACAAGGATATCGGGGGTAACTGCCTCGTAATGGAAGATTTGCCGAAACATTCGCTCAAACAAGAAGGCAACGAACCGGGAGGGCAAAACGGTTCCTGCCACCACGGGATTTTCGCCTTTCTTCAATAACTCCGATTCGCTTTGGTGAACAATGATCCGAAGCCCAAAATGTTCTTTCAGGTAAGCGGCATTTTCGGCGTGATCGAAGTGAGCATGGGTAAGAATAAGATAATCGACGGTTTTCGCAGTTTCATCCATCCGATTCAACAAGGATTTCAACCGATAGCGACGACCCGTATCCACCATGGCGGTATGGTCCCCGTCCAGAATCAGAAAGGAGTTGCTGCGACCTCCCAGCAATTGACGAACGACAACCCCGTTTTCTGTTTGCCAGGTCTTCATCGCAACCCTTCAAGCCCTGATCATCACGATTTACCTTTGAATTATTGGATACCCACCTAATTTCCGGATGCTGCGTTGCAGGAAGAAGCCCATGGGCAAAACGATTATGAGAGGATAGTACCCTGATCAAGGCTCGCAAAGGGGTGTCCCGCCTTGACCTCATCCGGCAGGCCGATTGCGATGATGGCTAAAACCCGGAGTGGGACGTCGATGCCGAGGCTCTTTCGCACGTATTCCTCAGAGGTCAATTCGGCATTGTACTTCCGGTTTCTGACCTGGATCCAGCAGCCTCCCAAGCCCAGGCTTGCGGCGGTCAAGTGCAATACAATTGCGGCAATCGAACAGTCTTCGATCCAGACATCGGAAACGGCTTCATCACCGCAGACCACCACCGCAAGCGGAGCCTCTTTCAGGAATGTGGAACCGTGTTCCTTGCAGCGGGAAAGCCTTTTGATCATCTCGGCATCCTACACGAAGAAGAACCTGCAAGGCTTGTAGCCGCGTGAAGAAGGAGCCCGCAACACGGCCTCTTTAAGATCGTCAATTTTTGCCTGATCAATTCGATCTTTCTTGAATTTACGGATGCTTCTTCTTTTTCTTAATAATTCCAGCATGGCATTCCTTCCTTGTAAAAAATGTCTATGGTGAGTTGACTAAAACACCCTCTCAACCATTTACTTTCTCTTTCAACTCTTTTCCCGTCTTGAAGTGCGGCAACCTCTTCGGTTTCACCTGAGTCTGAATGCCGGTCTTCGGATTCCTGCCCGTATAACCGTCATATTCCCGAACAGAGAAGCTCCCAAACCCTCGAATCTCGATCCGTCTACCTTTCGTAAGCGTATCCGTGAAGCCGTCAAAAATGAGATTGATGATGGTAGAGGCCTCTTTTTCCTTCAGCCCTTCCTTTTCTGCCAATACCGCGATCAGATCCGCTTTGTTCATGTATTCTCTCCTTCATTTTTCTTTCCGGTATAATGACGAATCAACTCTAAGGGATATTTAATCCTTTTTGGGAAACCAGGGAATAAAGACACTCGTCCGTCTTTTATAGTCGGTGAAAACCGGATTGCCCTCCATGAACCTTTCCGTCATGGGAACACCGGAAACAAACAGGATGATGTAGGTGATCGTCAGCGGTCCGATGATGGACATCCAGCCCCCGGGTAACGACAAAGCCAGGATATAAATGCCCCACCACATGGTGACCTCGCCGAAGTAGTTTGGATGCCTGGAATAATGCCAGAGACCCCGATCCATGACCTTCCCCCGGTTGCCCGGGTCCTTGAGGAACCTGTCCAATTGCCAGTCCGCGAGCGACTCGAAGAAAAATCCCAGCAGCCACAGCATCAGAGCCACTGCGTCCAGGATGCCGAGATCACCCGCGGCATAGGTATTGATGAAGAGCACGGGTGTAATGTTCAGCAGCAGGATGAAGCCCTGCAGGAGGAAGACCTGGAGATAGCTCCTGAGGACAAAAGACTTCCCCCATTCTTCCCGCCACTTCCGGTAGCGGACGTCCTCCCCTTTACCCCGGTTGCGCAGATGGATCCGGATGGCGAGCCTGAGCCCCCAGATCAACACCAGCAGATTGACGATCCATTGCCGCGGGGAAAAGGAACCGTTCAAGAGAAAAGTGGACCAGGCCACGATAATGAACCCCGTGCCCCAGGCGATATCGGCAATGCTGTTGTCCTTTCGTTTGAGGGCCAACAGGAACCATGCCGTCATGTACAGGAACAAAATCAAAGCCGCGAATGAAATGGTCTGAACCAGTTCCATGGTGCCACCTCCCTGGTGAAACTGCCCGGCTGGAGCAAGGGCTGTGAAACATCCTTTTTCAGGGCATGAGCCATCGGCCGATGAAAAAGCTCGCCGTCGCAACACTGGCGGTAAGGAACACGCCCCAGACGATATCGACCCATACGACAATGACCGGCCAGTCCTTCAGCGTCGCCAGGTTGGTTAAATCATAGGTGGCGTAGGCGAAGAAACCGAAAAGTCCTCCCAGAAGGACTGCCTGACGCGGCGAATTTTTATCCAGGGCCGGCATCGTTGCGAAGATCAGGATCCCCATAATGTAAAGCAGATAGAAAATGATAGCGGCAGTCCAGTTGACGTCCGGCCGGAGCAGATGACCCAGATGATTGCGATAGAACCCCTTGGCCACAAACCCAAGCCAGATCATATCGATTGCGAAGAAGATGGGAATTGTAAGGAGATAGAGATAGATTACTTTCATCATGATCCCTCCATCCTAGTCATAAAAGGTTCATGGGGCACTCCATTTTCAAGGAGCGACGACAGCGGCGCCTTTTCTCTGAAACCTCTTTGCCAGCCAGACCAGAAACGGTGTCATGATCCCCCAGCCCACCGCCAGCAGGAGGATCCCATTGACATCCGGCAGCGCCAGCGTCGCTCCCAGCCGAGCGCCGCCGTAGTAGGAACCCGCGCCCCCGACGGCTCCGAAAATGGCCGCCAGCAGGGTGCGCCCCTTGAGCCATTCCAGTGAGACGTTGAGGGTGGCGGCGAAATTGAGCCAGAGGGAGACCATCCAGGGCTGGCTGAACGGATAGGGAAAGATATGTCCCCGGGGGGTGACGATTCCGGCGGCTGACAGCGCCGTATCGAAGCAGAAACCGAGGGTCCCGGCCACAAGCATCAACGTCAGCTCACCCCGACGGTCGTCGGTGAGAGCGAGATGCACAGACAACACAAATACCACCGCCAGCGGCCCATACCACTCGTTTCCCCTCGCAGCTCCCAGGACGGCTGTGAACCAGGCCGCCTGGAACAGAATGATGTTGAGGAGTTTCCTTCCTATCGGAGTCCCTGTCTTCGTGGTTAAGGCCGGCATTGAGGAAACTCGAGCAGCTTAGATGTGTCATGATCCCTTGCCGCCCGCAAGGGCGACAATGAGCGACAGTGAGACAATTCCAGCGTAACGCGCAGAATAGATGACTTTCTCCTATTTCCTGTTCCAGGCTGCAGGCTACGTGCGACAGGCGACAGAAAAATTGAAGAGGATGCCTTGCCTGTTGACTGTTTCCTGTGGCCTGTGACCTCCCGCGAAGCGGGTCAGTATCCGATTTCCGACTTCACCATCACCATCTGCAGATCGCCCAGGTAGCCCGTGGCGAAGCAGGCTTCGCATCCCGACAGGTAGTAGACCCACTTGCGCTGGAAGGTGCGGTCGAAGCCCTGCGCGGCCACCCGGTCGATCCCGGCGAGGAAACGGGCTCTCCAGTCACGGAGCGTCCGGGCGTAGTCCGGCCCGATGTTCTCCACTGCCTGCACGTTGAGGCAGGTCTTCCTCGCCAGGGCCTTCATCACCACGGCCAGCGACGGGAGCTCTCCCCCGGGGAAGATGTGCTTGCGGATCCAGTCGTGGCCCTTGCGGTAATGCTCGTAGCGGCGGTCCGGGATCGAGATGAACTGCAGGGCCATGGCGCCGCCGGGCTTGAGGAGCCGGTCGCAGCAGTGGAAGAACGTTTCGAAATATTTGTGGCCCACGGCCTCGAGCATCTCGATGGAGACGATCCGGTCAAAGGGGCCCTGGATCTCGCGGTAGTCCCGCAGGACGATCTCCACGCGATCCTCGAGGCCTTCCCTGCGGATGCGCTCACGGGCATACTCATACTGGGCATCGGAGATGGTGACCCCCGTCAGCCGGCAGCCCGTCGTTCTGACCGCCTCGACGGCGAAACTCCCCCAGCCGCATCCGATCTCGAGGACGTGATCGTCCGGGCCGATCGCGGCCTTGCGGATCATCGCCTGCAGCTTGTTCTTCTGGGCCTGCTCGAGGGTATCATTCCCGTCGAGGTAGCGGGCGCACGAGTAGGTCATGGACGGGTCGAGGAAGACCTCGAAGAACTCGTTGCCCAGGTCGTAGTGCGTGATAATGTTTTTTTTGCTCCCGGTGATCGTGTTCTCCGTGATGGGGTAGAGGATCCGGTTCAGCCTGTCGAAGAGCGGCTCGAAGCGCTCGTAGCGGCCGAAGAAGGCCTCCCAGTTGCGGATGAACCATGCCAGGGCCTTGGTCAGGTCCGGCGAGTCCCACTCTGCGTCCATGTAGGACTCCCCCAGCCCGATGTCGCCCCCGAAGACGAGTCGGGAGAAAAACCGCCAGTCCTTCACGATCATCTCCGCGTGGTCCGGCGATGTCGCCTCGCCGAGGGTCTTGGAAGAGCCGTCGGGGAGGGTCATGCGGAGCGTGCCGTTCCTGGCGCGGCCCAGGACATCGAAAGCGGTACTCATGCAGGTTCTCTGCACGAATGTGGGCGGGTTGATGCGGATCGTCATGGGGCTCTGCGGCACCGGCTTGTCGTGATAGGTCAGCTTCTTGCCGAAGGAGAGCTTCGCCGCCTCGTAGAGGATGCGCGGCATGGAGAGATGCGGAGCGATCGGGTGGCGCAGGAACATCTTCAGCTGGCTTGCCGCGGTCAGGGGTTCGGGCGATCCCCGGAGGCGGGCCTCGAAGACGACCTCGCCCTCCTGCCGGATGTTGATCCCCACGTCGAGCTCCTTAGAAATGTCGGCGAAGGAAAATTCGTAGGTCCCCTCGATGCGGTTGAAGGGGGAGACGTGGAAGGCCTTTTCCGTCCGGTATGTGGCGGTGTGATCGCCGCTTCCCCGGCCGGGCGAGCGCAGGATGTAGAGGTGCTTCTCCCCGAAGGTGTTGTTCACCTCGGCCACGTTTCCCACAAGGCTCCCGTCGGCGCCGAAGAGGTAGTAGAAGCTTACGGGGTTGAAGACGTAGTTAAAGTAGCGCGGCGAGGTGATGAGAAAGGCCCGTGCGACGGCTTTGCAGAAACCCTCCTGCTCGAGGAAGCGGTCGAGCTTTTCGCGGATCGTACCGGCGCCGCTCTCGAGGTAGTCCTTGTCGTGGATGGATGCAGGCCGGAAACGGTTGTAGCCGAAGAAGGGGAGCCTGCGGTCCAGCTCCGGCAAATCCCCCAGGTCGAAGCCGTAGACGTACAGGGGGTAGCGGAACCGGTGGTCCCGGGGCTTGTGGCGGTGATGCTCGATCAACCCGTTGTAGAGAAACGCGCTCATAGCTCGATTCCGAAAAGGCGTGCCATCTCCACGGCGGATCGCGTTCCGTCCTCGTGGAACCCGTAGCCGAAATAGGCGCCGCAGAAATACGTGTTGCGCTTGCCGTTGAGGGAGTGCAACTCCGGCTGCGTCGCCATGGATTCGAATGTGTACATGGGATGGTGGTAAACCACTTCACTGACGATCTCGGAAACCGCTACCGGTCTCCAGGGGTTGAGGGTGACGCAGTAGTGGTCGAGTGCGTCCAGTCGCTGCAGGTGGTTCATGTAGTAGGTGACCGTGGCCGGGAACGTCTTCGGGATGGACGGCTCGTGGCGGTAGTTCCACGATGCCCAGGCCCTGCGGTTTTCGGGCAGCCAGGAGGTGTCCCGGTGAAGCACCGTGCGGTTTTCCGAATAGCTCCAGGAACCCAGGAGGCGGGTTTCCTCCGGCGATGGGTCGGCGAGCATGCGGAAGGCCTCGTCGGCGTGGGCGGCGATGACGACGGCATCGAAGGTCTCCTCTGCGCCGTCGGCAAGCTTCAGGGAGATCCCCCGATCGCTCCTCCGGACGGCCGCGATGGGGCAGTTCGGGACGACCTTCCCCTTGAACACCTTGAGAAAGGCCTTGACGTACGTGTGGCTTCCGCCGGGGATGTAGTACCAGGCCGGGGGGTCCCACAGGGACAGCAGGCCGTGATTCGAATAGAACCGGGCAAAGGATTCCATGGGGAATTCCATCGTCTTGGCCTCCGAGGCGGACCAGATGGCCGAGGCCATGGGGACGACGAACTGCTCGATGACGTCTTGCCGGAAGCCTTCCCGCCGGGCGAACTCGCCGAGGGTGAGGCCGCCCAGCTTTCCCTGCTCGAAGAGTTTCTGCGTGCGCCTGCAGAAATGCCGGATGCCCCAGAGAAAGGCCCAGTGGGAGGGCCTGAAGAGGTTTGCGCGCTGGGCGAAGAAGCCGTTGAACCCGAGGCTGCTGTAGTGAAAGCCGGTTGCGTCATCCTGGCAGCTGAAGGACATGTCCGTCTGGGCCGCCGAAACCCCCAGCTGCCTGAGAAAGGCCCTGAAGAGCGGGTAAGTCCGCTCGTTGTGGACGATGAAGCCCGTGTCCACGGGCAGACCCGCATCGGGCCCGTCCCCGATGATGGCCGTGTTCGTGTGACCGCCGACGTAGCCGTTTTTCTCGAAGAGGGTGACCTTGTGCCTGCGGTCCAGCAGGTAGGCGGCCATGATGCCGGAAATACCTGCGCCGACGACTGCGATGTTCATCCCGGGCGAAGGGGCCATGGGGCGTGCCTCCTCAGGAAAAGGGGAGTCGGGTATTTCGTCGGGAGGGAAAGGGTTTTATCCTGGTTCAGCGGGCGCAATCTCACGTATTTCCATCCGGTTGGATGGACCGGGGTGCGCCCTGTCCTGTCGCTGCCGCTCCGTTGCGCCTACGGACCGCCTGACGTGGGCGGGGGTCTGTGACCAGCGGGCAGGTTTTCCTGTTCGTACCGGAACGGGCTCTTGTCCCCCGGGGTGGCACAGGCACTGATCAGCGTCAGCAGAGTCATGGCTATGAAAAGCAGTGAAATGATCTTTTTTGTCCACATGGCTTGTACACCTTCATGAACACTTTCTTTTTATGATAAGCCGATGTGTTTCCGTTTTCAATACCCGTGAATCATTTTTATGCAGGGGCGCTCATCCCCGAACCTTCTTGAGCAGCCAGGCCAGGTTTTCCCCCAGAGTCTTCATGGTCTGGATGCCCTCGGCGTCGTTGAGCACCTCGCCGGGTTCGCGCCCGAGGGCAAAGGCCCAGTAGCTGGAACCGGGGTTGATGATCTGCTGGTAGAAAAAGAAAAGGTTGAGCGAGTTGAAGGCGTGGATGGCCCCTCCGCGGCGCACGGCGATGACCCCCGCCCCCACCTTGCGCTTGAACATATAGTTGTTGGCCCGGGCGACATAACCGGTCCGCTCGATGAGGGCCCTGGTGCCGGCCGACACGTCGGCAAAGTAGGTGGGCGAGCCGAGGAGGATCCCGTCGGCCTCGATCATTTTTTCAATGCATTCGTTCACGATGTCCTTCGTCACAGCGCAGCGCTTGTCCTTGTTCTTCATGCACTTGTAGCAGGCAATGCAGCCCTGGATCTTTTTCCCTGCGAGCTGGTAGAGCTCCGTCTCGATGCCTTCCTTTCTGATCTCATCGAGGACCGTGTTGAGCAGGATGGCCGTGTTGCCGTCCTTGCGGGCACTGCCGTTGAATGCGATCACCTTCATGCCGTAGTTCCTCCTTACCTTCGGGTCGATGGAAAATTTCTTTCATTTTGCCAGAAAGAACGAAGAAAATCCATCAAATAGGTCTTCTGCGCAACGGCCTGGTTTTTTTTCCCGAGAGTCATTTTAATGATTGAATTTCCCGCAGAATTTCTATATATTCACGAACACTTCAAGGGGGGAGAGCGAGGGAACCACTCTCCAATGGATGTTTCAAAATTCCTGTAACTCATTTCCGCTGGTCGAGTTCGTAGACCGATGCAGTTTTACAACTCATCATGAATCCCGTGACGAATAGCTGTTATCGCGTTATCCGACTCGGCAAACTCATCTCAACATCTCCAAACAAAAGGAAGCAATTCATCCACAAGGAGGGTTACGTATGGTCAGAAACTTGATCAAGTTGCTTGTTGTCGTAATGAGTCTGGCCCTGCTGGGCGGCTGTGCCACCGTCATCAAGCCGATCCCGGCACAGGACCTCAATGCGAAACTGAAATCCGGCGCGCTGGTTCAGAAGACCAACAACTTCCAGGTTATTATGGACACCTCGGCGTCCATGGAAGATCCTTACCAGTGGTCGCACTATGCCTATACGGAAAAACTGAAGACCTCGAAGCTCGAATACGAGCAGAGCCTCGTGCGGCTCTTCAACGATACGATCCCCAACCTGAAGCTCACCGCGGGCCTGCGCGATTTCGCAGGGGAGCGGTGGCTGACGCGGCCCTTCGTGACGAAGCTCTGGTACGGGATGGCCCCTTATGTGAAGGAGGATCTCGGCAAGGCCATCTTTGAGGTCAATACCTACGGTGTGGAGAGCCCCCTGGACGCCGCCCTCGATGCGGCCACGGCGGACCTGAAGCCCCTGGCGGGCAAGTCGGCCGTCGTGATCTTCACCGACGGCCTTGAGATGCCGAAGGCCGTTGCCTCGGCGCAGGCGATGAAGGCCGCCCTGAAGGACAACGTGTGCATCTACGTCGTCCAGGTCGGCAATGACGTGGTTACCAAAGAAGAGCCGCAAGGCAAAGGCAAGGCGCTGCTCGACAAGGTCGTCAAAGCCGGTCAGTGCGGGGCCCTGGTGAACGCGAAGGACGTGGAGACGCCGGCGGGCATGGCGGCCTTCGTGGAGAAGATCTTCCTCGGACCTCCTCCCCCACCGCCGCCTGCAGCGGAAGCCCCCGTCGTGGTTCCGCCGGTGGTTCCTCCCCCCGCGGCGCCGGAGAAACTCGAGGCCATCTACTTCGATTTCGACAAGTACGTGATCAAGCCCGAATCCAAGGATGCTCTTCAGAAGAATGCGCAGTGGCTCCAGGAGAACAAGGACTACAAAGTCCGGATCGAGGGCAACTGCGACGAGCGCGGCACCAACGAGTACAACATGGCCCTGGGCCAGCGTCGTG
>ENA-ORXD01002243-ORXD01002243.1-sediment-metagenome-genome-assembly--contig:-NODE-2243-length-13363-cov-5.828842_pt1 | contig 13363 bp, 12 predicted proteins | sample MGYA00237862_ERZ511471 | MGnify/ENA metagenome assembly ERZ511471 | reverse complement strand
TTAAACCATTGCCGCAAAATAAAACGTGAATTTTCGCACATTCATCCGGAGCACCCCCACCATGAAGACGATCATCCGTGCAGGCAGTCCAGCACCACACCACCGGGAAGACCGATCGGCGAGGGCAAGCCCATGACCACCCCCCTGGCAGACCTCTGGCCTGGCCCCCTCCCCGCCCCCGCGGTGCGGACCGCCAGCGAGATGAGGTGCGTGCTCGCCGACCCCGCGGCCGCCTGCGACGGCCCCCTCTATTTCATGTACCGCGATCTCGCCCTCACCCCGGAGGACCGCACCTGGCTCTATGAGCAGGGCGTCAGGTTCGACCTCACCGTCATCCCCCCGGCCGTCATCGGCGGCAAGTACGTCAAGACGAAGGGGCATTACCACCCGGAGAACCCGGCCGGCGTCGGCTACCCGGAGGTGTATCAGGTGCTTGCGGGGGAGGCGCACTATCTCCTGCAGAGAAAGGATCTTTCAGATGTGGTGGCGGTCACGGCGCGATCGGGAGAGTTCGTATTTATTCCGCCGGGATATGGGCATGTGACGGTCAACCCGGGGGCAGAGGTGCTGGTGATGGCGAACCTGGTCTCGACGCGGTTTTCGAGTGAGTACGGGGCGTATGAAGGGATGCGGGGCGGGGCGTACTATGAGATGGGAGGGAGAGGGTGGGTGCGAAATCCCCTGTATCCTGCTGTTCCGCCGATCAGGATGGTCCCTGCGAGTGAGGTGCCGGAGTTCGGGATTCTGCATGGCAGGGGGATCTATGAGATGGTGTCAGGAAGGGAAGATCTATTATACCTGAACTATCCAGAGGATAGTTCAGATGATTTTTACAAGATCTAGATCTTTTTCCTTCTTATTTTGCTGCCGAAGCAGATTGCGGAAGGGGACGTCGTCACCCAGATCGTCCGGATGCCGTTTGCAACCAGAACAACCTGATCCTTGGTTACTGTCTCGATAGTTATTTCACATCCTTGTTTGCCACAAGAATACTTCAACGGCAAAATATGGTAATTCTGATAGCACAGCCGGGCCCTAAAGTTTCTCCAATTATCTCTACACACCCATTTTTTAGGTTACTCTGAGGGGAGTCAGGTCAATATGGCCCCAATAAATTATTAGGACGAACTTAAGGTTCCAGTAGAAGCGAGATATACCCATTAAGAGGCCAAGGTAATAAGTAAACGCACCACCATACATTAAGGAGAGAATGGAGACTAAAAATATAAGATATTATTTAGATTTATTCTGGAAATCAGACAGATCGGGATCAATACTTTATAAAACTTCACTATATTTGATGTTAAGCTCTTTATTAAATTCGGGTGTTGGACTAATATTTTGGCTTTTTGCTGCAAAACTATATTCAAAGTACGATGTAGGTATAACAACTGCAATAATCTCCTCGATCGGGTTCATTGTGTTAATTTCAAGACTAGGACTGGATCAGTCGATAATTCGCTTTCTTCCAGATTCAGAAAATAGTGGAAACCTAATTGGAACTTCAATAGTTGTAACAAGTGTTATCTCAATGATCGTTGGCGGAATATACCTGCTAAATCTAAATACCATATCTCCTGAATTACAAATCTTGGAATCATATTCCATAATTTTTTTATTTTTCTTATTGGTTAACTCGATCAATTCCCAGATAGGCACAGCATTTATTGCATTGAGAGAAACGCGCTTGTACTTTATTCAGACAGCAATTAGTTGTTCAAGGATATTTTTATTATTTCTCCTCATCATTACAGGTCCGATTGGGATTTTCTTATCGATAGGATGTGCATCTTGCATTGCACTTGCAGTGTCATCGTTATTCATATTCAGATATTGTTCTACGCCAAATAAATTTGACCTACGCTATTTAAAGGTAACACTCAACTATTCTCTGTCTAATTATATAGCAAATTTTTTTGTTAATGCTCCAAACCTTATTCTACCGCTTATTGTTTTGAACATTTTAGGATCTTATCAAACAGCAAACTATTTTATCGCGTATTCAATATCATCAATATTATTGATGATTCCTTTCGCTATCGGAACATCTATGTTTGTTGAGGGCAGTTACGGTTTAGAGTTAAGATCGTCGATAAAGAAATCATTGACATTTATGCTTTTTTTATTGATACCTTCAACAATTCTGTTCACTCTGATTGGAGAAAGTCTATTAAAACTATTTGGTGAAACATATGTCCAAGCCCTATTTGTCTTTCGGTTGATGTGTCTGTCTTCAGTCCTTTTTGCATTATTCCAAGTATGGCTATCAGCGAATAAAATCACTAAGAACAGTAAAAATATTCTCACACTAAGCCTTTCATTCTTTGTATCGATTATAGGTCTAAGTATACTCCTTATGCTGTTATACGGCTTAGATGGCTTAGGATATGCATGGATTCTCTCGTATGGACTATCAGCAATAGTCGGATACGTTCAATTGAGGGGCACCCTAAACTGATTACTGGATCACATCAACAATAGTGTAATAAACATTCTTAAGAGATTAATTAGCCCTGCACTTAGCCAGACTTGGAGAAAAGAGAATCAAAATCTTGATCTCTTTTATCGTTTTCGTCGAAGATCACCTTACCCACAAAGAACGTGACAGGTTGAACTTAACTATATGCTCCTTAAACTGAGCGACACTGCTGGAGGCACATATATAGGAGCAATAAACGAAGAACGCACTGAAATGATTACAAAGACTGCTCTCTGAAGGTCCAGTATGGTGAGGCCGTCCTGAAGAAACTGCAAATGCGAGATCTTACGTTCGAGATGCAGATCTTCGAGGGGAGCATATCCACCATTGTGCAGCTTGCTCCACATCCAGAGATAATCTCGATATCGAAGACTGCAAGGACATTACATGCAAATTTTCAACATAAAAGTTATATCATGCATGAGACAGATCAAATTATGGACTTAGTGAACAAAAAACTCAGAATCCTGATAGTTACATCCAGTGTATATCCAAGAGGCGGGGGAGTGGCATATCACGTTCAAAATCTCGCGTATGAGTTAGTAAAATTAGGGAGCACAGTTGAAATCGCGACAATAAATCCAGCGATTGAAATATCGGAAATGCACCACGACGGATATGATATAATCTATTTAAAGAATTTACAATCATTATTGAAGTTCATACTTCACTCTAATTATGACATATACCATTTCCATTCATATAGATCTCCCCCCATCGCGACATCGATTTACTTGACAAAAATTTTGGGTAAGTATATAGTTTTTACACCCCATGCAATCTTTCCAGCAAAATCACCATATAAGAAAATAATAACGTATATTTACGATAAAACTATGGGGCAGTTAAGCCTAAAATTAACAAACTCTGTTATTGCGTTAACTGATGAAAATAAACATGAGATAATTTCCTGCGGATGTAAGGCGAATAAAATAACTGTAATTCCAAATGCAATAAGGTTCTCAGAGTTTTTACAACCATATGAACAGAACCATATAAAAGACACATACAACATCGATAAGTATATACTATACGTGGGACGAATTGCCGTGCACAAAGGGCTGGCTGAACTAGTTATTGCAATGGACACCCTAAAAAAAGTAGGTATTAAACTGGTGATTATCGGTGAAGATTACGGATTAAAGAAAGAACTGGAACAAATCATTAGCGAAAAAAAGTTACAAGATACAATCATATTTACGGGCCTTTTAGATAGAAAAGCACTTATTAACGCATACTACGATTGTGATCTCTTTGTTTTACCTTCATCACACGAAGGGCTGCCTACAGTATTGTTAGAAGCGATGATATGTAAAAAGCCCGTTGTTATTTCTCAAAACATTCTAAATGCTATTGGGACTGACATTTTAGACTACGGATACATATGGACATTCGAAAATAGTTCTATAAAAAGCTTAATAATAGCATGTGAGAGCGCCATGCAACATTCTGGGGACTCTATTGAACCTAATATGACTGTTTTAGAAAAATATTCTTTTTCCAGAGTAGCAAAGGCGATATTCAATATTTATTGTACGTCAGGTAAGCAAATATGATAGAGCTATCCAACTCTAACGCGAACAAAATAGTTTTAATAGTTTTCTCAGTTTGTTTACTATTTTCAATCGTATTTTTTGGAGGACGGTGTGAGTACTTTGCTTTTAACCAAGTTGCACCTCTGATAAAATACGATCAAATCGGGCATATTACAATTGTTGATGAATTATACAGCACCGACAATGTTCCATTCCCAGGATATTATGCATATGGAATGATAATATCAGCTCTTACCTCCATTCCATATGCTCATCTACCATTCCAGTTCTTTCAATTTATTCCACTGGTGTGCATATTCTATGCCCTACTATTAAGAGTATCTAGAGACAAAGTCATCAGCTCGATTACAACTCTTTTATTGATCATTTCATCTTTCGGTGTTACTGCGCTTTTCTGGCCACATGGTGTTGGGCTAATTCTGTTCATGCTGTCTGGTCTAATTATACTGCACTGTCTTGATGATAGGAATAATAAACTGTACCTAATTTTACTAGTAATCGTCATAATTGCAACACAATATATTTCGTACAAGGCCATGGCTTGGACATTTGGCCTCATACTATTTTCCTTGGTTTATATATGCACATCCAAAATACTCGGAATTTCAAAAGTTGGCAAAAGTTCCAAGGTGTATTTACTGTATTTAGTAATCATAAGTGCAATATTTGTGTTTTCTTTGAATGGTTTCTACTATGAAACACTTGGAACTATTATAAGGTATGGCGATATCTTTCTTGGTTTTGAGGATCTTCTATTAAAATTTAATAAGTCTTCAGCAGGCATTTTGACAGATTATAATGTTTTATATTATAATCCGATTACAAGTTATCTGTCGTACTTAAAAGTAACAATCATAGTAATTCTCATTGTATGGGGGGCATTAATATTCATAAAGGATCTGCAGGATAGAGGTTTAAATACAATCCATTATTTGTTTTCAGCATTTGTTTTTGTATCTATAATTAACATTATAGTATATGCTCTCCGAGGGTTGTTCGATCCAAGTTTTCTACTATATGCGGGCCTTATTGCGGTAATATTGATTAATCAAACCAAAAAATACATTTTATTGAAATATCTTCTACTAGGAATTTTTGTAGTAACATGCTTAGTATCTCAAGTATACTCAGTGGAAAATGAACAATTACCAAGTGATGACAATTACTTTAGTTATATGACATTCGATTCGGGATGGGTAATAAAGCACGCTGAGAACACCATGATTAAATCAGATGCCTTAACAAGAGGATATTACTTATACCAATTGCTCAAAGAAGACGATTTGTACTCATTAGGATCGCTTGGTTATATGAATGAGGATGATCTCCGAGCTATCATCGACTATCGAGAGTATCTCTTTACTAAAGAAAAATGCATCTACATCCTAAATTATAAGGAGAAGGTATTATCAATAGGCTGGAAATACTTAAAGGGATTTAATTACATCTCTCAAAGAGTAGATGATAACAAAGGTCTAAACGAGATATACACCTCAGGTTTCGTTAAAGTGTTTGAGAAAACCAGTTTTTGAGTTTTCTACCAGCAATCAACTTCCACAGTTTGATGACGTAATGACCTGTCTTCCCGAAAATTAAGCGCATAACCCCAACTTCTCAAGGATCATCCTCTGCCTCCGCGAGAGCTCCGTCACCATGATCTCGTCGAATAACAGGGTGGAGTTACCCCCACCCCGTCTTCTCAGAACCGTACGTGCGAGTTTCCCCGGATAGTGTAACGAATCTTCTGTAAAAATAATTTGGCCCTGGATCCAACCTAGATTTGCAGAAAGGAGAAACAGGGCCATGGATCCCTTAGCGTTAATCGAAGATTATCTTTCCGATAATGAGAACGGCATGAAGACCCTCATCACCTGGTTCCTCAACCAGGTGATGCTGCTGGAGGCGCTTCAACAGGCGGGAGCCGAGCAGTATGAACGAACCAATGTGCGGAAGGCTCACCGAAACGGCTACAAGAAGCGATCCCTGAAAACCCGCTATGGAGAAACGATCCTCCAGAAACCGCAGTTCCGAGAGTTCCCCTTCGAAACACAGGTCTTTGGACGCTATTCCCGCGTTGAGAAGGCTCTTGAGAATGCTATCTTTGAATCCTATCTTCAGGGAGTTTCAACCCGGCGGATCCAGGAGGTTGTTGCTCATTTTGGCATCGAACAACTCTCTCCTGCTTCAGTATCCCGGATAGCAAAGGACCTCGACGAACAGGTCCATGCATTCCTCCGAAGACCGATTGAACAGGAGATTCCCTATCTCTTTGTGGATGCTTCGTACTACAAAGTCAGAGAGGGACCACGGTACATCACCAAAGCTCTTCTGGTGATCGCCGGGGTTCGAATGGATGGCTACCGCGAAATCCTGGGAGCCAGAATCACTGATTGCGAGAATGAGATGTTCTGGTCGGGATTGTTCGAAGACCTCAAAGAACGAAGATTGGTGGGTGTCAAGCTGGTTGTCTCAGATGGTCATGCCGGGATCCAGAAGGCGGCGGAAGCCGCCTTCCTCGGTGCATCGTGGCAGATGTGTTCAGTCCATTGCACCCGGGCAGTTTTAAGGAATATCGCCCGGAAACATCAGAAAGAAGTTGCTGAGTCCTTGAAGGAGGCATACGGGGACGAGGAGAGACTTCAAGAGATCGCAGATGATCTGAACGAACGAGGATATCGGAAAGCGGCCAATACCATCGAGAGATTCCTCCCGGGACTTATGAGTTACACAGCATTCCCGAAAGAACACGCAAAGCGGATCAGAACGACGAACATGATGGAAAGGGTCAGCAAGGAACTGAAACGGAGAACTAAAGTCGTAGGAGCATTTCCCAATGAAGAGTCACTCCTCAGGCTTGCAGGATCCATCCTGATGGACATCAACGAGGAGTGGGTGACCGGCAGAAAATATTTGACGATGGAAGGGGAATGATCAAACAAGGAAACAGGGCTCAGACAAAATACAGAAGATCTGAAACACTACCTAATTAAGCGCATAAGTTGACCTGAATCTCGCTGAATATCTGGATAAATAAAAATTGAGATGTGTTCTTGATAGTCCTGTGCTTATTGAGCGGGAACCCAGGATGCTTGAGTCATACTCCTGAATCATGTGCGATTCAACAAAGCCCACCATTTATAAACTATTTCTATATAGTCAGCATTATTCAAGGGGTTTTTCGAAATCCTCCATCATCTCAACATAGTAATCTAGAAGAGTAGGGGGATAGTCTTTTGGAACCGAAAGATCATAGATGCTCACATCGGCCAAAATTGTCTGTAATGTCGTAGAGTATCTTTCCCAATAATTGCCTATCTGGCTCATAGGAAAAGCATATGAGTAGGCCTGTATATATTTGTAAAATGGCACAAAGCCCATTGATTTTAAACCAGAAGAAAACATTTCCATTTTACTACTACTAGTTAGTCTATCGCAACACTCAGCGAGGGGTATACTTTTCGATATATATTCATTGCAAGATATACAATCCTCTTTCCTCTGAACAAATACTAACTTAGTAAAGTCACTTCTATCTGTTACATATCTTTTAGTATCCATCTCCTTGTTTTGCGACAAGTATCTTATCATTGAGAGTCTATCTCGAATAATGGATATTTTTTCACTCTGTAAATGTTCCATTCGGAAAAGAACTAACCTCAAGAATAGTGGGTAGGAATACACCGTCCCCCCTTTACCAATTATCAGCCTATCGTCTCCGACTAACTTTATTTCGCTCGATTTCAGTGCATCCATTATTGTCCTTGTCTTATGTGCTCCCCCTCTTGCAGCAATCAGGATTGAATTTTTTCCCCTCGCTAGTCCTAATCCATGGATGACAACATAACCTTTTTCAAGAAGTTTTAACTCAATCAATGGACGGAGGATAATGTTTTGGGCCAAATATTCAGGTAGGAATAATTGTTCTACCCGCCGACTATGGCTGTGAAAATTTATAATAGTCTTGCCATGTTCGAACCCATGTATTTCGACTTCCCATGTAACATGTTCCTCTTGATCTTTGCAATAAAAGTAATTCTCCTTTATGTAATATTTATGATCGATGACTTTGCAGTTATTATTAACAGGAGAAAATGGTCCTATCCTTAGCAGGATGTCTTCATTTGTAAATTCTTCTGTCTCAAAATACGAAAAGAAGTAATTTATATCCTCCAGAGGTCGAATACAAGTTCTTTCGGATACAATCTTAAATTTTATTAGATTGTGTATATTATAATATTTCCCTATACTCATAACAGAACCCCCCTTTCTATCTGATCGATCAATCGCGTCCAACTCAAAGACATTGGTAGTTCAATACTGTAGTAGTCAACACCACTCGGCAGATTAGAAGTTAAGTTATCTTTATAATCTCTCCAAAATTTTGAGAATGCATCATTCGGAAAAAGGAATCCATATTGAATGAAGTACTTTGGAAAGTATCTTGAATCCATCTTTAAGTTATTCGTTAGGTATTCGATGACTTCAGATTTAGAGATCCTTGTAATCTTTGCTTCCACAAGATCGTTTTGATTTGTAGGAATAATTATAAAGATTCTCGAGATTTCTGCATCGATGGAAAGCAGTTCAGGGAAATTATGCTTAGGGTTTAACTTTGTAAAAAACTTCGCGTAACCCAGTGTTAGTCGATATAGCAGTTTTTTCAGACTAAAAGTAAACTTTTGGTTAGCTTTGAACTTTCCTGCTAAGAAAGGACTAATGTTATAACTGAAGAGATTTAATGGCGTGAAGTAAGGAATGCTCTGCCCATCCTTTATTATTATAAAATCGTCTCCCATAAACTTAAAATCCCTATTCGACGATATTAAACGAATTGCAATACTAGTCTTCCCAGACCCCCCTCGGCCCGAGAACAGGTAAGACTGCCCATTTTTTGACACCGCAGAAGAGTGGACAATGGAGTAATCCTTTTGTGTCAAGACATACTGAATAATAAAGTCTATAAAGAAGCCCGATATGAACAGTCTCGCAGCCATATTCGGTACAATGCTAACGGTAAGCTTCCCACCAGTTTTAATAACTTCTATTTCCCATTTAGCAATTTTGTAGAAATCTTTCGTGCAAATGTAGCCCTCATCAATGTAATATTTATCGTCCAAAATGTAGGTATTATCCCTCCTTTCAATGCGATCGACTATTTTAACAACAAAATCTATATCGGTATCATCAAGAATACTTTCAGATAGATAATTTTCGTACTCCTGAAAGGGATCCCCCACAATCCTATCAACAAGAGTTTTTTGCTTATCAATAATTTTAAACTTTACTACATCACAAATGTTGTAATACATTTCAGCCATAAATATTCTCCGTCTCAAAAATGCCCTTCAATATAGAGATAAACTCACCCTTAATCCTTTTATTTTCTTCAAAGGATACTTCTGAAGGGCACCTACATTCTGAAAGAACATATTCAACGATATCATCAGGGTCAAGAGAATGGTACATCTTTCTTTGATTAACTAAAGACGCGTCCACCGCCAGTAACTGATCCGGGAAAAAAGATACTGCTGGTTTCCCCATACACGCTGCTTCCCGGGCAAATGTACCAGATCCTGTTAGAATTGCCTTCGAATAATACACCAAATCTAGCCCATTTAATGCTTTTGGGGGAATCCAGATATTTGATTGATCGACTATGCCATCAATATAACAAGTATCCTCTTTATGCCTAGGAAGGTACACGACATTAATTCCTTCTCTAGAGAATTTTTTCAGCAATTGAGGTGTGATACTCCCTTTATTATGAACATAAGTAGAGTATAATGCTTCCGGCCTAATCACTATGAAATCTTTAAAGGGAACTTTTTCCATAAATGCCGTATCGGGGGCATAATCCGCGATGTAGATATCCTCCTTATATCCATCGAATGTAAAAGTACGGTCCACATTTGCCCCCTTTTCTATTGTTTTTTCTATCGGATACGAAACAGGCGCAATTATCCAGTGAGCCTTGGCATGAATTTTTGCCGCAATTTTTTCCATCGTCGACCTTTCATATTCGATTAGATCGTTGTCAATTATAGAAATGCTTGGCCTATTCCTCATTAAAGAGACAATTATACCGTATATGTTTGCTAAAGACAGTGAAATATCAAAAGAAGGAACACCACAATATAAGCTTAAATTTCTACGGGTAAAGCTTAATGTTTGAAGATAAGGGTTTGAAACATCATGTTCACCTATAATTTTTGCGTTCACGTTATAGTCTACAAGTAATGACTCAGTCTCCGCATGTGACCTGGCAGTTAGGATGGTTTCCAACTGTGGCACCTCCGAAAATTCTTTCAGTATCGAAGAGAAGAAAAAAACGTCGCATGGTGCCATATAATCAATCCAAAGCCTAGACATCATAACTTCTCCGTGAAATTGCTCTCAAAATAATCCATAGCGTTTCGTATGCACCCATCCATGTTTAAGTACTGAAACTCAGCAAATCTACCTACTGAATCTATACCCTGCGATTTTAGAAACTCAATAACTATAGTGAGGTTTTTTTGGTAATCTAAATCATTAATTACATACGCATACTTGAGCCTCTTCAAGACTGTAAAACTGACATCATCTTTTGAAATAATGTTCAACCGATTCAGATCGTTTATCGTTTTATCGATTAATTCATCGTCACTTAAATTCCAAAGAGCGTCACCGTAGTTACATGTAATCTCAGCAAGTATTGACGATTTTTCAGGTGGGACTGTACCTGTACTATAACCAGATGGAAAGCTTATGCGGTGAGTCAAAACGCCCTTATCTGGGATATATAACCATGACAGATCGGGTAGATTTGCCCCATTAATACCAATGCCAATAGTGATTAATGAATTGTACTTTAGATTATTGACCGCATTTGTCACATTAAGGGGCACGCCATCCAATGCAGATATTAATTCATGTACAGGGATCGTAGAGACTAAGCGATCAAAATGAACGTCAACATCTCCATTTGACACTGACCATCCATGATGCCCCTTGGATATATGTTTTACTTCAAAATCAGGCTTAATGCTCTGTAATATATCTTTCGACAAAGCCCTAACTATCTCTTGGATCCCCCCGGTTAAGGGATAGTAAAAATACAACTGATGGATATAGCCTTCAGTACTTATACCTAAGGAAGATTTTATTATATCTTCAAGAGGAGGTTGCGGAATCCTCTCAACCCAATCTAAAGCCGTACGCTCAGGGGGGAATTTCCAAATCTTCTCATTATAAGGCAATAAATATTTTTCAGCAATACCTTTCCCAAAATTATAGTAGCACCATTCACGTAAGTTTTTGGGGGGAGATAATTCACCTTTCTCTCTCTTAATATAAGTTGCTAAAAAGGCCATCAGACATTCATAATTATCTTCTATAGATAAATCTGAAAGACCATTCTCGAAGGGATATTTTACGTAATTCCCACCGTACAAAACTTTTGTGTTTCTCTTATTTCTTATTTTATTATCGCCAAGTAAGCTCAAAATAAAGTCCATTACTTCAGTATCTTTAGAGAAGATTATATGAGATCCACCATAATCAAAAATATATCCATTGCTTTCCACGCTCCGCATCAATCCACCAGGACAAGACTCTCTCTCCAAGATTTCGAATTGAATGCCCTTTTGATTTAACATATGGCCCAAAGTTAGACCACTCAATCCACCACCCAATATGCCTACTTTCATGATACCACCCGACTACATAATAGCTTATAATAGTTCAAAAAAGGGTTCAAAATATACTTTACTGCCACTATCTGATTAATTTCGGAGAAATCAATTGCACCTGCAAAATGATCGATCAGGTACTTATCAGAAACAGCTTTGAACTCTTTTATTTTTACACGCTTACTCCTGATCTTACCAAAATTTTGGAAAATATATAAGTATGATCTAAAATATTCCCTATAATATCCATTTATCATCGCATAAACAAAAATTGAAAATTCGTACGCTAATTGAGGAGGTAAAAGCCAATAATATGTCCTTCTCTCATATAATTTTAAATAAGTCTGAATTCTATTTCTATTTAAGAAATAGAAATTCCTTCGATTTTTAAAAAACCTATATTTATGATATACAACACTTTTTGGGCAGTATAGTATTTTATAACCTGCAAGTTTAATCCTCAGGCCTGCATCAAGATCATCTGCATAGATAAAATAATCAGAATCGTACATCCCTACTTTCTTTAATAGATCTTTTTTCATTATCATCGCTGCCCCACTAGGGAAAGCAATCTCGTTTATATTATTATAAGCAGCATCAGACTCCCCATATCCATCAGGCCACCCCACAGCTAGATAATTTGCCTTATTCCCACCAGTATTTAAGAAAAGTGGCTTATCATATAACATTATTTTTGCTTGAACTGCACCAATCAAGCCATCCATTTCTATACATTTAACCAGTTCAATCAACCAGTTTTTATCACAAACAGTATCATTATCAAGGAAAGCGATATATTTCGAAGAAGAATCAGAAACCTCGATTCCAACATTATGCATTGCCGCAGGCCCAATATCCTCTTTTAAAGTAATGAGCCGCACATAAGAGTACTTACTTCCAATAATATCCTCGATATCTGGGGTTAAACAATCAATTACTATTGTTTCAAAATCTGGATAATTTGTGTTTTTCAGCGAGTCCAAACATTCTATTAAATCATCCATTTTAAATGCATTTAATATAACCACTGAAACCTTTGGAACGTTAATCATAAAGATACTCCTTTTGATTCTTAAGATCGGAAAAGACTGTAGAGAAGGAATAGAAATATCCTACCAAAACAAGATCGTTAAGAAGCCCCTGTAAATACTTTCTGATATAAACCCAGATCTCAGAACCAATGCCGAAAAAGACACCGGAGTTGATCAAGAGCCGTCTCAACTGTTTATAATTAGTGAATTCAGTGCTATTATTAACAAAAATTTTTTGTGTTTCCATACAATCTCACCAAATCAATGACCCTAACTATTTTGCGACGGTATGCCATTGCATATCGTAACGATTATTCTGCCAGCCATACCGTCCCCATAGGGATTCTCCCAAGTTCTGGGCCTAGAGAACATCTGCCGAGCAGAAGTCACGATCTTGCGAGCCTCTGTTCCTACTAGAACATTCCCCCCCACCTCAACCGTCTCAGGCCGCTCCGTATTCTCCCGCAGGGTGACGCACGGCACCCCGAGGATGCAGGACTCCTCCTGCAGGCCGCCGGAGTCGGTCAGGACGAGCCGTGCATTCGACTCAAGCTGGAGGAACTCCAGGTAACCGACAGGGGGCGTCACCGTGATCCCGTCCAGGGAGAGGCCGAACTCCTGCACCAT
>ENA-ORXD01002242-ORXD01002242.1-sediment-metagenome-genome-assembly--contig:-NODE-2242-length-13373-cov-3.615975_pt1 | contig 13373 bp, 13 predicted proteins | sample MGYA00237862_ERZ511471 | MGnify/ENA metagenome assembly ERZ511471 | reverse complement strand
CTTGCTCTTTGGCTACTGCTTGCCGTCTTCGTCTCGGCCATTACGACTCTTGCCGCTCTCGACCTGGCGCAGACGTACAACCCGCCGGGTGTGTTCAACGCCGCCAATATCATCTTCTTGACGCTCACCTCCCTCTTTGTGTCGGTGCTCGCAGCGCGTAGCTACCTGCTGGGGCGGGCGGAAACGGTCCTCTTTGTTGGTTGCGGATCTCTCGCGCTCGGGCTGGGCGCTCTCCTCGCCGCCGTGCATGCCGGAGGGCCTGGGGCCGGCCCAGTACCCGCCGCATACAACACCGCCGCGCTCCTTGCCGGGATCTGCTACGTGGGTGCCGCCCTCTCAGTACGCTGGGCGGACTCCCGACGGCGATGGTCACGTCGAGAGGTCCTTGTAGGGTCGTATGTCGCGATACTCATTCTGCTCATGATCTTGATCGTTCTGATTCGAACTGGAATGTGGCCTTCGCACTTTGTGCAGGGACTTGGCCAGACCACGTTAGGATCGGTGATCGCCCTCGCATCCGCCTCTCTCTTCGCCCTATCAGCTATCGGACTCGTGCTTTCACCTCGGGTTTTCGACGCGGGTCTTCGCCGTTGGTTCGCGATTGGTCTCGGACTCATCGCGATAGGTCTGGCGGGAGTCTCACTGCAACTGGCCTTGGGAGACCCTGTGAACTGGGTGAGCCGAGCTTCGCAGTATGGGGGTTCTCTCGTGATATTGACGGGGCTCGTGCTGGCGGCGAGACGGACCGGGGCCTGGGTGCTGCCGGTCGAACGGGCCTTGCGGGAAAGCGAAACACGATATGGGAATCTCGTGGACCTGAGCCCCGACGGGGTGCTGGTCCATGTGAAGGGAAAGTACGTCTTCGCCAATCCGGCGGCCGCCCGCATCTTTGGGGCGCTTGCGCCAAACGAGCTCATGGGAAGAGACGTCCTTGAACTGGTCCATCCGGACTATCATGAACTTGTCGCACAGCGAATTGGTCAGGCACTGGCCGGAGGAATCAGCCCGCCGCGCGAGATCAATCTGGTGCGTCTCGACGGCAGCCACATCGAGGTCGAGATCACGGGGTCGAGGGTTGAGTTTGGGGGGAGCCTCGGTGTCCAGCTCGTAATGCACGAGATCACCGAGCGCAAGCAGGCCGAAGCGGCATTGCGAGAGAGTGAAGGCCGATATCGGGAGCTCTACGAGAGCGCCCTCACCGGGATGTTCGCAACTTCTCCTGAGGGTCGCCTTCTTCGTGCGAACCAAGCGCTGGCCGATGTATTCGGGTTCGAGAGTCCCGAGCACATGATGTCTGAGGTCAAGAATGTAGCGGGCCTGTACGCATCGAGCTCCGATCGTGAGGGAGTCCTGCGCCGGATCGCGGAACATGAGAACGGGACCGAGGAAGAAGTGCAAATCAGGCGCCGAGACGGCACATTCGGTCGGATCATGCTCTCTACTCGACCACTGCGCGACGGCCGCGGCTCGGTCGTGGGCTATGAGGGCGGCGTCTATGATGTGACCGAGCGAAGCAGGGTCGAACAGGCGCTTCGGACAAGCGATGAACGCTTCCGGTCACTGTTCGAGAACATGCAGGAAGCTCTGTTTGTCTATGAACTAGTGAAAAACGAAGACGGCCGCCTGGTGGACGTCAGGTATGTCGAAGTGAATCGGGCCGCAGAGAGGTTCCTGAATAGGAGCCGCGACGAATTGATCGGCAGAACGTCGGTCGAAATCCTAGGGGGCTCGCCCACGCAAACGTTTCTGAACGTGGTCGGTCGCGTGGCCCGCACCGGTGCTCCTGCGCACTTGGTTGAATTCTCTGCACGACTCGGTCGCTGGTATGAGTCATTCTTCTACAGACCGCAGCCGGGGCAAGTAGCCATGAATCTGATCGACATCACTGATAGCAAACAGGCCGAGGAGGCCCTACGCCGGAGCGAGAAGCAGCATCGCCTCATGGCAGCCGAAAACGAGCGTCTTTACCGACAGCAACTGGCGATAGCCGAGAATCTGCAGGGTGCTCTTCTTCACATACCATCGGAGCTTGGGCCGGTCCGCATCGGTCACCTCTATCGTTCGGCGACACAGGCCGCTCGCATCGGCGGCGACTTCTACGACGTCTTCGAGGTGAAAGACGGGAGGATCGCAGTTCTGATCGGGGATGTGGCCGGACATGGGATTGAGGCCGCGCGGGTGGCGGCGCTGACGAAAGACGTGATCCACGCCTTCGCCCACCAAACCTTGCAGCCGAATCAGGTCCTCCGCCGAGCCAACGCGCTCCTCCTCGAGAAGGCCCTGAGCGGTTTCGTCACGGCTTTTCTCGGAATCTTGGATCCGTGGGGCGGCAATCTGACCTACGCCTCTGCCGGCCATCCGGATACCCTGTTGAGACGCGCGTCGGGCGATATCGACACCTTAGGCGGCGGCTCATCTCCGCTGGGCGTGTATGCCGACGCCTCCTGGAAGCGTGGCGACGTCGGCATTGGCGTCGGGGAGATGCTGCTTCTCTATACCGACGGAGTAATCGAAGCCCGTCGTGGCGGCGAGTTCTTCGGAGAGAAACGCCTTCAGGCGGTTCTCAAGCGAAAACGCCTCTCGGTCGAGCGTCTCCCGAGTCAGGTGTTGGACCGGGTCTTGGCCTTCTCAGGGGGGACTTTGCAGGACGATGTTGCCATTCTCAGTGTTCTCTGTTCCGGCGATGTTGCGTCGTCGACGCCGGCGGTGGACGCACCATCAGGAAAGACTCGTTGGATAAAGACTTAGGGAAGCTCTGATACGTTCCGAGAGAGGGCGTCGTCTATGTGGTCGTCCTTATCGGTTTGCGGCTCGCCGTCAAGCGGGAAATGGGCCAATTCATTCCCCCTTGACCTTGTTGTTGGTGCCCAAGACCTCCACCCATGCATCACTCGTCCGCAAAGAGACGCGGCCGATTTGCCCAGAAGAAAGGCTGACCGCCGCAATCGGCGATCGACTCGATTGCGCCTCGGATATGATGATGTGTGACGGCTTCAAACGATCGGGGTCGTCGATCGCACCAAAGGAGGAACTGGATGCCCCTTCATCCCGAGGCCCGGGCGGCCCTGGAAGCACTCAACGATCCCAATGCCCCGCCGATCACCGAGCTCAGCTCGCTCACTCCCGAACAGGCGCGTGAAGCTCTCACTGAGGTCCCTTGGCTGGCAGATCTGGCCGTCGAGCCTGTCGCGAAGATCGAAGTGTTCACCACGGAGGGCCGGGAGCGGTCAATTCCGGTTCGTGTCTTCACACCCGAGGGAAGCGGGCCGTTCGGGGTACTGGTCTACTTCCACGGGGGCGGCTGGGTAATCGGTGACCTAGAACTCTATGACCCGATGTCTCGCATTCTTGCCAACGCCTCAAGCTGTGTCGTTGTCTGCGTTGATTACGGCCTTGCCCCGGAGAACAAGTTTCCGGTGGGTCTGGAGGACTGTTACGCCGCCACCTGTTGGACCCTCGAGAATGCGGCAATGCTCAACATCGATCCCGCCCGCCTGGCCGTGGGCGGAGACAGCTCCGGTGGCAACCTCGCCGCGGCTGTGTGCCTCATGGCGAGGGACAAGGGGGGACCGGCCATTCGTTTTCAGCTTCTGGTCTATCCGTGCACGAACTGTCTGTTCGACTCGCCCAGTTGCTTCGAGTTTCGCGAAGGCTACTTCCTTACGTTGGATTCGATGCAGTGGTTCCGGGGCCACTACCTTCGCGACGAAAACGACCGCCTCCATCCCTACGCGTCTCCGCTTCTGGTGCCGGATCTGAGTAGTCTGCCTCCGGCCTTGGTGATTACCGCGGAATACGACCCACTGCGCGACGAGGGTGAAGCCTACGCCGTACGCCTTCAGGAGGCCGGCAACGAAGTCGTCAGCGTTCGGTACTTGGGCCAGCTTCACGGTTTCAGTGTCCCGGCCTTCACTGCCGGGAGGCAGGCTCTTGCCATGCAGGGCATGACCTTGCGTGCGGCGCTGGCCTGAGCGGCGTACGTCCGAGGCCCCCGCCCGGGCCGAGCGGGGGCCTCGGACTGGTCACATTGCCACCTGGCGCAGCGCGGGCCACGCGCGGGCATCCTAGCCGGCGGCAGCTTCCGCGAGGCGACTAGGCCGCCGCACGTGGTATAGCCAGACGGCGACGGAAACGGTGATCAGCGTAATGCCAATGATGATCATCACGATCCCGTTGAACAAGAGCACCGTCGTCAATCCGAAGGCCAGTGACGCCACGTTCAGTTGACCTTCGAGGGTCATGCCGGCCATGTAGGTGAGTTGAGTCGGGTTGGTCGGGTCGAACCGTTTGCCGGCGAGAAGGTCGGAGTAGGTAGGGGAGATTCCCTTTCGGTGCTCATTGAGAACGTCGGCGGCCTCGCGCGCTTGTTCTCCGTTCTCGATGACGGCATCCTGGGGCGCGTTGTCATCGAAGACCCTCAGTGACACTTTTTCCTGCTTCAATCGATCCGCGAGGTCGCTCGCGTTTGTATGGCTCAGCACTATGGCGGCCACCCCGCAGCCGAGCACTGCTACGCCCAACACGATTGCGATGATGGTTACAATGGTTCTCATGGAAGACTGCTCCTTGAATCGATTCCCCAACAACAAAGGCTGCACTCACAGCTCACCACATGGCAACTCCTCTTGCCCCTAGCATCCGCGGTGCTCGCGAGGTATATTAACATGAGTAAGATGACTATGTAACTCTTCTTTGGAGATGTCAAGGAGGCGCTCACCATGATGCCCATTTCCACCAAGGGCAGATTCGCCACCAGAATCATGGTGTTTCTTGCCTCGCATGGGTCGGAGAGGCCCATGACCAAGTATGAAATCGCCGCCGGGGAGGATCTCTCGCCGGAGTATGTGCAACAGATCATGATGAGGCTCAGGGTCGCGGGCTTGGTCGCGAGCCATCGTGGGAAGTCAGGCGGATTCTCGCTCTCGAGAGATCCCGAGATAATCTCGGTCGCCGATGTGCTGCACGCGGTTGAAGGCAGGGTGACTATCGCTCCCTGCTATTCCGCGGATCACTGCGACAGATCCTCGATCTGCGCAACCCGTGACATCTGGACCGAGGCCGCCCGTTTGCTCGAAGACCTGTTTGAACGGAATACCATTGCCGCCTTGGCCCGGTTGGCGGCTGAGAAGCGAAGGAACGCCTGTGATGAGGAGAGTGCTGCCGGGGTACATAGAGGATGACCCAGCGAAGCACGCTGGAGAGACCGACTGTGAAACGCGCCGGGGTGCTTATCGGCAGCTTCCACAGAGAGGCCTTCAGCAGAAAGATGGCACGGGCCATCCTGGGCTTGGCTCCCGGAGAACACAATCGCCCGATGCCGGCGACGCTCAAGAACGCTCTAACGGGGGGGCTTGCGGTTGGCCTTGGACTTGATGGGGTATCAGGGAAGCGCGTCCGCGAAGATCGCCCGCAGGCATTGGAGGCAGTAGGATGACCAAGAAACTCGTCCGCAGCAAAGAAGAGTGGCGACGCATCCTGCCGCCCGACCGCTACGGCATCCTTTTCGAGAATGGGACCGAGCCCCCGTTCGCCAACGAGTACGATGACTTTTGGGAGAAGGGTACCTACGTCTGCTATGCCTGTCAGTTGCCATTGTTCACCTCGGACACCAAGTTTCACTCGGGCACGGGGTGGCCGAGCTTCTGGCAGCCCATCTCGCCGGATGCCGTCGAGGAACACATGGACAGCTCCTTTGGGATGGTGCGAACAGCCGTGGTGTGCGCCCGGTGCGATGCCCACCTTGGACACGTCTTCAGCGATGGGCCACCGCCCACAGGCCGGCGCTATTGCATGAATTCCGCCGCGCTCAGATTCGTACCGGAATAACGGCCGAAGGAGTCACTCCGCGGCGTACGAACCGCGGTCCGCGCTCGCGGTGCCGTTCGTCTATACTCCGGATTGTCGGCGCGACGCTGACGCGTACGAGCAGCGGTACCACGGAGGGTCGGTATGGATTTCAGCCGATTGGTCCAAACCAGAAACAGCATCCGGGGCTATCTGGACAGGCCCGTCGAAGACGGCAAGCTTGAACTGATCCTCGAGGCCGCGCGATTGGCGCCCACGGCGGCCAATCGCCAGCCGTTCCGGGTCGCGGTGGTCATAGAACCGGCCATCCGGGCGGCCTTCGCCGACGCGTATCCACGCGAGTGGTTCTACGAGGCCCCGGTCATTCTTGTGGTCTGCGGCGTGCCCTCCGAGGCATGGGTCCGTGCGGATGGCTTCGACAGCCTGGTCACCGACGCAGCCATTGTCATGGATCACATGATTCTGCAGGCCACCGACCTCGGGCTCGGCACCTGTTGGATAGCGAATTTCGACCCGAACGCCGTCCGTCGCATCCTCGAGTTGCCGGAAGACCTCGTGCCTCTGTTTGTGACTCCGCTGGGCTACGCAGCGGCGGATCCGCGCCCCAAGACCAGGCGGACCCGAGACGAACTCATTCTCGAGGCCGCGCGGGCGGAGACCGTGGAATAGTGTTCCTTACACGGGTAGAGATCCGCGGCGATGAGTACCCCGAGTATGAGCGCTACCCTTTCAATATTCGCGGACTGAGTGGACGTCAGAGCCTCGATCTCCTCCGCGCAGTCACGTTCTTCGTGGGGGAGAATGGGTCCGGAAAGTCAACGCTGCTGCAGGCAATTGCCAGGAGCTGCGGACTGGATCTCTGGGGGCAGCCTCGTCGCGCTCTTGCCCCGGGCGAGCTGCGGGCGGAGGCGCTTTGTCCTCACCTCGAGGTTGGTTTCAGGTTGGTTCCGAGGAGCGGGGGCTTCTTTGGCGCGGAGGGTTTTCGAGAATGGGCCGAATTTATCGACGACGTCGCTCGACTGGATCCAGGCCAGGCCAAGTATCACGGAGGGCAGGGTCTTACAGCCAGGTCCCACGGCGAAGGCATTCTCGCCTATCTCCGTCAGCGCTACCGGGTGCCGGGACTCTACTTCATCGACGAACCCGAGAGCGCGCTGTCCCCAAGGAGCCAGTTGGAGTTGGTGCATCTTCTCCACGAGTTCGGGCTCTCGGGGCAGTCTCAGTTCCTCGTTGCCACTCACTCGCCTATCCTGATGACCCTTCCGAATAGCCAACTCTTTCACTTCGGGGATGGCGGCGTCGTCGAGCGCGACTACCGATCGACCGAACACTTTCAGCTCTACCAGCGCTTTCTGTCGGACCCGAGCCTTTTCCTGCCGTGAGGCCCGCGGCCGAGTGGGCATTGTGACCGCCTGGTCCGACTAAACGGTCTTGGCTTGGTTGGCCCGCTCGGATATGCTCGCTCACATGGCGGACAACAGTGACATCCTCCGAGAGATGGAATCTGCCTCAACCTTCATCGAGGCGGCCGAGAGGCTGACAGATTGGGCGCGGGAGCTCACCGGCTGCCGTGCGGCCATGCTCCGCTTCAAGGAGGCGGATTCTCGGGAGGAAGGTTGGATTCCGGCCGTCGTCGAGCGTGGATTCGATCGCCGCTTTCTCCGAGACGAGACCTTGACCGGGGTGGAGGAATGCTTGTGCGGCAGGGTGTGCCGCGGGAAACTCGACTCAAGACAACCCTTCTTTACCGCCGGTGGCTCGTTCTCCTGCGGAAAAGCCCAGACTCTTTCGCGGGACTCCTCCTTCGTTTCGCTGGAGAACGTCCGTGGGCGCTGCATTACCGAGGGGTTCGAATCGTTAGGGATATATCCCATCGTGGTAGATGGGGCCCCTATCGGTTGTCTTCACCTTGCCGACGAGGCTGAGGATGTATTCGGACGCCATGAGGCGACTTTGGAGGAAGTCTGTCGTCGCTCTGGGCCGACCCTTCTCCGCTTCTCGGCCGAGGAGCGGGGGGCCTCGGTCATCCGTGCGGTCGAAGCCGCGTTGATGCCTGCCGAAGCGCCTCAGATCGAGGGTATTGAGCTCGCGGTCTCTTTCACATCGGCAACCGACACCGCGCACCTTGGGGGCGACTTCTACGATGTGATCGAGTTGGACCACGACGGCACTCTTCTGCTGGTCGGAGACTACTCCGGAAAGGGAATTGGAGCCGCGGGAATGGCAGCCCGCGCGCGCCAGATTCTCGCAACCGCCGCCCGGCCCGGCCGAGCGGTCGCGGATATTCTGGCGCATGCCGAAATGCTGTTGCGTGACATCCTACCCGAGGGCAGATTTGTAACCGTTGTTGCCTGCCGCCTGCCTCGAGCAGGCGCCGACTTGGAAGCCGCGGTCAGCGGCCACCCGCCGCCACTGCTGATGCAGACGGGCGGACCCGTGACGGAGCTCGAGCTTCCAACAAATCCTCCCCTTGGTTGCTTTGAGGACACCGCCTTCTCGGAGGGCAGAGGCACAATTGCCCCGGCGGACACGCTGCTGCTCTACACGGACGGGATCACCGAGTCGCGCCGCGGCGGAAGGTTCTTTGGGTTGGAGGGCGTCGCCGAAGTCTGGAGAAGGATGTCCGGCCGCGGGCTCGACGAATTCACCGCCGAGCTCTGCCGGTCGAGTGCTGAGTTTCATGACGCGGCTTTGTCGGCCGACGACCGGCTGGCTTTGGCCGTACGTATGGATTGACGGGCGCGCCCGCGGGCGGGGCGGCAGCTCGCTAGGAGAGGACCTTCGAGAGAAACAGCTTGGTACGTTCCTCGCGGGGGTTCACCAACACTTCGTTGGGCGGACCCTCCTCGACGATGACTCCGCCATCTATGAGCGCGACACCGTCAGCGGCTTCCTTCGCGAAGCCGATCTCGTGGGTCACGACCACCATCGTCATGCCCTCCAGAGCCAGCCGCTTCATCACCTCGAGCACCTCCCCGACCAACTCGGGGTCAAGGGCAGACGTAGGCTCGTCGAACAGCATCAGCTTGGGCTTCATGGCAAGAGCCCGAGCGATGGCAACCCGCTGCTGCTGCCCGCCGGAGAGCTGCGCCGGGTAGACGTCGAGCTTTTCCTGCAGGCCGACCTCACAGAGCAGCTTCTCGGCTTCCGCCTCTGCCTGCTTCTTGTTGGTCTTCTTGACTCGGATGGGTGCCTCCATGACGTTCTCAATGGCCGTCATGTGCGGGAACAGGTTGAAATGCTGGAACACCATGCCGATATTGGCCCGTTGCCGTGCCACTTCGCGCGGGGGCATCTCATGGAGGATTCCGCCCTTTTCCCTGTATCCCATCAGCTCGCCGTCGACATAGAGGCGGCCGGCGTCGATTTTCTCCAGATGGTTGATGCACCGGAGCAGCGTGGACTTGCCGCCTCCCGAGGGTCCCATGAGCACGAAGGTCTGGCAGCGCTTCACGATCAGGTCGACGCCTTTGAGCACGTCGAGCCTGCCGAAAGATTTCCACACCTGCTCGGCCTTGACCATCGGCTGACCGGAGGTCGCCTCGGCATGGCCGGCGGAGAGCCCGCCTGTGTGGCTAGTCCCAGTTTCCAGGCTCATTGACGTCGGCGACCACTTTCTGCTGAAGTCTTTTCTGTGCCTTCTTCTCGGCCGTCACGGTTTCATTGGCCCCAAAGCCTCTCCCGAAGTGGCGCTCGAGATAGTGCTGTCCGACGGTGAGTAGCGTCGTGAAGAAGATGTACCAGATGCACGCCACGATCAGCAGCGGCATGATCAAGAAGTTCTGTGAGTAGGCGATCTGGATCTTAGTCATTAGCTCGGGGACAGAGCCGAGGACGGCTACGAGAGAGGTGGTCTTGAGCATCGATATCGTCTCGTTGCCCATTGGTGGGATGATCACCCGCATGGCCTGCGGGAGCACGATGCGTCTCATGGTGAGCGGGAACGACATGCCGAGCGACTGCGCCGCTTCGCCTTGTCCCCTGTCGACCGAGATAATGCCGGCTCGAACGAGCTCGGCAGCGTAAGCCGCCTCATTCAGACCCAGCGCAAGAATCGAGGCAACGAGCCCTCCGATGATGCGGCTGGTCTGCCAGTCTCCGAAGGCAAGGCCGGTGAACGGCAGGCTTAGGAAGAGCTTCGGATAGAGAATGCCGAAGTTGCCCCAGATGAGGATCTGCACGTACACGGGCGTCCCTCGGAAGAACCAGATGTAGAGCCAGGACAGCCCGGAGAGCACATAGTTCTTCGACAAGCGCATGACGGCAAGCAACGTGCCGCCGATCATGCCGATGAGCATCGCGATTATCGTCAATTCTATCGTGCCGAGTATCCCACGCAGCACGAGGGGCCTGAACAGCCAATCCCCAACGACGTCCCACTGGAGACTCTGGTTCTTCGCCAGCGAGTAGATGAGCGCCGCGAAGATGTAAAGAATAACTACCGAGGCGATCCAGCGGCCCCAATGTCGTATCGGGACCGCTTTGATCGCCTCGGGTCGGGTATCTGACCCGCTCGACCCGCGGTTCACCACCGCGGGAGCATCGGCGCGACGTCGGTCAGCGGGTTCCACGCGCTTGTGCTATTCGCCGCTACCCGGCGCGGTGCTTGCGTTGATAGTGGCCTTTTCATACGGCACGATGCTGCCGTAATGCTCGATCATGGTCGTGTAGACGCCGTCGTCCATCAACTGTTGCAGGGCTTTCTGGATAGCGTCTCGAAGGCCGGTGTTGTCCTTGCCGACAGCGATACCGTCGATCTGAAGCTCCCAACCGAGACCCTCGGGCGGGTTTTGGTCCACAACCAGATCGAACGTTTCACCGTTATTGGTGTTCAACGCTATGTAGCCACCGGTCGAGGCGTCGGTCAGGTCGGCGACGATCTTGCCACTCTGCAGGGCAAGGAGCGCAGCCGGCTGATCCGGGAACTCGCTGATTGTCAGCTCAGCCTTGCCCTCGGATTTGAACCGCTCGTTTAGCTTGTTGAGGGCGGTGGCCTGCGTGGTGCCCTTCTCGCACCCAACGTTCTTGCCGGCCAAGTCCTCAAACCCGCTGATCCCCTCCGGATTGCCCTTCATGACCACGAGGGCGGTTCCGTCCTGAGCGTAGTCAACAAAGTCTGCCTGCTTCTGCCGGGTCAAGTCGTCATACATGGCCGACATAATCACGTCAACGTTGCCGGCCTCCAGGCCGATAAGAAGGCTGTCGAAGCCCATCTTGACGAACTCGAACTTGACCCCCAGCTTAGCCCCGATGGCCTGACCGAGGTCGTAGTCGAAACCGGTGACCTGGTCGGTCTCGCCCACGAACATCTCCCACGGCGGGTAAGGGATGTCGCTGCCGACCTTCACAACCCCGTCCTTGTATTTGTCGGGTACCACGATCGAGTCGTCGGCCTCGACGTCCGCGACGATCGTGTTGATATCATAGGCCGATCCGCCGCCTGCCTCAGCTGTCGCATCTTCTCCGCAACCGGTGATCACCGGCAGCAAGAGCAGCGCCACGACCAGGAACGCAAGCAACCCCGTCCATGTCTTTTTCATACAGTTTCCCTCCTGATTCCCCTCTTGAGGAGCCCGTTGTCCGGCGAATACGAAAGGCGGCCTTTAGGCAGCCCGAACGAACAGTATATTCATACCACAGAGTGCCGGCCGACTGCCGACGAAATGCCAGCTAATTGCCAATGATGCCCCTTTTTCGCAAATCAGCTTATGCAATGCGTCGATGGCCGAGTCGATGCTGCCTGTGTACCTGGTCTCCCGTTGCTGCTACAAGGATTCCTCGGACTCCGCCACTTCGACAACAGGCTCCGCTGGGAGCGCTCGAACGACTCTGCGCGATGATCTGACGCCGATCGCCACAAAAATCCCAGCGATGGATGCCAACCCGATTGAGCCTACGAGCATGGGAAACGTGAGCTTGGTCATAAAGCCGGGAGTCACGTGTCCGAGCCCTCTTAAGTAGTAGGGAACCATAAAAGCCCCCAGGCTCACGCATGCGGCGAAGGCCGACATCGCCGTCGCGACTGCATGGAGCGGGAGACTTCCACCGACTCTGGTCATCAACACGGGATAGATCAGCCCGAAGCCAATTCCGCCGACGATCGCCGCTCCGACGTACACCGGCAGATGCCCCGCGAATGCGTAAATGCCTGATCCGGCAGCCATCATGAGGAGGGACATCGGCATGGCGAACCTACCGAGCGACCTGAGCACCAGCCCGGATGCCGCGGATCCGACGGCGTAACCAACCATCGTTACCGAGAGAACGATCCCGGCGACCGCGGCACTCCCGATGTGATTGACGTCGAACAGCGTCGACGTGAGGAGCGCCATCGGCTGATACAGCAGCACGAGGATCCCTCCAACGATCGCGTAGGCCCAGCCCACGGCCGGCATGGAGAAGCGTATTCCCCCAGCCCGCTCAACCTTCTGGGGCTCCGGAACCCACAACAGCATGATCATGGGGACGATGCCGAAAAGGTAGATGGGCCACATATAACGGACGTTGGTGGTCGCCACCAGCCCGGCGACGATCTGAAGAACGACTGCAGTAAGGTTCATGCAGGCGATTCCGAGGCCCATGAGGGTCGCCCGCTTCCGCCCCGTGAAGAGTCTCAGTATCAGTGAAGAGGCAATCGGGCTCATCAAACCGTATCCGGCCCCAAAGAGCCCCCTCAAGAGGAGCAGTGTCGAGAATTGATGCAAGAAAAAGGGCGTGACTCCGGCGACTACCATGATCGTCAGGCCCGCCCACGCCAGCGGACGAAACTTCACTTTCCTCCCGGCGATGGCCCCGGAGAACAGCGTGAATGGAATGCCCACGAGCGCCGGTATCGTCGATACGAGGAGAACCGTGGTGAGAGGGATATCGGGGAAACTCTTGGCCAGCTGCTGCATGCCTGGGTTGATGATCGAGCCGCCAAAGCCCATCATGAACAGGGACAATACCGCGATCTGCGTCAGCAGACCCCTTCTCTCAACCATCATTTGCCTTCCTGCGCGGGGTTTCGCGCGGCTCCGACCAAGTTCAGCCTGCACAGTATATGATGACGGCCGCGTCGAGGCGAAAATGCTTTTGTTGCCCGGGGGGCAGATTCGATCGCGATCCTCGGCTCCGTCAGTCCGGTGAAAGATGGAACTTTGCAGGGAGGTTTGCCGTTTCCAGGTAAGGGGTTCTGGTAACATATCCGGCACAGATCACACGGAGGTGACGTTTGCATGCGTGTGCGTCGGACATTCAGAAACCTTGGACTCGCGGCGGCCGTGATCGGTTTGGGCGCGGGCCTCGCCGTTCCCGCGGGGGGCTGTGGCGGCAGCGCAGATCTGCAACCGCCTGAATCCGTGACGGCGCCTCAGGTGCCGGCGCTCGACGCAGGGGCACCCCGCGATTACCGGACGGCTTCATTCGCTCTTGGCTGATTCTGGGGTTCCGAGGCGCAGTTCGGCGCTCTCCCAGGTGTGATAAGAACGAGAGTGGGCTACACCGGAGGCACCACCAAGAACCCCACGTACCATAGCCTCGGGAACCACACCGAGACGGTCCAACTCGATTTCGATCCGGCACAGGTG
>ENA-ORXD01002241-ORXD01002241.1-sediment-metagenome-genome-assembly--contig:-NODE-2241-length-13375-cov-4.054971_pt1 | contig 13375 bp, 13 predicted proteins | sample MGYA00237862_ERZ511471 | MGnify/ENA metagenome assembly ERZ511471 | reverse complement strand
GCTCGTGGTGGCCGGAGGGCCGGCGATGGTCTCCACCGCGCCGAGGTTGGCGGCGCGGTGGGCTAGCCGGAGCCGCGGCAGCACGCGCTCGACCGCCTCGAACCCACCCTCGAGGCCGAAGCTGAGCATGCCGCCGAAGCCGCGCATCTGGCGGGCGGCGATCTCATGCTGGGGGTGCGACTCGAGGCCGGGGTAGTTGACCACCGCGACGGCCGGCTGCGCCTCAAGCCACTCGGCGATGCGCCGGGCGCTCTCGTTCTGTCGCTCCACGCGCAGGCAGAGCGTCTTCATGCTGCGGATCAGCAGGTAGGCCGCCATGGGGTCGAGTGCGGCGCCGGTGATCTCGCGGTAGTGGTAGACGCGCTGAACGAGCTCCGGCGAGCCGCAGACCACGCCGCCGAGGACGTCGGCGTGGCCGCTGAGGAACTTGGTCGCGCTGTGCAGCACGAGATCGGCGCCCAGCGCCAGCGGTGTCTGGTTGATCGGCGTCGCGAACGTGTTGTCGACGATCACGGTCGCCCCCGCCTCGCGGCCCGCGGCCGCGAGGCGGGCGATGTCCATCACCTTGAGCGTCGGGTTCGTCGGCGTCTCCAGATAGAGGACGGCGCAGCCGGCCGCGACAGCCCCTTCGATCTGCTCGTGGTCGGTCGTCTCGCAGAGCTCGACCTCGATCCCGAAGCGGGGTAGGAAGTCGAGGAAGAGGCGGTTGGTGCCGCCGTACGTGTCCTTGACCGAGACGACGCGATCACCCGGAGCCAGCAGGGCGTGGAGGGTGTTGCTGACGGCCGCCATGCCGGTCGAGAAGCTGGTCGCCGCAGGAGCGCCCTCGAGCGCCCGCACCTTCTCCTCGAAGGCGTGCACGGTCGGGTTGGTGTTGCGGCTGTAGATGTGGCCCGGCGCCCGGCCGAGGGCGACGTCGAGCCACGACTCCACGTCGGGGTAGCCGTACGCCGCGCTGTACACGATCGGCACCTGCGTGGCGCCCTGCACGAGCGATTCGCCCTCGCCGCCCCAGACCGACACGGTCGCGGGGCTCAGGTCCTGTCTCTTCTCCGCCATGGGGTAGCTCCTTCGGTCTCGTCCGCGCAATGATAGCGGGTCGGGCGCCGCGGACGCGGCTCCCGGGACCGGCCGGAAGGAGCTGGGAGACGGACACCCTCGACCGCCTCATCGACTACCTGCTGCACCTCGACGCCCACCTGGCGGAGCTCGTCGAGCAGCTGGGCGCCTGGGTCTACGCGGCCATCGCCTTCACGATCTTCGCCGAGACCGGCCTCGTCGTGACGCCCTGGCTGCCCGGTGAGTCGCTGCTCCTCACCAGCGGCACCCTGGCCGGCGCCGGGATCCTCGACATCGTGATCCTGGCGCCGCTGCTCTTCGTCGCCGCCTTCCTCGGCGACGTGTGCAACTTCCTCATCGGGCGCTACGTCGGGCGCCGCGTGCTGCGCAAGCCGCGGCGCTTCCCCAAGCCGGAGCACATGGCGCGTGCCGAGGACTTCTACGCGCGGCACGGCGCGGCGGCCGTCATCCTCGGCCGCTACGTGCCCATCGTCCGCACCCTGGCCCCCTTCGTCGCCGGCATGGCGGGCATGCCCCTGAAGAAGCTCGTGGTCTACGCCGTCATCGCCGAGGGGACCTGGGTCGTCATCTTCCTCGGCGCCGGCTACTGGTTCGGCACGGCGGAGTGGGTGCAGGACTACCTCGGTCTCGCCCTGGCGGCAATCGTCGTCGTCTCGCTGTTGCCCGGCGCGGCGGCGTACGTGGTCCGCCGCCTGCGTCGTGGCCGCGATTCCTAGAGCGCCGCGCGACCGCCCCCGCTCGCGGGGGGCGACGGTCGGCCCTGCTGCGCCGACGACCTCGAGCGGGGCTCCGCGACGGCGGATCGCTTGACATATCGTTCACAAGGTCGTATATAAGAGACTATGCAAGTACAGGATGACACGACGCCGACGACCGCCGACCTGCGACCCCTCTTCCGCGCCCACGCCGAGATGTGCAAGGCGCTCGCCAACGAGCACCGCCTCGCCATCATGTACGCGCTCAGCGGGGGCGAGGAGCGCAACGTCGGCGAGCTCGCCGACATCGTCGGCATCTCCGTCCACAACGTCTCGCAGCACCTCCGCGTCCTCAAGGAGCGCCAGCTTCTGCAGTCGCGCAAGGAGGCGCAGACGGTGTACTACTCGATCACGAACCCCAAGTTCGTCCAGGCCTGCACGCTGATCCGGCAGGCCCTGGTCGAGCAGCACCAGGCACAGGGCGAGTCGCTCCTGGCGGCAGAGCTCCTCGACGCGATCCGGCACGTCACGCCGGCGACCGAGTAGAGAACGCCCCGGGGCCGAGACCCGACGCGGTAGCGACAAGGGGCGGATCGCCCACTGCAGCCCACACGCCGCCGACGGCGGACGACGAGACCACTGACGACAACCGGCACCCAAGGAGAGAACGATGAGTGAGGATCTGAGAAGCATCGAGGTCGAGAAAGTCGTCGACGCCCGCGGCACCTCGTGCCCCGGCCCCATCCTGGCCGCCAAGAAGGGCATCCCCAGCGTGTCGGTCGGTGGCGTCATGGAGGTGCAGGCGACCGACAGCGGCACCACCAAGGACCTCCCCGCCTGGTCCAAGAAGATGGGTCACGAGTACCTCGGCGTGGTCGAGGAGCCCGGCTTCATGCGCCTGTTCGTCAAGAAGATGAAGTGACGATGGCCGAGGCCGAGGCACAGGGCGACCAGGATCTCGCCCCACGCATCCTGGTCTTCAGCACCAACAACATCTCCGATCCCGGCATCGACTTGGCGGGCAGCTCGCACATGCACTACTCGCCCAACGTCATGGTCATCAGCCTCCCCTGCACGAGCGGCATCAAGCCGGGCTGGGTGCTCTACGCCATGGAGCAGGGCTTCGACGGCGTCTTCATCGCCGCCGACGGCGAGGAGTGCGCTTACCTGCCCGACTGTGCCGAGCGCACGGCCGGCATCATGACCGACGCCCAGGAGCTGCTCGTGGAGCACGGCTACGAGCCCCAGCGGGTGCGCATGGCCGCGATCTGCTCGGTCTGCGCCGAGCCCTTCACCAACTACATGCACGAGTACTCGCGGTCACTGGCCGCGCTCGGACCCTCGAGAAAGGCGGGCGCATGAAGTACGACGCGCTCGTGGTCGGCAGCGGCATCGGCGGCATGGAGTCCGCCCTCAAGCTCGGCGACATGGGCTACAAGGTCCTCGTGGTCGAGAAGGAGGCCAGCGTCGGCGGCAAGATGATCTTGCTCAGCAAGGTCTTCCCCACGCTCGACTGCGCAAGCTGCATCTCCACGCCCAAGATGGCCGCGACGATCCACCACCCCAACATCGACGTCCTCACCTACGCCGAGGTCGAGAGCATCCGCGGCGACGGCGACGGTGGCTACCACGCCCGCGTGCGCCAGAAGCCCAAGTTCATCGACGAGGTCGCCTGCACCGGCTGCCGCCAGTGCGAGATGGCCTGCAACGTCGCCGTGCCCGACGAGTTCAACGCCGACATGGTGTCGCGGCGGGCGGCGTACATCGCCTACCCGCAGGCGGTGCCGAAGAAGGCGGTCATCGACCGCGCCGGCATCTCGCCGTGCACCTACGAGTGCCCGGCGGGCATCAAGGCGCACGGGTACGTCGCCCGCGTGCGCAGCGGCGAGTACGAGCAGGCCTTCGACCTCGTGCTCGAGACGACCCCTCTCGTCGGGTCGCTCGGGCGCGCCTGCTACGCGCCCTGTGAGGGGGAGTGCACCCGGGGCGCGCTCGAGGGACCCCTGCCGATCCGCCGCCTCAAGCGCTTCATCGCCGACGAGCACTACGGGCAGGCGCAGCCCAAGGCCGTCGAGCGACCCGAGCAGAACGGCCACAAGGTGGCCGTCGTGGGCTCGGGCCCGGCCGGCCTCACCGCCGCCTGGCAACTCGCGCGCAAGGGCTACGGCGTGAAGGTCTTCGAGGCGGCGCCCGAGGCCGGCGGCATGCTGCGCCTCGGCATCCCCGCCTACCGCCTGCCCAACGACGTCGTCGACGACGACGTCGCCAACGTCACCGGCATCGGCGTCGAGATCGAGACGGGCGCCCGCGTCGACGACGTAGGCGGACTCCGGGAGCAGGGCTTCGAGGCCGTGCTCGTCGCGACCGGCACGCACAAGGCCGTCACGCTGCGCGTGCCCGGCGAGGATCTCCCGGGCATCCAGAGCGCCCTCGCCTTCCTCGCCGACGTGAAGCTCGGCCACGACGTCGACCTGGCCGGCAAGAAGGTGCTCGTGGTCGGCGGCGGCAACGTCGCCATCGACGCCGCCCGCTCGGCGCGCCGCCTCGGCGCCGCGTCCGTCGCCCAGGTCAGCCTCGAGTGCTGCGAGGAGATGCCGGCCCACGACTTCGAGGTCGAGGAGGCGCGCGCCGAGGGCATCGAGCTGCACGACGGCTGGGGCATCGACCACTTCACCGGCGACGGCCGCGTGCAGGGGGCCGAGCTCAAGGTCTGCACCTGCGTCTTCGGCGAGGACGTCCGCTCCGCCCCCGAGTACGACGAGAGCCAGCGCAAGAGCGTCGAGTGCGACGTCGTCATCGTCGCCGCCGGCATGAGCGCCGACACCGAGGCCTTCGGTCTCGACACCAACGGCAACCGCACGCTGAAGGCCGACGAGGCGACGCTGCAGACGGCCGTGCCCCACATCTTCGCCGCCGGTGACGTGGTCACCGGCCCCACGATGATCACCACGGCCGTCGGCCAGGGCCGCCGCGCCGCCTTCATGATCGACCGCTACCTGCAGGGCGAGGAGCTCGATCCCGCGCTCTTCGACGAGACCCTGCCGGTCGCCGACAAGGACGAGGTGCTCGCGCGCCAGGACGTGTACGACCGGCGCGAGCCCTTCGAGTCCAGCGCGGTCATGAGCGCGTCACCGACCGACTTCGGCGAGACCGAAGGCCCGATGAGCGAGGACGAGGCCTTCCTCGGCGCCGCCCGCTGCCTCGACTGCGGCGTGTGCTCCGAGTGCCACGCCTGCGTCGACGCCTGCCCCGCCGACGCGATCAAGCTCGACATGGTCGGCGAGGACATCGAGGTCGACGTCGGCGCCGTCGTGCTCGCCACCGGCTTCACCCTCTTCCCGGCCGACGCCAAGCCGCAGTACGGCTACGGGCGCTACAAGAACGTCGTCACCGGCATGCAGATGGACCGCCTGCTGGCGCCGACGCGCCCGTACAACGCGGTCCTGCGCCCGAGCGACGGCAAGGTGCCCGACAACATCGCCTACATCCTCTGCACCGGGTCGCGCGACGACACCGTCGGCAACCCGCTGTGCTCCAAGATCTGCTGCATGTACTCGATCAAGCAGAACCAGCTCATCATGGGCGCCCTGCCGCTCGCCGACGTGACCGTCTACTACATCGACGTGCGCTCGGTGGGCAAGGGCTATGACGAGTTCTACAAGCAGGCCGGGGACATGGGCGCCAACTTCGTCAAGGGCCGCGTCTCGGGCATCACCGAGACCGACGAGGGCAACCTCGTCGTGCGCTACGAAGACATCGAGAACGGCAGCGCCCTCGTCGAGACCGAGCACGACATGGTCGTCCTCGCGGTCGGCGTGCAGCCCAACCGCGCCGTCAGTGGTCTCTTCGAGGAGGGCGAGCTGGGCCTCGACGCTCACTACTACGTCGGCGAGGCCGACGAGGACATGGACCCGGGCCGCACCGATCTCCCCGGCGTGTTCGTCGCCGGCGCGGCCGCCGGAGCCAAGGACATCCCCGACTCGATCCTCCACGCCGGCGCCGCGGTCGCCCAGGCCGCCGCCCACCTCGAGAGGGCGAAAGTCGCAGAAGCGGCGAAAGCGAAGGTGCAGTCATGAGCGGCCGCAAGATCGGCGTCTATGTCTGCCAGTGCGGCGGCAACATCGGTGACTACGTCGACGTCGACAAGGTCGTCGCGGACATCAAGGGCGACGACGACGTGGTCGTCGCCCGCTCGGCGATGTTCACCTGCTCCGACGCCACGCAGCAGGAGATCGTGCAGGACGCCAAGGAGCAGGGCCTCGACGCGCTCGTCGTCGCCTCGTGCTCGCCCAAGCTCCACACCGTGACCTTCCGCGACGTCGCCAAGCGCGCCGGCATGAACCCGTTCCAGTACACCCAGGTCAACGTCCGCGAGCAGTGCTCGTGGACGCACACCGACGACCACGAGGGCGCGACCGAGAAGGCGGTACGCCTGGTGCGCGCCGGCATCAACCGGACGCGCCTCACCGAGGCCCTCGAGCCGATCGTCGTCGAGACCACGCCGCGGACCCTCGTCGTGGGCGGCGGCGTTGCCGGCCTGCGGGCGGCCCTCGGGCTGGCCGAGATCGGCCTCGAGGTGGTCCTCGTCGAGAAGGACGCCCGGCTCGGCGGCCGCGTCGCCGGCTTCGCCGAGATGTACCCCAACGGGCGCAACGGCGCCGAGCTGATCGCGACCCTCGAAGCGAAGGTGCGCGCCAACCCGGCGATCACCGTGCTCACGAACGCCGAGCTGATGGCCAAGAGCGGCAGCTTCGGCAACAACCAGGTCACGATCGCGATCCACGGCGAGCAGCTCGAGACGATGCAGGTCGACGTGGGCTCGATCATCGTCGCCACCGGCGCCGACACGTACGAGCCCGCGGCCGGCGAGTTCGGCTACGGACTCGACGGCGTCCTCACGCTGCCGGAGTTCAAGAAGATGGTGGACGAGGCGGCCGGCCCCCTCGAATTCGACGGCCGGCCCGTCAAGACCATCGCCTACATCTACTGCGTCGGCAGCCGCCAGGACGAGAGCATCGACGGCGCCCACACGTACTGCTCGCGCTACTGCTGCACGGCCGCCGTGCACGCCGCCCTCGAGGCCGCCGGCAAGAGCGGCGAGGGGCTCCGCCAGTACCACCTCTACCGCGACATCCGCACCTACGGCAAGTACGAGCTGCTGTGGAACGAGTCGCGCGAGAAGGGCTCGCTCTACCTGCGCGTGCCCGACGAAGAACCGCCGGCGGTCGAGAAGCTCCCCTCCGGCGGCCTCAAGGTCACCGCCAGGGACCTGCTCACCGAGGGCGAGGAGGTGGCGATCCCCGCCGACCTCGTCGTGCTCGTCACCGGCATGGTGCCGCGCGAGAACGGCGAGCTGGTGAGCGTCCTCAAGCTGCCGGTCGGCAACGACGGCTTCTATAACGAGATCCACACCAAGCTGCGCCCGGTCGAGACCATCGTCGACGGCGTGACCATCTGCGGCTCCTGCCAGTCGCCGAAGAACTCGGCCGAGGCCGTCGCCAGCGGTCTCGCCGCGGTCACCCACAGCGGGGCCATGCTCAAGCGCGGCTACGCCGAGCTCGACCCCATGGTCGCCATCGTCGACACCGACACCTGCACGTGGTGCGGCAAGTGTCTCGAGACCTGCCCCTACGACGCTATCGAGCAGGTCGAGACCGACGGCAAGCAGGTCGCCCAGGTCATCAGGACGGCCTGCAAGGGCTGCGGCGCCTGCGTGCCGGTCTGCCCGGTCGAGGCGATCGACCTGCAGGGCTACAGCGACGCCCAGATCAGATCCATGATCGACGGCCTGATGGGGGTGGGGTGCTCATGACGACGGACACGACCGGCTCCGGCCGCCCCGTCCTGCGCGCGGCCGAGCACGGCCAGCGCGACATCCGCGAGGTCGTGCGCGACGAGCAGGTCATGCGCCGCCGCATCCTCGCGGCGCTCGCCGACGGGCCGCTCACCGTCCCCGAGATCGCCGTCGTCCTCGAGCGGCCCACCCACGAGGTGATGTTCTGGGTCATGGGCCTGCGCAAATACGGCTGGCTCGGCGAGATCAAAGAAGTCACCGACGAAGGCTACTACCGCTACCAGGTCGTGGAGAGGGAGGGCTCATGACGACGCTCGTGAACCCCGGGCTGGCGAGAGAGCTCGAGCGCTCCGACGAGTTCAACGCCGACGCCTGCATGAATTGCGGCGTCTGCTCCGCCATCTGCCCGATGGGCATCGACGTCGAGGTGCGCAAGCTCTTCCGCTACGTGGTGCTCGGCATGGAGGAGAAGGTCACCGCCGAGACGGAGAAGGTGTTCTCCTGCCTGCTCTGCCGCCTCTGCGAGGAGAACTGCCCGGCCGGCGTCCACATCGCCGAGAACGTGCGCACGCTCAGGCACCACATCGTGCGCACCCGCTTCGGCCTCGGGGAGGGGTGACCATGGCTCTCCCGACCGGCGACGTCATCGGCATCCTCGGCGACAACCTGCGCCTGCGGGGCTCCGTCCTGCCGCTGTCCGCCAAGGTGGCGACGCGGTGGACCGAGGGCCTCGGCCTGCGGCGCGGCGGCGACACCGTGCTCTACACCGGGATGATGTACCAGCTCATCCCGTACATCGAGGGCCTCGTCAAGGCCGAGCTGAAGTTCGGCGAGTCTCCGCTCGCCCGGTACACCGGCCTCGGCCGCAAGGTGAACCGCTTCGTCAACATCTCGGCCTTCATGGCGCGTCCGTCGGCCGCGGAGCGCGCCCGCTACGACCGCATCCCGATCAACGTCGCGCACTTGCTGCGCAAGGCGGGCGTCGAGTTCGGCGCCCTGTTCGAGGACGACCTCTACTCCGGCGCCCTGGCCTACGACCTGGGCCTCGACGAGGTCGTGGTCGCTCACGCGAAGAAGGTCCACGCCGTCTTCCGCAAGCACGGCGTGAAGACCGTGATCACCATCGACCCGCACACCACGAACATGCTCCGCAGCGTGTACCCGAAGCTCCTGAGGGACTACGACGTCGAGGTGCGCAGCTACCTCGAGGTGCTGGCCGAGAAGGGCCTCGACGGCAGCGGCGCGCACGGCGGCGAGGCGCCGGCCTTCGGCGGCCGCGCCGGCGACGGCCGCACCGCGGTCGCGTTGCACGACTCCTGCGTCTTCGCCCGCCACGAGAGCGTCGTCGACGAGCCTCGGGTGCTGCTCGCGGCCGCCGGCGTCACCGTGAAAGAACCTGAGAACACGGGCCGCCAGACGTGGTGCTGCGGCGGCCCCGTCGAGTCGCTCTACCCGGCGAAGGCCGCCGCCAACGCCGAGAAGCGCGTCGCGCAGCTGCGCGCCGCCGCCCCCGATGCGGTCACGATGTGCCCCATGTGCTACGTGAACCTGAGTGGGGCGGCCGGCAGCACGCTGCGTCTCAAGGACATCTCCGAGTACCTGCGCGAGGCTCACGCCTCCTGACGAGGCCGCGCCGGACGACGACCGATCAGCACTGGAGGTGCTGGAGTGGACACGAGCAAGAAGACGATCATCCTGTTCAGCGGCGAGTTCGACAAGGTGATGGCGGCGCTCATCATCGCCAACGGCGCCGCCGCGATGGGCGACGACGTGACCATCTTCTGCACCTTCTGGGGCCTCAACATCCTGCGCAAGCGCGAGCCGGTGAAGGCAAGCGGCACGAAGAGCACGCTGCAGACGATGTTCGGCAAGATGATGCCGAAGGGCACGAAGCGCCTCGGCCTCTCGAAGATGAACTTCGCCGGGGCGGGCGCCCCCATGATGAGGAAGGCGACGAAGGACGCCGGCGGCATGTCGCTCGAGGAGCTCTTCGACACCGCCCGCGAGCAGGACGTCAAGTTCGTCGCCTGCACCCTCTCGATGGACATCCTCGGCTTCACCCCGGACGAGCTGATCGACGGCATCGAGTACGAGGGCGTGGCCGCCTACCTGGGCAAGGCCGACGAGGCCAACGTCAACCTGTTCATCTGACGGCGGAGACGATCTGACTGCGCCGACCATCTGACGACGGCGACGATCGCACGACGAGACGCGGGCGCGTCCGTCGGGGGTGAGCGAAGGGCGGCGGCCCTCACGGGCCGCCGCCCTTCTGCGTGTCCGGACCTCGCACGCGACGGCGTCGCGACTCGGCCCCGCCGTCGAGGACCCCGCGGCGATCGGATCGGGACCCTCGCTGGGAGCGCCCCCGAGCGACTCGTCGATCGGCACGCCAGCCGTCCACCATCAGCGAGGCTGCGCCGACCGAGACGGACGACCGTGAAGGACGACCCGCGGAGCCGACCGGGACACACGCGAGTAGTAGACTGGACCCGCCGGCACCGGGCGGACACTGGAGACCCACCGCAGTGAAGCGACCGAGCACGACCGCGGCGCCCGCGGGCCTCGATCACGCGGCCGCGAGCCGCGCGGTCGCACGTGTCGCGCTCGGCGGCGTCATCGTCAACATCGCCCTGATGGTCCTGACCGTGACCATGGCGGTGCTCTCGAGCAGCTTCACCCTGACGGCGATGGCGGTCGACTGCGCCGTCGACGTCGTGGCGGCGCTGGTGCTCTGGCTCGGCGTGCGCCTCGCGGATCGCTCGACGCCGAAGTTCCCGTTCGGCCTGTACAAGATCGAGAATCTGATCCAGGTCGGCATCGCCGTCCTCATCTTCATCGCCTCGTACGAGATCGCCGTCCAGGCGTTCGGCACGCGGCAGGAGAGCACCGAGATCGACGCCTGGGTCATCGGGGGGGTCGTCGTCACCATCGTCGCGACCTGGGCCTACGGGTGGTTCGCCGCCTCACGCGGCAAGCGCCTCTCTTCACCGGCGCTCATCGCCGACGGCAAGCACCGCCAGACGGACGTGCTCTCCGCGGGCGTCGCGCTGGTCGCCGTCGTCTCGACCTACGTGGGCTTCGACGTCGACCGCGTCGCCGCCGTGGCGATCCTGGCCTTCGCCGCCTACGCGGGCTGGGGGCTCCTGGTCGACGGCATGAAGGTGCTCCTCGACGCGTCCGTGGACGCAGCGACGCTGTCCCGGATCGAGGGCATCCTCACTGCCGAGGCACTGGTCCAGCAGGTCGACGGCCTCGCCGTGCGCAGCGCCGGCCGCTACCTCTTCCTCGAGGCCACCCTGCGCGTACGCACCGACGACCTCGCGCAGGCGCACGCGGCCAGCGAGCGCCTCGAGGCGCAGGTCCGCGCCGCGCTACCGTCGATCGAGCGCGTCAACTTCCACGTCGAGCCGCGGCGCCGCGACACGCTGCGCATCGCGGCGCCTCTCGCCTCGCCCGAGGGCGAGATCGCCGACGGGCTCGGCGAGGCCCCGTACTTCGGCCTCGCCGACGTGCGGACTTCCGACGGCCAGGTCCTCCGCCGGGCACTCCTCCCCAATCCCCACCTTGCAGCCGACAAGCAGAAGGGCATCCTCGTCGCCGAATGGCTTGTGGGGCAGAGCATCGACGTGCTCGTGACACGGGAGCCTGTCAAGAAGGGCCCGGGCTACGTGCTCCGTCAGGCCGGGGTGGACGCCCGTGAGACGCAAGAGGCCCGCTTCACCGACGAGGTCGCGGCGCACGCGGAGGAGCGCTCGTGACGGCAGGAGACCGCGAGCGGGAGCCGGGTCGCGACCTCTTCAGCTATCGCCCGATAGGCATCGTGCGCAGCCCGCACGCGGATGCCCGCGCGACGCCCGTCCAACCGTCGTTCGCGCGCGGGTACACCGGCACGGTCGAGATCGACCCCGGCTACGAGGCCGGCCTGCACGGCATCGAGGGCTTCAGCCACATCGTGCTGCTCGTCGCCCTGCATGCCGCCCGCACGATGGCACCGGGTGATGCCGGCGGTCTCACCGTCGTCCCGTTCGGCGCCGACGAGCCGCGCGGCGTCTTCGCCACACGCTCCCCGTCACGCCCCAACCCGATCGGCCTCACCGTGGTCCGTCTCCTGAGGAGAGAAGGCTGCATGCTCTACGTCGACGGGCTCGACGTGCTCGACGGCACGCCCGTGCTCGACGTGAAGCCGTACGTGCCGCAGTGCGACATCGTCCCGGACGCCCGCGAGGACTGGGTCGGCGCGGTCACGGCGGCGGCGGCGCGACGCGGCCGGCGCGCGAGCGCCGGCCCACCCGCCGCCGCTCCCCGCGTCGCGGACCAGGCCGTGGCGGCGGCGCACGACGGCACGACGCACGCGCCGGAGACGGGGTCGCTGCAGATCACCGTCCTCATAGACGATCACCGGGGCGAGGCGGAGCTGGAGGCCGAGCACGGCCTCGCGCTGTGGCTCGAGACCGCCGCCGGCGCCGTCCTCTTCGACACCGGGGCCGGCCCGAAGGCGGCCGCCAACGCCCGGCGCCTCGGCGTGTCCCTCGAGGGGGCCGAGACCGTCGTCCTCAGCCACGGCCACCACGACCATACCGGCGGCCTCGCGACGGTGCTCGACGAGGCGCGCTACGCTCAGGTGGTCGCGCACCCCGGGGTCGTCCTGCCCCGGTGGTCACGCCGGTCCGGCGGGCAGGTCGTGGCGATCGGCATGCCGCGAGGGGCGTCGCGCGCGCTCGCGGCCTGCGCGGCACGCACGGCCTGGACCACCGACCACCTGGAGCTCGTGCCGGGGGTGCACGTCACGGGTACGATCCCCCGCCGGCGCGACGACGAGGGGCCCGCCGAGGCCTTCTTCCTCGACCCGGGCACCACGATCGGCGATCCGCTACCCGACGACCAGGCGTTGTGGATCGAGACGACCGAGGGGCCGGTGATCGTCGTCGGCTGCGCGCACAGCGGCCTGCTCGCCACGCTCGACCGCGTAGCCGAGCTGCGCGGTGACGAACGCGTACGCGCGGTCGTCGGCGGCATGCACCTCCTGCACGCCGGCGCGGAACGCCTCGAGCACACCGTCGCCGAGCTCGAGCGGCGGCGTGTCGGCATCGTCGCCCCCGGGCACTGCACGGGCACGCAGGCGAGCGCACTGCTCGCCGAGCGCTTCGGCCGACGCTGCCTGCCTCTCTACGCCGGGTGTCAGTTGCGCTTCGACTGACGAGGCACCGGCCGCGCCGCCCGCACAGACCGTGCCGGCCGCACGCGGGGCGCGGGGCGGCGCACCGTCAGGCGCGCCGCCCGATCGCCCGCAACACCACGAGCAGGAGCACGGCCCCGACGATCGCGCCGACGATGCCGCCGAGGTCGAACATATCCTCGTCACCGATGCCGAGCAGCCCGGTGAAGACCCACCAGCCGATCCATGCGCCGACGAGGCCGACACCGAGTGAGACGAGCCACGAGACCGGCCCGCTCAGGCGCTTGAGGGCGGGCACGGGCACCAGTGCCCGGGCGATGGCCCCGGCGACCAGACCGAGAATGATGGCGCCGATCACAGCTTCCTCCTTGCGTAGCGAAGACCGCGCGCGACAGGGTCGTCGTTCGCGGGCGGCCGCGGCACGACGTCTCGTCGACCGCGGCGGTAGTCTTACCCGGCGTCAGGGGCGCGAATCCTCCGGCGGCGCGGCGCGAGCCCGCTGATAGAGTCGAACGGTCCGCCGGCGACCGGCGCGCCGGTCGCGGCGCGGCGGTCGCGGCGCCCCCACCTGGGCCCTGAGAGGAGTGCGGAGATGAAGAAGTCCACGCTCGAGCTCTTCTGCGAGCTGAT
>ENA-ORXD01002240-ORXD01002240.1-sediment-metagenome-genome-assembly--contig:-NODE-2240-length-13375-cov-93.547601_pt1 | contig 13375 bp, 14 predicted proteins | sample MGYA00237862_ERZ511471 | MGnify/ENA metagenome assembly ERZ511471 | reverse complement strand
TGCAACCGCCTCTGTGATGAAATCGGGACGAAACATGCCCTCGCCCTCTTCTTCGGGCGGTCTTTGAAGGAGGGGGCGACGCTCTTTGTGGAATACCTCAATCTCTATGACGAGGGGCATCTGGATGATCTGACGGCGTCCTGTCTCTTCGATCTTGTCCTCTCCATCGGCGAGGGCTATGGAAACATCCTTTTTTTCAATCATTTTATGGTCAGGCATGTGACCTGGACATCCCTCCCGCCCCGCCAGATCCCCTATATGATCCGCGAAGACAGTTCTGTCGCGCCGCAGATCCCCAAGATCGTCGTCACCGGTCCGACTGATGCCGGGAAGACCACGTTTATCCAGACCGTCTCGGAAAACTGGGTATCTTCGGACAGGATAGGAATATCCGGGTCTGCGACAACGGTGGCGATGGATTTCGGTCATCCTCTGGTTTCTTGCCGGGGTTTCGATATCACGCTCGTCGGAACCCCGGGGCAGGAGCACTTCGGTCCGATCATCACCCATCTGCTCACCAATGCGACCGGCGTGATCTTCGTCGTCGACGGCACCCGTACCGAATCCCTGAGCCGGGGCCTGGACATTCTGGGAACAGTCAGGCGTATGGGGATCCCCTTCGTCGTTGCGGTGAACAAGAGAGAGCTGCCTGGCCAGATCTCAGATGCGACGCTGCGCACCCTGCTGCGCCTTTCGGAGCGCACCCCTCTCTACCATCTCTCCGCCCTCAACAGGGAGGAGGCGATGGGCGTGATCGACGCTCTCATCATGCTTATTACACGTGAAACCTTTCTGGAGTAGGAGACGATGCTGACATTTATCGGGCTTGGCCTCTATGACGAGACAGATATTTCGATCAAGGGGCTCGACCGCATCAGGCGGTCTGACTATGTGTTTCTCGAATGCTACACCTCGGTGCTGACCGGGACGACGCCTGAACAGATGACCGAACTCTTCGGGAAGGAGGTCGGCATGCTCTACCGGGAGGATGTCGAAGGGCACCCTGAGACCTTTCTTGAACTGGCAAAGGAGTCCGACGTGGCGTTTCTCACGGCGGGCGACCCGATGGTATCGACCACGCATATCGACCTTCGTATCAGGGCCGCCGCAATGGGGATCAGGACAGAGATCGTCCATGGCGCCTCGATCGTGAGCGCGGTCTGCGGGCTGACCGGGCTGCAGAACTACCGGTTCGGCAAGTCCTGCTCCCTTCCGTTTCCCTATGGCAAATGGGCCCCCACGACACCGATCGAGGTGATCGAGCAGAATATCGCCGACAAACTCCACACCCTCGTCTATCTCGACATCCAGCCTGACCGCTATATGCGCATCCCCGAAGCGGTCGGGATGCTCGAAGAGATGGCCGCGGCGCGGGGCGTCTCGATCCCGGTCTATGTCGGCGTGGCCAGAGCCGGTTCGGGCTCGCCCGTGGTGGCGGCCGGCACCGCCGCCGCTCTTGCCGGGGTGGACTTCGGCGGCCCCCTGCATATCCTGGTCGTGCCCGGCGACCTCCATCTGATGGAGCGCGAGTACCTCGAAACCTTCGCCGGGCTATGACGCCGCTTCTCGCCGCCCTTGCCGCCGCTCTCGACTCGATTGAGCCGCTCCCCCCAGAAGCGACCCCTCTCGGGGCGGTCTCGGCCGTCATTATGCGGATGGCCCGTTCTTATCTCTCTGATGGGATGGTTTTTTGTGAGCGGGGCGACGATGTCAACGCCCACGCAAGCGCCGCCTATGCGTTCGGCTGGCTGGACGCCGGGTCATATATCGGCTTTTTTGCAGGTCTGAATTCTGAAGAGACTCGCTCCTTTGACGGTACGATCCCAGGAGCGCAGCAGCATCGGCTCCTGGAGAAGACCGGACGGTATGAACGCCTGCTCTGCGAGGCGACCTGCTCACTCTCGCCGGCGCCTGATCCCGAGACCCCGATGTATGCGGCGGCCGGGCATCTCCTCTTTGAGGGGCAGGGAGCCCTTGAACGCGGGAGAAGGCTCTCTGATGAGGGCAGGACCGCCGCTGCCCTCGGGTGGTATTCCTATGGTTTTGGCTGGCTCGATGCAGGCGTGCAGGCCGGTCTTTTCTCTGTTGTCGGATCGCGGGAGATCTTTACGGTCTGATTGCCCGGTAACGCCCCTTTTTCCCCCTCTCAATCCTCAAAGGGTTTATAGTATGCTCTATAACCTTATGGAACAGAAAGTGCGTGCCGTCTGGATCAGGCATGCTCGAGGACTGCATGAAGAGGTCTCAATGGAAATGGCTCGGGGTCTCCCTCGGGTTCAGCAGTATTGTGCTCGCACTCGTCCTGTACTTTACCTTTGACGAGTCGACCATTGAGTACATCCTGAGGCTCAACCCCTGGTACCTCGCCCTTGCCCTTGCCGGGCATGTTGTCGCCCTCGGCTTCTGGGCGCTGCGCCTGAAGACGATGTCCCGCTCCCTCGGGTATACCGTCGGCTTCTTCCACTGTCTCAATGCCGTCTTTGCAAACCTGCTCATCGCCGCCATCACCCCCTCGCAGGCCGGGGGCGAACCGATCCGGATCCATGAACTCTACCGTGCCGGCGTCAGACTCGGCGACGCCACCGGGGTGGTGATCATGGAGCGGATCCTGGACGGCGCCGTGCTCGTCGGGATCAGCATGATCACCATGCTCCTCCTCGGCCAGCAGTGGCAGAGCATCGCCCCGGGCATGGCGGCGTTCATATACATCTCCTGGGGTCTGATCGCCGTTCTGGTCCTGTTCTTCATATACTCGGTGAAGAAACCCGAGGTGCTCAAGGGTCTCCTCCACCGGATCTCGCTCTGGCTCGACCGCAGAAAACGCCGCCGCAACGTCGAGAAACTGAACGCCCTTCTCGACCGCATCGACGCCGAGGTGGACAATTTTCATGCGAGCCTCGCCCGTTTTGTGAGCCATGGAATCGCCGGACTGATCTGGGGAACGCTCTGCACCGTGATGTTCTGGTGCATCGAGTTTGCGATCGCCTCGGTGATCCTGATGGGTCTGGGATCGCAGCCGTTCTTTGTCGAGTCGTTCATCGCCCAGATCATCATCGCCCTTCTAATGATGGTCCCCCTGACCCCGGGCGGTTCGGGGATCGCCGAGGTCCTGGCCACCTCGCTCTACGGTATTTTTGTGACCTCCTCGGTTCTCGGTGTGTTTGTGCTGCTGTGGCGGATGGTCTTCTATTATTTCAATATCGCTCTCGGGCTTGCGGCGAGCGTCGGTATCCTCAGGCGCGAGGTGGTGAGGACCGACCGCCGCCGCAACCCTTAACTCCCATGAGGATATCTCCTACCTATGGCTGCCGTGGATGCGGTTGTTCGGGGAGTCTTTTTCACCGCTGCGTCGGGAGGAGCAGTCCCTGCTGTTCTGCTTGATCTTTCCAACGGCAGGTCGCTTCCGATTTATATCGGCCTATGGGAAGCGATCTCAATAAACAACGCATTGAACCACGATCTTCTCCCGAGGCCGGGTACGCATGACCTTTTTGTGGCCATGCTCGATTCCTTCGGGATCAGGGTGACCGCCCTCCAGATCGACGACCTGAGGGACGGCGTTTTTTACGGCCGACTCATCTCGGTCAGAAGCGATACCGAGGAAAGCCTGGACTGCCGGCCGAGCGACGGGATCGCCATCGCTCTTCGCTCAGGCGCCCCGATCAGCGTGGACCTTGAGGTGGCCGAACAGGCAGGGGTGGATGAGGGATCCCTCCCTGACTGCGTCGATCTCGCCACCTATCTCTCCTGAAGAAAAGGCGTTATTTTCGCCGCGCTGCCAGCTCGGTGAGGATCTCCTCGAACTCGATGCCGGCCGCCCTGAGGGCGATCATGAAGTGAAAGAGGACGTCCGCCCCCTCTTCGATGGTGCGCTGGTCCACGCCGTTCTTGACGGCAAGGATAAACTCGGTCGCCTCCTCTCCGAATTTTTCGAGGGACTTATCGATCCCTTTCCGGTGGGTGAGCACCGAACTCACGTAGGAGTCGGGAGAGGGGTGATCGGCCCGATCATTGATGGTCGTCCAGAGTTCTTCGATCATTTCGATGTCTTTCATGTTTCGCTTGCCTCCTCGTGTGCAAGTACGACGTCGCCGATTTCATGGCCGAAGAATCGTTTTACCAGTAACCTGGCCTTCTCTATGGTGCTCCCCCCTTTGCCGATCGCGATCCCGAGGTCAGTTCTTTTTCCGACGACGACGTTGATCTTTCCTCCGGGTTCCGCCTCCAGCGACGTCAGCACCTCGGCAGGCCTGAAGATGTTTGCAATGAATGTTTTCTCGTCCTCGGCGTACTCGACCATCTCGATCCTTCTTCCCAGGACTTTCTGCATCTTTCTGATATTTTCGCCCTTTTTGCCGATGGCAAGGCCCATATCGCCGGGCTTAATCACATAGATCACGCGGTCGAACCGCTCGTCGATGAGGCAGTCCACGGCTACCGATTTGGTGAGGATCCTCAGCTCCTCGATATATCTCCTCTCTTTAAAGCCTATATTTCTGTACATTTCAATATCCCTTTTTATTACGTTTAAGACGCCTTTTTTTCAGGTTTCATGTATGCGCTCGAAACGCTGTTTCATGAGCGATGTGAATATCTATGCGTTAATCTGTGGTTACTCTGTCAGGTATTCTATATAGTATGTGCAGGTTCGGAAAAAAAGGTTGGCAGGATTCCTCTGCCGGTATCTCTGCACTGGCAGGACATTCTGCATGAGGGTTGAATGGATTCGAAATGGCATGGAGTCGGTGATATCCCGACGAAGGGTGAGGTTCGGCCGCCCGCCGGATACCACAGGGCCGACATATATTTTTATATTATATATGCCTGTCGGTATTGTTCAGGGGAGGATATGGTGTATGCCTGCGCCTCCACGGTGGATCCTCCCGCTGTTCTCCTTCACGATGACCTCCAGGTCCTCGGTGCAGTGAGAGGGGGCAAGATAGGCGAGAGTTTTCAGCGCTGCACGGTCGGCCTCCGATATGGCGTGGAACCCTCCTATCGCCCCGAAGACCGGTCCGTGCCCTTTGACTGCCTCGATGATCCTGCTGATGTGGGGGTGTGCGCAGCCCGCGACGATCAGGAGGCCCTCAGGTGTCCTGATGGCGAGGGACTGTTCGGGTATGGCGCCGCCGCACGGACCTGTCGATGCGATGCCGTCTTCTATCTCCCGCCACTCTCCAATGACCGTTGCTCTGGCCTGTTCCCTGATGGCGGCCAGTTTCTCCTCTGAAAACCCGGCCGGGACGAAGACCTCGAGGTCGGGATTTTTTCCGAGGACGGCGGAGATTCCGCCGACGTGGTCCCAGTGGTCATGGGAGAGGACGAGCGTTCTGATCTCTGCCGGATCGATGCCGAGTGCCCTGAGGTTTGCGGCGAGCACCGCAGCGTCCCCGCCGGTGTCGAAGAGCAGCGAAGCTCCGGGGATATAGCAGGAAAACCCTTTTGCAGGGGTGAGGGCCGGATCGAAGGGAATGTTGTTGTAGGTCTCGATGATCGTATACATCGAGAAAAGAGGTTCCTGGCCTTGAATAATGGTATCGTTTGAGGAAAAAAAAGGGTTCACCGGCAGAGGTAGGTGATGCTCACCGATGCCGTGACTTTCACCTCGCCGGACTCGATCGGGGTACGCGCCGCCCCGCCCATCTCCATGGCGTCGGCCTTGAGGTAACTGGTGTACATCGGGACATAGGTGCTCCCGATGGAAATGTCTTTGACGCCGGTGATGGTCACGCCTGCTGCTGCGGCGACGACGTCGGCATCGGTGCGCGCCTGTCCGACGGCTCTGGTGAGGGCTTCACTCCTGAACTGCTGCTCTTTTTCCGGGCTGAGCGTGAAGTAGAGGCTGTTTACCCTGTTTGCACCGTTTGAAACGGCAATGTCGATAATTTCACCGGCCCTGGTGACGTCGACGAGGGTCACCTGCAGGGTGTTGGTGACATGGTAGATCGTCTTCTGGCCGCCGAAGGGTCTGTCGCCCTCCGACGTCTCTGCCCAGATGTTGTATCCGGTGGTCTTCATGTCTTCGGCAGCGATGCCGGCCGCCTTGAGGGCGCTGTTCACGGTATCCATGATCTGTGCGTTTACTGCCTGGGCGACCTTCGGATCGGCGTCCTGTGTCTCGACGGCAAAGGAGATTACGGCGCGGTCAGGGGTGGTGGTGATCTCGCCGGTCCCTGATGCGTGGATCAACCGCTCGTCGGTGGTGTCTGTGGCGGCACTGGCGCTCCAGACGCCTGCGGCCAGCAGCACCATCAGAGCGGCGCAGAGAATGAGTGTTCTGGTTCTCATGGTTATCACGCTGTATTCTGCTTGCCCTCTAGAAATATCTTCTCTTGACTTCAAAATAATTCGCAGTTATAATCGCTTTGATTTCGTATCTGGGCGATTATTTCAGTTTTTATCTCCCGTGTCCTCCTGGTGGGAAGCAAGGGCTCCGATCAGTCTGGCGATGAAGACTGCCATGAAGAGCGTGCCTGATACCGCCTCGAGGTAGGCAAGTGAACGGGCCGCTGCGGTGAGGGGCGTGATGTCGCCGTAGCCCACGGTGGTGAGGGTGATGAAGCTGAAATACAGGAAATCCGAGAATGCAGGCAGATTTTCGGGTCCGTTGCCGTGATTTATGACGAATGCAGAGATCTCTGATCCTTCTATGGCCATATATGCCGTCGCCCAGGTGATGCCCATCAGAAGATAGACCGAAATGGCGCCGAAGATCATATCGTCGGTCAGACGTCCCCTGATGATGGATCTGATAATCATAACTGTGGTGAACGCATAGAGGAGCATGGAAGAGACGCTCTGTGCGAGCACAAACCCGGCGCTCGTATAGACAAGGACGGCCCAGCCTGTTCCGATCGCCGGTACGGCGAGGATCAGGGCGATGCAGAGGGGGCGTCGCCGGTCGCTTACTGCATAGACGGCGGTGATGAGTGTCGCCGTGGAGAGGAGTTTTAAAAATATCGTGCCGGCAAAACTGCCCTCAAAAAGGGGGTACAGGATGAGGAGGAGGACAAGAGGGAGGGTAAGGATCAGGTATTTTCTTTTCTGGATACGGCTGTGAAGCCGTTCTCCTTTCCTCAACAGTTCGCTCCCTGGCATCTTCTTTTTCACCCTGGCCTGGCGCTTTCCTTTGTATCGGAGATCGCCCTTATGTTATGAGGCTTTTTCGGTTTTTCTCCGCGTGAAACTCCTGCATTTGTATCGGCGCCAGAGGATCTGATGGGATTTCTCTCTGATTTCATGGGCTTTTACGGAATATTCCCGTACCCATACAAAAACCTTAATGATGCGGAAAATTCGAGATGTACAGGGGAAATATGGCGAGAAAATCACGCTCGATGGCTGGTGCCGGTGTCTCCTCCTGCGGAACGACGGCCGGGGATGACGGCCGCATTCGGGGAGGGGAGTCTGTCCGGCGTGAGGTGTGCGAGCTCTGCGGTGACCTTTATGCGGTGACCGCCGGGGATGAGGAGATCGGCGGACTCTGTCCGGCATGCCGCCGGAAGGCAGTTCGGATCTGCCCGTACTGCGAACGGCCCTATCGGACCGATACATGGCCGCACGACCTCTGCCCTGAGTGCTATGAGGAGCAGGAGTGGCGGCAGGGCGCTGAGGGCGACGAATTCGAAGATAATTTCGACCGTCTGGACGACTACTGATCGGGCGCCTTCTTTTTTTCCTGAGGCGTGAAGACCACCCTCAGGTTTGGAAGGATGATATAAACGGTGAATGCGCCGCCCAGGCGGTGACGTTCGGGCTGGTACATACTCAGCCGCATGAACTGCCGTTTGAGTTCGTCCAGTTCCTCACATACGTCCGCTCCTTCCTTTGCCGCTCTCTTTTCAAGGGCTTGTGCGGTCGGGAGAATCTGGTTTTTGAGGATGTTCTGGCGCTCCCTGATGACGCCGGTCAGAAGGATCTGCGAATATTTCCCCTGCAGGTAGCGCACGGTGAAGATCTGGGCCAGCAGAAGCGGGACCACCGGCAGGAAGATCTGGAGCAGGCTGATCCCTTCGAGGTCCATGAGTCGGTTGAAGGTCATCCCGGGCAGGAGCATGGCGGCGATGACCAGGGTGCCGGCGATGGCGGCGCCGACACCGATGACGAGGAGGATCGTCACCGCCGATCTGATCCCGCCCCTGATCCCGGCGCTCACGTCATGGCGCAGGTCGATGACGCTCCTGAAAAAACCCGGTGAATAGGGTTTCATCCGCCAGATTGCCGCATAAAATGCGATGATCGCAAGGGACTGGACCGCCACCAGCAGGGCGACCCTGAGCCCGAACAGGCCGGTCGCCGCGCCTGCAAGGGCGATGACAATGTCAACCGAATAGATCAGCCAGAACGCCGGGGCGAGGGGCTGGCTGTTGATGAAGAAGAGGTTCCAGAATACTTCGGCGATACCGCTGGTGTTGGAGGTGACGGTCCCCTTTAACGCTCCGATCTCCTTCAACTTCCGGGTGTAGGCCAGAATCTCCTCCCTATTCGGGAGCGGCGACCCGCCTCCACCGGACGGGATGAACATCACGAACGGGTTGACCATGTAGAGGAGGAAACTCGCGACGATCCAGAAGAGGAAAAAATCCGGGAGGATGAGGGCGGGGATGACGATCGCCATAGCCGCACCTGTGAGGACGACGCGCTCGACCATCCCTGTTTTCAGGCTTTCTCTGAGTGTATTTTCATAGGTTTCAGTCTGCCCGAGCACCTCTGTGATCATGGTGCAGAACGATCGCACCTCGCCGGTACAGCCTGCTTGCATGCCTGAAAAGAGGCGCATGTTTCCGGATAAGTGTTTCTATCCGCCTTTTCACTCATCTGGAGAGAAAGAGAGGGCTGCCGAGTTCATGCAGTAGCGCATCCCGGTCGGTGGGGGGCCGTCGTTGAAGACATGGCCGAGATGGGCATCGCACCGGGCGCAGAGCACCTCGGTTCTGAGCATGCCAGATCCCCTGTCGGTCCGCGTCCTGATATTGAGGCCTGAGACCGGAGACGTGAAACTGGGCCAGCCGGTGCCTGAGTCGAATTTGTCCCGCGACGAGAAGAGGTCGGTCCCGCAGCAGACGCAGTGGTAGATCCCTGCCTCGTGACAATCGTGGTATTTCCCGGTGAACGGCGGCTCGGTCCCGGCCTGCCGTGCCACCCTGAATGCTTCGGGCGAGAGGCGCTTTCTCCACTCTTCGTCGCTTTTGCGGCAGGGCTCGACCTCGATCGTCTCGCCGGTGCCGGCGACGAAGATCCTGATCTGCTCACCATGGTTCATGCGTCCCCCTCCGCGTTTTCGGGTATAAGCGTTTGCTTCACTCCCCGCCGTCCCTGCATATATCCACGAGGGTGATCGCAAAGGTCAGGTCTTTTCCTGCGAGGGGGTGGTTTGCGTCCACGGTGACCGTCTTCCTATCGGCCTTCAGCACGGTGACAAGGGTGGACGTCCCGCCCTTCAGGCTGATGCGTGCGGTCCCGCCGGGCACCGGCTCTTCCGGGAGTTTGAGATCCTTGCGCTTCAGCCTGAAGACGAGGTTCTTCCTGTGGGGGCCGTAGGCCTTCTCCGCGGGGAGGAAGACCGTCTTTGTCTCGCCCGGGGCCATGCCGACAAGCGCCTCTTCGAAGGCCGGGTTGATCTCCCCGGCTCCGAGGGTGATCTGCCGCGGCTCTTCTGGCCGGTCGAATATGGTGCCGTCCTCGAGGGTGCCGGTGTAGATGACCGCAACGGTGTCGCCTGTTCCTGCCCGATCCATGCAGACAGGATGCGGCGGGGAGGAACATAAAAGGTTGGGAAAATGGGGTTTCAGGTGGAGAGCGCGGCCTTTTCTGCTGTCGGTGCCGCATCCCTCTCTTTTCCGGTGAGGGCCAGGATTGCCGGCATGATGACGATCGCGCCCGCCAGGGAGAAGGCGACCGAGATCACGGTGAGCACCCCGAAGTTGCTGATGATCCCGAATGCCGAGAGCATCAGGGCCGAGAACCCGAAAACGGTCGTCAGCCCGGAGACGGTGATCGCCGTCCCGATCTTCTGCACGCTCTGCCTGATCGCTTCGAGCAGCGGGGCTCCGTTTGCCTGCTCTTCGTAGCACCGCTCCATGATCAGGATCGTGTACTCCGAGGCCACGCCGATGGTCATCGAACCGAGTGTGGCCGTCATCGGCGTGTAATCGATACCGAGCACGTACATGATCAGGGCGTTCCAGCCGACGATGAGGGCGATGGGCACGAGCGGTGTTACGGCCTTTCCGATCCGGCGATATACCAGGAAGAGGAAGCCGAAGATCATCGCAAAGCCCAGCAGGGTCATCGTCGTCTTGCCCTCCCTGATCTCCCTGATCAGGTTCGTAAACATCTCGCCCTCCCCTGTGATCGTGGCGGTGATCCCGGGTGGAGGCGCTATCCATGCGATGTCCTGCTGCATCTTCTCGATGAAGGACATCCCTACATCGTTCTCCATTGCGATCGTGGAAAACTCGATCAGCGCCATGGAGTTCCCGCTCAGGTAGCGGTCGCGCCTTGCTTCGGGTATGCGGGCGAGAGCACGGTCGACCTCCGCGTCGCTCTGCGGCATTTTTCCGTCGTTATACTGCAGGATCTCGTCCACGATGGAGTGCGAACCCGTGATGCGGTAGTCCCGCTCCTCGTATTCCTGGAACTCTCTTATCCAGGCGAGGCCGTCTATGGTGGCAACGCCGTCTCCCCGGACAAAGATCGGCGTGGATGAGGACGGCCCCATCACCCGCGTGACCTTGTCGAGGTCGACCTTGGCAGGCATGCCGGGCGGCACGAAGGTCTTCTCGTTGGTGTTCACCTTGATGAACCCGTCGACCTGCATGCCGCCGAAGGCGATGAGGGCGCATGCGATCAGCACCGGCACCGGATGACGGGCGACTTTTCCCACAAGGGCTCCGATGGCGGCATCGTAGCGCTCCACCATGCCCGGGCCGCGGCCGGCCGGCACCTCGACCGGGCGATAGTGCACGATCGTCGCGAAGGTCGGGACGATCAGGATCGCGGCGATGTAGCAGGAGAAGACGCCGATGACGCAGACCTGTCCGAAACTCCGGATCATCGGCAGGGGCGAGATCCACATCGCAATGAATCCCATGGAGGTGGCGAGCATCGCATAGAGGATCGAGGGCCCGGACTTCGTGATCGTCGTCCTGATCGCCACGGGGAGGGGCGAGGTCCGCACCTCCTCGTCAAGACGGGAGTGGAACTGGATTGCATAGTCGATCCCGATGCCGATGAGGACCGGGAAGGCGGCGATGGTGACCATGCTGATCTTCATGCCGGCGAGTCCCATTACCCCGAAGGTGAGGATGAGCCCGGAGGCGACGATGCCTACGGAGAGGAGGCGGTAGCGGACGCTGCCAAAGAGGATTCCGACGGCGATGACCATCAGGACCATCGCTGCAAGGATCAGGGTGCCCATCGACGCCCCCATCTCGTCCGACATCTGCTGGGAAAAGGCGGCGTTGCCCGTGATTTTTACCGAGACGCCGGGAGGAGCCCCGGAGTGCTCGCAGATCGATGCGATCGAATTGATGATGCCGAACTCAGAGGACTCTGAGAGGCCGGGCTCAAGGGTGATCACGCCGATAGTCATCATCTGCGATGGGACTATGGAGGAGAGCACGCTCTCAGGCACCTGTTCCTCGGCCCGGCTGATCTCTGCCCGGGATCGCGGCAGCGTCCCGCCATTCGCTCCGGTCAGGACGTCGGCGATCGTGCTGACGCTGCTCACGTAACGCTCGTTCCTGATGTCGTCCCCGAGCATGGCGAGATATTCGAGCACGTCCGGGGAGAGGACGTCGTCCCCTTCCACCAGGAGCATGATGGTGCTGGACTGGAAGGTGTCGGCGTACTGGTTGAGGAGGATGGATCGGCCCGTGTCCTTATCGACATAGGTGTCGGTGCCCGTCTCCATGCTCGTCAGCGTTGTCCCGTAGAAGGCGATTATAACTGCACAGATAATGATTCCGGCAACGAGGGCTGGTCTTCGGTTGATCGCCGCCGCCACCGCTTCATATGGTGATATCATCTATTGTTCCCTCTCTTCACCGGCATCAGGGCCTCCTGCGCAGGCGGAAGGTCCAGGCGCCGTAGCCGATGCAGCCCAGAAGGGAGAGGCCCAGCAGGGCCGGGAGCAGCGGGAGATCGCCGCCCGTCTGCCTGACTTCGATGTCCACCTTCATGGTGTCGGAGACCTGCGTGTTGTCGAGGGCGTCGCGGTACCTGACCTCGGCGTCGAGGCCGTAGATCTTCTCCGTCGCTCCTGCATCAACGCTCACGGTGAAGCGAGCGCTTTTGCTCTCGCCGGGTGCGATCTCCCCGAGGTATGCGGTATCGTCATCGCTCGTAAAGGGGTCAACGGCGCTGACCCTGGCCTGGGCGCTGTGCGCGGTGGCGCTGCCCGTGTTTTTGAATGTGACTTCCAGCACTGCCTTCTGGCCTGGCGCTACCGGTGCAGGCGATGCCACGACTGCGAAATCGATCTTTCCGCCGACCGGGATCCCGATCGTCACCCCGTCTGCCGTGGCGGTCTGGTGGTCGCTGTCCTCGTATTCGAGGAGGATGGTGAGCGGATAGGTCTGTGCCTCTGCGCCTTTTGAAACCGACGCCTTGAAGGTGGCCTCGGCTTCCTGACCGGGCATGAGATCTCCGATGAAGACCGAATCATCGGTCGGTATCACCGGTGACATGCCCGAACGGGCAATCTTCAGGACTGCCGCATGTGCAGTTTCAAAGCCGTTGTTTCTCACCTTGAGATAGACAAAGCCCTCGGTGCCGACGTTGAGGGAGTCGACCCTGACATCGGAGACGGCGATCGTCACGATCTCTTTCACCCTGATCTCGAGCTGGATGATCTCGGTCTTTTCGGCCCAGGAATAGGTAGTGAGATCGCTGCCCTGCTGATCGGTGGCGTACAGGCGGGTGTAGGTGACCTGAAGCGGAAGGGAGTATACTCCGGGCTCTGCGTCCCTTTCGACCTTGAGCACAAATGATGCCGGTGCTGTCGCACCGCCGGCGATATCGCCGATCATCTGGGGGTCGGTCTTCACCCTGACCGGGGCATCTCCCGGTAGCAGGGCGACGCTCGTGAGCTTGGCCGTATTCGGCAGAACGTCCCCGTTGATGATCCCTGGTTGAACGATCTTGACCGTGTTGAGGCCGCTGTTCTCGATCATGACCGTCACCTGACGTTCATCCCCGGGTTCAAACTCGTTCGATCCTGCGATCGCTGCTGAGAGTTTGGGTTCGCCGTAGAGGTACTTCTCACCGGCCGAGACCGGCGCTGTGATGCACCCGATGAGCAGGGCGGCCGCTGCCGCCAGCATCACTGCACGCGCTGCGGCACCTCGCCGCTGAAAGAATGAGAGAAATACTC
>ENA-ORXD01002239-ORXD01002239.1-sediment-metagenome-genome-assembly--contig:-NODE-2239-length-13376-cov-3.507407_pt1 | contig 13376 bp, 14 predicted proteins | sample MGYA00237862_ERZ511471 | MGnify/ENA metagenome assembly ERZ511471 | reverse complement strand
GTTCCACGTGTCCGCACTGTAACGGTTACGGTAAGTTTATATCCAAACCGTGCAATCATTGTCGCGGCACGGGCAAGGAACAAATATCAAAAACTGTGCAGTTGAAAATTCCTGCCGGCGTGGAAACAGGTTCGCGTCTTCGCCTGCGCGGCGAGGGTGAATCGGGAAGTAAGGGTGGGCCGGATGGCGACTTATACGTATTCATTCACGTTGAAGAACATGAGTATTTCACCAGATCCGGTGACGATATAATTTGCCGTGTCCCGATTTCGTTTGTCAACGCAACGCTGGGCGGTATAATTGAAGTACCGACTCTTCAGGGAAAGGAAAAATTGAAAATTCCCAGAGGCACGCAGAACGGAAAAATTTTCAGACTTAAAGGAAAAGGAGTGGCTCATATTCGGGGATTTGGTCACGGCGATCAAATCGTTGAGGTCTTTGTGCAGATTCCCACTGTACTGAGCAAGAAGCAGGAAGAACTTTTAATCGAGTTTGATAAACTCAATCAGTCCAATAAATAATTTCCCATCTATAAAGTTTTAATTTTATCATAATAGCAATTGCAATCAACGGCAATCTATGCTTTAAAATAACATATAAACTACGGGAGGAAGATATATGAAAAGAGACTTTTTTCTGCTTTTTATCTTATCCTTATTTATTCCCTTCTTTCTTTCAGGTTGCGTGCCGTTGATCGTCGGAGGTGCAGCCGCCGGAGCGGGAGCAGGCACTTATTATTATATCAACGGCGAATTAAAAACTGATTATAATAAATCCTTTGATCACGTATGGACCGCTTGTGAAAAAACAATAGCCGGCATGCACGGCACTGAAGTAATCCCCGATAAAGAAATTGCCAGGGGAACTATCAATGCAACGATCAATAATGAAAAAGTAAAATTCCATATTACTTACAAATTAAAAAATGTCACCACCGTTGCTATCCGCGTTGGTTTAATCGGCAACAAGTTATCTTCCCAGCGTTTACATGATAAAATTGCGGAGAACCTGGCCCAAGATTGAAACCGCATAAAAAAACCGTGCGAGTATTAATGAACAAAAAAATCATCCTGGGCATCCTGATTAGTATCACGTTAGTCTACTTATCCTTTAAAGGAATCAATCTTCAGGATGTCATAAGTGGCCTCAAAAATGTTCAATTAAGTTACGTTATCTTTTTCTTACTGATTGGCGCTCTTGTACAATATCTGCGATCTTATCGCTGGGGAATTATCTTACAACCCATGGAGAAAATAGACCAGCTTTCTCTTTTTTCGGTAACCTCCGTTGGATTTTTGGCCATTGCCGCCATTCCGGCCCGCATTGGCGAGTTGGCGAGGCCATACTTAATATCCCAAAAAAGCTCAATCAAGATGTCTTCCGCGTTGGGAACAATCATTGTTGAAAGAGTGCTGGACAGCTTCTCTGTTCTGACCATTGCTGTTGTCGTCCTCTTTTTTGCTGATTTGCCGTCGTGGATGATTAAATCGAGTATTATTTTTTTTATGATCGCTTTGGCAATGTTTGGGTTTATGTTGTTTATGATTTTCAATAGAGAAACTGCCCTGAAATTCATCAACATGATCGTTAAAAAACTACCAAGGACACTTGCCCATAAAATAGACGAACTCATTCATCATTTTATCGATGGTTTTCAAATAGTAACGAATATTCATCTGCTTTTATATTTGCTTTTTCTTTCAGCTTTTATCTGGCTTACGAATGTGTTGTCGATTTACATTTTGTTTTTGTCTTTTGGCTTTAACTTGCCGGTCATTGCTTCTTTCGTTTTAATGATTATTCTCATCGTGGGCATTGCTATTCCAACAGCACCCGGGTTCATCGGTAACTGGCATTTCGCCTGTGTTTTAGGGTTGAGTCTTTTTGGTTTAGCTAAAGTTGAAGCGTTATCTTTTGCGGTGGTTTATCATTTTCTATCCATGATTGTTTTGTTGGTCTTCGGAATTGGATTCATGCCTTTCAATAAATTCTCAATTTCCGAAATGAAAAACAAAATGAACAATGTTTCAACAAACTAATAATCCTCTTTTATTGTTATATTAAGGCTTTTCAATTTCTTATGCAAATTGCTGCGTTCCAGGCCAATCGCTTCCGCGGTTTTTGAAATATTGCCTTCATTTTCTTCCAATTTTTTAAGAATAAATTGTCGTTCAAAATCCATTTTTGCGTCTCTTAAAGAATCACCCGTTAGAGCGTGATGGACAAAGGATATCTCTTCTTCATCTTTGACATTTAACAGAGGAATATCCCTTGCTGTTATCTCATTGGATGGTGTCAGAATGATCAGTCTTTCTATGATGTTTTTTAATTCCCGAACATTTCCCGGCCAGTCATGCTTCATGAGCAAAGCCAGCGCATCATCGGTCAAGGTCTTTGGTTCCATCCCTTCTTTTAAGGTGAGATCCTGTAAAAAACGTTCTGCCAAAGGCTTAATATCCTCTTTTCTTTCGCGTAACGGAGGCACAACCAGTGGAATAACATGCAACCTGTAATAAAGATCCTGCCGGAAACGCCCGGCGCTCATTTCCTCTTCCAGGTCCTTATTGGTCGCGGCCAGGACCCGAACATCCATATCAATCAATCTATTGCCGCCTACTCTTTCAAACTTCTTCTCCTGAAGAATACGCAAAATCTTTGCCTGCGCCTTTAGACTCATATCCGCGACTTCATCAAGAAATATTGTTCCTTCATGAGCCAAATCAAATTTGCCGCGCTTTTTTTCCGTCGCACCGGTAAAGGCTCCTTTTTCATGGCCGAACAATTCGCTTTCAATCAGCTCTTCAGGTATCGCCGCGCAGTTGACCTCCACAATATCCTTATGCGATCTTAAGCTCATATGATGAATGGAACGCGCCACCAGTTCTTTGCCTGTACCGTTTTCCCCCATAATCAAAATCCAGGCGTTCGTGGGAGCGACGATGCTGATCATTTCTTTAAGTTCCGTTATTGCGGAGCTGTTCCCCGTTAATTCGTATTGATGAGATACCTTTTGTTTTAAAAGTACATTTTCTTCTTTTAAGCGGACCACGCTGAGAGCATTGTTAACCAAAATAATAATTTTATCTAAAGAAAGCGGTTTCTCAATAAAATCAAAAGCTCCCAATTTGGTGGCCTTCACGGCTGTTTCAATAGTGCCATGCCCCGACATGACGATGACCAGTACCTGGGGATTTATTTTCTTTATGGCTTTGAGAGTCTCCAAACCATCCATGCCGGGCAGCCAGATATCAAGCAATACAAGTTGCGGCATTTCTTCCTCAAAGATTCTAAGGGCTTCTTCACCGCTACCTGCCACTAAAACCTGATAACCTTCATCACTCAAAATTGCCTTTAAAGATTGGCAGATACTTTCTTCATCATCAATTACAAGTATTGTCTCACGCATCTTTACTCTTTCACTACATTAACTGATTATTTTTTAATATAAATTAAGTTTGTGAAACCGGCAACTGAAAAGAAACGATCGTTCCATTCGGATCATTATCGGCAACACTGACATGACCGTGATGATCGGAAATAATGGAGCTGACAATAGCCAGTCCCAGGCCGGTCCCGGATTTCTTGGTCGAAAAATATGGTTCGAAAACTTTCCTTTTGTAACTGGAAGGAACGCCCGGACCATCGTCCGCTACGGCCACCGTAACTCTGCGATGCTGTTCATCATAACTCACCGTAATGGTTATTATTCCGTTTTTCTTATTCATGGCCGCCACCGCATTATCCAGGAGATTGATCATAACCCGATTAATTTGCTCCGCATCCAAGTCAAATTTCGGTAATGCTTCGGCAAGTTTCAGCTCAAAAATTATATCTTTATGCGCGTCCTGAAACAGCGAAACGGCTTCCGAAACCACGGCATTCAAGTCATTGAGAGACGGCGTAGTCACCGGCATCCTTGCATAACGCGAAAATTCATTAACCAGATTCTTAAGAACTTCCACTTGGTCAATAATTGTCTGCGTGCATTCTTTGAACACAGAACCTTCTTCTCCGAGTTTATCTTCATACTTCCGCTGAAGCCGTTGCGCGGAGAGTTGAACCGGCGTCAGAGGATTTTTAATTTCATGAGCCATTCGACGGGCAACCTCACGCCATGCCGCAGCACGTTCCGCCTTCTGCAACAGAGTTAAGTCTTCAAAAACGACAACGATACCCGAATCATCGCCTTCCTCATCCTGAATGGTTGTAATCGTTAAGAGCACAGTGATCGCCTTATCCCTAAGCATGACTTCCAGTTGTTTTTCCAACAGGCTCTCATTTCTTTCTATCATTTCCTGCAAGAACTCCTCCACAAGCGATATATGCTCCGGAATCATTAAATCACGGTAATTCTGGAAAAGAATTTTTTCGGCTTTTATATCAAACATTTTTTCAGCTGCGCGATTCACTGTCGTGATGATTCCATCTTTATTCACAGAAATAACACCCGCCGAAACATTGCGCAAAACAGTCTCCATGTATTGTCGCCGCTGTTCCAAAATAATATTGGCTTCTTCCAGGCTGTTTTTGCTTTTCTTTAAATCTTTGGTCATTTGATTGAATGATTTAACCAATGTTCCTATTTCATCATCTGCTTCAATATCAATACTGCTGTCCAAATCTCCCTGCGTAATTCTATTTGTCGCCAAAACAAGATCCTGAACAGGTCCCGTAATTCCCTTGGCCAGCGTTAATCCGAACCATATGGCCAGGAATATGATGACCAGCGTCACGATGGACAATGCAACCATGTAATTAGACTTAATCGGATTTTTTAAATGTTCAATCTTACGATATTGTTCCGACGCATCTGCAATACTTCTTAATTTTTCGACAAAACCTTTAGGAATGAAATAACTCACGGAAATACGTCCGATGACTTCTGACGGGACAGCATAAGAAAAAACAGGCACCACGCCAACAATCACGTCGCCATGGCTTGTCGGCTGAATAATCGATTCCTCTTTCCCCAAATATATATTTTCTATGATCTTTGGAGCAAGATCCACGGACATAATATCCGGATTTTCGACATCCGTGAAAACAATTTTTTCCTTTTGAAAATCAAAGAATGTTTCGACCTTGCCTGCATTATAATTTTTTTGGCGTTGGCTGACAAAATTTTTAAGATATTCGATCCTCTCCTTCTCATAGAGACGGTTTTGCGTGATATCTGAACTGATCTGACGGGCATTAAATTTAGCTCTTTCCTCCATTTGTTGATAATAAACCTGGGCAACTTCCAGGGAACGGTTTAAAGCATCGCCAATCTTAATGTTGAACCAGAATTCAATGCTGTAAGAAAGGAAATTAATGGCAAATATGAAAAGTAAAATTGTCGGAATAAGTGAAAGACCGACAAAAGCAGCCACTAATTTCGTTCTGAGCTTTGAACCGATAACTCCGCGACGGTGTTCATAAAATAATTTTACAATGTTTCTAATGATCAGAAACAGTAGTAATATGATTAAGATGAAATTTATACTGGTGAGACCATAGACGAAAATATTGGTCGATAATGGTAAATTTTCTTTATTAAAAAACTGACTGGCCATTAACGTAAAGACAACGGCCAATACGCCAACTATCACCATAATGATGCGTTCACGGCGACGTTTTTTCAGTTCTTTTTCATCTATATGGCTTGTGGTCAATTTACTTTTCATCATTCCGAGAAGATTTATTAATTTGAATTAAATTTAATTCCCGTTAATAGGTGAAATTCTGCCGATACCATGATGTTTCAAAATCCCACATGGAGACAAAGAAAAAAACATATTCCATGTGCAAAGGCAAACGAACTTTATCCATTTTAATTTTAATCATCGCGTAATAGTTTCTGCCTTTCTTCAAAAAAGACATCGGCACGGCAATAATGCCGTTAAAATCAGACATGGCTTTTTGCGCGCTTTCAAAATCAGGAAATATTTCCGATTCATTATTCATTAAAACGCTAAAAGTTTTTTTCAGGTTGTCATATTTAACGGTACGTTTAATCTCTCGTCTCGTTATTCTCTTATCCCACATTGCATATCTCTTTTCATAAACTTCAATCCACATCGTAAAAGTCGTTGGTATGCCGGCTAAAACACCCATTTCCATCTTTGGCTTAAATCCATTGAGCAGGCGTGCGTACAAAAGAACATTTTCCACATCATTTGTAATCAAAATGTCGGTTATCTTTGGTTCCAGAGCGCAGATATGTGAGGGAAAAAAGAATAAACCTATCAGGAGGGAAATTAAAACAATAACTATTTTACTTTTTATCTTTTTCATAACAAGTTATCGCCTAGTGTAAAATACTTTTCCACAGCCAGGCAAGTTATAATGTCTCTGCCGATATAAGTGACTGAAAAATATTCACGGGTATGAACTCCAAGGCAATCCCGATTGCTATCGGGACTAGGCCCTAATTCCGCCCCAAGGGGCGGGGTATAATTCAACTTACAGATATTACTGCACTGCGCTTGTAATATCTGAGTTTCATTAAATTTGCGTCTCACAATAAAAATAAGCGATTTCAGTCAAAACATTAAATTGACCTAGCATACTAGGCAACATATTAATAAAAAGCAAGATTAATTTGGATTACACTTGAACAGCATCCAAGGTTTTAAAGGAAGGCAGTTTAAAAGAATAAGTCTTATGGTGTTCTTTTTTACCTGTAGTGGTTACGATATCCCAACAATCTTTTTGACGGGTTAACTCTTTCAGTAAAAGATTATTCAAACGATGCCCAGATTTATAAGCAACAAAATGACCAATAATGGGCATGCCCAACAAAAATAAATCGCCGATGGCATCAAGTATTTTGTGCTTTACAAAAACATGAGGGATACGTTGTCCTTCTTTATTAATAATTTTTTTATCATCCAGAACAATAGCATTTTTCAGAGATCCCCCCAACGCCAAACCTTTTGCCTGCAAAAATTCCAGATCCTTCAAAAAGCCGAATGTTTGAGCGGCGCATATATTATTTTCATATTCTTCATCAGAAAAGGTCATATCGTATGATTGTTTGCCGATAACAGGATGTTTGAAATCTATCTCGTAAGATATCTTAAATTCATCAGAGGGTAATAACATGGCGCTGGCATCACCTTCGTTGACTGAAACAGGATTCTTTACAATCAACATTTTTTTATTTTTCTTCTGCATGCGAGTACCCACTTCTTTGAACATATTTACAAAGGGAAGGGCGCTGCCGTCCATAACGGGAACCTCAAAAGAATCCAGTTCTATAATAGCGTTATCAACTCCCATTCCACTAAATGCAGATAAAAGATGCTCTACTGTTGAAACAGTAACTCCATTGGACCCAATAGTTGTCGCGAGGGTTGTATCACAAACACTATCATATCTTGCCTGAATTGCTGGGACGTCAGGTAAATCAGTACGGACAAAAATGATACCGGTATCAGCAGGCGCCGGCTTTATTTTCATATTGATCTTTCGACCGGTATGCAATCCAATGCTGAAACAACCTATTTCTTTTTTCAATGTACGCTGTAAATGCATTATGTAATCCTATTTGTTTCTTTTTATTACAGCAATTGGCATACCATTTCCATATTTATATTTAATAAAATATAAAATATTGTAATTATTACGCTTATAGTGATAATAAGATTGAAGCAATGAAATATTTTGTATTAATATGTGGTATAAATTACACAGTTAAAGTGTTGGTTTTACAAATTCTGAAACTCACTTATGATATCGTTGCTTTTCACTATATATGTAGCCACAATAAGCTTGACAGTACATGACGAATTCTTTGGATATTTTGACGTCCTCATTCCATCCTGTAAGGAAATCCTGATAATAAAAAAATATCCCTGGTTGCTGGCTCAAATTTTTACCGATTTCCTTAATCATATCGTGCTTTTGAAATTTGCCATAAAGCACAGTGGTAATAAATCCGTCATATTTTTCTTTGAAAGCCAACTCTGCCGTATCGTCCATGCGATGTCTCAAACAAAAGACGCATCTTTCATTTTCATTTAAAGAAGATACACTTCTTAAAAATTCTTCCAGAGGATAACCTTCCGGCCAAATAATATTCAAGAATGCCTTATCACAGTAATCTCTCATGGTCTGACTACGCCTCTGATATCCCTGATAAGGATAGTAGATATTGGGATTATAAAATATTCCCGTAATTTCATGCCCCTGAGTTCATAATTCTTTCAGGGGATAAATCGTGCAGGGCCCACAACAGATGTGCATAAGAATTTTCATAGAAAACAAACATTTGGGGCATTCTAAAATATTTCTCCCTGCCGGCCGGTCGCTTTAAGCCCGAAATGTTCATACGCTCTGGCGCAGGCTACTCTTCCACGGGCGGTTCTCTGAAGATAACCTTCCTGGATCAGGTACGGTTCGTAGACGTCTTCAATGGTTATTTTTTCTTCACCAATGGCCGCGGCAAGGCTCTCCACCCCAACAGGGCCGCCGTTGAATTTTTCAATTAATGTCAAAAGAAGTTTTCTGTCCATCTGATCGAAACCTTTTTGATCGACTTCAAAAGCATCCAGCGCTTCTCTAGCGATCTTTCCATCTATCGTCCCGTCTGCTTTCACTTCGGCATAATCGCGAACGCGCTTGAGCAGGCGGTTGGCGATACGTGGCGTACCGCGAGCGCGTCCGGCCAGTTCTTCTGCCCCGGCAGCGGCAAGTTTCACGCCCAAAATGGCAGCGGATCTTTTCAGAATCACCGCGAGTTCCTGCGGTGAGTAGAATTCCAGTCGGAAATGCATCCCAAAACGATCACGCAAGGGGGACGTCAGTGAACCGGCCCGTGTCGTCGCGCCTACAAGGGTAAATTTGGGAATATCCAGTTTCATGGAGCGGGCTGACGGTCCCTGTCCGATTAAAATATCGATGTGAAAATCCTCCATGGCAGGATACAGAATTTCTTCCACCACGTGGGAAAGCCGGTGAATTTCGTCAATGAAAAGAACTTCATTCTCATGCATATTCGTCAAAATTGCCGCCAGATCGCCCGGTCGCTCAATAACCGGTCCGGACGTCACCTTGATATCAACACCCATTTCCTTGGCAATGATATAAGCAAGGGTTGTCTTGCCAAGACCCGGAGGGCCATACAAAAGAACATGATCAAGCGCTTCTTTACGTTTCCGGGAAGCTTCAATAAAAATGGCCAGATTGCTTTTTACTTTTTCCTGGCCGACATAATCTTTCAACTTTGCCGGACGCAACGTGACTTCAAATTCGCTGTCTTCTTCGGTAACAGAGGGACTGATTATAGGATTTTTGGTCGGTTTATCCATTTGCATACACCTTATAAGGTTAAATTAACCGGCAAGCATTTTTAATGTCTTTTTCAGGAGTTGATCCATTTCCAGGTTTTCTTCGGATGAACGGATCACTTTATCCAGAGCGTCTTTCGCTATATTATTTTTATAACCCAAATTGACAAGCGCGGAAAGAACATCCTCCATCATATCATCAGCGCGACTTTGAATACCGGTTCCCGGTATCTTGCCGGCCATCATTTTTTTGATAACCTTGTCTTTTAATTCCAGGACAAGACGTTCAGCCATTTTTTTGCCCACACCCGGAATATTAACCAGTTTTCCTACGTGGCCACCGGATATGGCGTTCATCAAATCCTTTGCGTCAATACCGGAAAGAATATTCATGGCTATTTTCGGCCCAATGCCGCTGACGGAAATCATCAACTGGAAAAGATCCCTTTCCTGATCCGTGTAAAAACCGAATAAATTAATGGCATCCTGCTTGACGTTGGTGTGCACATGCAACGTTATCGCCTGTCCGGCCTCGGGTAATTCATAGAACGTGGTTAAAGGAATAAAAACGCGGTAACCAACCCCCTGAACATCAACGATGACGTGAGCAATTCCCTTGTAAACAATTTTACCACTGATTAAGGCAATCATCAGATTGGTTTTTCCTTTGAGAAATTCGCGTGGCAAATCGCGGTTGCCAGAGCGTCCGCGGCATCCACCGGAGGAATATCCGGCAAGTTCAAAATAGCCTTGACCATGACCTGCACCTGCCTTTTTTCTGCTCTTCCATAACCCACCACGGCTTTTTTGATCTCCAGCGGTGAATATTCAAAAATCTGTATTCCCTTATCGGCTCCGGCAAAAATCGCCACGCCCCTGACCTGAGCCTGTTTAATCAGGCTGCGGACATTTTTCCCGTAAAAAATATTTTCCAGAGCAATAGCCTGTGGCGCGGTCTGTGAAATCACCGCGGAAAGCTGCTGATAAACGTAAATCAACGTTGCGGACAGAGACGAATCTTTTTTAGGCTTGATTTCCCCGTGAAGAACATGCCGCAAATAATTTCCTTTTTTTTCAATAATGCCGTAACCGGTAACGTGACTGCCTGGGTCAATTCCTAGGATTCGCAATTTTTTTATTCCGTAATTTTTTTTGCCAAGCAATTTTCAGCTAAAAATGTTCGCATGTCGTTCTGAACAAACTAGCTTAATTTTTTCATAACATCTTCGTCGATATCAAAGTTGGAATAGACATTCTGAACGTCGTCGTTGTCTTCGAGTTTCTCCATCATCTTCAACATCGATTCCGCTTTGTTGGCTTCCAGTTTGACGGTATTGGCCGGAATCATACTGATTCTGGCTTCCAGATGTTTGATTCCCTTATCATCCAGATGTTTCTTGACAACTTCAAAGGAAGCAGGATCGGTAATGACTTCATATTCGGTATCTTCACTTTTCACATCTTCCGCCCCGGCTTCCAGAGCCATTTCCATAAGGGTATCTTCATCAATGACTTTATTATCAATTACGATGCTTCCTTTTTTCGCGAATATCCACGATACGCATCCGTTTTCGCCAAGATTCCCTCCGTGCTTGGAGAAGATATGCCTGATTTCAGCGACCGTCCTGTTTTTGTTATCAGTCATGATTTCCACGAGAACCGCGGCTCCGCCCGGACCGTAACCCTCATAGGTAACCTCTTCAAAAGCCGCCGCACCCTGATCACCGCCGGTACCTTTCTTAATAGCCCTTTCGATGTTATCCTTGGGCATATTTTCTTCTTTGGCAAGCATCACCGCCTGCCTCAGACGCGAATTTCCCTCAATATCACCACCACCCAGCCGTGCCGCCAGGGTTATTTCCTTGATAATTTTGGTAAAGATTTTACCACGCTTGGCATCAATCGCGCCTTTCTTTCTCTTAATGGTACTCCATTTGGAATGACCGGACATATATTTCTCCTTAATGATTTTTCATTTTTTTAATAACACAAGGCAATAAGCTTGTAAAGATTATTGCCTTCCCGCTATATATTTTTTTGAAATCAAAGTGATTTTATCCTACATGTAGGATAAAGGATATTTTGTACTGTATCCGACCAATTCAACATAGCCCTTTCCTTGTACAGACAGGCCTTTGTAGGTTCCGGACACTCTGACACTTCCTTCCCAGTAAGGCATTGGTTTTAAATCCAGTTCCTGTTGGGCAAGAACCGGCTTAATATTCAGCTTTAAGTTCAGGGATTTAACTATTACTTCCCATGAAGCGGGATAATTGGATTCCGTTTCTTCACTGTACCAATGACTTAACGTCTTAACATTAATATCATCTTTTTTTAGCCAAATGGTTTTACCGTTCGGCAATACAAAAGTGCCACCACCGGTATCAATCATCTTATCCCTGTCGTTTCTGATAAAATAAATCATCAGTTCGCAATGATTATCCAGCTGGACGCTAAACCAGTCCCATCCGGACTGAGGATAGACAAGTTTCATCGTTCCGTATTCATGGTCCATCCATGACTGACCTTCAACCTAGAGAGATCGGCCTTCAACCGTTAACGTTCCGGAAGTTTTCATTCTGGTAAAGGAATAGTAATAATTGGCATGGTCTATCCCTTTACTCACAATGCCGTTTTTCCCATGCAAAGCGGCCGGTTTCAATGGTTCCAATTCCAGTTCAATCTTGTAGTCGGCCATTTCGGCGCATAGAAAATGTTTCCCGTTTTCTTCTCGGGCAATCCATGATCCAATCATGAGGTCATATTTTTGCTCGTCCGCTTTTGATTTGTTAAAGATAAAGTTATCGATTGCCATCGCCTGGAATTTTTCTTTTTGCAGATCGGTTATGGCAAAATGCCCCAGCATTCCGACATCCTTCAACCAGTGAGCGGGAATGGGAATGAAAAAATCAGGGATTTTATCTTCGTTGGTAATTCTTTTGAAAAAGGTTAGTTCGTATCCGAATTCCCGATGATCTTCCGAAGTCAAATGACCGGTATAATACCACCATTCATTCTGCGCCCAATAATGAGCAGCACCGTCATCCGGGAGAACCACCGGACTTACAGGAGCAGCATGATTGATGGTATAGACGGGTGCGCAAGCCGACAGGCACAGTAAAACCAAAACTAAAATTGAAAATTCTTTCCTTTTCAACTTTTCACCCGGCAAATTTCTACCTTAACTGGGCGGATACTATTTTATTCAGAGCAGCCTGTGCCTTGACCAGTTTTTTATATTTGGCTTGTATTTTATCAATATCCTTTGCGATAATAGCTTTGAGCAAATCACCTTCTATTTCGGCAATATCCAAACGCTCATAATAATCAAGAGTTTCTTTCATGTGTGCAAGAACAATCATGCCGGTCAGGATGGGATGATTGTTCGTCACATTCGCGTCATCAAACATTGTGCCATGCTCCAGCTCCACTTCCAGTCCCACACGAAAATCCTCGAGAGCAATGGGCATTTTTTTAACATTTACAAGCTTCATGATGGTCGCGGCTTCTTTTGCCGTTACATTCGGCTTTTTAATTTTTGTCCAGTCTCTTAAGCCCAGTTCTTTACAGACTCTTTTCACTTCACTGACTGTGACATATTGCGGAATCTTCATCATATACCCCCTATCGTTATGATAAAATTAATTTGAACTTTACTGGGCTGAAAACCCGCCGTCCACCGGGAAAATTCCACCGGTAATGTAGTTGGAAGCCCTGGATGCCAGAAAGACAGCCAACCCCTTAACGTCGTCCTCTTCACCGTACATCTTAAGTGGAATTGCGGACACAGTCAGATCGAGGATCTCTTTCATTTCCGGTTTGAATAAATGACCCATCATATCCGTTTTGAAAAATCCCGGTGCTATACAGTTCACATAAATTTTGTATCGGGCTAATTTGAGAGCCAGCGTCTTGGTCAACCCTTCGACGGCAAACTTGGAAGGATTGTAGGCAACCGCCGGATGTTCTTCTTCGTTGGAACCTCGCGAACCATAGATGGAAGAAATATTGATCATCTTACCCCCACCCTTTTCTTTCATAATACGGGCGACCTGCTGAGATAAAATCCAAACGCCTTTAACATTGACATCAAATATCTTTTCC
>ENA-ORXD01002238-ORXD01002238.1-sediment-metagenome-genome-assembly--contig:-NODE-2238-length-13379-cov-3.574199_pt1 | contig 13379 bp, 10 predicted proteins | sample MGYA00237862_ERZ511471 | MGnify/ENA metagenome assembly ERZ511471 | reverse complement strand
GGGGCACGGCATAATCGCCGACCACGAAATTGAAGGACGACCGGAACCCGTGCTTCTTTTCGATCTCGGCGACCTTTTCGCATCGGTCCAGGCCTCTTGCCGACTCCACGTCGTGGGTGAGGACGAGTGCGAACTCCTTCTCTCCCGGCCATCCGGGCCAATCCGCCGGCCGGTTTCCCGCTTCTTCGTGAATGGGCCAGACATGCCGCACCGAGGGCAGTTTCCACCGGACCAGGAACCTTCGGATCTGGATCTGAAGGGGACGGGGGATCAGGAGCTTCACGGTGTAGTAAAGCTCGAACTTCAGCTTGTCGAGGAAAGGGCTCATGAACGGGGGTTTAAGGGTTCCTCATATTTCAGGACTCGGCACAGCTCCGCCCTCTCGATTCCATCGAGGGGCATTTGTATCAAAGGTTTCATCGGTTGCCGGACGGTTTTTCTTAAGCCATGAAGCCATAAACCGCCGTGCCGATGAGGCGAAGGACCGGAACGGGCAGTATCCGGAAAAGCCGGTTCCACCTGGGGCTTCGGGATTCCACCCCGGGAAGGAAAGCCTTTCCCGGGATCCCGTAGCGGTGGTAGTAAATCGTCCGCTCCTCAGGGCCCCACCCCATCTTGAACCGTCTCAGTCCCTCGTTCCAGAATTCCGTCCGCCCGAAGCAAAGGTGCCGGAAACCTCTGCCGGCGTAATGACGGATCGCTTCCCCCATGACCCCGTTGGATGCCCGGAATTCTTGCAGGGCCGGGTCGGAGGCACCGAATTTGTACAGAACACCGTCGTGGAAATGGAAGAAGACGGCCCCGGCGGCTGTTTTCCCTCCACGCCGGGCCAGAAAGACGGCCCCGTTGTGTTTCGATATAACATGCTCCTGGATTTTTTTGAAGAATTTAAGGGGCTGCGGGGGCATGCCGTGCTTTTTCCGGGTCAGGCAGTGGAGGCGGTAGTATTCCATCGTGTCCCCCCAGGAATTTCCGATGCTGACCTCGACGCCTTCCCGGCCGGCCTTCCGGAGGTTTCGCCGGGTCGCCCCGTTGAATCGCGAGAAAATCCGTTCCTCTCCGGCCGTAAGATCGAGAACGTGCCCGAGGAAGGTTTCATAGGGCCTGTCGGCGCCGAAGGGGTCCCAGGTTGTCCGGGTTTCGAGGATTTTCCAGGATCGTTCCCGTCCGGTTTCCACCGCGGCATCGAAGAGGGACTTGAAGGGGATTTCCGTGAAGAGGGGATCGCAGTGGTCCGTGAAGGGGAGGGACACCCCCCTCCGGGGGGTCGGGGGCCGCCGGATGTCCATGAGAGGGAGAAGCCCGACGGGCTGTCTGTTTTGGCGAATACGGAGATATGCGGGACGGTATCCGTAGGTTTCCGAGAGGACCGTCGCCCACGCCCGGCTGTGGAAGAAGCCCGATCCGGGAAAGGACAGGATCTCCTCGTCCCAGGATCCGTGGGAAAGGGGGTCGCAGATCTCCGTCTCCAGGTTCCGCGGATTGGCTTCGGTTGTTCTGGAAGAGGAAAGGATGGGAATTCCCCCCGTTTGTCTATCCGATGAGATCGGCGATCTTCCCCGCGACGTGACGGACCCGCTCCTCCCCCAACTCGGCGTACATGGGGAGCGAAACCAACTCGCCGGCAATCTTCTCGGCCACGGGGAAGGTTCCCCGTCCGAGGCCGAGGCTCTCATAGGCCCCCTGCAGATGAATCGGGATGGGGTAGTGAATCCCGCAGGAGATCCCCTGCTCCCCGAGCTTCCCCATGAGGGCGTCCCTGTCCTTCACCCGGATGGCATAGACGTGGTACACGTGGGTGGAATAGGGTGCCTCGTGCGGGGGAATCAGCCCGCGGACGTCTTTCAGGAGTTCCGTGTAGAGCCTTCCATGTTTCCGCCGCGCCTCGTTCCAGGCGTCGAGGTGCCGGAGCTTGACGTCCAGAACGGCCCCCTGGATTCCGTCCATCCGTCCGTTCCAGCCGATCACCCGGTGCTCGTATTTCCGGTTCTGCCCGTGGTCCCTGAGCATGCGGATCCTCTCGGCCAGGGCCCCGTCGTTCGTCACCACCGCGCCCGCCTCGCCGTAGGCGCCCAGGTTCTTCCCGGGATAGAAACTGAAACATCCGGCGAGCCCCATGGAACCCGACGGTCTTCCCTTGTATGCGCTGCCGTGTGCCTGGCAGGCGTCCTCGATCACGGGGATTCCCCGGTCGCCCGCCAGTTTCAGGATGGGGTCCATGTCCGCCGTCTGGCCGTAAAGGTGGACGGGAAGGATGGCTTTCGTTTTCAAAGTGATCGCCCCTTCGACCAGGGCCGGGTCCATGGTGCAGGTCTTCTCGTCCACGTCGACGAAAACGGGTGTCGCCCCGCAGAAGCTTACGGCCTCCGCCGTGGCGATGAAGGTGTTCGGAACGGTGATCACCTCGTCGCCGGGACCGACGCCCGCGGCAAGGAGGGCGAACCAGAGGGCGTCCGTGCCGTTTCCGACGCCGATGGCGTGTTTCGTTCCGCAGTACCTGGCGAAATTCTCCTCGAATCCGGCAACGAAGGGGCCCCCGGCGAAAGCGCTGCTTTTCAGGACCTTGTCGATTGCGTCGTGGATCTCCGTCTGAATGGATGCGTACTGGGCTCCCAGATCGATGAAGGGGACTTTCATGGGTGTTTGTCTCCGATCTTCCGAATGACTTTTGCGGGATTTCCCGCCACGATCGTGCCGGCGGGGACGTCTTTCGTGACGACGCTTCCCGCCCCGACAATGGCGTTTTCGTGAATGACCAGGTTGCTCAGAATCGTCGCGCCGGAACCGATGGAGGCCCCCTTCCTCACGATGGTGGGTTCCACCTTCCAGTCCTTTTCCGTCTGGAGCGTTCCGGTCGGATTCGTGGCCCGGGGATAGGTATCGTTGGTGAAGGTGACGCCGTGGCCGATGAAGACGTTGTCCTCGATGGTCACTCCCTCGCAGATGAAGGTGTGGCTCGAGATCTTGCAGTTCCTGCCGACGGCGGCCTTTTTCTGGACCTCGACGAAGGTGCCGATCTTCGTGTTTTCCCCGATCCTGCACCCGTAGAGATTGATGAATTTCGCGAGGACAACGTTCGGTCCCAGTTCGACGTCGTCGGAGATGCACAGATAGGGGTTCATACGTGAATGAGTTCCCCCCGGTTCTTCAGGGATTGGTTCGTCGCCTCCAGGATTCGGACGACCCGGAGACCGGCGTTGCCGTCGTTCATGGGCTTCTCGCCGTTTTGGATGCACCTGATGAAGTATCCCGCCTCGACCTGGAGCGCCTCCGCGCCGTCGATCCTCGGAATCCACACGTCGCCGGACCGGTATCGCACCAGGAGTTCGTAGATGCTTTCCCTGGAGGTGACGTCGACCCCCTTGTCGTAGATCTTGATCTTCTGGTCGGCGTCGAGATCGTTCCAGACGAGCATCTTCTTGTCGCCGCTGATCAGGGTCTGGCGGATCTTTACCGGGGAGAGCCAGTTCACGTTGAAATGGGCGATGAACTGGTTCTTGAAGTACAGCGTGATGAACGCGATATCCTCTTTCCCGTTGAGGTGGCTCTGGCCGGTGGCGGAGATGGCCTCCGGCTGTTCGCCGATCAGGTAGTCCATGATGGCGAGATCGTGCGGGGCGAGATCCCAGATGACGTTGACGTCGTGCTGGAAGAGACCCAGGTTCACCCGCGTCGAGTCGAAATAGAAGAGCCTTCCCAGTGCTTGTCCGTCGATCAACTCCTTGATCTTCCGGACCGCACCGGTGAAGAGGAAGGTGTGGTCCACCATGATCGTGAGGTTTTTCCTCTCCGCGAGTTCGATCAGTTCCTCCGCCTGCTGGACCGAGGACGTGAAGGGTTTTTCGACGAAGACGTGTTTGCCGTTTTCCAGTGCCTTTTTGGCCAGTTCGTAATGGCTGTAGACGGGGGTTACCACGGCGACGGCATCGACGTCCGGCGACTGGATCAGACGATCGCAATCGTCGTAGATTTTCATGCCGGGCCAGGCTTTTCCCGCTTTTGTCCTTGCATTGGGATGGTTATCACAGATTGCGACCACCCCGGCCCCCTCTGCATTCGAAAAATTGCGGACGATGTTTGGACCCCAGTACCCATATCCGATGACTCCCATGCGAATCATAACGGTTTCCTCCCCTTGAGACGGCGTCTCAGTAAGCACCCTTCCCCCTCAGAACCGCCCAGGGGGTCTGGATGAGAATCTTGATGTCGAGCCAGATGGACCATTCGTGAATGTAACGGAGATCGAGGCGGACCATTTCGTCAAAACTGCAGGAACTTCTTCCCTTCACCTGCCACAGGCCCGTGATGCCGGGTTTCACCTCGACGACCCTTTTCCGGTGCCAGACCTTGTAGTCGTCGAACTCGTAGGGAATGGGGGGTCTCGGACCGACGAGGGACATGTCCCCCTTGAGGACGTTGAGGAACTGGGGAAGCTCGTCGAGACTCGACTTCCGGAGGAAATTCCCGAATGGGGTGATCCTGGGGTCGCCTGTCAGTTTGAACACCTGGTCCGGACCGCCGTTCCCGTTTCCCGGTTCCAGCCCGTTTCCGTGGATGAGATCCTTCACGTAGTTTCTGTGAATGTCATCGTCGTTGTCCACATACATGGACCGGAACTTGAGGAAGTTGAATTTTCTGCCGTGCAGGCCGAGCCTTTCCTGACGGAAAAAGACAGGGCCCTTCGAGGTTGCCTTGATGCAAAGCGGTATGATGAGAAAGAGCGGTGAAAATACGATCAGCCCCAGGAGACTGCCCGCGATGTCGATGGCTCTCTTCAGAAAGCCGCGGAAGTCCATTTTCCCGTCATCCTGCAACTCCGGATAGAAGACCAGGTTTTCGCCGTTCTGACGGGTGATGACCTTCGCCTCCTCCGGGAACCAGTTGAAGGAGATCTCCACGCCGTGACCGGGACAGGTATGCAGGATTTCCCGGATCTTTCCCTCGATCCTTTCCCGGAAGATGTCGATCATCCGGTCCTTCGACTCGCTCATCTCCGTGAAGAGGATTCCGATCGTACTTCTTTCCTTGAACCATCCCTTGATATCGGTTTCCCGGGTCGTTTCCTTGAGAACTGCGGCGATGGACCGAACGATCCCCGTGGATGCGGGATGTTCGAAATGGCTGGAAAGGTGAATCAGAACGAGAAGGAAAGGTATCCCCGTCCTGGAGGACCTTTTCCTTTCGATCTGAAGCAGCTCCTGAAAGAACTCCTCCGAGTACAGGAGACGGCTTTCGTCTTTCAGGAATTCCCCGTCCATTTTCTTCACCAGCGGATGCAACTGAAATAGGTTTTTCATGGGGCGTCTCTTCTTTCTTCCTGAACCGGTTTCCCTGTTAATAAGCAATAGATATGCCCGTCTTCAGGCGCCCCTGGGCGATAGTCGTATATCCATACGGAATAATTGAACTATAAAAAAATTTTTCGATTTTTCAGCTATGGCCGAAAGGGGTGGGATTGTTTCGAAACAAAGGGTACCGGCGGTCGAGCGTGGCCGTCCATCCACCGTCCCGCAGGGCGGATTGTCCGTGTGCGTATTGCAAATGCGGCACCTTCCGGGGGGCTGGGACAGGAAGCCCCCGGGCACCGCTGTCAATGGTATTTCAGCGTTCAGGCCCATCCGTTGAATTACAATTACGTATTTTCAGTTTCGTGGGGAAGGTTGCGATTACGCTTTCCCGATGAAAGATACCGGCAATGTCGCGGGAATCGCCCGCGTTCAATCCCTCCGCCGGTGTAATAATCGTGCCTCGCTCCAGTTCGGAAGGGCACGGACACACTTACAAATTACCCCCCGTAAAGATAAGGGGTAATAATTATACGTGATTTTGAGCGGGGATCAAAGGGTTTTTTTGTGAAGTTTCGTGGTCGATTTCCCTGAGGCAGGAGTCACCGAAAATGGGGATATAGATAGTAGAAGGCGATCCCCAGCAGAAATGCAAGGAAAACGGCGGCGGGAAGGATGAAGGCCTTCGCCTTCCGGCCCGCCCCCGCGGGCTCGGGAGTTTCCTGCCGCGGCACATCCGCCGCCTTCAGGGAATCCAGGACATGGTCGATCCGTTTTTCCATGCTCTGTTTGGACATCCTGACGAGATCGATGAGCAGCTGGTCCCGTTTTTCGCTCGAACCGAAGAAGGCCCCCAGGTGTCTTGTAATTCCCATTACATTTTGAACGCTGTTTTCCAGGAAGTCGATCCGCTTTTCCAGCAGGTTCATCCTCTTGTTCATCTGGAGGAAGACTTCCGGGGACGGGCCCGCGACGGCCCCCTCCGGGAAACCGTGTTCCGGTGTTTCCGGATTTTCCCCGTTTTCGGCGATATCGATGTCTCTGTACCGGACGACTTCCTCGATGCACGCCCCGTCGATGATCTTCTTGTCGTCGGCGTAGCCGTGGACAAGAGCGGAATCGCACAGGATGTTGATGAGACGGGGGATCCCCCGGGAGTGCTTGAAGATCGCCTCGATGGCCTCGCTGTTGAAGATGGTGTTTTCCCGAGCGCCGGCGATATGGAGCCGGTGGCGGATATACTGTTCCACCTCGTCGCGGTCCATCCCGGCGAGATGCCAGTAGACCGTCACCCGCTGGGTGAACTGTTCCAGCCGCCGGCTCCGGAGCTTCTGCTTCAGTTCCGGCTGGCCGAGGAGGATGATCTGGATGAGGTGGTGCTTTGTCGATTCCAGGTTGGAAAGCATCCGGAGTTCTTCCAGGGTGGCCGCGGGCAGGTTCTGCGCCTCGTCGACGATGAGGACGACCCTTTTCCTCTCGCCGAATTTTTTGATCAGGAATTCGTGGAAGAGGTTCAGCATGCCCGTCTTGTCCAGGCCGTCCACGGACAGATCGAATTCCCGGCAGACCATTTTGACGAATTCCCTGGGCTGGACCATGGTCTGGTTGATGAGCCCATACTCGACATCCCCGGGGATCCGGTTCAGAAAGTAGTGGACCAGCGTGGTTTTCCCCGAGCCGATCTCCCCCGTGATGACGACGAACCCCTTCTGCTCCGTGATGGCGTACTCGAGATGGGTGTACGCCTCCTCGTGCCCCCTGCTCATGAAAAGGTAGTCGGGATCGGGTGTGAGGTTGAACGGTTTGTCGGTGAGTCCGTAATATTCCTTGTACATGGAGCGGATTCCCCTATTGGCGGACTTTCGTGAAGATGGTCCCGATGACCGGCTTGCCGCCGAGGAGGTCCCTCATCCGGAGAAGATCGTTTGTCGTCGTCCTTTCCGCTTCTACGACGAGAAGGATCGCGTCTGCGTACTCCGAGAGGATGAGGCTGTCGGCGCTCGCCAGGAGGGGAGGGCTGTCGAAGATCAGGTACCGGTCCGCGTACCGCTCCTTCAGCTCCCGGAAAATGGTCTCCGTCCGCGGTGCGCCGAGGATTTCCGCCGAATTCGGTATGGGGCGGCCGCCCGGAAGGACGACGAGCCGGTTGATCCCCGGATTGATCAGGGTTTCCTCGATGGTCGCCTTCCCCAGAAGGCAGTCGGAAAGCCCCTGTTCCATCGAGAGGCCGAGGATCCTGTGGATTGCGGGTTCCTTGAAATCGGAGTCCACCAGGAGGACCGTGTTGTCCAGTTGCTGGGCCATACTGACGGCGAGGTTGATCGCCGTCGTCGTTCTTCCTTCCCTCCGGTTGGCGCTGGTGATGAGGATGCAGTTGTTCCCCTGCTCCCTGAGGAGGGAGAGGACCTGGGTGCGGAGAAGCTTGAAACGGTCGGAGACGGCGTTGCAGTGGTGGATCGAGATGATTCTCTGATCGACGAGCTTGCGATAATCGATATTCTGGATTTTCGTGTGTACGTAAGTCGGGTTGATTTCGCTGCTGACCCGGGGATGGACCTCTTCGTCCCCTGCCGTCTTTTCCGCGCCGGTCTCCGGCTCGGGAATCCCTTCCCTGGACAACCTCGCCTTTTCCAGAGCTTTTTTCAGTTTGCTCATCAGGTCTTCCGTTTCAAACGATCAGAATTTCATGACATTCATGAAATGGGTGAAAAACTTTCCCTGGATCTTGATCCAGAGAATTTCCAGCGGCATCCATAAGAAATGAATCGCCGCGATGCCCACCACCATGGCGGACACAAGGACGGAGACGGCGACGATCCACCTTCGCCTTCTTGTCGCCACTTCCTCCGCCGTTTCCACGAATGGAATCGTCGCGAATACGGGGAGGCCGACGGTATCCATGATTTCTTTTTCCGACTTGATGGAGTGGTCGAAATTTTCCAGGAGAAACACCAGGCCCGCCGCTCCCGCCAGGGAGAGAAGCAGGCTCATGAGGGCCAGCTTCATGCGGTCGGGCTTGCTTGGCGCTTCCGGTTTCGAGGCGGGCTCGATGATCGTGAATCGCTCCCCGTGCTGGGTGGCCTCCATCTCCCGCGCCACGTTCGCTTCGAGCTCCTTGGACTTGATCTGGTTGTACTGCGCCCGGATGTGGCCGTAGTCCATCGTCAGGTCATTGTAGGCCTTTTCGACGAGGGGGGCGTTCTCGATTCTCTTCCGGTAGAGGGTCAGCTCCTCCTCGATTCTTGCCCGCTGTGTCAGAAGGCTCTTCGCCTCGATGTCGATGGCGTCGATCTGGGCCTTCAGGCTGATATAGGCCGGGTTGGTGGGTTTCTCCGAGGCGTCCCGAAGCGGCTTGCCTTCCCGCGAGAGGGTTTCGATCTCCTTCTTCAGGGACTCCGCTTCCCGGGTGAGCCGGATGACTTCGGGGTGGAGGTCCCCTTCCTTCTCCTTGACGGTTTTTAGCCGCCTCTGGAGATCGGCGTAGGCCCGCTGTTTCTTCACCGCCGGGGAACTCTCGCCGAGCTGCGATTCCAGCTCCGCGATCTCGCTTTTGAGCCGGATGACGTCCGGGTGCTTTTCCGAAAGGCCGGTTTCCATGTTGATGAGCTGCATCCTCAGGAAGAGAAGCCTCTCCGCGGGGGAGGACTTGCCCTCCTCCGCCTTCACGGGCGAAACGGGGTCGATGGTCGCAAGCTGTCCCTCCAGGTAGACCCTTCTTTCCTTGAGGGACAGGAGCATCATGCCGATCCCTTCGAGGGTGCGCTTCAGCTCGTCCGCGGTGCGGCGGTTGGCGTCCAGGTTTTCCGGCAGTTCGCCCGCATGGGCGCTCTTGAACTCGGTGATCTTGTTTTCGTATTCGTCGATCTGGGCACGGATCTGGTCCAGTTCCTTTTCCAGGAAGGTCGTCGTTCTCGCGGCCTGCTCCTCCCGTGCTTTCAGATTCTCCTCGAGATAAAGGGAAGCGAGGACGTTCGATACTTTCTGCACCGTGCCGGGGTTCCTCCCCTCGTAGGAGAGCTTGAAGGCGACCGTCTTTGCCGCGCTGCTCCCCCGTCCCCGGATGTCGGCGGAGCTGATCGTGTCGAGGCTGATGTCCTTCCGCATCCTGTCGATGACCACCTCGGTGGCGTATTTCTTCCTCATGTCCGCGTAGAGGTCGAATTCGTTGATGATCCGGATGAGATTGGGCCTGCTGATGATCTGCTGGGTGATGGTCTGGAGCCTTTCCTCCACGTAGCTTCTCACGGTCGCCCGGACGTATTCCTCCGGGATCTGCTGGGATTCGATGAGGATCGTCGAGGTGGAGACGTAAATGGGGGGAAGAAGATAGACCACCGTGAGAGAAACGGCCAGGATGGCGAAAAAGGTTATGATGAAAGCGGACAACCGTTTCCTGAAAATTCTCCTGAATTGTCGAAAGGACATCTCCGCCATGGTCGTCTGCAACCCTTCTGAATGGTTTCTTTCGCTCGGGGCCGGCTTTCCCCCGGCACCCCCGCCGGGGTGCGTCCGAACCCCTTTTCGCTTTAAGCAGGTATTAGCAAGGATCGTGCCCGCTGTGCCTCACAGTTTCTTCGGGAACTCGAACGTGAGAAGAAACCAGACCTGGTTCCGGTCCCACGCGTCGTTCTCCTCGCGCAGGCGGTCCTTCGTCTTCGAGTAAGAATAGGCGAGATCCAGGCGGATGTTTTCCGTGAACCGATAACTTATTTTCGGCTGGACATAGAACGACCGCTCGTCCGTTTCGTCCTTCTCCAGGACATCGGAGGACCTGGTGAAGTAGAGCCCGCCCGCCAGATCCAGGGAAAGCCGTTCCGTCAGGTCGTATCGGGCCGAAAGGAGGAACCGGTTCACCGTCACGAAGGACGAGGAGGAGTCGAGCATGTCCTGCCGGGAATAATTGAAGGAAAGGGAAAAGGTTTCCCATTGCTTCTTCAGTCCCGCCTCGGCGACCCAGCCCCATCCGGTCTTGTCCCCTTCCCCTTCGTTTTCCCTGTCGGTGGTCTCGGAATAAACCGCCCCGCCCTTTATGGAGACCTCCACGGTGTCCGAAACCCGGTGCGTGAGGCCGAGGGCGGTGCCGTACTGGTTGACCCGGATCAGGTCCGAACGCATGGTCGCAAACATGGGTTGCAGGGATACCGTGTCGATGCCGTCGTTGAAGACGTAGTCGAGCTTGCCCGCAACGTTGTGCCCATAGCTGTCCGTATAGAGGTCGCCCGAGTACTCCTTGCGCTGGTATTGGTAAGCGAGGCCCGCAGAGACGTTCGCGGTAAAATAGTGGAGAAACCCCAGCCCAGCGCCGTAGGTGTCCTGGTAGGCCCTTTCTTTGACAAGGCCGGTCTCTTCCAATTCCCGGTCCAGGGTCGTGTCGCGGGAGAAGGAGGCCTGTCCGAACAGGTTCGACTGTTCTAAATACCGGTAGGCCCCGTTCATGGAAACGTTATACTTTTCCGTGTTGTTGTCCGTGACGTCCAGGTATCTCAGGATCTCCGCCCCCCCTTCCGTGTTCAGGGAAAAACGGGGAGTCAGGTATTCCATCTTCAGCGTCGGCGCTATGGAACCTATGTAATCTCCTTTTTTATCCTTCACGGTGTAATTGATATTGTCGTTGTATTCTCCCCTCAGGCTGACGGACGGCGTCACCGTCACGTCCGCTCCCATGAGAACCGCCGGGCTCAGGATGAAAACCGAAAGCGCCAGCGCGATGGCAATGTTTTTCCCCATTCCGGACCCCTCCTTTCTGACGGCTTGGATACAAGCCGGAATCTTTCCTGTCGTTCCCGCCGGTGCCGGAACCCGGCCTCCCCGGGGACAGCCCGGGGGAGGAACCGCGCCGGCGCGGCGGCTGAAATGGTTTTCCCCCCGTTTGTTTCTTCAGGCCTTCGCCGGTTTTCTACGGTACGATGACCACGTCCCCCCGTTTCAAGACGATGTTCTGCTGCAGGTTTTTCCCCTTTTTGACCTCGTTGTAGTCGAAGGGGATCGTTTTCGTTTCGCCGTTTTCCTTTCTCAGGATGGTGATGCTGCCGGCCGAAGCGAAAGGATTCAGGTCCTGGGCCATGGCGAGGATCTGGAGTACCGTGGTGTCCATGTTGATGGCATACTGGCCGGGCTTGTTCACCTTTCCCACCACGTATGCGATCAGGCTGTTGGGCTTGACCAGGATGACGGTGACGGATGGGGTCTTGATATAGGTGCCGAGCTTTTCCGTGACGGTCTTCCGGAGGTCGGAGATGGTGAGGGTTTTCGTGTCCACGTCTCCGATGAGGGGGAAGGTGATGATGCCGTCCGGCGGGACGACGATCTGCCGGGTCAGGTTCGTGTCTTTCCAGACCGATATCTCGATTTCGTCCCCCGGCCCGATCCGGTAGGCCCCTTCCTCCGCCGGGAGAGACCCCGGAAACGCGAGGAGAATGAGGATCAGGGAAAAAGCGATGAAAGATCCTTTGTTCATTTCGATTTCAGCTCCTTCAGCGTCTTTTCCGCTTCCCCTTTTCCGGGGAAGTTTGTGCCGCTGTTCACGGCTTTCGCCAGGTAATCGACGGCCTTTTCCTTATTCCCCAGACGGGACAGGGTCATTCCCAGGTGATACGCCATTGGGGGGGACATCTCTCCGCCCGTGCCCGCGCTTTCCTCCAGCAGGACCCGTGCCTTCTCGTAATCGCCCTTCCGGAATTTGATCCAGGCCATGGTGTCGGCGATCGCAGGGGCTCCCCTGTTCTTCTCGAAGAAGGGGGTCAGCAGTTTCTCCGCCTTTTCCAGGTTCTCCGGCGCGGGGGCGTGCTCGGCGTAGAAGAAGGCGAGATTGTTCGCCGCGATGCCGTCTTCCGGGTTCCGGGACAGCATGTCCTCGTAAAGTTTCCCGGCCTTGTCGAAGTCCCCCATTTCCTCGTACAGGGAGGCCAGGGCCATGGAAACCGACTGGTTGCCGGGGTTTCCCTTCAGAATCGCCGCGTAGGCCTCGACGGCCTTGTCGCGTTTTCCCTCCATCCGGTCCAGGTCGGCGAGGCGGACCCGGTATGTCAGGACGTTGGGACGTTTCTCCGCCGCCTGGGAAAGCACCTGCCGGGCTTTTCCGCTTTCCCCGTTCCTGACGAGCAGTTCCGCCAGCAGGAGTGGATAGTCGGCGTTTTCCGGGGTTTTCTTGATCTGTTCCTCTACCCGGCGGATCGCGCCTTTGACGTCTTTCTGCTTCCGGATGAGGAGCCCCGTGAGCTGGACCATGGCCGGCGAGAAACCGGGGTCCACGGCGAGCGCCTTCTCGAAGAGCGGCAGGGCCTCGTCATCCTTTCCCTGGAGGGCCAGAACGACGCCCTTTCTATATAGAGGATGGGCCGAGGCGGGATCGAGCACAAGGATCTTCTCGGCGTATTCGTCCGCCGACCGGTAGTCCTTCTTCGCGATGGCGATATCGCCGAGCATGTTCAGTGCTTCCCGGGACGAGGGATCGATTTTCAGGGCATCCTTGTACATGTCCTCCGCCAGGGTCTGTTCCCCGTTCAGAAGGTGCGCCCTTGCGAGGGCCAGCGTGGCCCGGACGTCGTCCGGGAGTTCCTGGCGGACGAGGCGGTACTCGGCAATGGCGCCGGGGAAATCCTTCTCGCCGAGCAGGAGATCGCCCTTCATCCGATGCGCAGCAACGTCCCGGGGATTTTCCTTCAGCACTTCCTCCACAAGGCGTTTCGTCTGGTCGATTTTTCCGTCCTGGGAGTAGATGGCGGCAAGAAAGGTCTTCGCCTTGAGATGTTCCGGCCCGTAAGGCACGATGCTCATGAACTGTTCCATCAACTGGGCGGCTTTGCTCCGTTGCTTCTTTTCCATCTCATGGGCGGCGAGCATCTGGTAGGGTTCGTACTCCTTCGGCAGGTCCTGGATCGTCTTTTCGAGGACCTGCCGCATCTCCGCCTCCTGTTTCCTCCCGCTGTAGAAACTGGCGAGATAGATCCGGTATTCCGTCCGGTCGGGATGGGCCGCGATGAGTTCCTTCAGAACCCGTTCCCCGTTTTCGTGCTTGCCTGCCCGTTCGTAAAAGCCGACGAGAAGCAGCTTGTACTTGTCGTCCTCCGGGGACCGGCCGGCGATGGCCTGATA
>ENA-ORXD01002236-ORXD01002236.1-sediment-metagenome-genome-assembly--contig:-NODE-2236-length-13390-cov-4.529858_pt1 | contig 13390 bp, 12 predicted proteins | sample MGYA00237862_ERZ511471 | MGnify/ENA metagenome assembly ERZ511471 | reverse complement strand
ACAGAAAACTGACAATGTCAGAGTTATAACCGTAAAAAAGCCCGGGAGTAAATTATTTCATCCTCTTACCTTGTTGCGGGTTTTTATTGAGGGGATGAAGCAGAATTGCGATGTTTACCACTGTCACGAACCAAGTTCACTCCTGGTTGCAGTGATATTAAAACTAATAAAACAAAAAAAAGTGATTTACGATGCTCATGAACATTTTCCCTTATTAATCTCGGAAAACTCGGCCTTCCCAACATTTTTAAGGCCTATTGTTAGAATATTTGCATCTATATGGGAAAGGCTGCTTCTCTATTTTGCAGATGTCATCATAACGGTTGATGAAGTTCTTGCTTTGAATTACAGAAAATATCATAGTGCGGTGTGTGTAATATCAAATTATCCCCCACTTCATTTAATTGAAGAATTAGAACCGGTTGATCTGACCGGACAGATGATCTATGTCGGGGGAATATCAAAGGAAAGAGGCTTTTATGAAATGCTCCATGCAGCTGAAATGGCGCATGTACCACTTGTGTGTGTGGGTGACTTCACCGATGAAAAGAACAGATCAGAAATTATCCAATATTTGAGAGAACATCCTAGCAAGAATATATCCTTTACCGGTCGCTTATCTCATCCCGATACTCTGAAACATATTGCGCAGTCAATGGCAGGAATGTGTATTCTTCATCCTACACCTCGGTTTATTGATGCTGTCCCCATCAAACTCTTTGAGTACATGGCATGTGGAAAACCGGTTATTGCAAGCGATTTCCCTGTTGTTCGAGAGGTTGTTGAAGAGGGAGGATGTGGTGTTCTTGTTGATCCCAGGAACGTTGAAGAGATTTCAAAGGTGATTCAGGATCTCTTTAATAACCCCGATATAGCGAAAGAAATGGGCAAAAATGGACAAAGAATTGTGGCAGGACAATATAATTGGGGAAGAATGGAAAAAAAACTTCTGGATCTCTATGAATCGATTGCATAATGGCTCGGTTGAAACGCTTTAACATAACAAAGAAGAATTAAATTATATATCTCAGGATCGGAAAGAGTTTATGTATACATAAACCGAAGCAAGAATGTCCCATAACCACTTTTCAGAGCCATATACTTGATGTGGCACTTCAGGTGTCTCCATATATTGATTGAAACTTTCCTCTGTAAATCCAAGTTTTTTCATCACAAAAATGCGATCTTGTACTTCCTGTCTGGGATCAGGATACGGTGAATCTTCCAGCATTTTCATTGCCTCATCTCGGGTCATCTGTCCACTGATAATAAGCGTAGATAGATGTACACGCCGTTTATCATACCCAAATTTTCGTGGAAGTATATATCCCTGATAAAATCTGGTGAACACCGATTCATAATGCTTGTATGGATAGGGCTTGTATCCACACTCTTTTTGGAGGATTTCAAGTGCTTCAAATTTGTTGTAGGAGAAATAATCCAAGAAAGACACCCATTTAATCCTGTGAAATACCGTGTAGAACATGTAATCGATTGTCGATATTAAGGGATGGGTTTTAATTTTAGGGCCTCTAAAACGATTATTTATCCGCTTAATGTTATAAGCATCAAATTTGAGATGATTCCAATCTTTAGGTATACATATACCCTCTGTGGCGAGGTTAGACCCAGAAAATATGTATTTTAAGTTATATTTGGCCGCTTGTTGATAATTAAGGGCAAGCATGGCATTATCCATTATCATTTCAATGTCAACTACATTCGCCTTGAAAAACGATAATTGTAAATCTCGGTTTTCCTTCCAATCGATGACATGGGTGTACAGATCCACACCCAAATGGTTAACTATACTCGCAATATTGTGAGATGCAAGTTCTGAGTTCCATCCATTATCAAGATGCACAGCTAGAGGGCGCAAACCATGTTTTACAGCAAGGTAGAGGGCGTAAGAACTATCTACTCCTCCGGAGACACCGATGATGCAGTCATATTCCTTCCCCTCACCATCGGCCTTTACCTTTGCGATAAACTCATCACGGTGGGCCTGTAGATCCTCCACTTTCGCACGGGCACCATTCAGTCTCTTTTCGAATGTTGTGCAATAATTACAGATGCCCTTCTCATCAAAGACTATATCACTCGCGGTGGTATCCATCACGCAACGGGAGCAGACCCGATATTCAGCCATCCTCAAAGATCCCCTCTAGAATATCTCGCTTAGGATAATTAATCATGACTGCCCGATGCTTACCGACGTAGACAAACATGCTCCCCGCTGCTACTGCCGATGCACCTGCAAAAACAGCCTCACGGAGATGCTCTAAGGTGCCAGCCCCCCCACAGGCGATTACGGGAACATCAACACTTTCAGCCACCCTGTGCAGCAGTTCAAGATCATAACCGGCACCGGTGCCATCCCGTAGAACATCGTTGATAAAAATCTCTCCCGCACCTGCGGCCACAGCCTGCTGGACATGTTCAACAGGATCCCGGTTGATTCCTCTCCCGGTTACAGAACTAAAGACACGATATCGTCCAAGCCAATCTTTCTTCACATCCACCGAAACCACCGTGCTTGAAGAGCCCAATCGATCCGCCATACTGCGAACCAGATCGAAACTCTGCAGAGCGGCAGTATTTAGCACCACCTTCTCAACACCAAGGCTCACCAGCTTTTGTGCCTGCTCCACTCTGGTAACTCCACCTCCATACGCAATTGGCATGAAGGCTTCACTTACGATCTCCTGGATCTGGGCATAATTCGGTTCTCGACCCCGTCTTGATGCCTCAATGTCAAGAAGGATCAACTCATCAACTTCCTTCTCATTAAATATGCGCATGGTATTGATGGGGTCACCCACATACTTTGGGTCTGAAAAACCGATCGTCTTGACGAGCCCCCCCTCCTTCAGCAGAAGACATGGTATGACGCGGACCTGTAGCACCGTCACATCTCCAGGAAACGTTTCAAGAGAGCCATACCAAACCGATGACTTTTCTCTGGATGAAACTGCACACCGAGCACCCGACCGCGTTCAAATGATGAAGTGAAGTCATACCCATAATGAGTTAATCCTGTGACATCCTGTGGATCGTCACACTCGACATGGTAAGCATGAACAAAGTAGAAGCGGTACTCTTCAGCGCTCGAGTCAAAAAGCTTTGATGAACGGGTTGGTTGAACCGTATTCCAGCCCATATGCGGGACGCGCAATCCATGTTCGTGTACCTGAAATCGTTTCACCTTTCCGGGGACAAGGGCGAGACCGGGCAAATGGCCCTCCTCACTTGATTCCATGAGCAACTGCATACCCAGGCAGATACCAAGGATGGTTGCACCATTGTCTTTTATCGCCTCTCGGATGGCACCATCCATGCCCGTTTCACGCAGAGCCCTGATGCCGGCGTCAAATGCCCCGACTCCAGGGAGGATTAGTATAGGGGCATCCCGTACCTCATCAGGAGATGTTGAAATGCACGCTTCGCCACCGATGAAGCGGATCATATTGAGGATAGAGGCGACATTGCCCATGCCGTAATTGATGATGAGTGCGGGGATGTCATCTGTCATGATTTACACCATGTTACGATCTCTTCAAGGAAGGCGTCGAGAGCCTGACTTGAGTCTTGCATTGTAGATTCGGCCCGGCCTTTTGCAAGAGTAGATGATATCCATTGTTTGATGATGTCAGAATCCTGTGGAACAACCTCAGCCATGCCGATAGAGCGTTCATGGGCGAAAATGCTCTCCCATTCGCCATTTTTACAGATTTGTTGATTCAATAAAGCACTCCGTACACCCATCCATGCAGCCTCAATTACAACCGTACTATGGTAAGTAATATGAAGATCTGTTTGACGAAGAACTACAGGAAGCGGGATATAACTGGAAGTAAGCCAACTTTGAGTTTTTTCTTCACCAAAGGTTTTTCTTAAATAACACAGAGTCATCTCTCTCTCTTTGCCTCTGAGTTGAACCGGGTGCAGGCGAAGAATCCAATTATAAACATTTTCAGTATCAAGAATTACTTTTTCGAGAGCATCTGTCATGACACCATTAAAGCGAGCATCGGGATTGATTGATTTCAAGCCCCACTGCAGCGTCACTAAAACAGAGGGGCGATCCGGATTTTCATTATGAATTTTTCCTTGATCCAGGGCTTCGGAGACTAATCGGTCGTCGGGAGTATTTTTTTGAAAGCGTAAAAACCACGGATTCCCTATATTTAACACACGAATGCCTTTATTCTGCGCCCATTTAGAGATCGTTGCAACACTCCGATCATCCCAGCACAGAAAACCGTCTGGCAGATCTTCGATAGGGGTAGATACGCGATACTTTTCCCTATACACCGGATCCTCCTCGGCTATTGCCCCATGCTGGAGGTCATACACCGGGATTCCTTTTTTTTTCCCTGCCCGGCACAAATACTCATCCGGTTGAATACTAATTATCATACCGGGATTGCATTTTTCAAGAATTTGACACCATAAACGAACGCGTAGGGATTCGAATACACTTTCAGACTTCTGATTGTTTTTAAATATCCATGTTATTATTTTTATGATACCAATGCCAATGAGCGCTTGATTATAAGACACAGGTGAATACTGTGCTCGCTTGCCGACAAACACAGAGAAGTGCTTTGCAACCGACCGTACACGTAACGATTTTTTTGTGCACAGATCTCCTAAAGAATCGATTAACGGAGCATACGCTTTTTCATCGAAATTATAGCCGCAGTCATTATTATGGCGAATGATTAGAACATCGCAAGGTTCAAGACATTTCCAGGTATCTCTCACGAGAGCGCCACGTATTATATCTCCAAGATACTCATTTCTTATTTTTATCTGAGATAACAATCAGATCAAGCCTCCGAAATAATGGAAGATCTCTGCTTCAATCCAACAACTCCCACCCCATCAGCATGATGTTTTTAAATGTCCTGCATACTCAGGCAATAAGCATCTCCCATTCTTTCGCATTTGATCCGGCAAAGCCCGATTAATCCTGAAGTGTAGCACTGTGCAGGCACTCTTGATTTCATCTTCGTCCGGAGTACATTTTTTTGGGGCGTGTTTCTTTTCATTGCGATTCTTCATACTGTTGCATCCTGATCGAGTTCATCTTCGGTCAACGGGCGCACAACTCTGGCAGGGACTCCGTATGCGAGAACACCTGCCGGTATATCGGCATTCACGAAGCTGAAGGCTCCAATAATTGATCCTTCTCCCACACTTACCCCGGGCATGATGACGGAATGTGTGCCGATTCGGCAACCTTTCCTTAAGCGTACTTCGCCGTGTTTATCATCGATTGTTGATACCGAATATATTGAGCAATGCGATCCTATCTGAACGAACTCTTCTATGATGACGCCATATTGAGCATTGATATAGGTAAAAGCTCCGATATCTGTTTTATAACCAAGTTCGAATGTATCGGGGTGTTTGACGATCCACTGATACCTGGTAGGTTCTCCATCGATTATTTCAGGGTATGTCCAGTTATTGAAACGCATACGCATAGTCTATGAATCACCCCTTGAATGAATGTACTATGGATATCCAGATAAAATAGATTTTTTTATGGAAACTCACAGGTACTCTTTTCTCTATTCTGCTATCAAATGCTATTTTATGTCATGGTTTTCGTTAAGAGATTCTTATTTATATCGATATCCTTGAGAATATCGACGATTTTTTCTGAAGTCTTACCATTCCCATATACATTTTTGCATTTTTGGGCTTTGTTTTTAAATTCACTATCGTAAAGAGCTCTTTCAATGCATTTCTCTATAGAATCACTCTCATAATCCGTATCAATGACGTTAACGGCCCTCTCTCTCCCCATCTGTCGTGTTCCAATGTTGACAGCAGGAAGTCCAAATGATGGTGCTTCGATTATTGCACTACTCGAATTACCAACAAGAACACTTATCTCTTTTAGCAGACTAAGATAATCTCTGTGTTGGATGCTTGAAAATGGTTTGATAAATGAGTATCGTGTGTATTCTTTTATCGTTTCAATCATCGCTCTCCCTCCTGCATCGGCATTGGGATATATGACGACAGTCTGATAGCGCAGTGATACAACGGCTTCTAATGTCTCTCGAATCTGCTCCTGAGCGCGGTCTGCTTCAAGTGTTACCGGATGCTGAACAAGGAGAATAACAGGTGTTGAGAAATCGAGTTGATATTTTTCTGCCAGTTCGTCCCGGGATAATAATGATTCCTCCTGAATTTGATCGAGTCCCGGAGCACCAACGACAAATATTCGGGTGGGATCTTCTCCCATCCTGATGATTCGCTCTTTGCTTTCTTCTGTTGCAGGGAAGTGAATATGGGCCAGTTTAGTTATTGCATGCCTGGCAAAATCGTCCACCGTTGAAGTGACTTCGCCTCCATGAATATGTGCCACAGGAATGCTCAAATAAACCCCGACAATCGCACCTGCAAGCATCTCCCCGCGGTCTCCAAGAACCAGAATGATGTCGGGATGAAGATTACAAACTACTGGAGTGAGTTTTTGAATGAATTGCCCAATAAAAGTGGCCATTGATGCTTTTGTGTCATCTTCGTATCGAACATCTACTATGTGGCAGTGAAACCCGTCATTTTGTATTTCTTCTATTGTCTTCCCAAACTCATCCATCAGGTGCATACCGGTAACAACAATATCGAGAGTCAGATCCGGGTGATTATCGATTTTTCGTAATACCGAGCGCATGAGGCCATAATCAGCCCGTGTACCGGAGATATAGAGGATTTTACGGGTCATTCGACCATATCCCAGGTAATCACCTGATCTTTTAGGATCGCGGTCTTTGCCTTCATATGTACGACTGATTCAAAGTACTTTGGCTCGATTCCGGTTCCTGGCCGTTTTATTGCAAGGACGTTCTCTCTTAGTTGTTCCCCTGCATTTAGATCTTTTTGCGCAACGATGCTTCTGCGTGCAACTTTTTTAATCTCCATCTCCTCTTCATTCGGGCATTTAATCTCGTTTCCAAGAGCGAACTCCACATCCCGGATAGCCGTAACCATCGCCTCTAACTCATGAGGCTCAAGAGAGGCCTGATGATCGGGACCCAGGAGCGATCTATCCAGCGTGAAGTGTTTCTCGATGACCTGGGCACCCATGGCTGCAGCTGCAATGGGGATTGTGATCCCCTTCGTATGATCCGAATACCCGACCGGGATCTGAAACGCACAGCGCAGCGTATTCATCACACGCAGATTTACCGATTTAATTGGTGCGGGATAGCTCGTGGTGCAGTGAAGGAGGACGATTTCCTCCGTTCCGTGCGTCTTTACATAATTTACTGCATCTTCGACCTCCCCCAGTGTCGCCATCCCTGTAGATAGAATTAGTGGTTTCTTTTTTTCTGCGATCTTTTTCAAAAGAGGGAAGTTCGTAATCTCCCCGGATGGGATTTTAAAAGCTGGCACACCGATCTGATCGAGGAGATCTACGCTCTCTTCATCAAACGGGGTGGATAAAAATATGATGCCCTTGCTATCCGCGTAGTCTGACAGTTCCTGAAAAATATTATCAGAGAGTTCCAGGTTTTTTATCATTTCATATTGGGACTCGTTCGATGAAGTTGTTGATTTTTGATATTCCGCTTTTTTAGCCGTATTGGTAACGATATTATCTGCATGGAATGTCTGAAATTTTACTGCGTCTGCACCTGCTGCCGCGGCTGCATCTATGAGTTGCCTGGCGAGATCCACTTTACCGTTGTGGTTCACACCGGCCTCGGCGATGATGAAACAAGGATGTTCCGGCCCTATTTTTTTCCCCGCGATTCTTATCGGTTTAATCATGACCTGCTCCCTGTTTGATTATAGCCTCTGCAAACAATAAATCAAATTCGCTGTCGATATCAAGGCTCCTTTCAGCAGGCATAATATAAGGTTTTATTTTAGGGGTGTAGAATGAATGTGTCCGCTCTAATGTTTCAACAGATGCAATGTAAATGGCGCCGTTTGGGGAATACGTTTTCGGCAAATCTTGCCTTCGCATTCTGAGAGATTCCGGATCAAGCAGAGGCTGCAGATATGGTCCTTCCACCACCATATTCCAGTAGGGAGGATGATCGGCTTCGACCACGCTGATGACGGAATCACATTCGTTTTTTAAAAAAATATCTACTGCAGCATCAATGTCGGATGATGTCCGGAATGGGGATGTTGGCTGGAGTAACACGACTATTTCAGGTTTTAACCCTTTTATGCCACACTGGTTGATAGCATGAAGGATGGCATCGACTGTAGGTGCATTATCACCTGAGATTTCTGCAGGCCTCTTAATGACTTCGGTACCTTCTCCGATTACTACGTCCATTATTTTATCATCATCTGTTGATACGATTACACGATTGATATATCTGGAATTCTGAGCGGCATGTATGGTATAATGGATTAGCGGCCTTCCTGCGAGGAGTCGGATATTCTTATGCAGAACTCCCTTGCTGCCGCCTCGTGCCGGAATAATTGCTACTGTTTCTCTCACTTTTCCACCTCATTACATCATAATTCGTATAAGGCCTTAATATTGAGCATATAGCAAAAGCGAGTGCCTCGATCCCGTCCTAAGATTATAAATTTAAACGGACTCTTCTGCGTTTTTACTCCCGGGCATACATCGGGCGATTGTTCCGAGAAGGTGTGAAGGTAGTTTCTGCCTGGAAATTTTTTGATCTCCTTCGAAAAGGATATGACCTCAGAAAAAGTGATCTCTCCCATTCTTTGAACGATATTTCGTTGGATTAAGCATTTTAATAGGTTGTATCACGGCATGGAAGAAAAGAGGAATCATTCATAGAATGATTTCCTTTGCAGGTGGGAGCATGATCCCTGACAGAGGCGCGTTTCGGGTTACAAGAAATAGTCAAAAATGAGGACATCAGGATTCCTGCCATAAAGGGCGTTTTAATTTCAATTTCCCGGAATTATCTTTTTCAAAAATATCTTTATTATAAAATTTGTCCACTATTTCCCAGAATTCTCTAACCGAATATCCTAAAAATTCACAAAAATCACGTATTGCAAGGCTATCAAGTTTGGAATCGTGTTCTTTCACCAATTGTATGGCCTCTTGTCTAGATATGAGTCCATAGCGGATAAACCTTGACGCGTAATCCGTAGCCGTAGCATGACCAAATTTTGGATATTTCATCCATGGGTGAACCAGATACGCTCTGCTATCGACTTGATCAAAATCTTCGATATGATGTTCTCTTTTCCATTCGTGAGTTAAGTCCTGAAAACCTCTTTTTTTCGCAAATAGGTAGTTATCAACTGAGTTCCACCTGACAAAATAACTCAAATATATAGAATCAAGCCTTAAATTCTTAAGTGCGCTTTCATCGGGGAAAACGCATAGCGACAAATCCTTCATCGAGATATCTTCATCTATCAACTCTTCCCAGGGAATATCTGATGCAACACCATTGAATATCTGTTCATTTGCAGAGTGCGTTTCAACTGCGTTTGGTCCTCCGTACTCGTAACTGATATTTTCACCGTAAATTACGAGAGGTATTCCGAATTTCGTTGCTATATGTATTGGGTACGTATAGATCAAGCGGTCAATGTACCATGTCGGTTTCCCATATTTTTCAAATGTTTTTCTCATAATTTTCTTTTGGATTTTTCTATTCGGTTTGAGGCTTAAAATGTCGCACCCGAACTCTTCGGATATATTTTGAATGTTGTGTTTGCCTGCTTCGGTCATGGGGAAATTATCCTCGACTGTAACCAATAACGGATTCATCCCCATCTGTTCCTTCATAACGTACGTTTGATAGTGGCTATCTTTTCCACCACTTACTGCAATAATACAATCGTAATTATTTCCAAATTTCCCACGGTATTTGTCACAAAGTTTTTTTAATTCGTTATAACGTACGTTCCAATCAATGGTTGCTCTCTTTTCATAAGCCAGGCAAGCAGAACAGACCCCTTTCTTATCAAAGGTAATTCCGGGTCTGGTTTCCGGCATGACACATTTCGTGCAGTATCGCATGTACCATACATTTCCACCATACTGCATTTATATATTTCCACTGCCCTGGAAGATAGCAGGACAGAGTTACTGTCACTCTAAGATGCGCATTTGATCTTTTTTCACGGACCTTCTTCATAACGTGCAATAACCATTATTATACATCTGCTCCTCCTCAGAGTGATGATGTGGTGTGGTAATTCCAGGCGATACTTCCTATTCTCCATCGTCTTACCAGAGATGGGGATATAAAATGAGTACACTACGGGGAAGATAAAGAGAAAGTATATTTAACCGCATTTTTGAATGCAGAGTAAATCGAAACTTTCATGATATCAAAATTGCAATATTCCATGGGCTCTGTAATACTGTATTTAAGGGACATGTTGGGGCGCGAAGAAACCAGTTATTATATCCACTCATCTGTAAAAGTAGGATACTATAATCCCGAAGATTATACTGACATCACTCCAGAAATGATATCCAAAAAAGATGCCTAGAATATACATTCTGAATTGCTGGAGGGAGGGATGCTTCACCGAATATAATGGGGCATTACATCGCAGAGATAATACCTTGCTGAGTATTTACACGGATATGGGCACGAATGCGTATATGAATGCAGTATGTGGTGTTGCTGTGGAAAAAAAGACGGATCTCGGATCAAACTGTTCTCTGAGCCTTTTTTCTCTGAGTAAAAACAAGAGCAGACCTATTATTCCAGAGAGTAACTGCCAGGTAGGACTGCCTTCGGTTAGTATTCCCGGAGATGCAATCAGACGAGGTTCGATTGGTAATGCATCCAGTATTATTAACACAGATCTCCCTCCGGGAATTATTGCATCGCTAGAGACTGCAAGACCCGATAGAGAATTATCTTCTGAAAACTGAAATGATTTCATCAGGTGGTTTATCGTATGGTCTGGAAAATACCCTTGTTTAAAATGTACTGGGATGAAGATGACGTCCGGTCTGTTACAGACATTATCACATCAGGAATGAACTGGGCGTCCGGTCCCGATGTTCTGGCATTTGAGCAGGAAATTGCACAATATATCGGCACAAAATACTGCCTTACCTTTAATTCCGGTACATCCGCCCTCCATACGGCCCTGATAGCCCATGGTATCGGTAAGAATGATGAAGTAATAGTCCCCTCTTTCACCTTTATCGCAACGGCGAATGCACCCTTATTCGTCGGTGCAAAACCAGTTTTTGCCGATATAGAAGAAGAAACGTATGGGCTCGATCCTGCAGATGTAAACGAGCGGATCACAAAAAAGACCCGTGCAATTATGCCAATACATTACGGGGGTTGCCCCTGCAGGATTCGGGAGTTGCGAGAGATTGCTGATGATAATAACCTTATTCTTCTCGAAGACGCTGCTGAAGCCTTTGGAGCAAAGGTTCAGGGCAAGATGGTGGGATCATACGGGGAATCTGCCATGGTAAGCTTCTGCCAGAACAAGATCATCACCACCGGTGAAGGCGGAGCAATTGTCACGGACTCACGCGATATCTATGAAAAGATGAAACTGATTCGGTCTCACGGAAGATTGGAGACTGCCGATTATTTCTCAACGACGGATATCATGGATTATACTTCTCTGGGGTATAACTTCAGGTTATCATCGATGACTGCTGCACTGGGGAGAGCACAACTCAGAAAGGTCGACCTACTTATCAGCAAACGGAGGTCAGATGCAGAATATTACCTCCGCCGTCTTGAAGAGATCGGTCAGGATATTTATATTCCCGGACTGCCTGACATGTACGATTCCGTATTCCAACTTTTTTCCATCCAAGCAAAACAGAGAGATGGATTGATGAAGTATCTTGCAAAAGAAGGGATTATGACCAAAGTGTATTTTTCTCCTGTTCATGAGACTCATTTTTACCGAAAGGTCCGGGGGTACACCTCTTCATTGCCGGTCACAGAAAGGATAAGTAAACGTATCCTTAGCCTTCCCTTCTATCCCGGAATTACTCGCGAAGAAATGGATGTTGTTATAGAAAGTATCCAGTCATATTATATGGGGAATTAAATGTCAGAAAATTTCTATAAAGGCAAAAAGATACTCGTCACCGGCGGCGTTGGTTCAATCGGGAGTCAACTGGTGAAAAAATTATTGTCCTTTGATCCATCGACGATTCGTGTATTCGATAATAACGAAACCGGCCTCTTTGATCTTGAACAAGAATTGCATTCAAATAGAATACGTGCCCTTGTTGGAGATATTAGGGATAGAGACCGCCTTATTTTAGCAATGGACGGTATAGATTATGTATTTCACACATCTGCACTAAAACACGTCCCATTATGCGAATACAATCCTTTTGACGCGGTTAAAACCAATGTTTTGGGCACTCAGAATGTACTGGAGGCAGCTCTTACCCAGGAGGTCCAAAAAGTCATCAATATAAGTACTGATAAAGCCGTGAGCCCCACCAATGTGATGGGGGCGACGAAACTCCTTGCTGAAAGGCTCACGATTTCCGCAAATTATTATCGCGGTAATAAAAGGACAGTTTTTTCAAGCGTACGGTTTGGAAATGTCCTGAATTCCCGTGGATCAGTAATTCCCCTTTTCCGAAAGCAGATCCAGGATGGAGGACCAGTTACCGTTACCGATGCACATATGACCCGTTTTTTTATGGACATCCCAAAAGCAGTGGACCTGATCCTCGCTACCAACAGGATGGCAGAAGGGAAAGAGATCTTTATCCTTAAGATGCCGGCATTAAACATCATGGATCTGGCTGAAGTCATGGTCGAACAATATGCACCAATATTCGGTTATTCTCCGGAGGATATTGAAATAAAGATTATCGGTAAACGTAACGGGGAAAAATTATATGAAGAACTTTTTACTGAGGAAGATGCCGAGCGTGCATATGAATGCGGCAATATAATCATTATCGCCCCTCAAACTTTGTGGTATGAAGAGCCTGCAAAAAGCCCCCTAGAAAAAGGATGCGTTAAATCAACAATGACCTCATATTCCTCTTCAAAGGTACCTCTTCTCACAAAAGATCAAATCCGGAATGTTCTTTCAAGTATTTTATAACCCCAGTAGTTCTCTAAATTTTTTCAGACCCTTGTTGAATAGACCGTGATTGCCCAAGGAAAGATCTAAATACCCTGCGGGCGTCGCAATATGGTCAAATACCGCAAATACGCCCGCACAGTAGTACAGACTCTTGGAGCACAAGAATGTTCTGGTCTTGCGGTCACTGCCCTGGACCGTCACCTCACTATCCCAATCAACGGTAAACTAACCCAGAAAACTCTGTTTCAAGGTTTGATCGGGATGGCCGCGAATCGTTTGTCCGTCCACTCTCTTTGCAAGGTTGCCTCGAAGATCCCCTGCGAGACATCGTTTCGATATCATCTCTCGAAAGTTGATCTCCCGA
>ENA-ORXD01002235-ORXD01002235.1-sediment-metagenome-genome-assembly--contig:-NODE-2235-length-13405-cov-4.160264_pt1 | contig 13405 bp, 10 predicted proteins | sample MGYA00237862_ERZ511471 | MGnify/ENA metagenome assembly ERZ511471 | reverse complement strand
GCGCGGCATCGAGATCGTCGAAAACTGCGGGGGCAGCGTCGAGAACCTGTTGAACAGCCTGGAGGGCTTCTTCTCGGAGAAAATCGAGAAGATCCCCGAGGGCAGCGAGTACGTGCTGCAGCAGACCATCGGCTTCCAGCGCGTGATCCAGCGGGCGGTGAGCCACGCCCGTTCGGCCGACAAGGCCGAGGTCTCGGTGAGCGACATTTTGGCCTCCATCTTCATGGAGAAGGACTCCCACGCGGAGTACTTCCTCAGCACGGAGGGGGTCACGCGCCTGGATGTGCTCAACTACATCTCCCACCAGATCCCGAAAAGCGCGCTCGAGGAGCAGCGCGAGCCGAGTGCGCCGCGCACCGGCGGCGAGGAGCGGCGGCGCAGGAACGATCCGCTGGAGATGTTCACGACGGATCTGGTCGCGCTCGCGCGCCAGAACAAGCTCGATCCGCTGATCGGCCGCGAGGCCGAAATCGAGCGCACCCTGCAGGTGCTCTGCCGGCGGCGCAAGAACAACCCGGTCTTCGTCGGGGACCCCGGCGTGGGCAAGACGGCCCTGGCCGAGGGGCTTGCGCAGAAGATCGCCGCCGGCGAGGTGCCGGCGCTGTTGAAGGAGGTCAACATCTACGCCCTGGACCTGGGCGGCATGCTGGCCGGCACCAAGTTCCGGGGGGATTTCGAGCAGCGCCTGAAAGGGGTGATCGCCGAGCTCAAACGCCGGCCCAACTCCATCCTCTTCATCGACGAGATCCACACCATCGTCGGCGCCGGGGCCACCAGCGGCGGCAGCATGGATGCCTCCAACCTGCTCAAACCCGCCCTGCAGGCCGGCACCCTGCGCTGCATCGGTTCCACCACCTATGAGGAGTATAAAAATTATATTGAAAAAGACCGGGCCCTGTCCCGGCGTTTTCAAAAGGTTGACATCGAAGAGCCTTCAGTGGACGAAACCTTTGAGATTCTCAAGGGACTGAAGTCGCGCTATGAAGAGCATCACGGCGTCAAGTTTTCAAACACCGCCGTTAAGGCGGCGGCAGAGCTTGCCGCCCGTTATCTCAACGACCGTTTTTTGCCGGACAAGGCCATCGATGTGCTCGACGAGGTGGGCGCATCCATGCGGCTGGGCAAACCGGAGAAGAAAAGAAAAAATGTCACCACCCATGATATTGAAACCGTCATTGCCCGGATGGCCAGGGTGCCTGCCAAAAACATTTCCGGTTCCGATATGCAGCAGCTGAAAGGCCTGTTGCAGACCATGAAGGGCCGGATTTTCGGGCAGGACCAGGCCCTTGCTGCCATTGTCACCGCGGTCAAGCGGAGCAGGGCCGGGCTGAAGGAGCCCGAGCGGCCCACCGGTTCGTTTCTTTTTGCCGGTCCCACCGGGGTCGGCAAAACAGAAGTTGCCAAGCAGCTGGCCGCAGCCCTTGCCGTGCATTTCGAACGGTTTGATATGAGCGAGTATATGGAAAAGCATGCCGTGGCAAGATTGATCGGCGCTCCCCCCGGCTATGTGGGGTTTGATCAGGGCGGACTGCTTACCGATGCCATCAGGAAGCATCCGTACAGCGTGCTGCTGCTCGATGAGATAGAAAAGGCCCATCCGGACATCTTCAGCATTCTTCTGCAGGTGATGGATCATTCAACCTTGACCGATAATGCGGGCCGCAAGGCGGACTTCAGGAATGTCGTCCTGATTATGACCACCAATGCCGGGGCAAGGGAATTAAGCGGCCAGTCCATCGGCTTTATGACCAGTAAAAAGGGAAGCGGGCAGAAGGCCATTAAAAATCTGTTTTCCCCGGAGTTCAGGAACCGTCTTGATGCCATCATTACCTTCAATGCCCTTGAAATGCCGGTGATGGAGATGATCGTTGATAAGATGATCAATGAACTGCAGGGCCGGCTGCGGGAAAAGAAGGTGACCATCACCCTGACGGAAGAGGCGCGCAAGTGGCTGGCAACGGCTGGACATGACCCTGATTATGGGGCAAGGCCCCTGCGGCGGCTTATCATGACTGAAATCGGTGACAAGATCACCGAGGAGATCCTGTTTGGCCAGCTGTCCACCGGAGGCACTGTGCTGGTTGACCGGCCGGCGGAAAGCCTTGTCTTCACCTTTAATCCGAATGGATGAAAGAAAATATAAAAAAAGTCGGGCAGGGAACTTTTGCAGTTTATTTCAATCTGTTATATAACACTATTCGGAGTTCTGGGGTTTGGGTTGCGAGAGTCTTTGTCAACCAGGATAATATGTTTCATTTCAGCCGGTTGTTAAGCTGAAAACTGCCAGGCAAGGCCTGCAGCAGACCCACCCTTAGAGCCCGGGACAAGACAGTTTAAGACAAGATTAGCCGTGGGAAATTACTTGTTGCGCCGCTCATCCTCCGCCATTCATACTCTGATCTGTAGAACGATGCAGCCCGCCAACTCTTCCTGAAGAAATTTTTTGTCACAATCACCCCTCACTCATTTATGTAAAAAGGATTACCCATGAAACACGCGAAGAAATTTTACATGACCACCGCCCTGGTTCTTGCCTTGGCGTTCACCGGCTGCAATCAGAATGAGCAGAAAGCAGAGACCGCCGCTCCGGAAAGCCAGGCCGCGGCAGTCGCAACCCAGGAGAGCAAAGAGAGCGCCGCGCCGGTCCAGGCAGCAGCCGAGGCCTCGGTTCCCGCCGCTGAGCAGCCGGCGGCAGACCAGGCCGCTGCGGGAACTTTGTCCGGCACCGTTGCCGAGACCTTTGACAGCGGCGGCTATACCTATATTCAGCTTGATACGGGCAGTGAAAAGGTCTGGGCCGCCATCGGCCAGGCGAAAGTGACGGTCGGAGACGAGATCAGCCTGCTCGGCGGGCCGGTGATGCGCGATTTTCACAGCAAAAGCCTTGACCGCACCTTTCCGGAGATTATTTTTTCATCCGGTATAGCAGGAGCAAGCGCTGATCCCCATGCCGGCATGGAATCGAGTTTTTCCCAGGCGGTCCAAAGCGAAGGAGGGACGGCAATGCCTCCTGCGGCAATGGGAATGGGGGCTGAAGATGCCAGTGGCGGCAGCGGCAAGGCCATCACTCCCCTGCAGGAAATCAAGGTGGAGAAGGCTGAAGGAGAAAATGGCTATCAGGTGGGAGAGCTGTTCGCGGCAGCAGCTGATCTGGCCGGCAAAAAGGTGAAAATCCGCGGCAAGGTGGTGAAGGTGTCTCCTGGTATCATGGGCCGCACCTGGATCCATCTGCAGGACGGCACCGGTGATCCGATGAAAAATACCCATGATCTGGTGGTAACTTCTGCCGAGGTGCCGGAACTGAATTCCATTATTGTTGTTGAAGGTGATCTGGCCAAGGACAAGGATTTTGGCGCAGGCTACTTTTATAATGTTATTGTTGAAGGGGCTACCGTCAGTAAGTAGCATGTTTTTGACATGAAAATAGTCATTATCGGTCCCGGTGCGCTTGGCTCGCTCTTTGCCGCCGCCCTTGCCGGCCGGGATGATAATGATGTGTGGCTGCTCGACCACGATCCTGAACGGGCGGCGCGCATGGATGGGAAACTCCTGCTCACCGTTGGTGAGCAGGAGTTTTGCCGTTCGGTTTCTGTCCGCGCCGACGCAGTTCGCATTGGTCCCGCCGACCTGGTCCTGCTCTGCGTCAAGTCCCGCGACGTGGCGGCAGGCATCAGCGCCGCCCAACCTCTTTTCACCCCGGCAACCATCCTCATCACCTTCCAGAACGGCATCAGCCATCTCGATACCCTGGCCCAGATGAAGCTTCCCGTGTCCCCTGCCGTTGGAGTGACGGCCATGGGCGCCACCCTCAAGGCGCCCGGCCATGTCTGCCATGGCGGCCAGGGGCTGACCAGAATGGGTTTTATCTCCCCGATTTCCCGCCAAAAAGAAACACAGCTCGAAAGGGCCGCAGGTCTGTTCCGTCAGGCAGGCATGCCAACGGAACGGGTGGCAAATATCCTTGATTTTGTCTGGGCCAAACTGCTGGTCAATGTGGGGATCAATGCGCTCTCCGTGATTTATGACTGTCCGAACGGGGGGTTGCTGGCCAATGCCGAGGCCAGAGAGAAGCTTGTTGCCGCAGTCAAGGAGGGCCATGCCGTGGCCCGCGCCTCAGGCATCCATGTGCCCGGTGATCCGCTCAGTCAGGCCCTGGCGGTCTGTGAGGCCACCGCAGAAAATATTTCCTCCATGCTGCAGGACGTGCGGCGAGGCAGGCCCACGGAGATCGGCGCCATCAACGGTGCGCTGCTTGACAGGGCAAGAGCGATGGGCATCGATGCGCCGGTCAACCGCGAGCTGGTCAGCCGGGTCAGAATGATTGAAGACGGATATCTCCGGACAGCACCTCGTGGGTCCTGCCCTGATCGTCTCTGATGTGCAGCCTGCCTTCGCTGTCAGGGCCCAGCGAGATGCCGGTAACCGCCTGGCGGCCGGTGGTGACCCAGGTGAGACGCCTGCCCCTGGTGGCATCAAAGGTGCGCCATTCCTCCAGAATACCGGCAAAGTCTCCGGCTTCCATCCGCGCCGTCATCGTGTCAAGGGCGGCAAGGATGCCTTGCAGCAGGGTGGTCCGGCAGATTGTTTCCCGGCTGTGCCGGCTCAGCGAGGTGACCTTGGCCCGCAACTCTTCCGGAAAGGCGTCAGGCGGGGTGGAGACGTTGACGCCGATCCCCAGCACGACCAGGAGAGGCTGGTCTTGAGTGAATTCGCATTCCGTCAGGATCCCGCCGCACTTTTTTCCGTCGATGAGCAGGTCGTTGGGCCATTTTATCATTGGTGCCGGATGGCAGAACCGGCCGACCGACCGGCACAGAGCAACACCGGCGGCCAGGGTGATTTTCGGCAGATCGGCTGGCTCAAGGGCTGGCCGCATGAGCAGGGAAAAGTACAGACCGTTGTCCGCCGGAGAGAGCCATGTCTTGCCCAGCCGCCCTCGCCCGCCGGTCTGGCTGCGGGCAATGACCACGGTGCCGGGTGGCGTACCCCTGCGTCCCAGTTGCAGGGCATCACTGTTGGTCGAACCGGTCTCGGCAAGCATGATCAGCGGGTGGCCCGCTAGTGCAGGGCAGCTGGCCATTTCCTGCCAGAAGGGATCTGGGGCAGAGGGGGTGGTGGGCATCATGGCATAATTGTAACGCAACATCATGAACAGGCAAAGGCCTTAGTTTTTAATTTTCCGTCAGGTGCAAAGAGTGATGAAAAAATAGTTTATTTTGTTAAAATGGTGATGCATATTGCCAGAAGTAAAAAACATTAATTTAACAGCCAGGAGAACATCATGCCATATGTCAATATTCGCGTGGCCGGTACGCTGAGCAAGGAACAGAAAGCAAAAATCTGCCAGGGTGTGACCGAGGTAATCGCGGAGGCGGCCAATAAACCGAAGGATTCCATCCTCATTTTTATTGATGAGCTGCCCCATGAGAGCATTGCCCGCGGCGGAGAACTGCTGCAGAAACCGGCAGGCAAGTGAAGTAAATGGCCGATGAAAGACTGGCTGCCCGGGAGCGGCTGCGGGTTTTGCGCGATGAGCTGGCCTATCATGCCCACCGCTATTATGTGCTGGACCAGCCGGTTATCGCTGATGTGGAATATGACCGGCTTTTCCGCGAACTGCTTGAGCTGGAGGAGAAATTTCCCGAGCTGGTCACCGACGACTCGCCCAGTCAGCGGGTTGGCGGGGCGCCCCTGGAAAAGTTTACCGCAGTGCAGCACCGCCATGCCATGCTCAGCCTGGAAAATGCCTTTTCCGAGGCGGAGCTGCGGGATTTTGAACAACGGCTGCTGCGCTTTCTGAAAGATGCGCCCCGGCTGGCCTATGTGGCGGAACCCAAAATGGACGGGCTGGCGGTGGAGCTGGTCTATGAAAATGGCCTCTTTGTCCAGGGATCAACCCGGGGCGATGGCCGCACCGGGGAAGACATCACCCGCAATCTGAAGACCATTGCCGCCATTCCCCTGCGACTGCAGGGCGAAAATCCCGCTGCGCTGCTTGAGGTGCGGGGTGAGGTCTTCATGAGCAGCGCCGGCTTTAAAAAAATGAATGAGGAACGGGCCGTTGCCGGAGAGCCTTTGTTTGCCAATCCCCGCAATGCGGCGGCTGGTTCCCTGCGCCAGCTCGACTCGCGGCTGACTGCCCGCCGGCCCCTTGATTTCTATGCCTACGGCATCAGCGACCCGGCGCAGGTGGCCTGCGCCACCCAGCAGGAGCTGCTGGCGCTGCTCGGCAGCTTCGGCTTCAGGGTGAACCCGCTGATCCGCTTCTGTCCGGTAATGGATGAGGTCATTGCCCATTACCGGCATCTGCTCGTGATCCGGGCCGGGCTGGACTATGAGATCGACGGCATGGTGGTCAAGGTCAACTCCCTGGCCCTGCAGGAGCGGCTGGGCAATAAGGCCAGAACGCCACGCTGGGCCATTGCCTGTAAATTCCCCGCCTCCCAGGCAACCACCCGGCTGCTTGCTGTGGATTTCCAGGTGGGCCGCACCGGGGCGGTGACCCCGGTGGCCATTCTGGAGCCGGTGGCCATCGGCGGGGTGACGGTGAGCCGCGCCACCCTGCACAACGAGGAGGAGATCAAGCGCAAGGATCTCCGCATCGGCGACAGGGTGCTGGTGCAGCGGGCCGGGGACGTCATCCCGGAAATCGTCCAGCCCGTCGTTGATCTGCGCACCGGCGAGGAAGAACCGGTGGCCATGCCCGGCCACTGCCCGTCCTGCGGCCACGGGCTGGTCCGGGAGGAGGGGGAAGCAGCCCTGCGCTGTGTCAACGGCCATTGCCCGGCCCAGCGGCTGCGCAGTCTGATTCACTTTACCGGCAAGACAGGCATGGATATCGAGGGGCTGGGCAAAAAGGTGATGGAGCAGCTCTTTTATGAAAAGCTGGTGGCTGATATTCCGGATATCTATGCCCTGCAGGCCGAAACCCTTGCGGATCTTGACGGCTGGGCCAGCAAATCGGCGGAAAATGCGGCTGCTGCCATTGCCGCAAGCCGTAACGCCTCGCTGGCCCGCCTTCTATCCGCCCTGGGCATCCGGCATGTGGGCGAGGTGACTGCCGGTCTTCTGGAGGAGCGGTTTCAGACCATGGAAAACCTCATGGCCGCCTCGCTTGAGGAACTGCTGACCGTTGAGGGAATCGGCGAACAGGTCGCTGCCTCAATCAGGGATTATTTCGGCGATCCTGCCGTGCAGCAGATGCTGGAGCGGCTGCGCCAGCTTGGTGTTGTGCCGGGCAAAGCAATTGCTGAACAAGGGCCTCTGCCTCTGCGGGGTGCAGTGCTGCTCTTTACCGGCACGCTCAATTCTTTTTCCCGGGATGAGGCCAAAGAGATCGTCAAAAAACTGGGGGGACAGGTGTCTTCTTCCCTGAGCAGAAAGGTAACCCATCTGGTTTGCGGCGACAAGCCGGGCAGCAAACTGCAAAAGGCAGAGGAGCTTGGCATTACCATTCTTGATGAAAAGGGATTTCAACAACTTATTTCATGAAGCAGGGATGAAACCATGGCACAAAAAACCTTACGGGCAGTTGTGAGCGGCCGGGTGCAGGGGGTTTGCTTCCGGGCTTATACCCGGGAAGCGGCGCTGCGCCACGGGGTGAAAGGATGGGTGCGCAACCTGCCTGATGGCTCCGTTGAGGCCTTGATTTCCGGGGAGGCGGAGCGGGTGGATCGCATGATTGCCTGGCTGCATCAGGGCTCACCCATGTCCCTGGTCAGCCGGGTGACGCTGGAGGAGATGGCGCCGGACGACCAGTATTTCGATTTTGAGATCCGCTATTGGTGAGGGTGCCGTACGGCTGACAACTTTTCTCAACTCGCTCTACCTTGGGAATGCCGCCATGATGCCGCCGTCCACCGGCAGGGTGGCACCGGTGGTGGGGGTCTGGTTGGCGGCAAAAAATACCACGGCATTGCCCACATGGTCGGCCAGCACCTCGGTTTTCAGCAGGTTGCGCTGCCGGTAATACTCTTTGAGGCCCGCCGGGTCCAGCTTGCGCGCCTTCATGCGGTCCGGGCCCACCACGTCCCACAGGCCGGAGGACACCCCGGCGTCATCAAAAATTGCGTCAGCATTGATCATATTCACCCGCACCTTGAGGGGGGCCAGTTCAAGCGCGGCAATCTTGCCGAGCTGATGGGCTCCGGCCTTGGAGGCGCTGTAGGCACCGAAGGCCTCGCCCGGGGCAAAAACATTTTTCGAGCTGTTGATGATAATGTTGCCGCCGGTGGCCTGACGAGTAAAGATCGGAGTGGCTGCCTTGATGACCTGGAAAACGCCCATGAGATTGACATCAAGCACCTTATAAAAGATTTTTTCATCCAGGTCCTGCAGCTTTGCGACATGGGCGATGCCGGCATTGGGCACCAGGATGTCAAGGCCGCCGGCCTCGCGGATCAGCCGGGAGAAGCATTGCTGCACGGAGCGGCTGTCCGCCACATCCATCACCAAAGATGATACCATGGTGGAGCCGAATTGTCCGGCCAGCATGTCCCGTACCTGGGCAAGCCTCTCCTGGTTGATGTCGGAGAGAAAGACCCGGGCGCCCGCGGCCAGGAGTTTTCTGCCGATGCCGCAGGCAATGGCGCCACCACCACCGGTGACCAGGGCGATCCTGCCGGCCAGCAGAGGTTTGTGGCCTTTGCCCAGCTTGGCCTGCTCCAGGCTCCAGTATTCCATGGCAAAGATGGATGACTCCTCAAGCTCCCGGTAAGGCGCCACGGCGGCCCCCGCAACTTTTGCCGCCATGGTATGTTCGGCAATGTCGGCGGCAATGATTGCCGCCTGCCGGGTTTCGCCGGCGGTGACCAGCCCCAGGCCCCGAACCAGCATCACCCGGGGTTTAGGGTCGAGTTTGGTGCGCACAACCTTTTGGGCGGCCAGCTGCCGGTGGAAATAGGCGTCGTAGCGCTCTCCATAGGCGGCAAATTCATCGGCAATACGCCGGGTCATCTGCTGTTCATTACCGTCATGGGTAAAATCGAGCCAAAGGGGATAGTTCTTGGTGCGGATGACATGGTCAGGGGTGAGCACGCCGCTGACCAGCAGTTCCCGGGCGTCGGCCCGGCCCAGGGCGGCAAGGATTTTTTCATTTTGCCGCAGGTGGAGATGAAAAGTCTGCCCGTTCTTATCCGCGAGGCTCATGGCCCCCCGGATAAGCGGCAGGATGATGTCGGTATCCGGGCAGGCGGTGCCGAGGGCGGCGACAGGGTTTTTGGTGCGGGTTTTTTCCGCCAGAAAGTTTTCTGCCCGGCTGACGTAGTCGATCATCAGCTCATAAGCGGTTTTTGCCTCATCGGCAAAGGTGAAAATGCCGTGGTTAAGCAGGATAATGCAGTCCATGGCCGGATTTTTTTCATAGAGGTCCGCCACGGCCAGGGCCAGGGGGAATCCCGGCATGATAAAGGGCAGAATGCCGATCCTGTCTCCCAGCACTTTTTTGAGCAGCGGCTCGCAGTCCGGCGTATTGGTCAGGGTGACGATGGCGTCGGCATGGGTGTGATCGATAAAGGTGTGGGGCAGAAAGGCGTGCACCAGTGTTTCGATGGAGGGGTTGGGTGATGAGGCATTGACCAGGTGGGTGCGGAACTGGTTGACCATCTCTTCATCGGTTAAGCTCCCAAGCCGTCGCAGTTTGCGCAGATATGCCAGATCAAGGCCGGGAAAGCCCTGCGGTTCGATGGATCCCAGGTCCCAGCCACTGCCTTTGACATAGATGATATCCTTTTCTTCGCCGAGAATATCGGTTACTCTGCATTTGACCGAGGTGTTGCCGCCGCCGTGCAGAACAAGATCGGCCTCGCTGCCGATCAGCCGCGAGGTGTAGACCCGCAGGCTGAGAGCCTCGGGCTGGTCCGGATAGGCGTTGATAGAACGCTGTGCTTGGTTGCTGTCATATCGGTTTTTCATAAATTGTCCTTTGTGAACTAACTTGCTTTCAGGCTGAAAATAGAGAGGCGATAGGCCAGAAACAGCATAAACCCGGAAAACCTGTCACATTGCCCAGCATAATGTCCGGCTTGTTCTGCAATGCCGCGGACAGACTGACAAAAAATTCCGGCATGGATGTGCCGAAGGCCACGACGGTAAGGCCGATCATCAGGGCGCTCATGCCCAGGCGGCCGGCCAGCCTGACGGCACCTGCCACCAGTGCTTCCCCTCCTGCCACAAGAAGGCTCAGGCCGGCCAGCAGGGCGATCAGGGAAAAAGTGATGGAGGAGAAGTTGAATTCGACGGTCATGGTTATACTGGATGTGTTTGTCGCTCTGGATGCCGGCTCAGGACTGAGGAAGCTGAAAGCCGTCCTGGTGCAGAGGGAAGGCGGCTTCGGCAAGTTTTTTCAGCTCCTTCTTGATCTGGGGCAACGGCACAAGCGGCGGGATGGGTGGTATTTCAATGCTGACCTGAACCGGGGGCCCTACCCGCATTTTCAGGTCAATGTATTCTGAGAGACCGGTGTCTAAGGCACCCTCCATGCCGCCGCCCGTATCCTGGGCATCCATGGACCGCAGGAACCCCATGATGGTGCTGATATCGTTTTTACGGTAAAAAATTTTGATTTCCTCTTCAATGGTTTCCTGGTCATCGACAAGTTCGGCGTATTTCTCCCGGTATGCCGCCACATCCAGGGTCAACTGCTCATATGTCTCCATGAACAGATGCTTGAAACGACTGGAGGCGGTGAGGCCCCATGTTTTCACCCCCGTAAAGATCCGGGTACGCAAGGTTGGCGAGATCAGAATGTAGGGATCGTAATACAATTTTTCTTCAAGTCCGGTGAGTGAAAGAAACCTGCGGATCAATTCTTCATCCTGCAGCATGATGTAAATCCGGTTCAGATCAAAAACAATCCGTTGCCCCACTGTACGGGTGTGGTGGTAGATGTCTTTTTCCAGATGGGCCTTGTCTTCTTCAATGAGCTTGCGGAATCCGAAGTAACGTTCGGCTAATTCCTTTTTGATCTCGTAATTAAGAAACTGGGAAATGTCGGAGGTCATTGCCGCCGCTCCTTTTGGTGGACAGGGTATAAAAAGCCATATGCAAGTTTCTGCCATGCTGCCGAAGCCAGAAATCCCTTATGAATAAAAGCATAGACGTTTATTGTCTCTTTTTTACGGACAGGATTTTCATGGGGAGACCCTGGTTGGGTTGCGTTTTTTTTCTTGACACAATTGAAGATAAAGTAAAAAGGGTAAAGGGCAAAGCAAAAAGCGTTTGTTATTCTCAAAATGTCTTGGTTGCCTGGGAATTTTTTGCATCATGTGAGCATGCCTGCCAGGGAGCGCTTTGCTCCGCGCCGCAAGGTATGTTTTCCGTGGCACAGTAAAGGAAGGTTCTATGACAGCATTGCAGGAGAATTCCGCCCGACGGGTGAAAGATGCTGTTGATATTATTGAAGTGATAGGTGAGCATGTCCACCTGCAGAAAGCCGGGGTGCGTTATAAGGGCCTCTGTCCCTTCCATTCTGAAAAAACCCCCTCTTTCACCGTGAACCGGGAGAGACAGGTCTACCATTGCTTCGGCTGTAATGAAAGCGGCGATGTTTTGTCCTTTGTGATGAAATATCACAATCTGACCTTCCCTGATGCGGTGGCACGACTGGCCGAGCGTTACGGCGTTGAGCTGGAAGAGGGTAAATTTTCTCCGGAAGAGCTGAAGAAAACGCGGGAGCGGGAAGGACTTTTTGCGGTTAACAGAGTGGCGGCAACCATTTTCCATGACTTCCTGCTGAAAAATCCAGCAGCCGGCAAAGCCAGGCAATATCTGGAGCAGCGGGGGATGTCGCGGGAAATGATCAGCCTCTTTCAACTCGGCTATGCGCCGGAACGGTGGGATTTTCTTGCCCAGGCATTGGCTTCCGCCGGCCAGGCAGAGCAGGTGGCCGTGGCGGCCGGCCTGGCGACGCTCCGGCTGGCCGACGACGACGAGGTCGCCGGGATGGACGTTATCACCGATCCGCACGCCACGCTGCTGGTCGTGACCGAATACGGCTACGGCAAGCGCACCCCGCTGACCGAGTACAAGGTGCAGCGCCGCTTCGGCAGCGGCATCCGCACGCTGTCCAAGGACCTGCACAAGACCGGCTCGATCATCGGCGCGAGCGTGGTCACGCCCGATGACGGCCTGACGCTGATCACGGCGGGCGGCATCGTGCTGCGCACCGAGGTCGACACGATCAGCATTTACGGGCGCTCGACCAGCGGCGTCAAGATGATCCACCTGGCCGACGACGACGCGCTGGTGAGCATGGCGATCGTGGCCGGCGTGCCCCTCGAAGTCGAGCAGGCACAGCTCTCGCCCAACGGCCACATCAGCGCCGAAGGCGAGCCGCTCGCCGCGCCGATCCTGGTCGAGGACGAGGCCGCCGATCTGCCTGAGGACGGGTACGACGACGACTTCGACGGCGACTACGACGAGCCGTATTACGGCGACGAAGGCTAACCATTCCGCCGGTTCGCCGCCACAATCTGGCCCTCTCGATGCCCACTGCGCCCCCGTGCCGGTGGGCATCGCCGATCATCCGTTCGATTTCTCAAACCTGCGCGCCAAACCCTGGCTAAACCGGGCGGCCTGTCGTACACTGGGGCCATGCTCACGTATCCCATCACCCTGCAGGCCGGGCCTGGACCCCTCCAGGCTTTCGTCCCCGATCCGGACCCCGACGCCATCGCCGCGTCGGCGGTCGCGCTCGCCAATACCGATGGTGGCGTGCTGATCGTGGGCCTCGACGCGCGCGGCGCGGCCACCGCCCTGCCCGACGGTCCCGCGCTGGACCGGGCGCTCCAGCAGGCCGCCGAACGCTGCACGCCCCCCATCACGTTCGCCTTTCGCCAGATGGTGATCACCCCCGCCGGGCCGGTGCTCGCGCTGGCGATCCCGCGCGGGCGCAAGGTCCACGCCCTGCACGATGGGCAGGTGACGGTCCGCGCAGCGCGCGGCAACCGCGTGCTCAACGGCGCCGAGATCCGCCAACTGCTCTCGACCCGGACGAACGGCGAGTTCGAGGCCGAGCCGGTGCCCGGCGCCACGCCCGGCAGCCTGGACCCTAACCTGGTGGCCGATTTCCTGTTCCACCGCCGGGGCCGCCTGGGGCAGTCGCCGGCGGGAGGGCAGGACGACCTGCTGATCAAGATGGGCGCGGTCACGCCCGACTACCGCGTGACGGTGGCCGGGATGCTGCTGTTCGGGCGCGACCCGCAGCACTGGCTGCCCGCCAGCGGCGCGCGCTTCGTACGGATGGTCGGGGGGAATCAGGTCGCGTTCGAGCGCACCATCGGCGGGACGGTGACGCAGATCGTCGAGCGCGTGTGGGAGCAGATCAGCCAGCAGATGCGGGCCGACAGCGAGGCTGACATCCCGGAGCAGTTCGTGCCGCTGGCCGTGCGCGAGGCACTGGTCAACG
>ENA-ORXD01002233-ORXD01002233.1-sediment-metagenome-genome-assembly--contig:-NODE-2233-length-13410-cov-4.314633_pt1 | contig 13410 bp, 11 predicted proteins | sample MGYA00237862_ERZ511471 | MGnify/ENA metagenome assembly ERZ511471 | reverse complement strand
GTTTTTGCATGTGCAGCGCACGCAAGGTGATCCACTTGCTTGGCTCGCCCTTGACCTCAAACCGTGCCGGCAAGCGGCCGCTTTCGAGCGCGCTGTCGACTTTCCACCGCCCATCGGTGCCCTGCTTGGCGTCAACCACAGCGAGCGCGTCTTTCATCCGCGGGTCACGACAGCCAAGGCTGGCCAAGATGTCCAGGATTTCGAGGACGTCGGTTTGATACATCAAAGGAAAGCCAAAGCGCAGCCAACCTTGCTTGGCGACCTTGCTTAGGTCGTGGCTTCGCCTGTAGAGGTGGTGCGCGAGCAGGTACTCGATCCCGCGAGAGATGGTGGAGTTGATGTCCCCGGATCGTTTGGCCACCGGCACGACCGCCAGCGCCTTCAGGGCCTTGACCACTCCCATGTGACAACTGTGCTTGCCAAAGCAAACCTCGTACCGGTCATAGATTGAGCCGTGTGGAGCCTGATCGATACCATCATCAAAGCGTTGAAACCGTACGATCCAATCGATTCCCCGTCGCACACGGGGATCATCGCCGTAGCCAAGTTGGATCAGGCTGTAGACCATGTTGCCGGTCAGGCAGGGGATCACCTCTGATGCGCGGCCGCCACCGGCCTTGGCGGCAGTATGCATGGCAAAGCCGCCGTCGGTGGTTTCCTGGGAGCGGGTTAGGATAAACTCGCATGCAGCCTGGACCGCCGGATGGCCTCCGTCGGCGCAGAGCTCGGCGAGCATCAGAAGGCGCCAGGCGGTACCGTGGTACTTGTCGGTATAGAGCCGATCCGGTTTGCCCCAATAGCCCGCCGGGAATTGCCCGGCCAGCAACTCAGGCACGGGGCCGGTCGCCATAATGGCGTGGCGGGCCTCTAGCGCTTCCGGGTTGGTCTCGCTGACGCCCATCAACCGGGTCATGGTCAGGTAGCGCACGGTTGGGTTTGTCCGGTCAAGCAGCCAGGCCAGAGTTGCTTCGTTGGGTATGCGTCCACAAGACATCAGTGTAAGCCCCCGCCCTAATCATCGCACACTTATGCCTAAGCGAGGTGCTCGAACAATATCCGTGCGCCGATCGCCAGCAGAACGACGCCGCCGATGATCTCAATCCCCTTGCTCAGAGAAGCGCCAATCCGGCAGCCAATCGCCATGCCCATGGCGGTCATTATCGCGGCCACGATGCCGATGACAATCGCCGGCACCAGGATCGGCCCGCCGATGGCGGCAATGCTCAGACCGACCGCAAGGGCGTCAATGCTCGTGGCAATGGCGAGAACCAGCAAGTTCCACCCCTCGCTCGGGTCGTTGCGAAGCGGGTGCTCGTCGCCACCACGCAAAGCGCCGACGATCATTTTGCCACCGACCAACGCGAGGAGGACAAAAGCAAGCCAGTGGTCAGCTGCGGCGATGTACTGGTGGACGGCGGTGCCGGCCGCCCAGCCGATTACCGGCATCAGCGCCTGAAAGAACCCGAACGCCCCAGCCAGCCGGGCAACGGAGGAAATGCGCAAAGGATTGTGGCAGAGGCCAACGGCGGTGGCCACGGCGAACGCGTCAACGCCAAGCGCCACCGCGACCGCGAAGAGGGATAGTCCGGTCATGTGAGCATCTGTGCCTCCTGCCAAGTCAACCCGCCGAACTTCAACGCACGTGCGACATCTCCTCCCAGTCGGCGGTCGCCAGGGTTGCGGCTACGGTATCATGGACCAAGGGCCCAAGCGGCCTGCAAAAGACCAAATTGGAGGAATAGACTATGGGTCACCAACCGCCCGAAGGCGCCGCACAAGCGACACATTTGCTCGAATCGCAGGTGGACGTACTAACCGCGATCAGGTCTCGCCGGAGCATCCGCCGCTATACCGGCGAGCTGATTGATGATCCATCGCTGCACACTATCCTGGACGCTGGCTTCTGTGCTCCGTCGGCAAGCAATCGCCGCCCGTGGCATTTCCTGGTGATCAAGGATGCGGCCAAGCTGCAGGCGATCGCCGAGCTGCATCCCTACGCCAAGATGATGCCGGCGGCAGGCTGCTGCATCGTTGTTTGCGGCGACGAGGCCGTCCAGCCCGCAATCGGCCTCCTCGTCGAGGACTGCTCGGCCGCGATTCAAAACATGCTGTTGGCTGCGCATGGACTTAACCTAGGCGCAGTATGGTGCGGCCTCTACATCGCCGCTGAGGGGTTGCACAATCGATTTGCCGATTTCCTCAACCTGCCGGCGGGCGTCGTGCCTGTGGGGATGATCGCAGTCGGGCATCCGGCAGAGTCCAAGCAGGCACAGCCGAGATTTGTCGCAGACCGGGTGCACAACGAGGTCTGGTAGAGCAGGGCGGGTGGGTCGGCGGCTCCGGCGGCGGTTTCCCTTACGGAAACCAAGGCGTGCCGCCGGCCACCCAGATCAGCGCGCTCGCGAGAGCAGTGAGAAGGCCGAGGCTACCGATCCAGGCGCCAGTCGCGCGGCGGCCAATAAGAGTCAGCAGGGCGCCGGTGCCGGCTGCCGCCAGGCCCACGGCACCGCCACCGGCGAGTATCACAAGCGCGACCGATGCAAACCCGGGGGAGCCGCCCGGCAACACCAGGACCTGCGCCGCGGCCAAGAGCGCAACTACGCCCAGCGACGCGACGGCAACTTTCCATACGGTGGGTGCAGCGCCATCGGCACGGACCGCCGGCTGGGTCAGCGGCAACACAAATGAACCCATGGTCCCGGCGGCGAGAAAGGTGAGTACGGCCAGCCCCTGATCGAGCGCCGCCCCGGGATAACTGCCGCCGCCAAAGGGGCTCAGCTCCGGCAGCGCGACCGCGGTGATCGCGATCAACGCGACGGTTGCCACCAGGCTGGCGCCAAGCTGTTCGGGCCATCGCGCACCAAGGCGCCGGGTGGTGAAAACGCCGGCCAGGGCGGTCCCGGTGATCATGCTCGCCGGTAGCAGGAGGAGCGCGGAGCCGTCGACCAGCACACGTCCTGTCAGCAGCAGTAGCAGCACCAGCAACAGCATTGCGGCTGCTCCGCCCATCACAATCCGCCCCCGCATCCGCGTCCACCTCCGGCTTTATCATAGCTTAAACACCGCCCACTACCGGCACGAGCACAAACACGTCATCGGGCCCGCGGAGGCCGTGCCACTGCGCCGTCGGCTAGGTGTCGCCTTAAGCCCTGATCCTGCCAGCGGCCCGTGTGGCACCTATACCGTGCACAGTCTTTACTTCGATACGCTGGACGACAGCGCCCTGGCGGACAAGCTGGATGGTGTAGCGCTGCGCGAGAAGTATCGCATCCGTTACTACAACGACAATCGCGACCTGATCCGCCTGGAGAAGAAGATCAAGCGGCTGGGACTGACGGCCAAGTGTCAGGCACGGCTGACGGAGTCCGGCGTAAACCGGATCGTCAACGGGGATGTCGGCTGGCTGGCAGATTCGGAGGCTCCCCTCTTGCGGTCCTTCTACCTCGCCTGGACGACACAGATCCTGCGCCCCAAGGTCCTAATCCGCTATGAACGTGAAGCCTACCTGCACTCCGCCGGCAACGTCAGGATCACCCTTGACAGCAACGTGCGCGCAGTCATGGGCAGCCTCCTGCCGTTTGACCGTGCTTGGCCCACTGTGCCTGCGATCGGCCACGGCCAGCTGATCCTGGAAGTCAAGTACGACGAGTTTATCCCGGCGTTCATCCGTGACCTGATCCAGGTCCATACATGCTCGACGACGGCAGCGTCCAAGTACGCGATGAGTCGCAGGTACCGTTGATGGTGACCACTGAGTGAGGGGAGAGCAGAGATCAATGACCTTTAGCGACATCTTCAAATCCGATTTCCTCAACAAGGTGACGGGCTTCTCTCTCATCGACTCGGTCGTTGGGCTGGTGACGGCCTTTGTCATTGGCATGTACATCTACGCCATCTACAGGCGCACATATGGCGGCGTGATGTACTCCCGTCCATTCAACGTCGCGCTGGTCGCGTTGACGATGCTGACTACCTTCGTCATCTTGGCAGTCACTTCGGACGTGGTCCTTTCGCTCGGTATGGTGGGAGCCCTATCGATTGTACGCTTCCGCACCGCGATTAAAGACCCGATGGACCTTGTGTTCCTCTTTTGGGCAATTGGCTGCGGGATCGTCGTCGGGGCGGGATAGATTCCGCTCGCTCTGATCGGGTCCATTGCCATCGGATTGCTGCTGGTCGTCTTTGCTCGCCGGGTCGGCGATGAGGCGCCGTACCTGCTGGTGACCAACTGCGCGGGTTCGGTCGCCGAGGCAGGCGTTTTCGCCGCGGTACGCAGGCGGGTGCCGCAGTTCAGGCTTAAGTCCAAGACGGTATCTTCGGCGAGCGCCGTCGAGCTGGTGCTGGAGGTCCGGATTAAGCAGGAGCAAACCTCGCTGGTCAACGAGATCAGCGCCTTACCGGGTGTCGTCAGTACGGTGTTGGTTACCTACAACGGGGACTACGCCATCTAGTCAGCGCCGGGATCTCTCGTCCACAGGCCAGGATGGCCGCAGCCCAGGACCCTGGACCATCCGGCGCGAAACCATCGCCTGACACGGACTAGTAGCACGTCACGCCACGCGGAGGTGCACGATGAACGATTGGCAGCGCAAGCTTGACACATTTGTCCTGGGGCGGATGGCGGCGACCAAACTGCCTGCCGTCAGTCTCGCCCTGATTCGCGACGGTGAGGTCATTTATCGCCGCGGCTACGGGCTGCGCGATTGGCGGGCGGGGTTTCCGGCAACACCGGCAACTCTGTACGGCATCGGCAGCATCACCAAGTCCTTTACCTGCCTTGCCATTATGCAATTGCAGGAGCGAGGCCTGCTCAGCGTCGACGACCCGGTCGAACGGCATCTGCCGTTCGACATCGCGCCCGGTGGGCACAAGGTCTTGCTGAGGCACCTGATGTCGCATACCAGTGGCATCCCGGCACTTGGCTACGCTGAGCACGTTCTGCGTCAGGTGATCAAGCCTCGTCCGTCTCTGCTGTTGGCCGGGGGCCCAGAGGACATGCTTGGCTTCATGAATGGTGCGGAGGACTGGGCGCAGGCGGCGCCAGGCGAGCGGTGGTTTTATCTCAACGAGGGATTTGCGCTGCTTGGGGCGATCGTGGCCAAAGTGGCGGGCGTCAGCTACGTCGAGTACGTCCAAGAGCACATCCTGGGTCCGCTGGGTATGCGGCGCAGCTTTTTTGACCGGGCTAGCGTTGAGGCCGATGGCGACGTCGCCGTTCCCAGCTATGCCGACCGCGACGGACGCCTGCAGGGCGCGGACTACTGCTACGGCCAGATAACCGCCGAGGGCGGCCTGATCAGCTCGGTCGATGATATGGCCCGTTACGTTCAGATGTACCTCCGTGGCGGCAAGGACTCCGCCGGTACGCCGGTCGTCAGCGCGGCGTCACTGGCCGAGATGACACGTCCGCACGTCGCTACCCCTGGGGAGCAGTTTGCGGCCCTTGGTGGAGATGCGCCCGGCGGCATGCCGGTGGCCGGCAGCGTCAATCCTGGCTGGTACGGCTATGGTCTCAGCCTTGCGCCTCTCGGCGAGCACACCGTCATCCGGCATGGCGGCAGCGTCAGGGTGGCGACGGGTGAGATGGCGTTTATCCCGGCTCTCAACGCGGGGGCCGTGCTGCTTGCCAGTGGCGGCGGCTATCCGCTCGCCCAGCTCGCCCAGTATGCGCTCGCGCCTCTCGCTGGCATGGACCCCGACGAGTTGCCTTTTGCCGTGGCCGAGCGGCGGCTGGATGCCATGACCGGCCACTACGAGACTTTTCGAGGTACAACCGCGGTCAAGGTTCGCCGTCAGGGTGGTTTCCTGGCCGTGGAGTCGGCCGACGTGGACACCGCGGTGACGACAATCCTTGTGCCGGCAAAGCTTACTGACGACGGCGGGGAATTCTGGACGATCGCGGGTGTCACGCGTTTGCCTGTCGAGCTGCACCTGTTGCCCGGCGGGGGCGCCGAGCTCATCCTGGAACGCTACAAGTACCGGCGGACTGACCGCCGCCTGTAGGAGGGACCGCAACGCATGGAGAGCTTGCCGCAACTCAAGCTGGATCGTTCGCTGGCGATGTTCGAGCAGGCCAAAAGGCTGTCGCCGGGCGGGGTGATGGGCATTCGCCGACCGCACAACTTTGTCGAGGGCGAATACCCCATCTTTGTCACCCACGGCTATGGGGGCCACGTCGTCGACGTGGACGGCAACGACTACATCGATATGCTCTGCGGCTACGGCCCGATCATCCTCGGTTACCAAGAGCCGGAGATCGACCAGGCGGTGATGGCCCAACTGCAAAAGGGTTTTTGCTTTTCGCTGGTCCAGCCGATACAGAATGACCTGCTGCAGCGCCTGATCGACCTGATCCCGTCCGCGGAGACCGGGCTGCTTGTCAAGACAGGTTCAGACGCAACAACCGTTGCCGTGCGCATTGCCCGCGGCTACACGGATCGGCAGGTCATCCTCCGGTGTGGCTACCACGGCTGGCACGACTGGTGCGTGGAAACCAAGGCTGGCGTACCCGAGGCCGTCCAGCGGCTGACGGTGGAGTTTCACTACGGCGACTTGGCGGGGCTTGAGCAGGCCCTTGACGCTCACCGCGGCGAGGTGGCCGCAATCATGCTCACGCCGGTGGGCCATCCAACGGCCGCGCCGATCGTCCCCCCGCCGCCCGGTTACCTGGCGGGAGTCCGCGAGCTCGCGACTCAGCACGGCGCCGTGCTGATCTTTGACGAGATCCGCACAGGCTTTAGGGTTGCCATGGGTGGCGCGCAGCAGCGATATGGCGTCGTGCCTGACCTGACGACGATCGGCAAGGCGATGGCCAACGGATATGCGATTTCTGCATGCGTCGGCAAGGCTGAGGTAATGCAGGCGGCGGAGCAAAAGGTTTTCATCAGCTCCACGTTCTTTCCCAACAGCCTCGAGATGGTCGCCGCCATGAAGTGCATCGACATCCTTGAGCGGGACAACGTGCCCGAGAGCCTCTGGCAGCGAGGCACGGCATTTCTTGAGCGGTTACAGGCGATCGTTGCGGCATCAGGTGTGCCCGTGACGGTTTCCGGTATCCCGCCGATGCCATACCTGACTTTTGATCGAGTTGACGACCGGTACCGTGAGCGACGCACCGCATTCTACACGCAGACCGTGCGCCGGCATCTATTCATCCAGCCCTACCATCACTGGTATATCGCACACCGGCATACCGATGCGGATCTTGCTCACGCCCTGGGCGCGATCGAAGAGGCCCTTGCGTACGTCGCCCATCATTACCCGCGACGGTGAGCAGTGACCGGTGACCGGAAACCCTTTATGCCAGATGAACGTCAAAAGTGCTAACATCGCAGTGGTTGTCCCGTTAAGAGGGAGGAGTTGTAACTGTTGTTTAGGCGTTTGTGGTTGATCGGGCTGGTTGCGGCCCTGGTGGTCGTGCTAGCCTTGTCGGCCTGTACCCCCAAGTCCGTCGCTACCGTCAACGGCGAGGCAGTGGACAGAAAGCAATTTGACGCGCGCGTCGCCGATGTCAAAGCGCAATATGCGTCGTACGAGATCGAGGTCACGGACGAGACGTTGGCAGCGATCCGGCAAGACGTGTTGGAGCAGATGATTGACGAGTTGCTCCTCGTCCAGGGCGCCAAGCAGGCTGGCATCGTGGTTTCCACGGAGGAAGTGGACACTTACTATGCGGAGATGGCGTCGGGCTATGAGAACGAGGCGGCTTTCCTCGCCGCCGCTGAGGAGAACGGATACACCAAGGCCAGCCTTCGCGAGGAGATCGCGCAGTATCTCCTGATTGCCAACTACCAGGAACAGCATATTGAGGCCAATGTGGACCTCGACGCGATCGTTGTGACCGAGGCTGAGATGCGCGATCTCTATGCCTCGTATGCCGAGCAGATAACGGATATCCCGCCGTATGATGAGGTGGCTGTCTATCTGGAGCAGGAACTCCGCGACCAGAAGATCGCTGATCTTGGCATTATCGAGGCACTGTTGGCCGAACTTCGGGCGGCTGCCAAGATCGAAAAGAGCCTTTAGCTGTCCTGAGACGCAAGAGACAGGCAAATGAGAGCGGCGGCTCCCCGGGTCAGGGGCGCCGCCGCTCTCTTGTCGTGATTGTCCAGCCTTATGCTATTTGCCTGCTCGTTTGGTGTAGAGTAGCATCTCTTCCGGTCTGACGATGCCGTAGTTGTAGCCAAGCTCACGCACTTTGGCCTCGCCCGCCGGAGTGGTGTAGAAGGTACCGCCCGTCCCATAGACGATACCGTGGGCCATGATCACCTTGCCGCCGACAATGGTCATTGCCGCGATGCCTTTGTCCATGTCCAGGACGGTCAAGTCGGCGTCAGCTCCGACGCCAAGGTGTCCCTTGTTGGGCAGGCCGAGCATTTTGGCACCGACCGTCGAGGTCTTGAGCACAAACTCATTGAGCGTAAGGGCCTGGTAGCGGACCAGGCATAGTCCGTACTCGACGGCTACGTTGCGGGGCGTGCTGCCGCCGTCGGTGCCAATGGCGTCGACGATGAATTCGCCTTGCTCATCCTTGCGGACCGCGCACAGGAAGGTAGCCTGCGGGGAGTTGACCGGGAAGCTGATCGGCACCTTAGTCCCGCGCTCACGCCAAATCCGCACTCCCTGCTCGCCGGTATAGATGACGGTGACACCACCCTCGGTCACCTTAATCAGGCAGTAGCCATCGAGGATCGCCTTCTCAAGCCCTGCCCGATCAGCAGAATACCCACGCATGCGCAGGCAGTTGCGGGTTACGTGGCTGGTTGGTAAGTTATCGCTGCCGATCTCGCCGCCGGTGCCGTTGATAATGGCCAAATAGGATTCATGCACGAGGTTTTTCTTGCCCCTAATGGCCGCCAGTCCTTCGAGCACTTCCTCGACCGGATCCTGCACGAGACCGCGCAGATAGCTGTTAACGTGGGCGATGTGCAGGCAGTTATCGCCGGCGAGCTCAACCGCTTCCAGCAGTCCGCGCAGGTCGCTGCCGGTCGCCGTTGTTCCGGCATGGAATGCGACATATGCCCCCAGCTTGTTGGCGATGGCAATCATCCGGGCCGTCGTGGCCGGGGTCGAAGGGTTGTGCCCACCAATAATCTTGAGCCCGATCGCGCCATCCGCAACGGCCGCACTGATCAACCGCGTGATCTCGGCATCCGTCGGGGCTTCATCAGGCCAGGCCCCGATCGTCTGCAGGCCGAGGATGTTCATGCCGCAACTCCACTCGGGCCACTCCGCCAATACAGTCCGCGTATCAGCCATATCAAGCGCCGTACACACGCCCTTAAGGGCCATCATCCGTTGTGCCGGTCCGCCGACGTGGGTGTGCGTGTCGATTACGCCAGGCATCACGGTGAAACCGCCCAGGTCAATGATCTTGCCCGCCGCGCCGCCGTCAAGGTGCTCGGCAAGCTCGACAACCTTGCCTGCGGCGACCCCGATGTCCATCACCCGGTTGACACCGTTGACCGGGTCGACGACCTTGCCACCGCGGAAAATAACATCGTAAATAATGCTCATGTTGCTCTCTCCCTCCGCGCCCGTGGTCGTAATACTGCTCCGGTCAGCTTCTCGACTGGGTGCGGCGGCTCCTCTGCGAAGGGGAGGGGAGGCGGGTCTGTTGGTCGTGGCGCAGCGGTCGGGACGGGCGACCGCTGCACAACGCAAAGCCCGGCGCCCAGTCGTTAGTCACTATGAAGCAGGCCCCACCAACGGGTCCACGGCCAGCCGCCCAGACAGCTGGTGGCAATTGCCTGCGTCTTGTCTTGAGGGTAAAAAGGCGTGGAGCCCGGCAGCGAGCCGGGCTCCACGCAACGCTGATAGCTCAGGAGGTGCTACTTTGCCGCGAGCACGCCCTCGATCCGATCCAGCGCCCACGCCATTTCCTCTTCGGTGATGGTTAGCGGTGGGGCAAAGCGGATGACATTGTCGTGCGTCTCTTTGGCAAGCACGCCGACCTCTGCCAACGCCTCGCAGTACGGCCGCGCCTTGGTGTCAAGCTCGACGCCGACAAACAGGCCGCGCCCGCGGACCTCGACGATGTGCGGGTTGACGATAGCCTGTACGCGGCGGAGGAACTTCTCACCCATCAGCCTTGAGCGCTCGGCCAGGCCCTCCTCGATCAGGACGTCCAGCGCGGCGATGCCGGCGGCCGCACCAAGGGGATTGCCGCCAAAGGTCGAGCCGTGCGAGCCAGGCTCAAACACGCCCAAGATGTCGTCGTTGGCTGCGACGGCAGATACAGGGTACACTCCTCCGCCAAGCGCCTTGCCGATAATGTACATATCCGGCTTGACGCCCTCCCAATCACAGCAAAACATCTTGCCAGTCCGGCCCAGTCCAGTCTGGATCTCATCGGCGACAAACAGCACATTGTGCTCACGGCAGAGATCGAATGCCTGGCGGACAAAGCCCGCCGGCGGAATGCGGATGCCGGCCTCGCCCTGAATCGGCTCAACCAGGAAAGCCGCCGTGTTGGGGGTGATCGCGGCCCGCAATGCGTCGATATCGCCGTACTTAATCAACTTGAAACCAGGCGTGAACGGACCAAAATCCGCCCGATATGCCTCGTCGGACGAGAAACCCACGATTGTCGTTGTCCGGCCGTGGAAGTTGCCGTCGCAAACGACTATCTCCGCCTTGTCCGGAGCGACGCCCTTGACGCGATAGGCCCAGCGCCGTGCGGCCTTGAGGGCAGTCTCGACGGCCTCGGCGCCGGTGTTCATCGGGAGGATCTTTTCCTTGCCGGTTATCGCGGCCAGCTTGGCGTAAAAAACGCCTAGCTTGTCGTTGTTGAAGGCCCGCGAGGTCAGGGTTACCAGGTCGGCCTGTGCCTTAAGGGCGGCGATGATCCTCGGGTGCCGGTGACCGTGGTTGAGCGCCGAGTACGCGCTCAGCATGTCCATGTATCGCTTGCCCTCCGGGTCCCATACCCACACGCCCTCGGCTTTGGCCAGGACTACCGGCAGCGGCTTATAGTTGCGTGCTCCGTACTGATCGGTCTGCGCCAGGATCTCTTTGGTGCTGGGCATCACCATCACACTCCTTTGTCTTGATTGCTGTATCGAGTTGCCATTTTACTCATTGGCCCAGCGATCTACTTTCGCCGTTGGCGGTCGTTCATCCTGGTCAAATACTGGAAATGTCTCCTGTGGCAGCGCACCGGGTCCGGTGTCGGGGTATATGCAAGGCTGGATATTGGAAGCAGGCCAGGTAAGTCAATGACCCAGTCGAGAGGCAATCGGGAGGTAGTCGGAGCGGCACGGCCGGCGGCCTGGCAGCCTGCCTGTGCGACGCGGCGGAGGCTACGCGTCCGCGACATCCGCCGCAACAGGGGTCGCTGCGTCGGTCACGGTGAGCAGGGCCGCAACCACCGATGGATCAAACTGCGCGCCGCAACAGGCTTGGATCTCGGCAAGGGCCTGTTCAGGCGACATCGTGTTGCGGTAGGGTCTTGCGTGCGTCATGACGTCATATGCGTCCGCGACGGCGAGAATGCGCGCCTGCACCGGGATCTGCTCGCCACGCAGGCCTCGCGGATAGCCGGTGCCATCCCACCACTCATGATGGCTGAGGATCAAGTCGGCGATCGACATCAGCCGGTTGTCGGCAAGGGCGACGCGGCAGCCAATCTCAGCGTGACGTCTGACGCTTACGATCTCCTCGCCGGTCAGCGGCCCGGCCTTGGCAAAGATGCTGTGATCCACAGCGACCTTGCCTACGTCGTGCAGCTCGGCAAAGAGGGTGATGTTGGTCATTTGGTCGCTGCGGAGGTCCATGGCGTCGGCGAGGGCCTCGGACAGAGTCGCCACCCGCGCCACATGGTCTGGGGTCTCGTCGGTATCGCGCCACAGTGACTCTTGCAGCGCGCTGATCAGGGCGCCGTGCGCTTCCTTGGCACCAAACAGCTTGCTCCTATACATACGTTGCTCGGCGTCGTGCATGACTGCGTGGATGTCGTCCTCGATTAGGTCTTTGGTGCTCGACCCAATGGAGATGCTGACTGGCAGCGGATCGGGTTGAGCCTCTGCGCACACCATGCGGATCCGATCAATGATCGTCGATGCGGTGCGCTCGTCAACTCCCGGCAGGAGCAGCGCAAACTCATCGCCGCCAACGCGACAGAGGATGTCGTTGCGACGCAGTGTGGAGCCTAGCAGCTTGGCGGCCCGCGCCAATAGCCGGTCGCCGGCGGCATGGCCAAACGCGTCGTTAACCATCTTGAGCCCGTTGACGTCCGCCATGACCACCGTTAGTGGCAGGCTAAACACCGTGTCGAGCCGCTTGAGTTCTTGCTCAAAGAAGTTACGGTTTGCGATTCCGGTGGTCTGGTCAGTAAACGTCAATTCTCGGATTTGCGACTCAAGGTGCTGCCGCTGCGTCACGTCGCGGGCGATGGTTTCAACCGCGATGAGGTCGCCGTCAGCGTTGTCCACCGGCAGGAGGATATGATCAAGGACGAGCTTGCGGCCGTCCCGACCGGTCCAGGTGAGTACGACATCCCGCACGGCTCGCAGATCTCCGCTTAGCCTCCGGCATGCGGACATGAGCGTGGCGCGTGAGCCTTCATCCAGCAGGGTGACCACGAGGTTTGGCTGCTCAGCAAACGCTGCCCGCGAGTAGCCGAGGATGCGCTCGCCAGCGGCGTTGATGTACGTTGCCCGGAAGTCGCCGGTCTCGATGCGCATGATGACCTCGCCGGCGTTGCTCGTAAGGCGTTCATAGTGCGCCTCGGATTCACGTGCCGCGCGCTCAGCTTCGTTGGTCTGCTCGAACATCCTCGCGTTGGCGATCGCCACCGCCGCCTGGTTAGCAAAGATGCTGGCCAGCGTCAGGTCATCAGCGCCGTACTGCGCCACGCCGTAACGGCTGACGCGGAGCACGCCAAGGGTCTCTTCACCGAAGGTCATGGGCGCGACAATGTACGTGACCGGCTTGAGCGGAGCGCCCGGGATCACCGTTGCCCGCGGATCCTTGGTAGCGTCGAGCGACAGCAGCGGTTGCTGGGACTCAGCCGTGGATCCGATCAGGCCGACTCCCCACGGAATCCGGGCGGTGCTGATCGTAGCGATTGCCTCGGGCGAGTACTCCGCCGGGTCAAAGTATGAGTGCGAGACACAAAGTTCCGCGTGGTCCTTGGCGGCAAGGTACAAGAGGCAAGCATGTGGGTTGAGTAGGCCGGTAATCATGTCGACCGTGCCGCGGAGCGTGGCCTCCACGTTAAGGTCGTCGGCCAGCATCGAGGCGCGAGCAAAGGCGTCGAGTTCACGGGTCTCCGTGCGCTTGCGGCCGAGGGTGCTGATGATGCCTGTGGCATAGGCCGTCAACGTGACGACGAATATCCAGCCCGTCACGGCCAACCAGAGATACCAATGCGAAAAGTCATAGAGCAGGGGAGCCGCGAGGGCCACAATG
>ENA-ORXD01002232-ORXD01002232.1-sediment-metagenome-genome-assembly--contig:-NODE-2232-length-13414-cov-3.251031_pt1 | contig 13414 bp, 7 predicted proteins | sample MGYA00237862_ERZ511471 | MGnify/ENA metagenome assembly ERZ511471 | reverse complement strand
TATCGTGCCCGTTGAGCCGCACCTCGCCGCCGCTACGGCGGGAAAGTCCGGTCAGGATGCGGATGGTGGTGGTCTTGCCGGCGCCGTTGGGGCCCAGGTAGGCGTAAATCTCACCGGGGCCGACCTGGAAGGAGACCCCGGCCAGGGCGGTCCGCCCAGTGAATTTTTTTTGCAGGTTTTCTACGTGGATTATCGGTGCATTTCCTTGATCTTGTTGGTATTGTCATTAATCTCCATCAGCGGCTGACGCCGCATGCGATGCGGCAGGGCCAGTTCGGCCGCCGCCTCCACGTCGCTTTTCTCTACCTTGCGGCGGTTGTCAAAGGCGGCCAGGGTCTTGGCCGCCTTCATCATCATGATGTCGCCCCGGTGGCCATCAACCCCGACGTCGAGGCAAAAATCGGCGATGGTGAACAGCTCTTCCCGGTTGATGGTCACTTCTGGGTAAAGGTGACGGGCCGCCTCGATCCGCTCCACCAGCGTGCGGGACTGACCTTCCCACTGGCGGGCGAAGGCCATGGGGTTTTCGTCAAAGGCCACCCGCCTCTCCATCACCGTCACACGGCTTTCACGGTCGGCGATGCCCTCGACCCGGACCGAGAGGCCGAAGCGGTCCAGCAGCTGAGGCCTGAGCTCTCCTTCCTCCGGGTTCATGGTCCCCACCAGGACAAAGCGGGCCGGGTGCGAGAAGGAAATTCCCTCCCGTTCGATGGTGGAAACCCCCATGGCGGCGGCATCGAGCAGCACGTCCACCACATGATCGTCCAGCAGGTTTACCTCATCGACATAGAGGATGCCCCGATGGGCGGCGGCCAGCAGCCCCGGCTCGATCCGTTTTTCTCCCTTGCGGATGGCGTGCTCCAGATCCATGGTGCCCACCACCCGGTCCTCGGTGGCGCCCACCGGCAGTTCCACTACCTTGATGTGGCGGCGCTGGGATTCGACATGATTGCCGGTGCTTCTGCGTTCCCGACAGTCGACGTGGAAACACTCCCGGCAGAGGCTCATGCCGTCACTCGGGGCGAGCTGAAAAGGGCAGTCCTTGACCACCTTGATCATCGGCAGGATATCGGCCAGGGCACGAACCGCCGTGGATTTTGCGGTGCCCTTTTCCCCGCGGATCAGCACCCCGGAGAGAGTCGGATTGATAAGGTTCAGGTACAGGGACAGCTTCATCTGTTCCTGGCCGACGATGGCGACAAAGGGGTAAATCGATTTACAGCTCATAGTGTATGGGGCTCCAGATTGAGTATGAATAGTCGATTGAGAAACAAAGGAGTTATGTCTTTTTCTTAATCAGATCAAGCAGGGCGTCGGCCTTCAGCTCCGCGGTCCGAAAATAGCGGGCGCCCAATGCCTCGGCGATTTTCGCCGCCAGGCCGAAACGGATCAGGCCCTGCTCCTCGGTGTCCACCAGGATGAACCTGGCCCGCTCCTCACAGGAGAGGCGTCGGGCCAGTTCCAGACACTCGTCCATCGGTTTGCCGTTGCCCAAGGCCTCATTGGAACGGCCGTCTGTGATGAGCACGACGATGGGCCGCAAGGTCGGATCCCGCACCAGCTGGCCGCGCAGTACCTCGTCGGCCTTGACCAGGGCGGCATTGAGCGGCGTGCGTCCGCCCACCGGCAGCTCGGAGAGCAACCGCGCCGCCATGTCGATGGAGGAGGTGGGCGGGAGAGCAAGCCGGGCCTCGGCCTTGTTGAAGGAGACCATCGCCACCTTGTCACGCTTCTGATAGGTGTCGAGCAGAAGCGACATGATCGCCCCCTTGGTGGCGGTCATCCGCCCCCTCGCCCCCATGGAACCGCTGGCATCGACCACGAAGAGCAGGAAATTGCCGATCCGCCGTTCGCGGACCTTCTCCCAGATGTCCTCCGGCCGGATGGTAATGGCGCAGTCGCTCTGCCGGTGGCGCTGGTAAGGCGCGGCGGCTCTGAGTGTCGCGTCCAGGGCCACGTCCTTGCCGCCCCGGGGCATAGTGCTTTTGACATACCGCCCCTGCCGGCCGCAGATCCGGCTGCGCGACCGGCGGCCCGAGCCGCGCCGGAAGAGACGGTCTTTACGGACCGTGAAAGGCTTGACCCTGAAGGTGGCCCCCACCTCGAAGACCTTTTTCCTGGCCTCGGTATTTACCGGCTTGGTCGGCTCCTTGTTCTCATCCGGGGTGCCGCTGCTGTCCCCGGTTTCACCCGGATCCTGCTCGGGCTTCGCTTCAGGGGGAGGCTTTTCCTCCTCGCCCGCCTGACCGTCCTGACTCGGATTCTCCTCCTGCTCGCTCTCCTCCTCGGCGGGCTCCTCGCCGTGGGAGTTGCCATGCGGTTTTTTTTCCGGTGGTGGCGGTGGCGGTCCCGGTTCACGCCGGCGGTGACGGAGCGTAAGCGGCGCCACACGGGTGATGTCCTCGTCCTCCACCTTAAGCCGTTCCGAAAAAGCTGCCAGGGCCAGGGCCGCCTGTTCGATAATCAGGTCGGCCCGGTGCCCTGCCACCCTGGCCTCGATGCAGAGTTCGCTGATCAAGGCCCGCAGGCGACCAGCCATCACTACCTTGGGAAGGAGTCGTCGGGCCTTTTCGATCCGCCGGGCCAATTCCCTGGTTTCGGCGGCAAACTGTTCAATAAAGCTCGCGGGGGCTGCATCGAAGGTCTCCCGCTGTTCCATGGTCAGGACCCGCAGCTCGCGGTCGGTCTCCGCCGTGACCTCGACACTGAACCCGAAACGGTCCAGGAACTGGGGCCTGAGCTCTCCTTCCTCCGGGTTCATGGTGCCCACCAGGATGAAACGGGCCGGGTGGGAGAAGGATATCCCCTCGCGCTCGATGCGGTTATCGCCTGCCGCGGCGGCAGCCAGGATCATATCCACCAGGTGGTCGTCGAGGAGATTCACCTCGTCCACATAGAGGATGCCCCGGTGCGCCCGGGCCAGGAGCCCCGGCTGCACCGTCCGACGGCCGTCCCTGGTGGTCTTCTCGAAGTCGATGCCCCCTGCCAGCCGGTCCTCGGTGGCGTTTAAGGGCAGGGTGATGACCCGCACCGGTCTTCGCACGGCTCCCCCCTGCCGGGCGCAGAGCCCGCACCCCTCACAACGTCCTGCCGCCGCCTCTTCCGGGCTCAGGGCCAACAGGCAGCCTTCGACGACCTCGATTTCAGGCAGCAACGCAGCCAGGGCTCGCACCGCCGTTGATTTGGCAGTGCCCTTTTCGCCGCGAATCAGCACCCCGCCGACGCCGGGATTGATTGCGTTCAGGATCAGGGAAATTTTCAATTCCTCCTGGCCGACGATGGCCGGGAAGGGGTATGAAGTCTTGATGTTCATTTTTTGATCCCCAGGCCATCGAGAATTTCCCCCATCTCCGCCTGCCAATGACCCACGTCATCGGCGGTCATGATGTCAACGCTGCCTCCCTGGAACTCGCCGGTGATATCATTTATGGTGTCTTCGATGGAACCCTCCACCTCAAGGTAGGCGTCCTTCAGGCGCTCCAGAAGTTCATCGTCCGGATTCCAGATCTCGCGGCTCTTGGCTTCGAGAAGGCGGCGCCCGATCTCTTCCAGCGCCCATGGGTTAACCTTCCGGAACCATTCCCGCATTTCCTCGTTCAGGACAAAAGTCTCGGCGATCTCGTCGAAGACCCAGCCGGCCACCTCGCCGGTGGTGGCGGCGAAACCGTAGACCCGGACAATCCTCTTGGAAAGGTCGCCTGCCCCCTTGTAACCGTGTTCCCGCATCCCCTCGATGTACTTGGGGTTCAACAGTTTGGCCCGCACCACCCGCCGCATCTCGTCGGCAAAGTCGGTGACCCCGACCTGGGCTGGGTCGCGGGTGTCGCCGTAGTAGGTGCGGGGCTTCTTGCCGGACAGGGTCTTGGCGGCAACGCTCATGCCGCCGTAGTTACTGAAGTAGCCGCAGCAGTTAAGAAAATCGCCCTCGTCGGAGATGTGCTTATCGAAGGTCACCTCCACCCTGCGCAGGTTTTCAATCAGCTCCCTGTGGGCCCGCACCCCGTAAGATGCGCCACCGGCCCCGCCGCCGTAGGCATAGCCGTTCCAAAAGAGGTAAATGTCGGAGAGGTCGTTTTCGGTCTTCCAGGCCGAAGCGTAGACCGCGAGATTGACTCCCGCCTTGTACACCCCCGGCTGGGCGCAGAAGATCCGGTAGGAGAGCTTGCGGAACTCCTCCGGATCGTTGAGCGATGTCTGCTGGGCGCGAGCCTGAAGGACGATATGCCTGCGGACAAAGTTCTTCTCCAGGCTCTCCTCCAGCATGGCCACCGTCTGTACCGCTTGGTCGATGTACTTGACCGAGTCCGGGAAGCAGTCGCGGGTGATGCCTGAGACCCGGATATTGAGATCGATACGCGGCCGGCCCAGTACAGCAGGCGGGATGATCTCGACCCCGTCAATCTGGCCGTTGCCCTTCCACCTAGGCCGCAGGCCGAGCAGATGCAGCATCTGGCTCATCTGCTCGCCGTCGGCGCGCATAATGTCGGAGGCGAGCCAGACCATGCCAACTGTTTCCGGATAACAGCCCTCGTCCTTCTGGTAGCGGTCGAGCAGGGCCTCGGCCAGCCGGATGCCGACCCTCCAGGCCGCCCGGGTAGGGATGCGGGAGGGATCGACGTTGTAGAAGTTGCGGCCCGTGGGCAGGATGTCGTAGCGGCCCCGGGAGAGATAGCCCGAGGGGCCAGCCGGGACGTGGCAACCGTTTGCGGCATTCAACAGCGATTCTATTTCGGTGGAACTGGTGAGCCGTTGGTCGATGTCAAGCACCAGGTTGGTAAAACGGGAGAATCGCTCCCGGACCCTGGACAGGTCGGGACACTTGGTGGCCAATTCGTCAAAAAGCGCGGGCAGTGAGTCGCCCCCGATGATCCGGCCGATCAGGACCATGGCAGTCCGGTCGGCGTCGAAAAGCAGCTCACCATAGGTTTTGCCGCTCTGACTCCGTTCGCCCGGCGCATCCAGGGCGCGTCCGATGTCCTCGCTCCGGAAATCGAAGATCAGCCGCCGGGTATTGAGATCGCTCCCGCTGTCAAAGCGCAGGATGGAGTTGATGGTCTCGGCCCGGTTTTCGCCCACAGGACGGTCGCCGAAGACGTGCATGCCGATCCGGGTCTGGCTGTTCTTGACCCGGGAGAGGATCTCGTGACAGATAACCACCTCGTCGTTAAAGGTGGCGGGCTTTTTCGACTTTACTTCTTCGGTCAGGTGGCTTGCCTCCATGGCCTCATGGATCAGGTGTTCGAGCTGGTGCGCCCGGGCCGGATCAAGGCTGGCGGCCCGGTGGTACTCCTCCAGCAGTTCCTCCAACTCCTGCATGCCGCCATAGGTGTCGGCCGTGCTCATCACCGCCTGGAGGTGATCAACCAGGGTGGCGTAGCTCCGCCGCTTGGCGGTCAACCCCTCGGCCGGATTGTCAGCATTGTAGATGTAGAGATGAGGAATGTCCCCGATGGCAATGTCCGGCCAGCAGGCATTGGAGAGTCCGGCCCCCTTGCCCGGCATCCATTCCAGATTGCCATGGGTGCCGACATGGATGATGACATCGGCGCCGAAGACCTGGTCTATGTAACGATAGGTGGCCAGGTACTGGTGGGGCGGCGGGATGTCCGGGTCGTGCAGGATCCTGCAGACCTGGCCGTCGCAGCGGGTCCCGGCGCAGCCGCGCTTAGGCTGCATCATGACGCCCACATGGCCGAAGTTGAGGCCGGTGATGACCAGTTTGCCCTCGTGCACCATACTGGGCGGCACCCCGTTCAGCTCCTGGCCCGGCGGTTCGCCCCAGGACTCGACCATCTCCCGCCTGGTCTTTTCGGGCAGGGCGTCGAACCACTGCTGGTAGATCCCGGCATCAAGCAGCGTCAGGTGTCCGCCTTTTTTGATGATCTCGTCCACCGTGGTCCAGCGGAACTCGGCAGTCGCCTTCCTGGCCATGATGGTTTGCATCAGGGCCTCGCCCGACTCGGGGATATCTTCCACCTGGTAGCCCAACTCCCGCATCCAGCGCATGATCCGCACCACCGACTCGCCGGAATCGAGCCCGGCGGCACCGCCGATGCTGGCCTCAAGCCCGGCGCATTCGTTCTTGTGGAAGACAAAGACCACCTTGCGCTCACCGACCGGCTTGGAGGCAAGTCGCACGTAGCGGGCCATCCGGCGGGCAATGTGGTCGACCCTTTCGGTGATGACCTCCCGCAGCTCATATGAGGTGCCGGTGCGCGCGTCGGTGAGTTTCCTGCTGCAGGCGACGATGATCGGTTCGATATGGCCCTCGAACTCCGGCATGGCGATGCCGAAGCTTACCTCGGCGATCAGCCCCTGGGGATCCTCCTCCCATTCGGCGATGGACTTGCTATAGGAGACCACGGGCTTGAAGACCGGCACGTTCAGGGACTTGAACAACGCCACGCTCTGGGCCGCCACCCCGGTCGCCGAGATGTCGCCCCTTTCCTCGCGGCCAAGAAAGAAATAGTGCAGGTTAATGAGAGCCGCAATCCGCGGCCGGCCATCAGTATCGAAGAAATATTTTTCCGCCGTGGCAATGGGACCGAGCGATCCGGACTCCAGGTCGCTGGTGCCGTGTGAGAAGACCGGGAGCACGTCAAGTCCTTGGGTGGCGAGCGCGTCGATCAGGGCCTTTTCCAAGGCGCCGTCGGTGTTGGTGAAGGTGTGGCGGGAGAAGAGGAGCCCGACGGTGGCGCTGTGAGTCGCCGGATGCGCCGCCCGGTAGGCGGCAACCGACTCAAAAATCTCGGGGGTGGGCGGGTGGAAGATGCCCTGCCAGGGCAAGGGCACGGGATCGGCCACATCAATGGTGGGATTGACCTGGTTGGCCAGCAAATCGAGCAGCCGCCGGTAGTTTTCCGTCCCCCCCTCGGCGAGATAGCCGTAAGCGCGGACGCAGACCGAGTGCTCCACCGTGCTGTGCCGCCCCCAGTCGGCCGGATCAAACGAGGTGGTGATGATGGTCTTGCCGGAACCGATCTCGTGCAACCGGGCGCTGACCTCTTCCCAGAAGCCGTCGGTGGTCCAGTAGAAGAAAATGATGTCAGCCTTTTTGGCCGCATCGAGAAAGGCCTCCAGTTGTCCGGCGTCGTTTTCGATCGCCTTGTTGGCGAACAGGGTTAGTTCAATCTGGTCGCTCAGTCTGGCGGCGGTCAGAAAGGTGGGCAGGTAGGAGGCCCACATGATGGCGACGATTTTAATTCTGCTTTCGTTCATGGTTTCCTTTAGTCAAATCGTTTCAATGGTGGGTGAATCCGGAGCTGCCCATCAACGTGCTGATGAGCATTACTGTCTTGGCTGGTTGTGCCGAGGTGCGGTGTCACCACCATGGCGCCATCGACCAGGCCGAGAGATACTTCAAGTCCATAGACTGCCTGCAGGTTCTCCGCCGTGATCACCTCGGCGGGAGGGCCCTGGGCCACCACTCCGCCCCGGCCGAGCAGGACGACGCTGTCTGAAAAGAGCAGGGCCGCATTGGGATCGTGGATGGTCATCAGCGCGGTCACCTGCCGGCGTGCAATGATTTCCTTGATTTTTTTCAGAACCAGCACCTGGTTGCGGAAATCAAGGTGCGAGGTCGGTTCGTCAAAAAGCATCGCCGGCGCGTTCTGGGCCATTGCCCTTGCCACCAGGGCCATCTGACGTTCGCCGCCGCTGATTTTGGTATAGATCCGCGTTTTCAGGTGTTCGATGCCCACCTCGGCAATGGCTGACTCAGCCGCTTCCCGGTCCTTTTTCGCCGGGATGGAAAACATGCCGATGTGAACCGCCCGGCCCATGAGGACCGCATCGAAGACGCTGTAGGGAAAAGGCGGTTCATGGTCTTGGGGCACCATGGCAATGAGCCTGGCCCTTTTTTCATGTCCGCAGTCGAGGATGCTGGTATTTTCGAAGAGGATGGCCCCTTTTTGCGGCTGCCAGAGCCCGGTAATGCACTTGAAAAGAGTTGTTTTGCCGCAACCATTCGGCCCGAGGATGGTGGTCAGTTCTCCGGGCCGGGCCGTAAGGCATACTCCGTTCAGTACCGCCTCCGTCGCGCCCTGGTGACAAAAATGGATGTCTTTTGCCTCGATCATCGTTAACCCATCTCGTGTAAAAACGCTGCTGAACGCAGGCAGTGACCGGACATCGTCATCGGGATAGCCGGCGGCATGGCTCCGCATGGCCGATTTTGAATGGAATGCAGGTTGATGCGTGTCATCGTCCCCAGCTCTCATTGCCGCCCCGTTTCATAAGGTATACGAAGAACGGGGCGCCGCTTACCGCCGTAATGATTCCCACCGGGATATCATAGCCGGCAAGGCTGCGGGCCACGGTATCGGCAAAAATCATGAAGGTTGCACCTGCGGCCATGGAAAGCGGCACCAGGGTTCTATGGTCTGGACCGATTAACATCCGGACCAGGTGGGGAACCATGAGTCCGACCCAACCGATGATGCCGGAGACGGAAACCGCGAGGCTCACGGCCAGGGTGGATGAGACCACGAAAATCAACCGGTCGCGGTTGACGTTGATCCCGAGGGACTTCGCCTCGTCTTCGCCCATGCTGATGACATTGAGCCGCCAGCGCATCAGCAGAACCGGGCAGAGCGAAACCATGATGCCGACGCCGCTCACCGCGATGGTGCGCCAGTCGGCCAGGGCAAAGCTGCCCATCAGCCAGAACACGATATTCTGCAGTTTGTGAGGATCCACCAGAAATTTGACAATTGAAGTGAGCGCCGTGAAAAACGCCGAGATAATTACCCCGGAAAGGATCAGCGGCAGCCGGGAAACCTCGCCCTGGCATTTCGCAATGTTATAGGTCAGAAACACTGAGCCGATGGAAAAAACGAAGGCGGCAACCTGCGTCGGCATTTCCGGAAAAAATCCGATGGAAATGGCGCAGCCGAAGGCCGCTCCGGCCGACAACCCCAGGATGAAAGGATCAACCAGGGGGTTGCGGAAGACCCCCTGCAGGGTCACCCCGGACCCGGCAAGGGCGATCCCCACCACTCCGGCCAGAATGACCCGGGGCAGACGAATATCGAGAATGATGGCCTGCTCAGGCAGATCGGACATTCCGGCAAGCGGGATGACCTCGTTGATCAGACTTTTTATCACTATGAACGGGGAGACGTCATATGCACCGAGGAAGAGTGCGCACCAGCCGGCCACCAGCGGTGAAATGGCAATCAGAAAACAGACTGGCCGACGGGTTGTCATGGTACTGTCTCCGCTGTGCAGGATATCCGGAAAGCCTTCCGGCAGAGAGCATCCGCCACATCGGCCAGTTCTATGTCCTGGAAATCCTGGGGGTGAGCCTTTTTGGCCATCCACAAGGCCACCAGGGCAAGCCTCGGCGACCAGGTGGTCCAGTCTGGCAGTTTGTAGACCCGTTTGTCCCGCACCGCTTTGATATGCCGCCATTGGGGGTTGGTGAGAATATCTTCCGCCGAGTAACCGGCATTCCCCCAGATAAAAATGAGGTCAGGATCCCAGGCCACGATTTGCTCGATGGCCACGAGAGTGCTGCGTTGCCCTATAGCGTCAGCCGGATTGATCCCGCCGATCAGGGTCAGGAGGTTATTGTTGATGCCGAGGGCGCAGGAAACCATGTTCGACTGGCCGCCAAGGTAAACCATCTTCTGTTTCTTGCTGCCATCGCCGTGGGCCAACCTTTCCCTGACCAGAGCAAAGATTGACTGCATCTCGCCCCGGACCGCCGCCATTCTCTCTTGCCGCTGGAACAGGGTGCCGAGCAGGGCCATTTCCCTGTACAGGTCGTCGATGCTTTCGGGATAGACGGCGATTACCCGAAGTCCTTTTTCCTCCATGAAACGGATGGCCTCCGGATGCCAGGCCCAGGTGATCACCAGGTCCGGCTTGAGCTGCAAAATGGCCTCGACATTGACGTTGGCGCCGCTGCCCACAGAGGGGATGCCGTCGAGCCGGGGATTGGCCTTTCTGAGCAGCCCGTTGCGAAAGGCATAGCTGGCGATGCCGACCACCCGGTCCCAGACATCAAGGGCCGGCAGCATCTCGTACATCTGCAGAAAGACCGCCCGCTTCACCGGCACCGGAATATCGACCGTCCGGTTGAGTTTGTCGGTATAAGTGATTACAGCGGCCGCCGTCTCCGTGGAGACTGCTGTCATCATCAGAGAAAACAGAATAACAATACGGAAGACGTTCATGATGATCAAAACCTGAGGGTCAATTCACCGAACCAGGAACGTCCGGCGCCCTTGTAATAGCCGAAGTACTCTTCGTCGAAGATATTGTCCACCGCCAGGGAAACCTCGGCATAGTCAGTTATCTTGTATGAGGCCTTGGCATCGAAAACGGTATAGGGATCATAGGCGGTGTAGACGCCCTCGGCGATGTCGTCATTGGTGTCGCTGCCATACCGTTTGCCGACGTAGCGGCCGATCAGTAAACCGTTCCAAGGTCCCATGGTGTAGCTGGCGCCGACATTAGCCATTTTCATCGGCACCTGAATTAAACGCTTTCCAACCGAGTCCGGACTGGCATCGTTTTCCAACATCTTCGCATCAGTGTATGTGAAGTTGGCAAATAGCCTGAGGCCGAAGTCGAACCGCTGCTCGGCCTCAAGCTCAAGGCCACGGCTCCTTCCCTTACCGACATTGATAAATTCCTGCAGTGTAACGGTTACGGTCTTACGGTAGATCAGATCCTCCATCCTGTTTTCGAAATAGGTGGCCTTAACCGTCATCCCTTGCCATAAACCTTGCTCGATGCCGCCGTCATAGGCGATGACCGTCTCTGGTTGCAAATCAGGATTGGCGGCATAGGTCACGCCGGTGGAAGATGTCCAGGTCCGGTACAGGTCGTAGATGGCCGGCGACCGGAAGGCCTTCCCGGCCGAGGCCCGGAGGGTAGTCCTCTTAAGCGGCCGGTAGACCAGGGCCACCTTGGGGCTGAATGCGTCATCCTTCCGCTTGTCATAGCTGATCGGATAGCCGGCCTTGCCGACGTCGTTGACGTAACCGTCCGAGGTCTCCCACCAATCCTGACGAAAACCGGCGTAGGCGGTCAGGTTGTTGATGATATCGATTTCGTCCTGCGCAAAAAGGGAGTAGGTGCGATCCTCGCCTTTTGCCTGGTAAGAAAGGGTTGTTTTTGAATTTTCATCCCGCCAGTTGGTGAGATTGCTGGTCCGGCTGTCCGCCTTACCGGTTCGATAGGAGCCGCCAAAGGTCAGAAGATGTCGTTCCATGACCGGCACAGTGAACTGCAAATCTCTGTTGAAGCTTGACGAATCCGTATCGCTCAACGTGCCGGGGCCACCGGATCTTGTCGTGGCAACGGTTGATTCCCTGGTTACATACCAGGAGTCGGGGCTGTCCAGATAGCCGAGGGAGAGCTTGGCCTGGACATCGCCAATCTCTGTCTCGACATTGCCGGCAAAGATATTCTGCTCCCGCCCGCCATCTCCGGAGAGGAAGGAATATTCCCGCACGGTGCCATAAGTCCAGACCTCGTTGCCGGCGCCGTCATGCAGGTAGGTGTGCGGCTCTTCATAGGCATATTCATAGCGGCTCCGCATGAAGGAGAGATTGATCGTGGTCCTGTCGCTCAGATCATAGGCGCCTTTCAGGCTGACCTGGTCATCCCACCAGGTGTTGTCACCGGTGTCACCGATGAGATAACGGGCATCACCGGTGTTGCTTTGAGTCGGAATTGCTCCGCTTAGGCCGCTGGCGGCCGGGTCCGTGCTCTGCACATTGAAGCCCGTGGCATAGCCGTTGGTGGCCTTGTAGCCATAGCTTGCCAGGAGGCTGAATCTGTCCTTGAACCTATCCCCATACGAAAAATAATATTTCTGGAGATCATCCATTGCCTCTCCGCGGTTCCAGGATGTGCCGTAGCCGCTTTTCACAGTCAATTCACGTTTTTCCGGCATTCTGGTGATGATATTAACCACCCCGCCCATCGCGTTGCCGCCGTAAAGACTGGAAAAAGGGCCCTTGATCACCTCGATCTGCTTGACATCCTCCACCGACAGAAGCTGGTAATTGACCCCGCCGGCATAGGGATCATTCAACGGCACCACTCCGTCAAGCAGGAAGAGAACCCGTTTGTCATAGCTCATGCCTCGCATGGTGACGGACGATGTCGTGCCCATCAGGCCTTTGCCCTTGTTGTCGTGGTACACTCCGGAAATAGTGTCCAGCGCCTCATCCAGGGATTCAATGTTGCGGTTTTCGATCTCTTTTTTGGTGACCACGGCGACGCTCCCCGGGGTTTCGGTGACCTCCCGTTCCGTACGGGTGGCGGTGACCACCACTTCTCCCAGATACACAACGGCCTTTTCGGGTTCATCCGCATCAGCTTGGCTCGCCATGGCTATGCCGGCAGCGGCCAGGATGGGCAGAAATTTTTTTTTGTACGTTTTGGCTGGCATTCCTTTTTTCCTTTTCATGGCTTATTGAAAATTTCCCCCAATCCACGTCCTGAACCCCACGCGTAACCATTGACGGGCCAAAGATGGGTTGACGAAGGAATGCCGATAATGATATAAAACAATCTGGAGCATTCCTCCTTTGGGAGGTTTTGTCCCCGGGAGACAGGTTTGAATCTTTGACCGGAATCGGCCTGTCTCCTTTTTTCCCTCTCTGTTTGCGGCATTTCTCAGCGTTCAAAATGCTGGAACACTGAATCTCCTGAATATTTTTTCATACCTTGCCCGCAACCACCCGCGCAAATCCTGCGCGCCATCAATGATCTGGCATGGTCCCATGTTGCAGTCGCAGCAACAGGCTTCACCAGAACCGAACAGACCATTGACATTTCCCGGTCATTGATTCTGTCCGGAGCAGTTCTGAATGCGGGTGCTGATGGCCCGTGATCGGGCTTCCTCATTTTATCTACTGGCTTATTCATATTGATTCCCGTTTTGTTCCCGTTTAATGATACATAAACCAGTCCGGTTCAAGGCCGGAACAGCTCTGACAGCATATCTGTCCTTCAATATCCCAGGCATTGCGGGCAGATGCGGATTTCCCGCAGCGCCGGCAGTGGATGACACCGTTATTCCCCGGGGTTTGCGACAAAGGGCGGCAGCGTATCTGGCGGATCTGGCAGAAGCTGCTGACCGGGCGCTTGAGAATGGACTCGACAAGCAGATCAAGACCGGTGTGATAAATTTCCACCACTGCGGGCTTGCCCATGGCAAGATGCGGCTCCAGGGACCGCAGCCCCTGCGACAGTTCGACGTGTTTACGGATCAGGGTAAAATGAAGCACCGTGCCGGTCATGGCGTGATAAAAGAGAAAATCCCACGGCCGCGGTGTTTCGGTCACAGTGACCTGGCCGTAACAGCCATGCTCACGGGACAGATACGCCAGGGCAAAGGCTGCATCACCTTCCGAGGCCGCGGCTATCCGCACCCCCTGCAGACCATCGAAAA
>ENA-ORXD01002230-ORXD01002230.1-sediment-metagenome-genome-assembly--contig:-NODE-2230-length-13426-cov-12.121282_pt1 | contig 13426 bp, 7 predicted proteins | sample MGYA00237862_ERZ511471 | MGnify/ENA metagenome assembly ERZ511471 | reverse complement strand
TGGCCTGATGAGGTTGCAGATTTTTATCGCATTCAGGACTACAAGGGCTACCTGTGGATGGGCCATAACCGGTACCCGACCAACACTCCCGGCTGGTGGGGAGGAGCGCATCCGTTTAATCTTCTGAACTGGAGTGTGGTCCACAACGGGGAGATCACCTCCTATGGTACGAACCGCCGCTACATCGAATCCTACGGCTACCAGTGCACTATGTATACCGATACCGAAGTTGTCGCCTATCTCTTCGATCTCCTGGTCCGCCGCCATGGCCTCTCTCTCGAGACCGCGGTCAAGGCATTTGCCCCTCCCTTCTGGGACGAGATTGACCGGATGCCGGAACGAGAGAAGGAAATCTTCCGGGCCATCAGACTTGCCTATGGATCAGCACTGATGAACGGGCCCTTCGCTATCGTGGTGGCAAACGACGAGAGCATGGTCGGGTTCACTGACCGGATCAAGCTCCGGCCGCTGGTATACGGGGTGAAGGGAAACCGACTGTATATTTCCAGCGAAGAGGCGGCAATCCGGACCATGGAACCCGATGTCGAAGAAATTACCATGCCAAAGGCCGGAGAGCCGATTATCGGGAGATATGTGGCATGACCATCGGAAGCGTTCCGCTCCGGTATAAGATCAGTGTCGATCACGACCAGTGTATGCTCTGCGGCCGCTGCGTGGAGAATTGCCCTTACGGCGTCTTCAGAACAGAACGGGATCGCATCCACGTCAACTCGCGGGTATGTGTTGCCTGCCACCGGTGTATCGCCATGTGCCCCCGGGATGCCATCAGCCTGGCAGAACGACCGGTCGACTACCGGAGCCACCCCCTCTGGACCCCTCAGGTCAGGGAATCTATCTACAACCAGGCCAGGACAGGCAAGATCATCCTCTCAGGCATGGGAAATGCACAGGATTATCCGGTCATATTCGACAGGCTGGTCCTCGACGCCTGCCAGGTGACGAACCCGAGCATAGATCCTCTCCGGGAGCCGATGGAACTCCGGACGTATATTGGAAAGAAGCCATCAGTTCTGGAATTCGGCAGAGAGAACGGCGAAACGGTGCTGGAGACCCGTCTCAGCCCGAACCTGATGCTTGAGACCCCGATCATGATCGGGCACATGAGCTATGGTGCAATCAGCCTCCATGCACAGCAGTCCCTCGCACGGGCGGTAAAAAAAGTCGGCACCTACATGGGAACAGGGGAAGGGGGTCTGCATGAATCACTCTATCCCTGTCAGGATCGAATGATCGTCCAGGTTGCTTCCGGACGGTTCGGTGTGGATATCGACTACCTTGAACGCGGTGCAGCGATCGAGATCAAGATTGGTCAGGGGGCAAAACCGGGTATAGGCGGCCATCTGCCCGGGGAGAAGGTCTGCGCTGATGTCTCCTGCACCCGGATGATTCCCATGGGGAGTGATGCCATCAGCCCCGCTCCCCACCATGATATCTACAGCATCGAGGATCTCAAGCAGCTCGTCCGGAGTCTGAAGGAGGCGACAGAGTGGAAAAAACCGGTATTCGTGAAGATTGCCGCCGTGCATAACTCAGCAGCAATCGCAGCAGGCATCGCGAGATCAGGAGCCGATGCGGTCGTTGTTGATGGATTCCGGGGAGGAACCGGTGCTGCGCCCAGGGTGTTCCGGGACCATGTGGGAATACCGATCGAAGCGGCTGTTGCCAGTGTCGACGCGAAGCTCCGGACCCAGGGTATCAGGAATGAGGTGTCGGTCATCGCCAGCGGGGGTATACGGGAGAGCGCTGATGTGGCAAAGATCATCGCTCTCGGTGCAGATGCGGTCTACATCGGGACCGCAGCCCTGGTGGCGATGGGATGCAGGGTATGCGGCACCTGTTACCGGGGGCTCTGTCCCTGGGGTATTGCCACCCAGCGTCCGGATCTCGTTGCCCGCCTCGATCCGGACGTGGCATCTGTCAATGTTGAGAACCTCATTCATGCCTGGACCCTCGAGCTCTCCGAGCTGATGGGAGCGGCAGGTATCAACAGTATCGAGAGCCTGCGGGGCAATCGTGACCGGTTGCGGGGATACCTCCTGGACGAGGGGATCATGAAAGTCCTTGACGTGAAACCGGTGGGGGCCTGATCATGGTGAATCCGGTACTGATAGATGCCAGGGGGATGCATTATACTCCCTTAAACAAGGCAATCCGGGAAGCTGTTGCCTCTGGTGCGACCGAAATCATCATTGACAATGTCATGGGGCAGCGGTTTATTGCAGACGGCCTCAGAGGAGAAGTAACCATTACCATTCACGGTGTTCCCGGCGGCGATCTCGGTATGTTCATGAGCGGTCCGACCTGCATTGTCTATGGTAACTGCGAACATGCACCGGGAAATACCATGGATGCCGGGCAGATTATCATTCATGGAAATGCCGGTGATGCGGTAGCCCATTCCATGAGGGGCGGTAAAATCTTTGTGCGTGACAGCATCGGCTACCGGGGGGGAATTCATATGAAACAGTACCTTGAAAAATGTCCCGTGCTCATTATCGGTGGTTCGGCACGGGCATTCCTGGGAGAGTACATGGCAGGGGGCCTGATCCTCGTGCTCGGGCGGCACCGTGATCGCCCTGAAATCGACCGCGGGATTGGCTCCGGAATACATGGGGGAATGATTGTGGTCCGGGGCGGTGTGGAAGAGGAGAATCTCGGTGTCGGAGCCAGGGTGGGCGAACTCAGCCGGGAAGAAACAGAAGGTATCACCCCCTTCATCAGGGAATTTTCCCGACATTTCAGTCTTGATCCCGCAGATTTCCTCAATGACCGTTATTTCAAGGTGATTCCGTCAAGCGCACGACCATTTGCCAGTAAGTACACATGGGAGGTTTGAACAGGATGAACCAGAAGAGTTACCGGGATCTCAAAGCAGAAGTCTGGGACACCGGGATCTGTTCCGGGTGCGGTGCCTGCGTTGCCGTGTGCCCGGCAGACGCCATCTGTTTCGGAGAGTCCGGCGATGCCGATCGTCCACTGAATATCGGATACTGTAAACAGGCAGTTGACGAGGTTGCCTGTGGTGCATGTTATGATGCCTGCCCGAGGGTCGGATCACGGGAGCCCGGTTCGATTGGACCTTATGAGCAGATCATTACGGCAAAGGCTGCCTTTGACATTCCACACCGCCAGAGCGGGGGAGCAGTGACAGCAATCCTCGTGAATGCCCTCGGGGAAGGTCTCATTGATGCCGTGGTGACGGTCAGCGAGGACCGCTGGACTCTCCGCCCATCATCCGTGGTCATCACCGGCACCGAAGAGCTCATCCACCAGGCAGGGAGCCGGTATAACTGGTGGGTTCCGCTCGTTGCAGCCCTGAAGACTGCCGTGATTGAGAGAAAGTTCAGGCGGATCGCTGTCATCGGGGTTCCCTGTGTTGTACAGGCGCTCCATAAGATCCGGACAAGTGACAATGACCTCCTTGCACCATTTGGACGGTCCATCCGCCTCGTTATCGGGTTGTTCTGCACGGAGTCCTTTGACTACTCCGCCCTTGTAGAAGGAAAGCTCAGAAGAGAGTATGGTATCGAGACCTGGAAGGTAGAACGGCTCGATGTCAGGGGCAACCTGGCGGTGACGATGAGAGACGGCACCTCCATCAGTATACCGATAAAAGACCTCGAAAGTACGGTCAGGCCGGGATGCCATTACTGTCTCGACCTCACGGCTGTGTATTCTGATATCTCTGCCGGGGCGGTCGGGAGCCCTGCAGGATTCACTTCGCTCATCGTGAGGAACGACGCAGGAAAGATGTTTGTCGGGAGCGCGGTGAAGAACAACCGGCTCGTTACCGGCCCCGATCCTGATATTGCGGCAATAGAACGTCTCATCTCGCTCAAAGTACAAAAGAACAGCCCCGACGTTAAAATTTGAAATATCCCTCCTTTTTCAAAATAGCGCTCAAATTTCAGTTCAAATTTCAAGCCTTTAAATTTTTTATTAGTATGACAATATTGGGACAATCTTATATTATACAAAAAGAGAAAAAGGATATTGCATTCATTATCCCTGCCGTACGCCCATTCCTAACGGCTTTTATCCTGATACATGGGTAAACTATAAATATAATTATTTCATACGCTGAAATATTCCCTTTTCGGACGAGGGGCGATGCACATCCTGTGATCACAAAACGGGGTGTGCAGAAAGAACAATGTCCGGGTTCTCACCATGCAGGGTGGGGATCACCAAAAAGACTGCAGATTACTGTGATGAGGCGGGGTGGCAGCCTCTACAACTGTCAGCATGCGTGCACAGTGCTGGCAGACCTGGTGGCTGAGGCCGCCACTCTCCTGCATCAAACAACGGAGGATATCCTATGTCGAAATGGCCATTGAATGGTATGAATCCACGCATAGTGGTGGCACTCTTTCTTCTGATAATTATTGGAATGTGTGGAACGGCAGTTGCGTCAACGCACATTGAGAATGTACATCTGAACATAACCCCTGAAGACATCTGTGAACCGAACACGGTGAACCTTACCTTCCACCTGGTCACAGCCATGCAGTCAGGAAACGGGTTCTATGTCTGGCTTGACCCGAATATCTGTCTTCTGACCGACGATCCCGTGGATCTTGCGGGATGTATCCTGATCACCTATAACGGCGGGACTTCCCCGATCCACCCCTCTGAAGTGGTGGTATACCACCCGACCGATCCCGGTTACCTGAACTGCAGCCCCTATGGTGCCGGATGCCTGGTGAAAATGTGGTTAAACCAGAGCATTCCCCATAACAAGGACGTGACCATCAGTTTCGGAGGCTGTGCTGATGTCTCCTGTCCCTGCTTCTGCAGCGGATACCGGGCATGGGTTAGTAATGACTTTGATCCCTGTGCATGGGAAGTGAGCAACACCGTCCACATGAAAGTCCGGGTTGATGGAGTCCCGGGTGATGGCGGAACGATGCAGCTTCTCCCGTCAGGGCCAATACATGCGACCAACTTCACCGATTACTTCTGGTGCATGGCCAATGCATCCTACAGGATCGCGGCTGATCCCTGCAAGATAATTTCAAATATTACGATCACCCCCATCTGTCCCCAGGTCAGCTGCATCGATTGTGTTCCCCCTGGCTACACTTGTCCCTGTGACCTCAACCCGGACTGCGTTGATCAGTACCTGGATCTTGCAGACCAGGAACTGACGGAGTATACCTATAACTTCACATATCTCAGGTGCTGCTACCAGATCTGGGCTCAGTTCGAGAACAAGACCTGTGAAGTGACCGCACAACCGGGACCGAACGGAGGAATTCTCTCTCCGGACGGGATCTGGGCTTACTACCCTGATACACATTCGCGTGAATTCTACTGTGGTGAGGTGCAGTCCTACCTGATCAAGCCGAATATTTCCTACAGCATCGAAAACATCACGGTCAACGGTGAGGAAGTCGCCCCCTCTTCCATCCTCTCAAACGGATCAGCAATCTTAATTTATGAAAGTGACTGCAACGACACCATCATCGGGGCAAACTTCACCATCTCGCCGGTCGATGCCTTCCTGAAGTACCAGATCTCGGGGAACGATTGCGGATGGATTGAAGAGATCCAGGTTATGGGTATGGACGAAATTGGACCGATGGTCGAATTCGCCGATGATCTCTACCTTGGAGGAAACTCCTCATCATTCGATGTGAATGGTACAGCAGGAACCCACTTTGGTACGTTTTCGGCAGGTGCGTATGCAGATGATGACACCAGTTCCGGTGAAGGTCTGGTTATCGCTGTTCTCTCACTGCCGACAACCAATCCGGAGACCTACAGGGTGACCTATCTCGATACCCTTGCAGATACCCACTCTGCAACTGTCACTATCCTCATGGATGGAACCGCTATCTGGGCTCCGGCAGTCCCCACCGCTGTAGCTGATGTCACGAATGTCGAAGCGCTGATGCCGGCCTGGCAGATGGTCACCCAGGACTACCTTGATCACAACCCTGACTGGGAGGGCCTGGTCGGGCTGGTCATCTATGTGGCGGACGGAGTCTATCCCGAAACCTTCGAAATTGACACGCCCGGTGTTCACCTGAAGAACTTCCCCGATGCCACACCGGTTATTGACGCTTACGGACTCGCACCGGCAGGAAGCGGCGACACCGCATCGGCTGTGTTCCTCTCCGCCGGATGCACTGGCATTGAGGGATTCACCATCCTCGACTCGGAGGCGAACGGCATCGCGGTCTATCCCTCCAGCCAGAAGTGCCAGAATGCGACAATTCTCGACTGGGTGAGCGGAGACAATGTTGCCGTTCCCTGCCAGATCGGACGGGTGAACATCGTGAACAACACCATCACCGGCAGCGAGGAAAACGGCATCCGGGTCATTGACGCGGTTGTCCTTATTCTCAACAACATCATCTATGACAATGTAGATGACGGGATTGATGCAGGATGTCTCTACACCGGTGTGGAGTGTGTCGATCCTGAAGCCATCACCCATGATCCGGCGGCCAGTGAGATCAGCTGGAACACCATCTACGGCAACGGTCCAAGTGGCAAGGGGGTATGGGAAGTTGATGGTCAATTTACCAGTAACGCGACTGCATGTGGCACACTCCCGGGATGGACTGATTCCGGTATCCAGATCCGGTGCATCGGTCAGGCCCGGCAGGGTATCGACCAGGTCGTGTATATCGTCCATAACAACATACACGACAACTACCATGCCGGGATCTACCTCTGGGAGGATGCAACGCTCGGCGGAAACCTCACCATCCAGCAAAACAAGCTGATCGATAACGGTATCTTCGGACTCTCAACCCGTGCGGCGGTTCCGGATCGCATCGACTTCCGGTACAATGACATCATTGGGAATACCTACTGGGGAGTCAAGAACTGGGACGACGACGTTTTCACTGCAAAGGAGAACTACTGGGGTGAGGCCGGAGGGCCAAGTAAGGGGCCGGCACCAGCAAAACTCGAATTATGGTGTCGTTGTGTCGAACCGGATCAGCGGAGCGATGCCCTCGGCAACGGTGATGCCGTGAGCCACCGTGTCCACTACAACCCGTGGCTGTATGTCTCTGCGGCAGATGTCTTCCATGACACCCCGAGCCCGGTGCGGATGTACGGGTCAGACTCGCTGCTCCTCCAGACCGGGTGGAATACCCTCTCGGTGCCCTGCAAGCTTGCCGAAGTTGCTGATTCTATCGGCGAAATCGAAACCCTCGGGGACTTTGTGACTACTGAAAATACCATCGTGGTCTACAAGTGGGATGCATCGGCCGACCTGTGGGTCGACGTCGGGTCCAGTGGTGAGAAGATCGTGCCGTGCCGCGGCTACTACATCAAGATGAAAGCCCCGTCACGGTTCCCGGTCCTCTACAACGGCAACCCTTCGCCAGGTCTGCCGGCAATCGCGCTCGAGAACGAGTGGAACCTGATTGGTGCTCCGTGGGGAATCGATCGGGAGAAAGACTGCTGTGCTGACGACCAGGGCCGGTGGGGCGTTGCAAGCCCTGACCTGAACGATCCCGAAGCCTTCAAGCCAGTGTGGGAAGCGCTGGAGTCGATCAAGGAAGGAAATGGCGGGACCAAGGGCGTCGCCATCGTCGTGAGTCCGTCCGTGCCGGGCCAGATATCTATCTGGAGTTCATCGGTCACCAGCGGGTTCTGGGATCCGATCATGAACGACAAGGAGATGGCAACCGGAGAAGCCTACTGGGTCTTCATGGTGAACCCGGCAACATACGGCGGATTCGAGATAACCCCGTTCTACTTCCCGACATAGAGCAGAGGGGAGCGAACAGAAATGCCTGAACCAGGGTGTGGACCCGGGATCAACCCGGACTCCATCCCTTTAAAGGAACGGAGGTGTGTGCAATGAGAAATATGGAACGAGCGGGAGGGATTCTGGTAATAGCCTGTATTATGGCCTGCTTAGCGGTATGTTCACCCGTAAACGCGGTTGACCCGATCATTCCCCACATATTTTACGGGGACGTGAAAATCAACTCTCTTCCCGCCCCGGTAAATACCAGTATCACCGCCATGGTTGGCGGTGAGGTGGTGGAAGATTATCTTACGGAGGCAGCCGGGTACTACGGGAGCACGGAGCTCACCGGAAATAAATTCAAGGTCCAGGGCGAAATCGAGGATGGAGAAGCGATCACCTTCTTTATCAACGGAATCCAGGCAGAATGTTACGACGTTGATGCCGGTGGACCCTGGTTGATGAGTTACCCGTTTACGTCCGATGATGAGACACATCTGAACCTCTCGATCACGGGACCCGTGTACTATATCGAGGCAACTGCCGGTCCGGGAGGGGATATTGACCCGTCCGGGAGCGTGCAGGTTGCGGGAGGAACAGACAGAACCTTTACAATCAGCCCTGATTACTGCTATGAAATCGATGATGTGGTTGTGAACGGTACATCCGTGGGACCTGTGCCCTCATACACATTCATCAATGTGACTGAAAACCAGACGATCCATGCAACGTTTTCGGAAATTATCAATACCATCACTGCCACCGCCCACCAGGGTGGCAACATCAGTCCGTCCGGCGTCCTGCAGGTGGATTGCGGTGATGACTTTACATTCACTGTGAACCCTGATACCGGGTATCTCATCGATAATGTCTTCCTGGACGGGACGTCCCTCGGGCCGGTGTCCGGATATACCATCTATGGCGTGTCGAAGGACTACCTGATCAATGCCTACTTCACACCGGTCACGTATACCATAACCGCCAGCGCGGGGGCGAACGGAAACATTTCACCACGTGGGGATGTCCCGGTCAGCCATGGTGATGACCAGACCTTCCTGATGCTTCCCGATCCCGGATACACTGTCGGGACCGTTGTGGTGAATAATGTGACCCAGCCCGGTGCACCCACATCGTGGACCTTCTCACATGTTACCGACAACCAGACCATTTCCGTGACTTTCGTAGAAGGTCCTCCTGAATACTTCACAACCACGCTTGGGGATGGTTGGAACCTCTTCTCAACCCCTATCGAACTGGCCCCGGGACACAGTGAGCTTGATGAAATTTTCCCTCCCGGAGAACTCCAGAACATCGAGGCCATCCTGGGATGGGACGGCTCTGCATGGTTTGTCCCTGTTTCCGGTTATGAGCTCAAATCGCGGTACGCATTCTATGTGAAGGTCGATGGTTCGGCAACCGCCTACCTGTATCCGCTTGATGACATCCCACATCCGTTACCCTCACGCACCCTCCCTGCAGGCTGGAACCTGGTCGGTCCGCAGCCGTTCTACCAGAACGGCACCTTCCCAATGATAAAGGTGGAAGATGATCTCATCAGCGTGTATGAAGGCACCGGCAGCGTGACCGGATACACGATGGTCGTCAGTCCCGGAATAAACCAGCCTTTCTGGATCTACTATCGCGACGGATCATCAGAGAATCTCCTCCCTTACAAGGGATACTGGGTGTATATGCAGAATCAGGGACAGCTTGCCGGATACTTCAACCCGGTGTCCTGATAATTCATGAAACAAAATTATAAAGAGAGATGGGAGGGAAAAACCCTCCCCCTGCATGGTGATTCCATGAAAAAGAGAGACAGCAGCATTTCAGCCCTTATCCTGGGCCTGGTTCTTCTGGTCCTGTTTGTACTTCCGGCCGCCGCTGAGACTACGTCCGCGGCCCCCCAGCTCCCCCATGCATTCATCGGCGTGGTTGAGGTGGAAGGCCTTTCCGCTCCTGACGGGCTCATCGTGGAAGCAGTCGGCCCCGGTATCCGGTCCGGCACCCCGGGGAATCCTGTCACCACCCTGGCGGGAAGCGTGTATGGACGCATCGGGATGGCCGAACAAAAACTCCTGGTCCAGGGAGATGTTGAATCAGGAACCCCGATCGAATTTTATGTCGGCGGAGTAAAGGCAGAAGTTTTTCCCGTAGCAACAAACGGACCGTGGCTTGAAGCCTTTCCGTATATCCCCGGTGAAGTGACTGAACTGAACCTGCGCATCACATCACAGCCTTCGGCAGGGGCGACCCGTGAACCGACCCCGGTCCAGACCCGCATCCCCTCCGGACAGGTACCAGCCATTCCGGGATATACCGGCCCTGATCTCCCTCATCCCGAGGTTATCGCAACCTACCAGCCCACCCAGACTCAGGCAGGAGAAGGGACCATGCCCGCTGTGTCTACCCAACCCGGAACACAGGAAGAGGAGTCATCCGGAACTTCTGTCCAGAATAGCCAGGGGTCAGGGACTCCTCCTTCAGTAGTTCCCGCGGCGGGGAGCTCTTCGAATCTGTTCATAGGTGCTGCAATCGTGGCATTCCTGGTAATCATCGGGGCAGTGGCCTACTATATGAGCAGAAAGAAACCTGAAGACGAGAAAAAAGAAGAGTAACTGCGCACCCTGCGCAACCAACCCCATCCTCTATTTTTAAATGTTATGAGCATCACACACCCTTTCAGTTCCCGCTGCCAAAAAGGTCCGCCGATGATGGGTGTGCATGACGAACGGCGGGGAATCAGATAATATAACCAGGTGCATTTCATGAATACCCGCCCCGTTCCGCTGGCCATCACTGTCATCCTTGTTCTCGCCTTCATTCACCCCGCCGTCTCCCTCTCGGTGATATCCCTGGCAGGTGATGCCGGCAGCCACGGCATATCTCCGCTCAACCCTGATTTTCTCAGTTATAACGAGGAGAGAAAGAAAGGATTCCTGGATATGTCCCGGTTTGATATCTCCGCTCTCGGGTATATTCCCCCGACCGTAGATCTCTCCCATACCCGGGGAAATCAGGTCGTTTTAACCGCTTCTTCATATTCCGGAGAGTATCTGACCGCTGTGTCCGGATCAGCCTCGAACCCGTATAGTGGTGCACTCGTCACCGGATCTTCTCTTCCTTCGCGCTTCGATCTGCGAACCCAGGGGAAGCTGACCCCGGTCAAGGACCAGGGAACGTGCGGGAGCTGCTGGGCATTCTCAACGTTTGCATCGCTCGAATCCGGACTGCTTCCTGCTGAGAACCGGGATTTTTCTGAGAACAATATGAAGAACACCCATGGGTTCGACCTTGCTTCCTGCCAGGGTGGCAATGCACTGATGGCAACAGCGTACCTGACCCGCTGGAGCGGTCCTCTGCTTGAGCAGAACGACCCGTATAAACCCGTCCAGGTGAGCAGTGTCTCAACGAGCGTCCCCAACACGGCTGCCGTGAAGGAAATTGAAGAAGTCCTCTTCCTCCCCGGACGGGGCAGTGCAGGCGATAACCAGAACATCAAGCAGGCGCTGATGCAGTATGGGGCAGTCTATTCCACGATCCACTGGGAGGAGGCGTATTACTCACCTCTCACCGCAAGCTACTATTATGGAAGCAGTTCCAGGGGGAACCATGCCATCACCATTGTCGGATGGGATGACACCTATGACCGTTCCAGGTTCCCGTACAGGCCTCCCGGGAACGGGGCTTTCATCGTGAAGAACAGCTGGGGGAGTACCTGGGGCGAAAAGGGCTATTTCTATGTCTCCTACTATGACACCTCCATCGGGCTTGACAATGCCGTCTTCTGCGGAGAATCAACAGGAGATTACTACCATATTTACCAGTATGACCCTCTGGGATGGGTCACTTCATATGGCGAGGGAGGAGAGACGGCATACTTTGCCAACATCTTCACCGCCCAGTCTGACGAACAGGTTGCCGCGATCGGGTTCTACACTCCTGCAACCAATTCCCAGTACAAGGTCTCGGTATACCGGAATATCCGGGACGCCCCGGTATCGGGATCACCTCTCGGAACGACAACCGGAACCATCAGTTCTCCCGGATATCATACCGTCACCCTCAGCGGACCGGTCCGGGTGAGCAAAGGGGAGAAATTTTCGGTCATGGTCAAGCTCACCACACCGGGATACCGGTACCCGGTCGCAATCGAGTATCCATATCCGGGATTCTCTTCGAAGGCCTCTGCACATTCCGGGGAGAGCTATGTCAGCAGCACCGGGACGCTCTGGACCGATATCAGCACGGTCTATGCCAATAGCAACGTATGCCTGAAAGCGCTCACTGTCCGGGCCGGTCAGACAACGACAGGAACTCCTGCCCTTACCCCTGCACCGACACCCTCTCCGGCAGTCCCGGCTACCACTCCTGCCCCGACCTCTGCTGGAACCGATCTCTTCCCGCCTTCCATAAGCATCAGCGCTCCCCGGGCGTACTCTTCGGTTTCACCGGGCCAGTCTGTCGGAGTTTCATGGTCGGCATCGGACAACACCGGGGTATCCGGGGTGCGGGTTGAATATTCCGGGGACAGCGGAATCTCCTGGACCACCGGTGGAACAAATCTCCCCTCATCCGGTTCCCTGACGCTGACTGTGCCGCCGGATGCCGGATCAACGTTCAGCATCAGGGTCACGGCATGGGATGTATCCGGAAACGAACGATCGTCAACCCGTGTCTGCTTTGTAAAAAAAACATCCTTCACGAGCAGCGTCCCCGTAACCGTGAGCCCGACTGCAGTTTCCACACCAGGTCCTGATACCGCCAGGGAAGCGCTGCTGACCGGATTCCTGAAACAGCACGGATACCCCTGATCACCATTCCCTCCCCTCATTCCCGGTCATTCCATCCCTGACGGTGCCACCTCTCCAGGGGTTCCTGAATGAAAGGTTCAATGGCAGAAGGCTCCAACACTACCATACCGAATGCAACCAATGCCTGCCCGCGGCTGCATGTTCTGCCAGCAGGGTGCAAAGATGGTCCTCTTTATCACAGGGGTATGCAGACGTACCTGCTGGTACTGCCCGCTCTCCCGGGAGCGGAAGGGGCATGACCGTATCTATGCAAATGAGAACGAGATCTCCTCACCGGAGGAGGCCGTACGAATCGCACAGCGGATGAGCGCGCTGGGCACCGGGATAACCGGAGGAGAACCCCTGGACCGGATGGATCGCGTGATCGAATTCGCACGGGTCCTGAAACAGGCGTTCGGTGAAGAGCACCACATTCACCTCTACACAGCTCGTGCCCCCGGAGAAGAAGAACTGCAGAAGCTGGCCGGCCTTATCGATGAAATCAGGATGCATCCTCCGGCTGAATGCTGGGATCATATCCGGGAGACTGAGTATATCAGGGCAGTCCGGCATGCCCGGAACATGGGATTTTCTGCGGGATTTGAAGTTCCCGCTCTTACCGAAGTCGGCCGCCTTGAAGCAGCGCTTCCGGATCTTGATTTCCTCACCATCAATGAGCTGGAATGGGGAGAGACCAATGCTGATGAGATGCGGTTGAGGGGGCATCATCCGGAAGATTCAGTTCACAACGCGGTCGCCGGTTCGCGGGAATGGGCCCTGGGGATCAGCAGGCATGCCAAGGTCCGTTTCTGCAGTTCTCAGTTCAAGGATTCAGTCCAGCTCCGGAAGAGGCTCATACGGGTTGCCCGGAATACCGCCCGCCGGTTCGATGAGGTTA
>ENA-ORXD01002229-ORXD01002229.1-sediment-metagenome-genome-assembly--contig:-NODE-2229-length-13426-cov-31.898869_pt1 | contig 13426 bp, 7 predicted proteins | sample MGYA00237862_ERZ511471 | MGnify/ENA metagenome assembly ERZ511471 | reverse complement strand
GGAATGTGTCGGTGCCGGGGAGGGAGGAGGTGAAGATCGGGGTGAATGTGTACCGGAAGAAGTGAGGGGCCTTTTTTACGGGGCGGGGGAGCCATTATTTCTCTCCCTCTGCGGCAACCACCGCCCGGCCCTTCGCCGTCAGCCGGTAGTTCTGGGTCGGGCTGGTGGGCGCATCCGGCCAGGTCATCTCGGCGAATCCCGCCCGTATTGCCGGCTGCAGATAATCATACAGGAACGTGGGCCGATGGCCGAGGCCAGGACCGTGCATCAAATCCCTGCACGATAGATCCCATAAAAATAGTAATCAAAATTTCAATCAGATTTAGCAGTTATCATGCCTTTTTCAAAACTTTCAGTTCTTATTTGAAATAGAATCTGCAATATAGTTTCAAAACATTAATGCTACATAATAATCTCATGAAATTAAAGACGCACAAAACAACCAGATGAAACGAAGTTGATTGCTCAAACACGGAAGTTGCAATGACTGTAGACAATCCAGCAAGTTCGGGTAGTATATCACTACGCCCAAGAGCGCGCTTACTGCATACATTCGGCGACGAACTGATCAGCAGTGATTCAGTCGCAATAATTGAACTTGTTAAAAATTCATATGATGCAGACGCGACCAGAGTCCTGATTCGTTTTGAAAATCCTCTTGAGCCAAGCGAGGGTAAAATCGAAGTGATTGACAACGGCAGTGGCATGACCCTCGAAACAATAAAGAGCTCATGGTTTGAGCCTGCGACGCCTTTTCGAAAACAAAATTCGATTACTGAGAAGAAAAAGCGTCGGGTGCTGGGGGAGAAGGGAATTGGGAGGTTTGCCTCATCAAGAATAGCAGATCAACTTGAGGTATTTACCCGTCAGGCAGGTGCCGAAAATGAGGTCCGGGCCTTTTTAAACTGGAAACAGTTTGATGACGATTCAAAGTATCTCGATGATATTAAACTTAAATGGGAGGTAGTTGAACCGACGGAGTTATGCAGTGAGGGGACATTACGCTTGCTTTGCTGGGATCAAGAGTCAGAAGAAACTGAAAACACAAAAGGCACGCTCAGTCATGGTACAATTTTGCGGATGACTTCCACCCGAACAGAATGGGACACCAATAAATTTAAGAAATTACGTTCCGATCTTTCGCGGTTAGTTTCTCCGTTTTTTATTGCAGAGAGGGAACAGAAGGGAGATACATTTGAAATAATGCTTGATCTGCCTGAACCCTATGCGAATTTATCCGGTCTGATAGAACCTCCGGAAACACTGAAACATCCCCACTATAGAATTAGTGGTGATGTTCAGGAGAGTGGGGACTACGACTTCGATCTGTATCTATATGGAGAGAGCGAACCGACTGAACTTAAGGGTATATTCACTGTTGAAGAAAAAGAAAAACCTTCGTGTGGGCCATTCCACCTCGAACTGCGTGTATGGGATAGAGATCCACAGTCGTTAAAATCACTTGCGGGAACACTTGATAAAAAAGTGCAGGAATTACGTAGTGATATTGACGATGCTGCAGGAATTAATGTTTTTCGCGATGGATTCCGGGTGCTCCCATACGGTGAGCCAGGAAACGACTGGTTACAATTAGACAAACGCCGGTTTATGAACCCCACAATGAGAATCTCCAATAACCAGGTTGTGGGTCAGATTCTCATTTCAGCAGACAATAACCGGCTTCTTGTCGATCTGAGTAACCGGGAGGGATTAATTACAGGCCGTGCACTCAGCGATCTTCAAGATCTTATACTGAGTACCATTACGCAGCTTGAGAAATATCGTTACAACATCCGTCATCCAAAAACGAAGAGTGAAAAGCCAAAATCAACCCTCTTTCAAGGCTTTAACTTACAGTCTCTCAGAGATGAGATAAAAAGCAGATATCCACAAGATACTGAATTGATATCCATAATTGATGATAAAGAAAAAGACATGGACAGGGGGATCGACCATGTTCAAGTCGTCCTTTCACGATATCAGCGCCTCGCAACATTAGGGAGATTGATCGATAATGTCCTGCATGAGGGGCAAACACCACTCGCAAAAATAATTAATGAAGCTACGCTGGGTGTTCAAGACATCTCAAAAATCGAGGGTATTGAAAAAACAAAGTCGGAAAAAATCAAAAATCGCTTTAAGTTTATAAATCAGCAATCAGGGGCGATATATTCACTATTTCACAGAATTGCACCATTTGGCGGGAGAAAAAAAGGAAAGCCAGGACAGATGTGCCTTGAAACTGCAATATCAAATGCATTTTCTATTTTAGACAGTGAGATACAGAATATAGGTGCACAGGTAACACTTCCTGAGTCCTGTAATCTTGTAACTGTTGATAGTGCAGAAATTCAGGAAGTGATCTTGAATCTCCTTGACAATAGTCTATACTGGTTACGGAAGGTACCAAAAGAGCAAAGAAGGATTGCTGTCCATGTTGAGCGTAAAAATGAAAAGGAAATTATGATTAGTTTCTCAGACAGTGGACCGGGAATCGAGCCTGAATTCCAGGATAAAATATTTGAACCATATTTTTCAACAAAAAGTCAAGGAATTGGGCTTGGTCTATCAATTGCAGGTGAAATAGTTCAGGACTATTACGATGGCTCACTCGAACTTATTGACAATAGCGAACTCGGTGGTGCATCTTTCAGGATAACATTGAGACGGAGGGTCTAAATGACAAAGTCTACACCATGGCAGATCCTCATGGTTGACGACGACGAGGATCTTACCCGACAAGTACCAGAATATCTGAATGAAAAGCAGATTTGTGGAGATGAATCAATTCAGGTTATAACACAGAACAATTTCGATGAAGCAATCAATGATCTTGGCGAACGAAAAATAGACCTTGTAATTCTGGATGTACGGTTGGGAGCAGTGAATCTTAAGCCGGGATCAGAGCCGGAAGAAGCAGGATTACGAGTCTTAAAAGCGATTAAAGAAAAGAAATTCGTCCCCATAGTCTTTTTCACCGCTCTGCCAGACAGTGTTAGGTATCTTGAATCTCCCCTTATTAAAGTGGTCGAGAAGGGCTCGCCAGAACAACTTAATGATCTATTAGAGAGCCTGAATACTATATTTTCCACACCCCTGCCCTCAGTTAATCGTGCATTAATCTCTCATCTCGAAGCAGTACAACGCGATTATATGTGGGATTTTATCTCAGAACATTGGGACACATTCAGAGGGGTTAATAACCACGCAGAACTAGCATACCTACTTGGACGCAGGTTATCAATCTCTCTCTCCCAAAACGGGATAAAACAACTATTAAAAGACTTTCCCGAACCGGATGATGCAATCCCAGTTAATGGGTTAATTCATCCATCTCAATATTATGTTATACCACCTGTTGAAGAAAATCCATTAGCAGGGGACATATACACAGAAATTGTTGAAGAACAAAAAAATTACTGGATACTGCTAACGCCTTCCTGTGATCTTGTTAAACGGGGCGAAAAACAACATGCAGAAAGGATATTACTCGCACGATGCCTTCTGTTGACTGAACAAAAGGAGTTCAGCAAATGGCAGGAGTGTTGTTCAAGGTTTAATAAGACAGTCCCGGGCACATCAAGAGACACCATCGGAAAGCAACGGGAAAAAGCTGAAGAATCATTAGTATGGTTACTGAAAAATAATCGTCAAAAAAGTCAATCAGAACGTTATTTCTTCCTTCCAGGTGCACTTGGACTGCCGGATCTGGTTGTGGATTTCCAGGATTTAAATAATTCAGAGCGAGAGAAACTTGATGAAATGACAAGAGTTGCATCACTCGACAGCCCATTCTCTGAAGGGATATTATATCGTTTTGCACGTTATTATGGGCGCCTTGGCACCCCGGATCTACATATCGAATCTGTTTTAAGCAAAATGCGACAGATCTCGATTAACTCAAATTGAGTGCGATTGTATGCAAAAAGTAACCTTAAACCTTTTTGAAATATCAGATCTCTTATCCGAAAGCGAATTAACGAATTTATTACGCAATGCAGATAACGACATCGAGTTAATTATCCCCTGTCCCTCGATAGGGAGCGCAAATTCCCATCTGATTATCGCAGTGGATCTTTTAGATGCACTCTTTGTGGGCGAATCAATCGCGGATCTATGTGAATACATTTTTGGGGAGATTATATGTGACGACTCTCCACGATATTACAAATCGGTTCATATACGCTTTAGCTCAAGATACCCAGAGCAGATTGCTGAACGCCTGTATAATTTCTCGACCGAACTTAACGAAGATACAGACCGATCTGAAGACTATTCTCTCGCACTTCAACAATTTCAATTGGATTTACTCAATGAGAGGATCAGGCCTCATTTATGGGAGGTTGCTAACGATTACATGGCAAACTGGGTTGGCGGTTTAAGGGACGAATTTGAGGTGGACGATTTTTACAGGTCAGTATATGCACAACCACTTATGAATTATGCTTTCTGGATGGCAATTACAGTTTGTCTTCGAGATGAGCACCTCGAAGAAATTAAAAATGCATTTTCCACCCATCCTGAATGGGCTTACGGGTTCTGGAAAGTAATAACACCAAAAGATAATCCAATTGAATACTATTCATCATACTTCGATATCTGGATTGTTCCCCATGAGAATCTAGAAAATAGACCATCAGAGAATATTCCTATTCAGAAAATACTGGATATATCCAATGAGTCATCAAACGAATATATGGGTAGATTACTAACTGGATTTTATAATAATTCAGATTTAGAAGCGTTCGACCGGGTTAAGAGAAAGCCGGTAGAGATCCGTGAACTACTTAAAAGTGACGTTAATACGGACATTAAAATTCCAAAATTTTGTCAGGCAACATACCTTGCATCTAAAGAACTTAGAATGGTATACAACAAAAATACGATCGCGGAATGCCCCTCTGATGGTAGCATTTTCCTTGCTCAGATGTGTGCGGTGTTTGCAATTAGTAATTCAGAATTATACCGGTGGCCTGTTGATATAATAGATATTCAAAGCATAACAGATTATTATCTTTCTGAAGATGGAGAATTTTTGGTGCTATCCGACAATTTAGCTCAGTATGTCTTTTTTAACGTTTATAAAATTCCATTGGAAAAAGCAGAACGAATACTAAATTCGATCGGAAAATCTGCAGAACTTTTTGGAATGGGTGAATTATCCTGTCCATGGGATCAACTTGATGATGAAAAATTTGAGGAACTATGTTACGATATAATTTCCCAATCGGGACGATATAACTCCAAAACCATACGAAAAATGGGAAAATCAAGATCACGAGATGGAGGGAGGGATATCGTGGTGGAATCGAAATACTCTCCCTATAGTCGACCTGATAATTACATAGTTCAATGCAAATTAATCCGGGGTGGACGATCATTAGCCGGGAGCAAAATAAATGTATCTGACACAGTTGCACAGTATGGAGCAAACGGTTTCTGTGTGATGACAAATGGAGTCATTGACGCAACATTGTATGATAAACTAGATGGAATTAGAACAAACAACAAAATAAAAATTGACCATTGGTCAAAATTCGAAATTGAGCGTTTTCTCGCCAGAAGGCCAGATATAAGAAAGCGTTACTTTGGTTCTTAAATATGTTCATAAACTAAATAAATATAAAGAAAACTACGTTTCCGCCGGGCTATCCGTCATTAATCTCAAAATCTTCGTAACCTTTTCTATCTGCTCTTTCTTCGGTTTTATCTTCCTGCCGGACATCTTCTGCATATGTCTTAGAAGCGCAATCTGATCATTGGAGAATAAATCCGCTTTTTCTGCATCCCGGATAATTTTCAACCACTTGGGTGGGGTTAAAGATTTTATCATCTGTTCATAATCTACGGATTCACCGGGATCTGCATGGAAACCCTCATCTGCCTCCTCATCACTGGAAGACAATTCTCTTTCAGATTTCTGGCGAACTCTAACATCACGTGCCATTACCGTGTCATCATCAACCAGTTCAACATTTAATGCGTCAGGGAGTGAGATATCCTTCTTCAGCAGCGACTTCCAGCACTCCTCTTTCTTGCACCACTCGGTAATATTCTTCCCCCCGGGAGGGGCTGTGATATGTGCCTGCACTATCCGGGATAGAAATGTTATAGCATCTTCGAGAGCAGGTGAAAGTCCCTGTTCCTTCCATATCCGCTCGAAGTCAATGCGCTGATCTGTGATCTTCGACAGAAGCGCAGCCGTGTATGTGACGACATTCGCCTTATATCCGCCGTATTTCAGACTCTGGACGATCTTATCCGTGCGTTTGAAAAGAATTGCCTTTGCAATCAGGAGGCGGAAGTACCAGGCGTCTGGAATAAATTCGCCCTGCTCCCTATAGCGGATAATAAAGTCCCGGTAATTCTTCTCCGCCCCGAGGCTGACAATATGAGGTAACTGATCCCAGGACTGCTCAAATTTTGCAAGGTCGGTTTTGGTGAAACGTTGTCCAGTCGGATTCTGCTCTCCGAAAATTCTCCTCTCTTTCGGGGTTATTTTCCGTGCTTTATCGTCCTGGTACTGCCCCCGCGCGCGCTCATAGTACCAGTGGGTTTCCAGCTGGCTTCCTCTTTTTGCCGGAGCCCATATCTGACGGGATAACTTCTGAATAGTAACGTGGAAGGGATCGTTAGAGGTAAAATCCGCAGCATTTATCTTATTCTGACTGTTGGCACATTCGGAGATCTTAGGAACAATGTAGTCGACATCTTCCGGATTTTTTAGAACAGTCAGTTTTAACTGAATATATGCTCCAGAGACATCCTTTTTATCCTTTGTGCGGGTATGGTAGATCGATGCAGTTGTCTGTCCCCCATTAACAATCTGAAAATCTCGGATCCGGCAAATTCCAGGCATTCCCCCCTCTATATTTACAAGCTCAACCTCCTCTGCGGTTGCAGAGATTCCGTTGTTGTATGCAAGAAACATATGCGGGTGGTTGGCGATCGTATCACGAATCCCCTTGTTGACATTCCCTCTCATCTGCAGGTAGGCCCGTACATTCCGCTCTAAGAGTCGAGGACCGTACTTTCCATAGAGATCTGCCAGGACATCTGCCGGGATGATACAGAGATAAGTCAGATATACGGAGTTCTCCTCCGGCATAGGCAGACAGAGTAGAGGCTTTCCGAACTCTCTAACAAGATCAATCTCAATCGGTTCCGGTCGGTTCTCCGAACTCACCAGCCGATGGAGTCGCTGGAGATCCCAGACATGATGAGAAATCCGATAAGAACCACAGGCCTCGTCTTCAATGGTATCGATACTGGCAATTCCATCGGTCAAAACAAACAGCCTGACAAGGGTCAGCCTGTCCCGGAGTTGATATATGCGGTCAGCGAGATCAAAGGCAGGCGAAGATTCCTCAAGATTCGTATAATCACGCCGGACTGCCCTGTCAAAGAATGTTCTGAGCCGTTTCAGTTGCTTTACCAGATCCCCTTTTGCAACACGAACCGGGGGGCATTCGTCGGTGTAGTGTGAAACAAACAGATCAAGGGCCTCGTTATTATTGAAAAATGCATAACCATTTACTTTGATTCCCCTGGCCTGATGCGAACATATTTCATGGTCATCTATCTCTCCTGCATCGGCAAGATACTCCAGCATCAGATCCGTGAACTGTTCTTCTGAGAACGCCTCGGCACCTGCATCCCGGGAACCAGCAAAAACATCCTGATGAAATTTCTCTGCAAACTGTTCAAGGTCCGTATCGCTCATTTTCTGCACCCTGCAATCTCTATCCGGAAAGCCTCGTCATCCATAACGAAAGGGATACAGGTGGAGAGGCTCACTGAATACTGAACATCCCCCACTCCGTTAACGAGAGACCGCTCGGTTATCCGGGGAAAACCATCCCTGACATGGAACACCTGGCCGATGCGATCTGTGTAGCCCGTCTCATCATACCGTTCCCTGTGTTCATCCAGATAGCCTGCCCGAATCAAAAGATCTTCAAAAAGAATAGAAGCCACAGAGTCACCAGACATTTCCTCACGGATTTTATCAACGACCATGGACAGTGTTTCGCCACCGTTGTGCACTTCCCTGAGTGAAAGGTGATAAAGATAAAGCGCATCCAGACCTGTGTCATCGAGTTGCTGTTCACTTGCGACCGGGATTTTCTGATGCTGCTTGGCGGCGCTGGTTTTTACTTCAATAGCGATGCCAGAGATCTGGAAATCCTGCTGGGCCCTGTTTGGTCCTGTCCATGCTGGAACAGCCAGCGCAGACCCGACAGCGGGTATAAGATAGTCGTGGAGGAATCTGAGTTCGCCATACAGGCCCCGTTGCGCAGCGGGGCTCAGGCCCTCCGCTCCGTAGCGGTCGAGGAACTGTTGCCACATCGCCAGACGCATCAAAAAAGCCTGTATCATTGCCTTTTCCGAAGATTCACGGGAACAAATGGATGCAATATCCTCCGTAAGCCGGGAAAAAATATCCTGATAACGCCGATCGTTCAGGATCAGCTGGATCGTTGCATGGTGTCCCCGATCTTCCGGCAGAACGCTCTGCTGTACCTCGAAACCTTTTGAACGCGGGAGTGAAAACTGGTTGATCACATTTTCACGCCCGATCCGGATCATAAACATGCGGATGTTCTCCGGAACCTGAACGCCGAGGAGGAAATCAAACACAGATTCTGGAAGTACTCGCAGTGTGAGAATGCCCCCACGGACAGCATCTCCTGCGTGTAATTCGAGATCTGCCCAGATATGGTCAAAATCTTCAGCTGCCAAACTCCTGCTCCCAGTAGACATTATTCACTTTATACTCTACTTTCACGTCCCTCTCGCTATGGGAGATACTGAATGCAAGTCCCATAACCGGCACTTCAACCTGTGGCAGGTCAGGATCCAGTGGATATATAAGAAGCAAGCCTCGCTGCGGGGAGCGGACGCTCCGGATGTAAGGTCCACTTGGAACTTCCGGCACATTATGTGAGCGGGATTTTCTATCTGGATCTGCCAACATTATCCGAAGAGCTTCGTCGATCTCTGCCGGGGTAAGGTCGATTAATTCATGCTTGGGATCGATAATATGCCCCTTTTTCAGCGCATAATATTTCGAATCCGGGATGTTGTCACCATCGGGTGTGCGCACGGTGAGACCAATGTCATGATCCCCGAGGGAAAAAAGACGGGATGCCTTACTATTGTGGATCAGGACAACGGTCCAGTGCGTAAGTTCACCACAGGACAAACGCTTCTCAATATAATCTTTCAAAAGTCCAGGATTTGCCTTTCTGGAAGCTTCATGTATGATATACTCATTTAGCATTTCCAGGATAGCCGATGCCGGCACATTATCCCAGAGAAGATGCTGCCTGGATGCTTCAGAGGGGGAAGGGCTCCCCAGCCCCCGAATAAACTGATCGATTGTGTTTAGATTATTCCTGAGAGTGATCGAGTCTCTGTGGAAAAATACTGTTTCAATAAGGGAATTACCGTATGATACGTTCATTACCGCTCCGTTTCGCATCTTATTCACAGAGGTGATCAGCAACCCATCTGGATGTGTTCGGACACGGAGACCGTAATCAGATGGAGTAGCGTTCAGAGTTGCCATATAGTCGAATTCGGTCCGCAACTCCTCGGATGCGAGGTTGATATACCGATACCACTCTACCAGATCACGAGATGTATAGAGCCTGCAGAGATCGACGTATCCCGGGCGGAAACCAAACCATCGTCCCATCTGCATTAGTGTATCATACATTCGTGATGCACGAAGGTAGTAACTGACACTGAGGCCTTCCAGTGTCAACCCCCGGGAGAGTTTGTCCCCGCCGATCGCAATAACACTCAGCCCTTCGGGACACTCATTATAATCCAGGATATCGCTTGCCGTCCCGTTGATCAGTTTTATCTGGATCCGGGCTGCAGCATCATACAGATACGGCCGCACCTCATCCCAGGCAACTCTGGTAACCAGCGGATCGTTAATCTGTTGCAGAACAGAAGATGTCGTCGGAACATAATCCGAATTCCAGATTTCCGCCATCTCTGCATAGATCCCTTCAGGAGAGGAAGGATCCGTATACTCCAGCTGGCGACGCACGAAGTTCAATTCATCTTTGACCAGCCTGCCGACCTCTTTCTGAACGGCAGTGAATCGTGTTACATGGATAAGCATTGAATTATGATTTTTCTGTTCACCACGGACTCTTCGAGCGGCGCAGGACAGGATAAATGATTTTATTGCCTTTTTTAAAGATTCAGGGAGATTTCTTGGGGTGTGATCCTTCCTGTGATCATCAGGCATGAACTTCTGGTAGTCGTTGATAACCCGGATTACTGGAAGACCGCTCTGAACGTCCCCCTCATCATCGCCACTCCGGGAAAAACCAAAAATTTGTGACGGACCGATATAGTTCGGTGGCGGAGGGAGGTTAATGATGAAATCACGAGGAAAGAGATCTTCGCCATGACTTGCGGTTTCCCCCTCTGGATAGATGAAAATATTGGCAAACGGCGTCGCAGTGTAACCAACATATGCACTCTTCTCAAAGTGACTCAGGAGAGAACGGATCTTACCGTTTATTGCGCTGACATCGTAATCACCAAGAGGAGTTCCGTTTTCATCCCGTGGGATGGAGATCGTGTTCACCGATGCGTTATCCGCTTCATCATCGATAACGAGAAGAGGAATATTGTGTACGATCTTCTTCTGGCTGATGGGATCCATCTGCCCCCTGATGCTTACAGCCCAGTTGATAAGATTCTGCAGAACAGATTTGTTCTTCTTGACCACCAGTAGTATGGGATCACTACCACCAACCACTACTGCAACCTGAGACGCGACTTTTCGGTTAAAGTCACCTCGATCAGCACTGCTGGTCAGAGAATGGACCGTAATAAATTCCTCTCCCGGCAGCCTTCCGACACCAATCCGAAGATTTTCATGGTCAAACGCACGGTTTAACTGGGTATCAAATCCCAGGAAACCCTGATCAAGACGCAGCTGGGTCTGACTTCGCAGACTTTTGTGCATACCGGCAAGAACGATAATGAGTTTATATCCTGCATCGGCGGCCTTACAGATCAGACCTGTATAATTCGCAGTCTTCCCTGACTGGACATGTCCGACCACCATCCCCCGACAATCCCACGAACCCTCTCGCATGGGGTCCTCAAGCCTTTCCAGTACCCGGTCAGTGAGATCATCAAGAGTCATGATACTCTGCTCAGAGAACCCCTTTTCCTCCATCAGGTAACGCTCATACCGTCTCCAGAATTTCCATTCAACCTGACTTTTCTTGTAAGGGAGCCAGGCAATATGGTTCTTTTTTTCTTCCAGAATGGTTGCCTTACCCCGCCAGATTTCGCACCGGGATTCGATATCTCTGATCAATCGGTTTCTATCTAGAAAGCCCAGTGGATCTTCGGCTTGAAGCATCGCAATGACAAGATCCGTCTTTTTTTGAATAATTTCAGAACAAGGGTTCAATTCTCCTTTCAGCATTAAAAGAACAAGCGAGATGGCCCTATCATAAATATCTGTCATTATTGTCCCTCTACAGATTCAAGAAATGTGGCTACATACTCAGGATAATCACAGAATGGTTCCATTCTACCAAGTCTTATTCCCGCTTCGACAGAGGACAGCCCGGATCTTTTCAATGATAGCCAGATCTCTTTCATCACCATACGAAGTTCCTCAGATGGGCAATTTTCGAAGGGACGGTGGGGCCTGTCAGGATTGCCCCTATTATTCAGGATAATCGTCGGTACCGGGACGGTTTCCTCAATCAGCCTTAGCATAGCTTCGATATGCTTCCTGTTGTCACCGGAATTATCAATGGCTGCTGCAACAAGGGGGTGCTTGCGGTTGACGGAATAGAAGTACGTGCCACTCCTGACAATCGTATTCCATGGGAATACAAAATCCTCGGCAGTCTGGCGTTCAACAATTTTACCCCGATGTCTGTATACAGCTGTGGCTCGTTCAATAGTCAGACGGGCAATACGTTTGAAATCATCTCTAAGATGGGCCGGAGGACGGGCAACAGATTTTTTAACATCAATTTTCCAGTCTTCATCCATTGAATTGGGGATATCCACAAGAATCCTGGCGAGTTTGGTGTAATCTTCCTTCCTGAAACCAAGACCGAGCCAATCCCCGGCAACGATCAGACGGTTGTTGCGATAGATATAGAAACCCTGCCGGGCATTCCAGCCACCGACACCCCCGGCCCGCTCGAACGTCCGATCATCCAGTCTGGAGCGGTACGGAAGTACATACGGACGGACAATAACCTTCTTACCTGCATGATGGAGGGGTTCTTCGGGAAGTTGCTGTGTTGATGGATGATTCCGCAGGAATGGATCCCACGGCTCAAGATCACGACCGTTTATAATTATTTTTAATGAACCCGGACCTTCGAGATACCGGTGAAATACCATCTCAAGATGACTTTTCACCGCGTCAATATGCTCATAAAACAGGTTTTCTCGTTTTGGATCATCAGTTCCAGCACCCTGAACCAGCCTATCAACACGCTCCCAGAGTACAATCGTTCCTGATGACTGTTTATTCAGACTGGAGAAGAGCCCATCAGCGCAATCGAAATTTTCCCGCTTTAATCGCCACTCTCCACACTGGTTCACATAATCGAGATCCCAGCTCCGGATGACAATATTATTTCCTGGCGCTTTTGATCCGACTGTAAGTTTCCGGCATTGTGAAAACGATGCTGTCTTAAGACCGAGCCCGAACCGGCCAAGATCCGAAGGATCCCGATCTTCAAGCGGGTTTCTGCTGCCGGGCTTCATAGCAGTAATAAGTTCGTTTTCATTCATCCCACAACCATCATCCGTGATGACGATCGTGGAATCCTCGCCCCGCCAGGTAAATTGAATATGGATATTTCGGGCACCCGCTACAATACTGTTATCTATAATATCAGAAATAGAAGACTCAAGGCTGTAACCAAATGCTCGTAGCGATTCAATCAAAGCTCCGGGATCCGGGTTAACTATATCGAAACTTCTGGAGTTATCAGAATCCATATTCAGTCATTCCAAATAACAATGTAGTGTTAAAAGAACTGCATCTAATCTGAAATATGACGTACAGTGGCATTTAATGATTTTGATATTGATTTCATGCTATAAATCTGCCAGATATGTCTGAAATATGATTATTTACTCTCCCTGACCTGCACCTCCTCCAGGTAATACCCGCATATCTCCTTTAACGGACACTCCCGATGAAGCGGATTCTGCGCTCTGCAAACTGCAGCGCTAAAATCCAGTATTGCAAAGAGAAATCGTCCCGGATCCTCCACAGAAAAAAGATCTTCAGCGATCGTTCTGATCTCTCTCTTTCTCCTGATCTCCCCGAGGAGGTGTAATCCATACAATCTGTTGATAAAACGGGCAATGTTTGAATCGATAACCGGGTATGGTTTTCCATAACACA
>ENA-ORXD01002226-ORXD01002226.1-sediment-metagenome-genome-assembly--contig:-NODE-2226-length-13431-cov-4.590460_pt1 | contig 13431 bp, 6 predicted proteins | sample MGYA00237862_ERZ511471 | MGnify/ENA metagenome assembly ERZ511471 | reverse complement strand
TGGGGGGGGTGGGGGGGGGGGGGGGGGGGGGGGTGGGGGGGGGTGGGGGGGGGGGGGTGGGGGGGGGGCCTTGGGGGGGGGGACCAGTTCTTTCGGTGGTGGAACCTCCGGCTCTAGTGGTTCAAGTGCTTTTGGCCGTACCAGTGGTGCTGCTAATCCCGGCAATCAAAATCATCTTCTCAACAACATCAGCTATAACAACAGACCTTATGGCCCAGCGATGAATGGCCAAATGACCAATGCCTTCGATACTGCCAATCAGTCAAATTATGTTGAGACTGGTTACGGCATGGGTATGGGCGGCGGTATGATGGGCGGCATGGGCGGCGGCATGATGGGTGGCATGGGCGGCGGCATGAGCGGCGGCATGGGCGGCGGCATGGGCGGAGGATCGAGCAGTTATAGACCTTACTATCAAATGCAGCTTACGATGCTTATTCAAACCACCATTGAACCTGATTCCTGGCTATATGGTTATGGCGGGCAGGGGGCGATGGGAGGCGGGGCAGGGATTGGTTTAACAGGCCAGCCTACTCCCACCGCTGCTTTGGGCAGGGGGCAGATGTTTCCTTACGGGCCGGATATGCTGGCGGTGTTTCAAACGCCCGCGGTTCATATCAAAATTGCGGAATTGATTAAGAAACTGCGTAAAACCCGCGGCGACCAGGTCTCTATAGAAGCCCGCTTGCTGCAGATTAACAATAATTTCCTGGAAGATATCGGCCTGGATATGGACTTCTTCCTCAACGTTGGTAACGCCGGCTTTGATCGTTCCGGAACGGTTGATCCCATCACCGGTCAAGAGATATTAACACCGCGGACCAACCCTGGTCCCTGGAATCGGACCACTCCCATTCCTGTTAAGCAGGACTCGTATGGTTGGTCTGCTCCTTCGGCTACTTCCGTGCCCGGTTCGCTGGGCGGCGGAGCAGTGCCGAATGCCTTTCAGCTTTCCGGCTCTTTTCTGGATAACGTTCAGGTGGACTTCCTAATGCGAGCTACCCAGGCCAATCAACGCTCCAAGTCTCTGGTCGCACCGCACATCACCGTATTTAACGGTGAGGATGCCATGATCCAATTTACTACCCGGAGATATTATGTGGCAAGTGTGGAGGCGCAGCCGGGCTATGGCGGAGGCTTATACAATCCTGACGTACAGCCCGACGATTCGGGTATAACCTGGACGGTCACTCCGGTAATCAGCGCCGATAAAAGATATGTTCTGCTTAATGTCTATTTTAACCAGACGATTACCCGCAGTTTCCAGGACTTTACCTTCCAATCCGGAGCGCCAGCGGAAGGAGGAGTGGTACCCATTGCCGGTGTGCCCACGGCCACCGTGCAGCAGCCGTTACAGGATATAAACTCCATTGTTACCCGAGTCGGTGTGCCTGACGGCGGAACACTGCTTCTGGGCGGCCAGAAAATTGTAGGGGAAGCGGAGAAAGAAGCAGGAGTGCCCGGCCTGAGTAAATTGCCTTTAATTAATCGTCTCTTTGCCAACCGCTCTATGATTAAAGACGAAAGCGTGCTGCTTATCCTGCTTAAGCCCAGAATTATCCTTCGGGAAGAAGAAGAGGAACTACATTACGGCACCCTCGGCAATGGTACAAAAGCCACGCCGTAGCAGAGGCAAATTCAGTAAATCCAACCCAATGGGGCGGTTTTGTCCATGGGGATAAAACTGCTTGATTTAGATATGCCCACCAGGATTATTTTTTTTCAAGCAATATGGCCTTGATGAAACTGAGGGCCTTTTGCAGAGCCTGGTCGATTTTTTCGGGATTTTTCCCGCCGGCCCGGGCCAGTTGATCCCGTCCGCCGCCGCCCCCGCCGACGACAGGGGCGATTTCCTTGACAATGCTGCCCGCCTTGAGTCCCTGCTTTATCAGATTATCGGTTACCGCCGCGAACAAAACAGCCTTGCCCTCCTCCGTCGCCGATCCCAGAACAATAACCGAACTGGGAGATTTCTGGCGGAGCCAGTCAATCTGCCCGCGAATCGCTTCCTCGGAAGCCGGCGGTATGCCGGCTACGATAACCTGGGCGCCACCGATAGTCTGGGCCTGCTCAAGCAATTGATTGCCTTGTATTTTCGATTCGCCGGCGGAGCCTTTTTTAAGCTGTTTTTTCAACTTTTTATTTTCTTCGATTAGCGATTCAATACGATTCACGATCTGATCCGGGGTGCTTTTCAGTAATCCGGTAATCTGGTCCACCAGGTCACTACGCTGGTAAAGCATGTCATTTAGCCCCCTGCCGGTCATCGCCGTGATTCGCCTGACCCCGGTAGCGATGCTTTCTTCCCGGATAATCTTAAATGAGCCGATCTCGCCGGTATTACTTACATGCGTACCGCCGCAGAACTCCCGGCTGAAGGCTTGTTCCAGTTGATCGGGGTTATCCGTTCCTATCGCCAGCACCCGCACCTGGTCGCCATACTTTTCGGAAAAGAGGGCCATCGCCCCCAGCTTGCGGGCGGCATTAATGGGCATTACCTTGAAGGTGACCGGCAGATCCGCATCGATCTTGCCGCGGACGAGCGCCTCCACCTCCTGTAGCTGCTGACCGGTCAGGCTCCTGGGATAAGTAAAATCAAATCGTAAATATTCCGCAGCCACCAGCGAGCCTTCCTGATGCACATGCGTGCCGAGCACCTCCCGCAGCGCCCATTGCAACAGGTGGGTAGCGGTATGATTCCGCTGGGTATCCTTGCGGGATAAATCAATAGTAATAATTACTTCCATACCCACACTCATCGCCGACGATGGAGTAGTGCCGAAGTGAACCACCGCTGAGCCGATCCGCCGGGTATCGTCGAAGTAAAATGGTTCCACACCACCTTTTTCGCTGCCGGTTATCATGCCTTTATCGCCGATTTGCCCGCCCGCTTCGTGATAAGCACAGGTTTGATCAAGAACCAGCCCTACCCTGGTATTAGCGGGTATCAAGCCCTCGGTAATATATCTATCCTCGAAGATATATCCCAAAATACGGGCCTTTAGCGCCATTTGATGATACTTGGCGACGTCACTGGTCGCAGGCAGCAACTGGCTTAACGCGTCTAATTCATAGGCGGTGGTTTTTTGCGCCGCCCTAGCCCGCTGTCGCTGCTCCTGCATTAATTCTTCAAAGCCGGCGGTATCGACGGTAAAATTACGCTCCTGGGCCATTAGCCCGGTCAAATCCAAAGGAAATCCATAGGTGTCGTACAGGCGAAAGGCTTTTTCACCCGGCAACTGGGTTATATTATCCTGACGCATCTGGGCGATATCAGCTTCGAATATCTCCATGCCTCTTTCCAGGGTTTTGCCGAATGACGATTCCTCCGCTTCGATAACGTTGGCAATGTGTATGGCTCGGCCGGCTATTTCGGGGTAAACATCGCCCATAATTTGCACGACGGTCGGCACCAAAAGGTGAATAAAAGGTTCATGCATATCCAGCAGCAATCCGAACCGGGTAGCCCGGCGTAAAATCCGCCGCAGAACATATCCCCGGCCTTCATTGCTGGGCAGTGCCCCATCGGCTATGGCAAAGGTCAGCATCCGAACGTGGTCTGAGATAACGCGAAAGGCGTTATCGCTTTGTTTGCCCAGTTGGTCGGTATAGGTAAATCCGGTGATTGCGGAAATATGTTCAATTATCGGGGTAAAAAGGTCGGTGGCATAATTGCCGGTCTTATGCTGCAAAACCGCCACCAGCCGTTCCAGACCCGCCCCGGTATCGACGTGTTTGGCCGGCAGGTGGTGCAATTGGCCTTTATCATCGCGGTTATACTGAATGAAAACCAGATTCCATAGTTCCACAAACCGACTGCAGTCGCCGTTGATCCGGCAGATATGCCCGGCTGCATCCTGCATATCACATCGTTCCGCCCCCAGATCGAGATGAATCTCGCTGCAAGGCCCGCAGGGTCCGGTCTCGCCCATCTCCCAGAAATTATCCTTTTTACCGAAACGGAGCACCCGTTCCGCGGGAATATCGGTATTTTTCAGCCAGAGTTCTTCCGCTTCGTTATCCGCCGGGGTTTTGTCGCTGCTGTCTCCGCCAAAGACGGTGGCCCACAGTCTCGTCTTATCCAGCCCCCAGACCTCCGTCAAAAGCTGCCAGGCCCAGCGAATCGCCTCTGCCTTGAAATAGTCACCAAAAGACCAGTTGCCCATCATCTCGAAAAAGGTGTGATGCGTAAAATCCTTGCCCACTTCCTCCAGGTCGTTGTGTTTGCCGCTGACGCGTATGCATTTCTGCGAGTTGACCACCCGCTTATGGTTTTGATGGCCGCCGCCGCCCAGGAAGATGTCTTTGAATTGATTCATGCCCGCGTTGGTAAACAGCAGGGTCGGATCATCATGGGGCACCACCGAGCTGCTGGGTACAAAGGTATGGCCCTGCCGGAGGAAAAAGTCAATAAATTCCTGCCGTATTTGCCGGGAGGTTTTCACAATTTTCTCTGCCTTTCGTCAATGTCCATAAAGCAAAATTTCAGATTACCAGAACCAATTAAATATGGGTATATTAGCAGACGGCAGGCAATAGGGAAAGTTTTAGTATCCGGCAAATGATCGAAGCTCTTAAACCGCCAGGTCAATCCTTTTTTTCCTCTTTATCCTTGGGTTTTAAGATATCGTCCAGGCCCTTTTTTATGCCTTCACCAACATTTTGCGTATCCTTAATGATTTTCTCCGTAGCTTCTTTGCCGCCTTTAGCGCCGGTCTCGACGATCTTAGTGGTTTGCTCAAGGACGTCTTTCGAAAGAGACCCAAGCCGCTTTAGATTGTCTCCCAGCGGGCCGGTAATCTCTTTGGGCAGCACGGCTGAGCCTTGTACGCCGCGCCGCTTCAGATCACTCAGAGCCTTTTTGCTTGCCTGACGCCAAAGCTCCGTGCGCCGGCCTTGATAGGCTTCCATACGTGCCAGATATGGCGCCGGGTCAATGCCCAATACATCCTTTAGTCCCTCAGCCAGGAGTTGCTGTTCTTGGTCGGGATTAATGGCGCGGATAAGCTCTTGCCTGAATATTTTTTCTAGGCCTGGGTAGTCCTGCTTTCCCTGAGCCAATTCTATGCGCAGAGCATCGGTATCCAACAATCTTGCGCGGTAGCGCTGAACAAGTCCGAGGCACTTGCCTTTCCATTCTTCGCGGCGAAATTTCTCTTTTTCCTCCGCGCTCAGGCTTAAATCTTTTGTACGCTCCATGACAATATCTAAAGTGCTGCGAATCTTAGCCATTGAATTTTCTCCCTGGAGAATGAAGATATTATTTTACGCCACCGAAGCTTAACCGAGTTCGCCTTTGAAATCAAGAGCAGCAAAGAATTATTAATCCGGCAATTAAATCTTAAATATTATGAATCCCCCTTTGGAAAAGAGGACACACCAAATATTCCCCCTTCAGTAGTGGGGAAATAAGGTGGATATGCAGAAAAGAATAAATCTGCTTCTTTCCAATTACAATTGACCCTTATACGATCTGCAAATGCTATTGACAAATTGTCCAACAAACCGTAAGGGTCTATCATTCGTGGTTGCTAGGCGGCAAAAGTAATCTGCAATTCAATGAGCGGCTTTCTCGCAGCACGAATGCCCGGCTGTCAATGATCAGTCCCAACCGCGGTGTGATAACTAAATACGGTGCAGAAAACATGGTGGTATTTTGGTCATGAGAATATCGTTAATAGACCGAAGTCTCTATTACAAAGGTTTAATGCTGCTTACCCGCAAGGACCGTATAATCGATGACCGGGAGAAAAAGATGATGATGGATATCGGGAAGATGCTCGGTTTTGATTCCAAATTCTGTGAAGAAAGAATTAAGGAGCTGCTGGACAATTACTACATTGTCGACACCCCGCCTGTTTTCTCAACAAAAGATATTGCCCTTTGTTTTATCCGAGATGGCCTGAAACTGTCTGCATCCGATGGACAGATGCAAGAAGAAGAAATGCTCTGGCTCAAATCAGTAGCTGAACTAAACGGACTTGGCAGCCTGTGGAGTGAAGAAATCGGCAAAGTGTCCCCTGAGGCGCCCGGACTTTCCGACGATCGCCTGGAATTAAGAAATTTCGAATACGAATAAAAGACCATCTATTTCAAGGCATTTGTGTAATATCTACTCATCAGGCGAGCTGAATAAATGTTCAGTTGTTGCATTTTTTGCAACAACTGCCGCTGACGGTAAGACATATAATGTCGAATATTTTAATCTCGACGCGATCATTTCCAGCGGCTATCGCATCAATTCTTTACGCGGGACGCAGTTCTGCATCTGGGCGACGAATGTTTTGTATAAGCATTTGATGAAAGGCTGCACCATCAATGAAAAAAGAATCAAGGCTCAGAAGGATAAAATTCGCAATTTGCAGGAAACAGTTCGCCTGCTGGGCAATGTTGTTCTTCCGAAAGATCCCTCCGATGAGGCCAGGGGGATTATTCAAATCATTTCTGAATATTCCCGGGCATTGAACATGCTTTATGATTTTGACCACCAACGGCTTGTCGCACCTAAAGGTACTAGAAAGACAAAATACAAACTGACCTATGCAGAAGCAAAAAAAATCATCGATCAGATGAAAATCAAGCTCAAAAATTCCGTCCTTGGGGGCTAGGAAAAAATAACAAAATGCTTCCCCCTAAATAAATTTTGTATAAATCGTTGCAATGCTTTCAAGAAGTTGTAAGATGAAAAACAACTCCAGGGTACAAAGATAAGTATGGTTTAAACATGGAGCTTATCTTGTTATAAAATGATCGGGGCTCGTTTCTAAATGATTCAAGCTATAACTTTTTTTAGGAGCGTTACAATTAATGAGTTACTCAGCGATACGCGATAACCACACACACGGTAATGTTGGTGATTTTCTTAAAAAAGCAATATCAGTAAATTCTGATGTATCAATAGTTTCGGCTTATTTTACGATATATGCTTATTATCATTTAAAAAATAATCTCGATAGCATCAATAGCCTGAAATTTCTTTTTGGCGAACCCCGATTCATTAAATCTTTAGATCCTGATAAAACTAACACTAGAGAGTTTAAAATCGAAGATGATAAGTTATCCATCCCCATTGAAAAGAAGCTCTGCCAAAAGAAGATAGCGCATGAGTGCTCTGAATGGATAAAAAGCAAGGCGGAAATCCGTTCCATGGTGAAGCCGAATTTCTTGCACGGCAAGCTTTACCATGTAAAACAAGAAAGCGGCATTGAAAAAGCAATAGCGGGCAGTTCCAATTTCACGGTTAATGGCTTGGGCCTTGGTGGGAGCAAAAATATAGAGCTTAACCTGATCATTGACAGTGATCGGGACAGGCAGGAGCTTAAAGAATGGTTTGATGCAATCTGGAATGATGACACCGGGCTGGTCGAAGATGTTAAGCAGGATGTTCTAAGTTATCTGGAACAATTATATCTGGAAAATGAACCGGAATTTATTTATTTCAAGACGCTTTATCATATATTTCAAGAATATCTTGATGAGCAGAAAAAAGGTGGCTTGCTGGATGAAAAGACCGGATTTTATGACAGCGAAATCTGGAACATGCTTTATGATTTTCAAAAAGACGGTGTTAAGGGTTCGATTAACAAGCTTTTAAAGCACAATGGCTGCATCATTGCCGATAGCGTTGGCTTGGGCAAGACCTTTGAAGCGCTTGCTGTCATCAAGTATTTCGAATTGCTCAATGAGCGTGTTCTTGTCGTTTGTCCAAAAAAACTCACCGGCAATTGGACAGTTTATCAGGCAAATCAGAACCACCTGCTCAATCCATTTAAAAAAGACAGATTCAACTATACAGTTATTTATCATACCGACATGGGCCGCGCAGCAGGGCGCTCCGATGCCAACGGCATTGATCTTGATAATTTCAACTGGGGCGCATATGACCTTGTTGTCATCGATGAATCGCACAATTTCCGCGGCAATCCCCTGGATAAGATGAAAGATGACGGCACGGTGAAGATGAATCGAGCCAAATGGCTGATGGAAAAGGTCATTAAAGAAGGCGTGAAGACAAAAGTGCTCATGCTGTCGGCAACACCGGTGAACAACACTTTGCGTGACCTGCGCAATCAGATAGCTTACATTACAGAAGGCAAAGAAGACGCTTTGTTTGAATCGAGTAATATAAAAAGCATTGCTGCGACGCTGGAAAATGCGCAGAAGAATTTTACCCGCTGGGCCGATGTAAAAAACAAATCCAAAACTTTGAAGGATTTGCTGGAGCGGCTTGATTCATCTTTTTTCAAGTTGCTAGATGAATTAACGATTGCCCGTTCGCGCAAACATGTAAAGAATTTTTACCGTATTGAAGCTATCGGCAATTTTCCGGAGCGCAAAAAACCTCACTCCGTTTATCCGGATATTGACCTGAAAAAAAGATTTCCTTCTTATGATCAGATAAATAAGCAAATATTGGATTATAAACTGTCTGTTTTCAATCCCTCCAGTTATGTTCGGGACGAAAAAAAACAGAAATATGAGGAAATGGCCGGTGCTTCCGCATTTGGTTTCAAACAATCAGACCGTGAAAATTACCTCATCGGCATGATGAAAATTAACTATTTGAAGCGATTGGAAAGCTCAATTGAGTCTTTTGAAATATCGCTGGATAGAACAATTCAAAAAATCGAAACCCTGGAAAATAAGATAACTGAATTTCTTGAGCTCAAGAAAGATCATCAGGAAAGTCTGGATAGTCTTGTGCCAGGTGAAGACGAAATTGAAGAGAACTCCGACGATACAGAAGCGTGGCAGGTTGGCAAGAAATTGAAGTTTAGTCTGGCTGATTTGTATCTTGAAAATTGGCTGGTTGATTTAAAGAAAGATAAAGATGCCTTAAAGAGTCTCTATAATAATGCCGCAGCAGTGACTGTCGAGAGCGATGCCAAACTCAAAGAGCTGAAAGATTTGATGCAGGAGAAAATAAAAAATCCTATCAATGGCGAAAATAAGAAAATAATTATCTTTACGGCTTTTGCGGATACCGCTCAATATCTTTATGAAAATTTACAGGGATGGATTAAAAAAGAATTGAATCTTCACTGTGCGCTTGTCTGCGGCGATTATACCCGAACCACTTTGGGCCGCAATGATTACGACAGCATTCTGGTTAATTTCTCGCCAGTTGCCAAAAATCGGGCGAAACTTAACAATTCCATAAGCAATGAAGAAATAGATATTCTCATTGCCACGGATTGCATCAGCGAGGGGCAAAACTTACAAGATTGCGACTTTTTAATCAACTACGATATCCATTGGAATCCCGTCCGGATTATTCAGCGTTTTGGCCGTATTGATCGTCTGGGAAGCAAAAATAAATCCATCCAACTGGTTAACTTCTGGCCGACCAAAGATTTGGATAGCTACATTAACTTAAAAGAAAGAGTGGAAGCACGCATGGCGCTCGTTGATGTTACAGCTACTGGTGAGGATAATATTTTAAATACAGAACAACTTCAAGAACTCATCGCGGATGATTTAAAATACCGCAATAAACAACTCAAGAAACTCAAAGAAGAAATCCTGGATTTGGAAGATATGGACGAAACCATATCACTGACTGATTTCACGCTGGATGATTTCCGCATCGAGCTGTTGCACTTTCTGGAAAGCAACCGCAAACGCCTGCAGGAAAGCCCGCTGGGACTTTACGCGCTTGTTCCCGCGCCGGACGGAAAATATGCGGAATTGATTAAAGACCGGGAATTTTCAGCCAATGAAAAAGAGATTATTAAGCCGGGGATCATTTTCTGTCTTTCGCAAAGAGGTGAACACAGCGGCAATGAAGAAATTAATCCTTTGAATCCATATTTTTTGGTTTATGTCCGCGATGACGGAACCGTTCGGTACAATTATACCCATGCCAAACAGATACTGGAAATTTACCGTCTGCTTTGCCAGAATCAAAAAGCACCGTATGACAAATTGTGTGAATTATTCAATGCGGAAACAAATAATGGCTCTAATATGAAAAAATACACAGAGCTTCTGGAAAAGGCAGTGGTGCAGGTGGTGCATGTTTTCAAAAAGAAAGGCGCCCAGAAGCTCACTTCTGATAGAGGAGCACTTTTAATACCGAAAGCAAAGCAGCTCAATGAGATGGCTGATTTTGAGCTTGTCACTTGGCTTATTGTGAGGTGAGAAATGCCGCTAACCCAAAAAGAACTGGCCATCATTCTGCAGGAACGCGAAGGATATCGCATTGAATTTAAAGAGCGCCTTGCCAATCTGGATAAAGAAATGGTGGCTTTTGCCAATGCCTCCGGCGGTAGGATTTTTCTGGGCATTACCGACGAGGGTAAAATAGTCGGCACAGCCATTGATAATAAGATTAAAAGCCAGATACAGGATATCGCCAACAATTGCGACCCGCCGGTAAAAATCAAACAGGAGGCATACAAAAATATCCTGGTCATAGACGTTTGGGAAGGCATTGATAAGCCCTATCGCTGCGCGAGCGGTTTTTACACCCGCACGGGACCAAATTCACAGAAACTCAGCCGCGATCAGATTGTCAATTTCATTCAAGCGGAAGGAAAAGTCCGCTATGACGAACTCATCAAAAGAAACTTTACCGAAAAGGATGTAGACCCATCAAAAATAAAAAGATTTCTGGCGTTGTCCCGTATTTCTTCGGTTCTGGACAAAAAGCTTTTATATAAAAATCTGGGTATCGGCGAGCTTCAGGAAGGCAAAGTGCTTTTCAACAATCTGGCCGTGCTTTTTTTCTCGAAAAACCTCAACGATATTTATTATCATACGGTTGTTACCTGCGCTCTTTATAAGGGCAAAGAAAAAGCCACCGTTCTGGATCGCAAGGATTATAATACTGATTTGATATCCAGTGTTGACCTGGCGATGAATTTCCTCAAACAATACCTGCCGGTGCGCTATGAATTTACCGGCGAACTGGCGCGCAAGGAAATACCGGAATTGCCTTACGAAGCTCTGCGGGAAGCCCTGATTAACGCCGTTGTTCATCGCGATTATTTCGAAAAAGGCGCGAATGTGATGATGGAAATATTTGACGACCGCATCGAAATTACCAATCCCGGCGGTCTGGTCAAAGGCCTGACGCCGGAAAATTTTGGCACGGTCAGCATGTTGCGCAATCCGGGAATAGCCAACCTGTTTCAACGCATAGACTACATTGAAAAAATGGGCACGGGCATTGAACGAATCAAACTGGCACTAAAAGCGGCAAAGGTTCCACAGGTGCGCTACGAATTTAACCCGGTTTATCTTAAGGCGGTTTTTCTCCGACCTAGGAAATCTGGGGAGAAGAATACCCAAGAAACTACCCAAGAAACTACCCAAGAAATAATTTTAAAACTGATTAAGAATAATCCCTTCATAACTCGAAATGATCTGGCTGAGAAGACCGGACTCAGCCCGGATGGCGTTAAATATCATTTACAGGTGCTGAAAAGAAAGGGGATAATCAAACACACCGGTTCAACAAAAAAAGGTAAATGGGAAGTAATAGAATAAATATTTACGAAACTTTGTTTTTATTGTCATTGCGAGCAGACCCTTGGTCTGCGTGGCGATCTTAAACCATGAGATTGCTTCACTTCGTTCGCAATGACCGAAATAATGTGATCTGAAAGGATTCAAGACGTGACCGATCAGGATGTAAAACGAAATATTGAAACAGCGCTCAAATCAGTTTCATCGGGAAACTTTTCTAAAAACGCTTTAGCACTTTTTGGTGCGCTGGGTTACAACACAACCCGTCAAAATCCTTTCGTCAAAAAAACAACTGCCGAATTTGAAGAAAACTTCGGCCATGCCTTTGCCGAAAAGAATTTCAACAAGGAAAAAGCCCGCCTTGCCGAATGGAAATCCGTTAATCTTTTATTTCAACTCTCCAGAGAAGAATTATCCGGTCAAATAGGTTTGTTTAATACGCATAAAGTGCGCTGGGAAGGCGAGGACAAGGAAACAGTCATTGAAACCTATCTCTTCTTCGCCATTGAACTTAACCAGCCGGAATATTCCCGCACCCTGCTTGCGCAAATTACCCGTGAAGTAAACAAAATCTTCCCCATGCCGGTGATGATTGTTTTCAAAGACGGCAAAGCTCTGACCATATCCATTATTGACCGCCGCCTGCATAAACAAGACGCGCAAAAAGATGTGCTCGAAAAAGTGACGCTGATCAAAGACATCTCGTCTGAAAATCCGCATCGCGCCCATATTGAAATACTGTTTGATCTTTCCTTGCCGGAGTTGCAGCGAAATTATGACGTTGCCAGCTTTGTTGACCTGCACAATGCCTGGCAAAAAACTCTTGATACCAAAGAACTCAACAAGCGCTTTTACCGCGAGCTGGCCAACTGGTATTTCTGGGCAATGGATTATATATCTTTTCCCGATGACGCAGAAAAAAACAAAGACATCCGCAACGCCACCAGCCTGATACGCCTGATTACCCGAATTATCTTTGTCTGGTTTATCAAGGAAAAAAGTCTCGTGTCTGACGCTTTGTTTGATCGACGGGTGATGCAGCGCGTGCTCAAAGACTTTTATAAGAACAAAAAGTCAAATAGCTATTATCGGGCCATCCTGCAAAATCTTTTTTTTGCCACTCTGAATCAGGCAATGGATAAACGCGGTTTTGCCAAAGAAGGAACATTTCTGGAAAATAGAAATAATTACGGCGTGAAAAACCTTTATCGCTATGCGGCCGACTTTGCCGTTGATGAAAAAGAAGCGCTGATGCTGTTTAAAGACATCCCGTTTCTCAATGGTGGTTTATTCGATTGTCTGGATAAAGAAAATAGTGAAGACAAGGTCGTTTATGGCGACGGTTTTTCCCGCAATCCTAAAAAGCAAGCTGTTGTGCCGGACTTTCTGTTTTTCGGGCCGGAAGAAGATTATGATTTGAATGAAGTCTTCGGCACAAAGAACAAACGTTATCAGGTTAAGGGCCTGTTTAATATATTTTCAGCCTACAAGTTCACCGTGGCGGAAAATACGCCAGTGGAAGAAGAAATTGCGCTTGATCCGGAACTTTTAGGACGCGTTTTTGAAAACTTGCTAGCTAGCTATAACCCCGAAACACAAACCACCGCCCGCAAGCAAACCGGCAGTTTTTACACGCCGCGGGAAATTGTCAACTACATGGTAGATGAAAGCCTGAAAGCTTATCTGAAGCAGAACCTGGAAACAGAAGCGGGAATGAAGTCTTACGACGCCGATACCGGCCTGGAAATTCTTTTTACCTATACGGAAAAAGAACATGCCTTTACCGGTAAGGAAACAAAAATACTCATTGACGCCATCGACAATTGCAAAATTCTCGATCCCGCCTGCGGGTCCATGCACTTCGGTCTCTATGCCTTCGACCTTTTCGAGACCATCTACGAGGAAGCATGGGATAACGGCTTTTGCCCGGCCCTGCAGGAAGCCTATACATCCAAAGACGAG
>ENA-ORXD01002223-ORXD01002223.1-sediment-metagenome-genome-assembly--contig:-NODE-2223-length-13438-cov-2.839159_pt1 | contig 13438 bp, 9 predicted proteins | sample MGYA00237862_ERZ511471 | MGnify/ENA metagenome assembly ERZ511471 | reverse complement strand
ATGGGCCGCTCCGATCACCCGGCGCGCCCCATCCGCGAAAAAGAGCGGCGCGCAATCCGCCGTCCGGATTGCGAGGGCCAGGCCCGGCCGGTCCGTGACCAGGCCGTCGCATTCGGGCAACCCTTCCGGAAGGGGTCCATCGCCGTCGAGGACGCGGATCCGGTCGCCGTGGATCTGTCTCATCAGGATCAGCCGTCCCTCCGGGATCGCGAAGGCCTCCCGGACGAGGGCGAGATTTCGCTGAACGTCTTCTTTCCGGTCGCCGACGAGAAAGCCCGTGTTCAGGCTGGAAAACGGCTCTCCGCTCACCCCCGCGCGGCGGGTGCAGAAGGCGTGGGTCACGAAATCCGACGACGGGAATTCCCCGGCCTCCGCGTATTCGACGGTCCCCCTGCGGGTGAAACGGAACATGAATGGCCCTCAACCCTGTTTGCGAATCTAAAAAAAGGCGCCGCGCTCCCTGAGGAAGGCGCAGAGAGAGGCCATCTCCTCCGGGAGGGGCGCCGTGAACTGCAGGGCCTCGCCCGTCAGCGGATGGGCGAAGGAAAGACGCCACGCGTGGAGGGCCTGGCGGTCGAGCGCCTTGATCCTCGCCCGGACCCGGGGATCGGCGACGGTCCGGATCCTGCCGGCGCCGCCGTAGATCCGATCCCCGACGACGGGATGGCCAAGCTCCGTCAGGTGGACCCGGATCTGGTGGGTCCGCCCCGTTTCGATCTCCACCTCCAGCAGGGCCGCGACGCCGAAACGCTCCCGGACGCGCCAGACGGTTACGGCCCCCTTCCCCCGGCGACTTCGCGTGGACATCCGCTTGCGGTCCGTCGGATGCCGCCCCACGGGCGAATCGATCCGCCCGCTGTCCGTTTTCGGGTCCCCGTAGACGATCGCCTGGTAGCTCTTTTTCACCTCGCGGCGCTTGAACTGCCCGGCCAGCCCCCGGTGCGCCCCGTCCGATTTGGCCACGACCAGCAGTCCGGAGGTCTCCTTGTCCAGCCGGTGCACGATCCCGGGACGCAGGACGCCGCCGATCCCCGAGAGATCCCGGCAGTGGTGGAGGAGGGCGTTGACGAGGGTCCCGCCCGAATGGCCGGCTGCCGGGTGGACGACCAGCCCTGCCGGCTTGTCGACGACCAGCAGGGAGGCATCCTCGAAGAGAATCTTCAGGGGGATTGCCTCGGGAAGGACGCCGGAGGGCCTCGCCTCCGGGAGGGCGAAGGCCACCTCGTCCCCGGCCTTCATCTTCCGGCCGACCCGGACCGGACTCCCGTTCACCAGGACCCGCCCTTCCTCGACGAGCCGCTGAACCTGCGAACGGGAGAGGGACGTTTCCTTTCCGGTGAGGAAGAGGTCGAGGCGCCGCCCCTCCTCCCCGGGCGCCACTCTGAAACGGTGCATCCCTTCCGCCATCAGCGTTCCCCCGCGGCACTGTCCTCCAGGCTCTGCCGGAGGGCGTCGCGGATTTCGGCGAACTCCTCCGGAGCGAGCGTCCGGACATCGAGCAGAACCTGGCCGTCCGCCACCCGCACAATGACCGGCGTCTCGCGCCGACGGAGGCGCCCCTCGAGGGAGGCCGCGGAAAGGTGCGCCGCGCGGACGCCGACCAGAACCGTCGGGATCTCCCTCGTCGGGAGAGACCCGCCGCCCGCCATCGACATGCCGTTCACCAAGGAAACCCCCGCCCCCTCCGGCAGGCTTCGCCGGAGCATCCCCAGGAGCCGCTTCGCCCGCTTCTTCACGTCGGAGACGGGCTCGGTGAGCGCGCGGAGGACCCGGATATCGGCAAGCGCCTCCGCCGGCCGGAGGTACTTCACCAGGGTCGCCTCGAGGGCCGCCAGGGTCAGCTTGTCGATCCTCAGCGCCCGGTTGAGCGGATTCTTCCGGATCTGCTTCAGCGCCTCTTTCTTTCCCAGGATGATCCCCGCCTGCGGCCCGCCGAGGAGCTTGTCGCCGCTGAAGGTGACCACATCCGCGCCCGCGGCGAGACATTCACGGACGGTGGGTTCCCGCTCCAGGCCGTAGCGGTCCAGCTCGATCAGACAGCCGCTCCCCAGATCGTCTACGACGGGCAGGCGATGCTTCTCTCCCAGGGCGACAAGCGAGGCGAGGTCCGCCTCCTCGGTGAAGCCCATGATCCGGAAGTTGCTCGTGTGGACCTTCAGGATCAGCCCCGTTTCCGGGCCGATCGCCTTTTCGTAGTCGGAAAGCCGCGTCCGGTTCGTCGTCCCCACCTCCCGGAGACGCGCGCCGCTCTTCTCCATCACGTCGGGGATGCGGAACTCCCCGCCGATCTCGATCAGCTCGCCCCGCGAAACGATTGCCTCCTTCCCCTCGGCCAGCGCATTCAGGACGAGCAGGACCGCGGCGGCGTTGTTGTTGACGACCAGCGCATCCTCCGCCCCGCAAAGGGCACAGAGAAGTCCCCGGATATGGTCGTAGCGGAGCCCTCTTTCTCCTCTTTCGAGGTCATACTCAAGGTTGGAGTAGCCCCGGGCGACCTCGACGACCCGTTCGATCGCCTCCCGGCAGAGCGGCGCCCGGCCGAGGTTCGTGTGGAGGATCACCCCCGTGGCGTTGATCACGCGGCGGAGGCGGTAACGGCCGAAATCTTCGACGGTCCGTGCCGCTCGATCCGCCGCCTGCTCCGGCGTCGGCAGGCGAAGATTCGTTCCCTTTTCCTGATCCGCGAGGATCCGGCCTCGGATCTCCTCGACGGCCGAGCGGCAGGCCTCCTTCACGATCTCCTTCTGCACGCCGGCCAGTCGCCCCTGCCGCTCCAGCAGAAGCATCATCTCATCGATCTTCGGCAGGCTCCTCAGCAGTTCCTTCTTGCGTTCGTCCATTTTACACCCATTTTCTGTCTGAATTTCCCAAAAGCCTTTGAATCATCCTCAATCGGGCCTTTCACTGGGCCCTGGTTTATGCTTACAATCCCGACTGCCCCCGGCAGTAGTCGCGGAAGTTGTTCACCGCCGTGAAGAACTCCCTCATCAGGACCACCCAGGCGTACCGGCCCCGCCCGGTGAGGACGATCTCCGGCGGCCTCCAGGAGAAAGCCCCGACGAGAGCGAAGGCCAGGAGGTCCGGCCAGAGGAAGCGCCAGAGGGCCCCGCCGTACTTCTCCCGCAGATCGGTCACCTTCAGGCGCGTTGAGAAGAGCTTCATCAGGAAGTCGTAGCGGATCCGGTCGCGGACGGAAAATACGCGCGACGCGGCAAGCGGCAGCTCCCCCCGCTCTACCTGGGCGATGTAGCCGCGGATGTCGAAGGTGTTCGCGTAGCAGGTCCCGCCCAGATAGCCAATCGATCCGCTTCCGAGGCCCGCGTACTCGTCGTAGTCGACGATATACTCGTCGATTATCGTCTCTTTCCGGGAAAAGCACCAGGCCGAGGAGAAGCGGTACTCGGGGGCGAGTCGCCCGGCGATTTGCCGGTAGAATTGTTTCTCCTGCCGGAATTCCACCCGCCCCAGGGTTTCCATCACCTTCTGCCGGGTCGAATCGGAGACCATCAGGGGGTACCACGTCATCTGGTCGATCCCGATCCCCGTCAGGATCTCCAGGTCCCGGTCGATCATCGCCTCGGTCTGGGTCGGAAAATTGAAGATCATGTCGGCGTTCAGCGTCCCGAACCGCCCGAGGGTCTCGCGGAGCTTCTCGGCGATCTCCGCGCCGCTCCCGTACTTGTCGTAGCGTTCCATCCTTCGGAGCAGGCTGTCGTCGAAGCTCTGGACGCCGACGGAAAGCCGGTCGACGCCCGCCCGCTGGAGGGCCGCCAGCCGCTCCCCGGTCAGGTGGTTCGGGTTCGTTTCGACCGACAGCTCCCGGATCGAGAAGGCCCCGCGCGCGACGGCGATCGTCTCCTCCAGCTCTTCGATCAGAACTGTCGGCGTCCCGCCGCCGACATAGATCCCGCCGAAGTCGTACCCGAGTTCGCGGTAGAGGAGCAGCTCCCGGCGGAGCGCCCGGAAATAGTCGCGGCAGAGCTCCTCTTCGAAGGCGACGCGGTTGAAGGAGCAGTAGGGGCAGAGCCGCTCGCAGAAGGGGACGTGGAGGTAGAGGAGCCGGGGCCGCGGATCGCCGGGGGAGGGCAGACGGGGGATCCCGCTTCCCTCAAAACGCATCGCCCGGGAGAATTCGCGCCGCGCCTGCCGGGCAATCATCGAATGAATCAAAATAGACGCCTCGCAATGGACCCTATGTCAAAAATCGAAAGCCGCGGTCCGCAGAACCGTCCTCCCATGAGGGAAGAGACGGCCGTCGCACTCAGTGACATTCCCACGGCAGGAGCCGGGTGCATCTTCGGGTTCAAACGTAAACCGGCCAGAGCCCTCCGGAATGCCGCAACATCTACAGACAGGGGTCTGGAGTTTGATGCGGCTGAATGACCGGACCCGAGGCGGGAGGCCCCGCACAAACGGCCCGGAATGATCCGGAAATTAACAGACATCCCGGTATTTGGCAAGGAGGGAAATCGCGCGCCTTGAGCCGCGGGCGGAGCTGTGCTATAGGGAACCAGCAAAATAACGACGCAGCAGGAGCCGTTTTCGCACTCCGGATCTGCGACCGGCGGGGGCGGACCAGCGACGAGGTGGCGCGGTGTTCCATATCAGACGGATCTTCGATGACATTCTGCCGAGAAACCGCCTGGCCCTGGATCAGATCCAGGAAATCCTCCGCTCCCAGTTCCAGGGGCTCAGCCAAGCCAAGATTACCAGGATTCCTGATCTTCTCAGAAATCCGTTCAAATATGACTTCCGCTCCATCCTCTACATTGCCGAGACACAGGCCACCGGGAAAATCAGAGGATTCGCCCTGCTCTCCCACGAACCGGAGCTGCGTTTCTGTTATCTCGACTATCTTGCAACCGACAGGCAGACGATCGGCAGGGGAATCGGCAGCGCCCTTTACGAAAGGGTCCGGGAAGAGGCCCTGCTGCTGCAGGTCAGCGGCCTTTTCTTCGAGTGCCTTCCCGACGATCCCGCCCTCAGCCGCAACGCAGAGATTCTCCGGCAAAACCGGGCGCGCCTGCGTTTCTATGAGAGCTTCGGCGCCCGGCCCATCGTCAACACAGCATACGAAACACCGGTGGTTTCCGGAGGCGACAACCCGCCGTACCTCGTCTTCGACAGCCTGGGACAATCGTCGACGCTCAGGCGGGATGACCTGGGCCGAATCGTCAAGACCATCCTCGGGAAAAAATACAAGGACATCTGCAGCGAGGCCTATGTCCAGATGGTGCTCGCATCCATCGAGGACGATCCCGTCCGGATACGCGAACCGCGCTACCTCAAAAAAACAGCCAAGATGGTTTACCCCGTCTCCGGCCGTCTGGCGAAGATTGCGCTCGTGGTCAACGACCGGCATTCCATCCACCATGTCCACGAGCGGGGGTACGTGGAGGCGCCTGTTCGAATCTCCTCAATCCTGGACGCTCTGGAACAGACAAACCTTTTTTCAAGATTTTCCCCGGAAGATTTCCCGGAGAAGCTCCTCCTGGCCGTCCACGATCCGGGCTATGTCCGCTACTTCAAGCGGGTCTGCGAGACGATCGCAGCGAATCGATCGGTCTACCCGTATGTGTTCCCCATCCGAAACCAGGCGCGTCCGCCTGTAGAACTGGCCGTCCGGGCGGGATATTACTGCATCGACACCTTCACGCCGCTGAGCGGAAGCGCCTTCATCGCCGCCAAAAGGGCGGTGGACTGCGCCCTTACGGCGGCGGAAAAGATCATCGCAGGGTTCAGGGTTGCCTATGCGCTGGTCCGCCCGCCGGGGCATCACGCCGAGCGCAATGTCTTCGGGGGCTTCTGCTATTTCAACAACGCGGCAATCGCCGCCCACCACCTGAGCCAGTACGGGCCTGTGGCGATGCTGGATATCGATTACCACCACGGAAACGGACAGCAGATGATCTTCTACGAAAGAAGCGACGTCCTGACGATCTCGATTCATGGGCATCCCTCCATCGCCTACCCCTATTTCAGCGGTTTTGCCAACGAACGCGGCGAGGGGAGAGGCGCGGGATTCAATATCAACTACCCGCTGCCGGAGCATCTGGAGGGCCGTGTTTATCTGGAGACCCTCTCGAAAGCCCTCTCCCACGTCCTTCAGTTCCATCCCCGCTTCCTGGTCGTCTCCCTTGGACTGGACACGGCGAGAGGGGATCCGACCGGTTCGTGGAATCTCGTGAGCAGGGATTTTCTGGAGATCGGAAAGAGCATCGGCGGACTTGGCCTTCCGGTTCTCGTGGTGCAGGAGGGCGGCTACCGGACGCGCATCATCGGAACCAACGCCCGCTCCTTTTTCGAAGGCCTCTGGCACGCTCTGTTTTCCCAACGATCCGTTCCCCCGGAGCGCCACGGCAGGGGTTCGGAACACGATTTTTTCATTTGACAAGTTCGGGGCACAATTATACGCATAGGCAGAAGCCCACTTCCGAGTGAAGCTTTTTAGAGAGGAACGGGCCGGTTATATTGCCCCTCCGTGAAAGCGGATATCCGTATTGAACAGGGAAGAGATCATGGCCCAACACATGGCCCAACACCAAATCCTGACCCTCTGGGATGGGGAGAAGATCAACGAGGAGCAGACCCGGATCCTCCGGACCCCCTGCGCCGAAACGCCGGTCCCCTTCGACGAAGAGACGAAGCAGGCGATCCGCACACTCCGCGACGCCTTCCTGGAGAGGGACGACGCGGCGGGGCTCGCCGCCCCGCAGATCGGCATCGGCAAGAGGATCATCGCTTTCCGGTCTCGGGAGTCCCGGGAGGAGGATCCGGACCGCGGGAAGGAGGAGTACGAGATCCTCGTCAACCCCCGGATCACCCAGAGGCGCGGAGATCCCGTCCTCGGAGAGGAGGGATGCCTCTCCTGCCCGGAGATCCGCGTCGAGATCAGCCGGCATCCCGAGATCAAGGTCCGGGGCTGCGACGCGGAAGGCAGGAAGGTGAGCAAGCGCTATCTCGATTTCGCCGCGCGGGTCGTCCAGCACGAGATCGACCACCTGGACGGGAAGCTGATTGTGGATTACGAGGGATCGGTCTTTGTTCCCAAGCAGAGGCAGGACTTCTTCGAGCGGTTCTTTCAGGGAAAATGAACGGGACCTCCCCGGCCCTGTCCGACCGGGGAGGAGGAATGGTCAGCCGACGAAGGCCCTGAGGGTGTCCACTACCGGCGCAGTGAAAAGGGCAACCATCACCGTGTAGAGGGCGAAGGAGCCGATCGCTTCGCTGAGGTAGAGTCTCTGGAACCGGTGCTTGAGGGAGACGATGATCAGCCCTCCCACCATCAGGCAGCCGAGATGGAAGTAGGGGAAGTTCCCCCCGCCCGCCACCGCGTATTCCGCATAGCTGAACGACGCCGTCGCCAGAACCACGAAAACCGTCAGACCCAAGGTTTGCAGCATCTTCTTCATCGCTTATTCCCCCTCTTTCTTTTTTCCGGCCCCGGTCTCTTCTCCGCCGGAAAGCCGTTCCCTCTTCAGGAGCCTTTGCCGGTTTTCATGGAAGTTCCGTGCCATTTCACCGCCGGCAGAAGCCCTGTCTTGCAACCAATCGATTTTAATTCATTTTTCTTATTGAAGGCTTTCGTTCGCCGAAATCTGCCGCAGCGCGGCGCCTGCCTATTCCTGAACGAAACGTTCAGGCGCCTCGACGAAACATACAAAAAGGGCGCGGTTGGAAGGGGAATCCATTGACAACCAAAAACAGCCCCCCTATACTTGCACCCATCGAAAACGATACCTTCGTGCGCCTTGTCCCAGGGATTCGTCAGGACCCGGGGAAGACCCGTGCCTTCCCCTGATAAACATCAACCTGCGGCAACTGGAAAAACCGGTCTTCCCAACCAAAAGAAAAGGAGCGAATTATGGGCACACGAATCGAAAAGGATTTTCTCGGCAACAGAGAGCTTCCCGACGACGCCTATTATGGCGTTCAGACGCTCCGGGGCAAGGAGAACTTCCACATCACCGGCATTCCGATGTCGGCGGAGCCCTACTTCGTCAAGGCATTCGGGTATGTGAAAAAGGCGGCCGCGATGGCGAATCGCGATCTCGGCGTGCTCGACGCCAGGATCGCCGACGCGATCATCCGGGGCTGCGACCGGCTGATCGCCGGCGAAATGCTCGATCAGTTCGTAACCGACTTCATTCAGGGCGGCGCCGGGACATCGATCAACATGAACGTGAACGAGGTGATCGCCAACCTGGCACTTGAGCACCTCGGCCACAAGAAGGGCGAGTATCAGTTCGTCAACCCGAACGATCACGTGAACTTCGGGCAGTCGACCAACGACATCTACCCGACCGCATTCCGGCTCGCTCTGATTCTGCGGCTCAGCAGCTACAGCGAGGCGTTGTGCCGTCTCCAGGCCGCCTTCTTCGCCAAGGGCAAGGAGTTCGAGAAGGTGCTGAAGATGGGCCGCACGCACCTGCAGGATGCCGTGCCGATGTCGCTCGGGCTGGAGTTCAACGGCTGGGGCACGACGATCGGCGAGGAAGTGCAGCGGATCGCCGAGGTGCGCCAGTTTCTGCACGAGATTAACCTCGGCGCCACGGCGATCGGCACCTCCGTGACCGCCGTACCCGGCTACCCCGAACTCGCCACGCGCTACCTGTCGGAGCTCACCGGCATCCAGTTCATCCTTGCCCACGACCTGGTCGAGGCGACCTCGGACACGGGCGCGTATGTGCTGCTCTCCGGCGTGCTCAAGCGGACTTCTTCCAAGCTCACCAAGATCTGCAACGACATCCGCCTGCTCGCATCGGGGCCGCGCTGCGGATTGAACGAGATCAATCTGCCGCAGCTGCAACCGGGCTCGTCAATCATGCCGGGCAAGGTGAACCCGGTGATTCCGGAGGTCGTCAACCAGACCGGCTTCCTCGTCATCGGGCTTGACCTGACCGTGACACTCGCCGCGTCCGCCGGGCAATTGCAGCTCAACGTGATGGAACCGGTCATCACTTTCGCGCTGTTCACCTCGATCTCGACGATGGAGAACGCGGTCAACAGCCTGCGCGTCAGCTGCATCGACGGCATCACCGCCAACGTCGAGCGCTCGCGCGACATGGTGCTGAACTCGCTCGGCATCGTGACCGTGCTGAAAGCCGCGCTCGGTTACAAGCAGTGCGCGGAAATCGCGCGCGAGGGCTACGAGACAGGGAAGTCCCTCCATGAGATCGTGGTCAAGGAGCGCAAGCTGCTGACGCAGGGAAAATGGGACGAGGTGTTCGCGATCGAGAACCTGATCAATCCGAAGTTCGAGCGGTAGCGTGGGTGGGTTGCAATCGTCAGCAGGGAGAAAGAAGAATGCCCGGGGGTTGCATTTCACCATGAATACAAAAAGGGCCGCCCGTTCGGACGGCCCTTGGTTTGGGAAAACGTCGGACCATTATTTCCACAGGGCAAGGTCAAGTTCCTTTTCGGTTTTGGATACGATTGCGCTGCCCGCGATGTCTCCCGTGACATTGACGGCTGTTCTTCCCATATCCAGAATGGCATCAATGCCCAGAATCATGGCGTACGCCGCCGCGATCGCCGAACCGGCTTCCACTTTCAGTCCGACCGATTCAAGAACCATGAGGAGCATGATCGCGCCCGCTCCCGGAACGCCCGCGGTTCCGATGGATGCGAGGGTCGCGGTAATGATGACGGTCATCTGCTGGTTGAAGCTCAGGGGATTGCCGGTCGCATAACCGATGAACATCGCACATACGCCGAGATAGATTGCCGTCCCGTCCATGTTGATGGTCGCGCCCAGGGGCAGGGTGAAGGAAGAAATCTTCCGCGGAACCCCAAGATTATTTTCGGCCACACGCAGGGAAATGGGGAGGGTTGCGCTCGATGACCTGGTCACGAAGGCCGTGATCGTCGCCTCGTTGGCCCCCTTCAGGAACTTGATCAAGCCAAGCTTGAAGACCGCGAGGAATCCGCCGTAGGTTCCCAAAACGTGAATGATGAGACCGACATAGACCGTCAAGGTCACGAAGAGGAGGGGCCCGAGCGCTTTGGCGCCCTGCTGGGCAAACACGATCGCTATCAGAAAGAAGACGCCGATCGGGGCATACTGCATGATGCCGCCAACGATCTTGTACATGGTCTCGGCGGCCGCATTCACAATCTGGTAGAGGGTTTCGGCGCCGCTCGCGATCATGGGGATCTTGGAATCCTTCACCAGGGAAATGCCGATACCGAATACCATCGCAAAGAAGATGATAGGAAGCACATCGCCCTTCGCGAGGGATTCGATCGGATTGGTCGGAACGATGTTCAGCAGGATGTTGACAAGCGTGGGCGCTTCCGCGGCCTTTCCCTTGACCAGCGCGTCACCGGCGATCCCCATACCGAGCCCGGGCTGGAAAATATTGGCCAGAATGAGGCCGATCGCAACCGCAACCGCGGAAGTGAACAGGTAATACACCATGATCTTGACGCCAACCTTTCCAAGGCGGGAAGGCGCAATGCTCGCGGCTCCGGCGATCAGCGAGAAAAAAATGACGGGAACGATGATCATCTTGAGTAAACGGATGAAGAGATCGCCAAAGAATTTTGTATTGTCCACAAAGGGCTTGACCGCATCGGGGAAGAACCCGAGGACGACACCGGTAATACCGCCCAAAACCAGGCCGATCAGGATTCTTGCGAGGAGATTAGACTTGAAATACCAATCCATCATACCGCGCTTTTCACTCATAATACACCTCCATAAGTTTGACGGTTTCGTAAAAGGCGATTTCCCTCTGTTTCGTCATTCCGTGTTTGACACGGAATCCATTCATTTCCGGCAATTATGGACTCCTGCTTTCGCAGGAGTGACGGTTTTGTGACTTTTTACGGGTTCGTCAAGTTTGAAAAGGGTATTCACTTCGATATGTGGAATATGTGGGCGAAGTATAGGGGGGCTGTTTTTGCTTGTCAATAGTTATTATCGTGACGAAAGACGCTGCCTTGAAGTCAACAAGAAAATTCAAGAATCTCGCAGATTGCGTTTGACTTCTCTGACCACGGCCTGCGCCAGAATACGGAGCGGATCAAGCAGGGGTACAGAGACATCTGATTCTTGCAGGGCCAGCGGAATTTCTGTACAGCCGGCAATAATCGCCTGCGCGCCTGCGTGAATCAGATGCTCAGCCGCATGTTGCAGCAAGCGCGTCGGTTCGCCCGTCAGGACCCCGGCTTTGACATAATGGTATACCGCGGGCATCACATATTGCTGTAAAATGTCTTCTGCCGGGGAAAGGATGGCGATGTCCACTTCATCGGCAACCTGTTGGAACTGTCCGGTACGGATCGTGCCGCTTGTCGCAAGCAAGCCGAGAGTTTTGCACTCAGGATGCCGCGTCGCCGCATATTGCAGAGTCTCTTTGACAATGTGCAGAATGGGGATGTTGACCGCCGCCCGGATGCCATCGTAAAAATAGTGGGCGGTGACGCAAGGGATCGTCATAAAATCCACCCCGGCATGCTCCAGGAGTTTAGCCGAGGCGATGAGTTCCGGCAGCGGGTCTGCCCCGTTTTCAAGAATGGCTGCAGTCCGATCCGGGACTTTGGGGTTGCTGTAGATCAGGATCCGAAAATGGTCTTGATCGGACTGTGCGACGGTTGCCCGTAAAATGTTTTGAAAAAATGTGCCCGTCGCATCTGGTCCCATGCCGCCTAAGATGCCGACAAATCTTTCTTTCATCGTGTTTCCTCGCATGCAGAGTAATTCTTGACGGCTTTGCGGCTTTTTACGAGCCCCTCATTCTTTGAGTTGACAAGGCATTGCCTTCTACAGTGGAAGTGTAAGAAAAGCGGGGCTGTATGTCAAGCAACGATCGGCCGCAAAATAAGGGGGTGCGGCGTCGATGACCCTGGAAGGGATATATCGAGACATCGGTCCTTTTGAGAAATCGGATCAACATGGTCTTTTTATTCCTGACAAGAAAATGAATAGGGTGAAAATAAATGTCGTTGACAAGATCCGGGGAATCATTTAGTTTTGAGTGCAAGGGCCGGGGCGTGTTCACGCGCAATCCCCGCAGTGGTGGCGGAATCTCTTGGGCAAAATGTTGAACTTTTCTCATGGCCAGGAGGAGACAAACCGTTTCAAAGATCCATGAAACCTGTCCTCATTTTTTCCATTTCCGGTTAAGGGAGGAGCTCGCCCGGCGGAAAAGATGAGGTGTTTTGTCCAAACGGCAGGGCTTCCGGATGAACCCTCCCGCGGCGTCCGTGCAAAGCGCCCGGATAGGCGCAGGAGGAAAGGCATGTTAACCGGATGTTAAACCATCATCAGAAGAGGAGGGAGAAGCGTATGTTGAGAAAAAAGCGAATTTTCATGGTAGCGGCGGCAATCGCGGTTATGGCCGTCCTGTTCGCGGGACCGGCCTTTGCGGCGGAGAAGAAATTCTTCGCGATCACCACGGGGGGAACCGGCGGAACCTACTATCCCCTGGGAGGACTTCTGGCCCAAGCCCTGACGGAGAGGGTCCCTGAAGTTCTGGTCACCGGCCAGGCGGGCAACGCCTCGGTCGCGAACTGCAACCTGATCAAGGACCACCAGATCGAGTCGGCCTTCGGCATCATCGGCGTGCCGCTCTTCATCGCCTTCGTGGCGACGCTGGTCGCCTGGGAGGGCCGCAAGCGCTCGACGCGGTTCCGCGAGCGCACCGACGCGCTGTTCGAGCGGTGGCGCCTGCACCCGTCGCCGAAGACCAAGCGCCGCGTCGCCTGGGTGCTCGCCGTGCTCGCGATCTTCGCCTACGCCTGGTGCATGTACTGCGGCAAGTCGATCACCGAGAAGGCCGCGCACGATGCCTCGTTCTTCCACATCCTCACGACGTTCTCTCTCTCGACCTTCCCCTACTTCGTCGCCGGCTGCGTGCTCTCGGGGGTCGTCGCCCGGGACGTCATGGACGACACGCGCTGGCTGCCGAAGTCGATGCTCGGCGCCGGGCTCTTCGCCTCGCTGCTGCCGGTCTGCAGTTGTGCCGCCGTGGCCTTCGCCTTCAGCCTCATGATCACCCAGAAGGTGCGCCTGCGCGCGGTGATCACCTTCATGATGGTGGTACCCGTCCTCAACCCGATGGTGCTCATCCTCTCCTACGGCACACTGGGGCTCGAGTACACGTTCTGGCGCGTCGTCGCGACCTTCGCCGTCGCGATGGTCACCGGCACGCTCATCGAGGAGTTCCTCGGCGAGCGGGACCCGGACGCCCCCGAGAAGGTGTGTGTCGCCTGCAAGGGCTGCTCGAGCGGAGGGATCAAGATCGAGCAGGGCGGCGGGGCGATGGAGACCGCCTTCGACCTCACGCGGCAACTGACGCCCTACATCATCATCGGCGTGCTCGTCGGCGCGGCCTTCGCGCTCTACCTGCCGGCCTATGTGGTGGGCGACTACCTCTCCGGCGACCTCGGGCTCGTGCTCGCGGCCGGCATCGGCGTCCCCATCTTCCTCTGT
>ENA-ORXD01002221-ORXD01002221.1-sediment-metagenome-genome-assembly--contig:-NODE-2221-length-13447-cov-11.984817_pt1 | contig 13447 bp, 14 predicted proteins | sample MGYA00237862_ERZ511471 | MGnify/ENA metagenome assembly ERZ511471 | reverse complement strand
GGAAGCACGGAAGCAAAGGTGTATCTCTGCTCACCGGCAACAGCGGCAGCCAGTGCGATGTACGGTGAGATCACCGATCCGAGGGAGGTGTAACCATGCGGGTGTGGAAATTTTCCGATAACATCGACACGGACGCCATCATACCCGGACGATACCTTATCCACAATGATCCCTGTGTGCTCGCCCGGCATGCATTTGAAGGTACCAGGAATGAATTCGCAGGGCAGGTCCACGAAGGTGACGTGATCGTCGCTGGTCGTAACTTCGGGTGCGGGTCGTCCCGGGAACATGCCCCGCTCGCTCTCACGGGGGCAGGGATCCGGATCATAATTGCCCGGTCGTTCGCCCGGATCTTCTACCGGAATGCCGTGAATGTGGGGATCCTCCCGCTTGTCTGCGAACAGGCAGATGAGATACCTGACGGATCTGAAATCACTGTTGACATCGATGGCAGCTCTATTGAAACGGGGGGGAAGCGGTATCCGGTCGAACCGGTACCCGGCTTCATGAAGGATATCATCAGTGCAGGGGGCCTGGTCGCATATGCACGCGATCTCGAGGAGGTTGAGACATGTACAGGGTCGCAGCAATAGGCGGTGACGGGATCGGCCCCGAGATCATCTGCGAAGGAAAGAAGGTTCTTGACGCCGCCGGAGAGAAATACGGGTTTGATATCGACTGGCATGACTTTGACATCGGCGCAGACAGGTATCTGAAGACCGGAGAACTGGTCACCGAAGATGACCTGCGTGAACTGGGAAAGTTCCGGGCGATCTACTTCGGTGCCATCGGGGATGAACGGGTTGTCCCCGGCATCCTCGAAAAGGGTATTCTCCTCCGTATACGCTTCCACTTTGACCAGTACATCAATCTGAGACCGATCAGGATGCTCTCAGGTGCAGCGACTCCGCTCGCCGGAAAAGGTCCCGGGGATATCGATTTCGTCGTTGTTCGGGAGAATACAGAGGACTTTTACGTCGGAATCGGGTCACGGTTCCGCGGATCCCAGAAGATAATGCTTTCTGTTGAGCGTGAACTGTACCATGCAGAGTTCAATCTTGATATCGAATCCGACGCCGAGGAGCTTGCCTACCAGATAGGTATTGTGAGCAGGGAAGGGGCATCACGGGTCATCGAATATGCATTTGAGCTGGCCCGGGCAAGAAAAAAGAAACTCACCTCTGTTGACAAGGCAAATGTACTCTCTGATATCTATGGCCTCTGGCGGGAGGTATTTTCAGAGCAGGCGAAGAAGTATCCCGAAGTCACCACCGAGTTCACCTTCGTTGATGCCATCACCATGTGGTTTGTCAAGAATCCCGAATGGTTTGACGTGGTGGTCACTCCGAACATGTTCGGTGATATCATTACCGATCTTGGTGCTATGATCCAGGGCGGGCTCGGTCTTGCACCCGGCGGAAACATCAACCCGGGAGGAACGTCCATGTTTGAACCGATTCACGGCTCTGCTCCCAAGTACCGGGGACTTGGTATTGCAAACCCGATGGCTACCATCTGGGCCGGTTCGCTGCTCCTGGACCACCTGGGAGAACACCGGGCTGCTGTCGCCATCGTAAGCGCACTCGAAACAGCAATTGCCGACGGAGTCGTTACCAGGGATATGGGAGGAACGGCATCGACCTCCATCGTCGGTGATTATGTTTCACAGGTTATAACCGGGGGTTGAACGGGGAAGTCATGCGGGTACTTCCCCCCGTGTATCAGGGATATATCCATCGCCAGGGATCAGCCCTGTATAGTCGGAAATGAGTCTGTTCCTGACCCCGACCGACAGGATCCGGGGAGGAAGCGCGGCAACAGTTGCATAACGTTCCCTGCAGCTGATGACTGCCTGGAGGGCATCGAGAGCGAGCGTGAATCGTTCACCGTTGGTGAGATCGATATTGAGGGCTTTCCCTGATTTTGATACCCGGGCATGACCGGCAATGCCGCCGGTATATGCCATCCAGTTCCACTTGAGCTTCTCCACTCGTGCAGTTGAACCCGTTGAAACGGCGGCCCTGAGCTCCTGCATCCTGATACAGAGTTGTGTTCGGCAGATATGGATCTCGAGGATATCCAGGGGGGCCCCATCCTCACCCAGGACCGGTCGCCGGTTCAACTGGATATAGCCTGCCTGCTTCATGGATTTCTCCCTTCCTACATCTCTGTCAGGAGGAAGAGTATAAAAGGGTTCAATATGCGCGGGGTGAAAGTGAAATTAAAGGCTTACGTTTATGACGGAAATCGGCTGCCGTCACCCGCATGAGGGTCATGCGCTTCAGCTCTGACAGCCCGATCCATGCAGGCGTTGAGCACATCCTCCATCAGCCCGAGTTCTCCCTGAATGCCTATCAGAGGGCGGTCCCTGAGTCGTACCATGCCCCGCAGGGGATAGGTGAACGGAACGAATGCTGCAGCGGGGCAGATCATCTGTTCGAATGAGGATCCCATGATGAGGTCAGGGGGATCCCGGGAAAGGAGGGCCCTGACCGACGAGAGGGAGGATGCCCCGGCCACCCTGAAATGGGTGATTCCGGGCTGGTTGCGTGAACCGAGGATGGTGATGGTCGCATCGAGGTACTTCTCGAGCATCCGGCATGCGTACTCGGCATATGAAAATTCACCGAAGATTGCGACCGAGGGAGGATCGAACCTCCGGAGAAACTTGTCAGCTGACCGTGATATCCGCTCTTCCGCACGTTCGGCTTCACTCCGGAGAGTTTCCGGGTACCCGCCGCCCGACATCTCCTGGAAGCCTGAGATGGTCTGCAGGGTCCGGTCGATACCAAGGAGGCTGCCTGCAGGGTCCCCCCATGTGCTGGGGAGATCGGGGTTTGCCGAGAGCGTATACCGGGCGGCATGACCGAGATCTTCAAGGCTGCAGGACGAGAAGACGGCTGCAAGAGGTATTCCGGCCTGCGAGAGGATTCGTTCTGCTTCCATAACATTCCCCTGGGCAAAGGGATCGAGCAGGCTGATGCCATCCAGGTTGACACCCGTTCGCTCGCGGTCGACCGTCACCGGGAGCGATTCACAGGCAAGGCGGTATCCGTTCTCATAGGTTCCCAGGAAACCGGGACTGTCGATGATGAGGACGTCCCCGCAACCGGGCATATCGGTGATATCATCACCGATGATTGCGGGGGTGCAGGTGTTGACGACGGCCAGAGATCCGTACCGGTCACCGATCTCCCCAATCAGGGTCCGGAGGCGGTCAGCCGCGCCGAAGATAATGTCCTGTTCAATGAGGAAGGTGCAGTGGAGCTCACGGTGGAGCACAGTAGCCGGGTAGTAGTAGCATCCGCTCGATCCGTGGATGATGACCCCCATTCCTGCAATCCCTGCCAGACAGGAGACTGCACCGGTCATGGCGCAGGGCCAGAGGGCGTTGATGCACTCACGCACGGCAGACCCTCCTCCACCGGTGGAGCAGCCGGGAGAGGCCCGCGGTCCCTACCGGGAGCGGGTCGGGGATGGAGAGGGAGACACCTTCCTCACCGGGACAGAGGACGAGACGCTGTACCACCTCTTCCGAAAGTGGCAGAGCGGAAGGAGACACCCTGGAAAAGGAGACCTTCGTCCCCTTGAGATCACGGAAGTTCCCGATAAGACGTTCCTGGTTCTCCCGTTCTGCTTCCACCGCATGGCTGCTGTCGATGTCAAGCACAGTTCCAACCTGCTCAAGGAAATCAAGGGTCCCCGAGAAACCAACCGGAAACGAAGGAATGTAGGGTGTTCCGAACCGGCGCCTGATCGATTCTCCGACATCGTGCAGGGAAGGGTCGCGGATGATATTCAGTGACCCCGAACCAATCTGTCTCAGTTCTGCGGCAGTGACATTCCGGACAAACCGGAGCCCGACGCGTATTCCGAGGAGGGAGAGGAGCCGCGAGAGTTCCCGGTAGTGGGCCTCGGCTTCGTATTCCAGATTTTTCTCGCCGATCAGGGTTACGCTGCCGTCAGGCTCCCGGTCATGACCGCCGAGCATGGAGAGAGCAAGCAGCGCCTGCTCAACACCGTCGGAAAATCCTCCGCCGAGAAATCCTCCGGTCGGAACGACGATGATGCCCGGGCAGGGGGAGCTGCTGCAGACGGCCTGGACATCATCACCGATGGCTGCCGAGACGCAGGAGGTGAGAACACAGATCAGACCCGGATTCCGGGCGGCAGCATTCCGGATGGCCTCCCCGAGCGCTTCCTCACCGCCAAAAATGACTTCAGTCTCGGTGAGGGAACTCGAGACGATAACCGGGGAGAAGAGGCGGTCATGATCGACCTGGAGGGCATGGAGGAGGGATGTGGTATGGTGGGCACAGCCGTCCGGTCCGTGAATGATGGTAATTCCGTCAGTCACGGCCATGGTGACCGAAAGAGCTCCGGTGAGTGTGCACCCTTCAGTTCGTGATGAATTCATACGCGAGAGCTTCGAGATCCTCCATCTCCAGCGGTTCGGGGATGTCAAGCCGTGTATTTTCCATGATCTTTCCGGCCAGCTGCCGGTAAACTGCTGCCTGGGAAGACCCGGGATCATACTCGATGACAGTCTTCTTGTTGAGTTCGGCACGCTGGACGACCGGGCTTCGCGGCACAAACTGGACCAGCGTGCTTCCAATCCCCTCGGCAAACCTGGCTATCAGTTCCTCCTCGGCATCAAGACTCTTCCCGTTCCCGATAACTCCTCCAAGGCGACAGATTCCCCGGGAGCGGCCGGAAAGCCTCTTTATTGCTTTGCAGATATTGTTCGCAGCGTAAAGGGACATGAGCTCGCCGGACGTTACCAGGTAAATTTCCTGGGCATAGCCTTCCCGCATGGGCATGGCAAAACCTCCGCAGACAACATCGCCGAGAACATCGTAGACGATGACATCGCCATGGAGAGCCCCGAGACGCTCAAGGATCTGAAAGGTGGCGATAATACCCCTCCCCGCACATCCCACGCCGGGTTCCGGACCGCCGGCTTCCACACATCTGACACCGCCGTAACCGGTAAATACCACATCTTCCAGCGCAATGGAGCGGTCCCCCCGTTCCCTGACCTGGTCCATCACGGTGGGAATCAGCCGTCCTCCCATGAGCATCCTCGTGCTGTCCCGCTTGGGATCGCAGCCGATCTGGAGAATGTCGAGCCCCATGTCGGAAAGCGCTGCCGATATATTTGCAGAAGTGGTGGATTTTCCAATACCCCCCTTTCCATACAGGGCAATCTGTTTCATCATCAGGTATGGAACGGGAAATAATATATGCTATTCTGATGTTTACACCATTTTAGTTGTCCCAGTCCTGCCAGATAGCGAGGTTCAGCCGGAGCCGGAAATCCCGGGTCCGATCATCGCAGACCTCAAATTTTCAAGCCACGGGGCATGCAACCTGCAGGGGAGCACACAATATCTTCGAAAAAAATAATCCCCCGGATGCCTCGCTCTCCCGGATTGTACCGTAACCTTATGAATGACCCCTGAAAAGCCCCATGAAGAGAACAATGACCGGGATGACTTCGAGCCTCCCGATCCACATCACCAGAATAAAGACCCACTTTGAAACCAGCGGCATGCCTGCTGAGACGTAGCCGGTGCTGATACCGCAGCAGCTCAGCCCTGAGACAACTTCAAAAACAAGGTCAGAGACCTCGAGAGAGATGAGGTTGAACTGGAGGATCACCATGGTCGCCACGAAGACGGTCAGAACCGAGAGAATGATGACCAGCATGCTCTTGGAGATTTCGGGTTCGGCAACCCGCTCTGCAATCTTTTCACCGCCATACGTGAACGGGACCAGCACCCGTGTCCTGACAAAAACACGCCGGAACCACCAGGCCATGCCCTGGAACCCTATCGCAATGCGGGAGAGCTTCACACCTCCGGCTGTGCTCTCGGATGAACCGCCAATGAACATCAGGACGGTGAGCAATACAATGGTGACTGCCGGATAGAGGTGCAGATTGGCATTCTGATACCCGGTAGTACTTATCGCTGCAGCGGTCATGAAGAGGCCCTGGCGCAAAGCCTCGGCACCAGCAAGGCCCTTCAAAACGTAGAGATCCGTGGCTACTATCGCCGCACCTGCGGCAAGGAATATAATGAGGAGCCTGACCTGTTCATTCCCGGAAAGGGAGAGTCTCCGTTTGCGGTAGGAGATATAGTACAGGGTAAAAGGGGTGGACCCGAGGAGCATGACCGGGATGAGCAGGTATTCGAGGAGCGGGTTCTGGTACGCCTGAATTCCGCCCTGGGCAGGGATGAATCCCCCGGTGGAGATGGTCGAAAGGGAGAGGGTGAGGGCATCGTAGAGGGGGATGCCCGAGATCAGGATGATCCCGATTCCTATCAGGGTGAGGAATATGTATACAGCCCATATGTCTTTCCCGGTATTGATCACCGAGGGCAGAATCCGTTCACTCCTGCTGTCAGCCCGGAAGAGGGACGACTGGACCAGTCCGCCCCTTGCCGCCATGGTGATGGAGAGGGCGATCACCCCCATTCCCCCGACCCACTGCATGTAGGTTCTCCAGAAGAGCAGGGTCTCGGGGATCTGGTTGATCGATCCGAACAGCGTGAACCCGGTCCCTGTCCACCCTGCCATGCACTCAAAGAGGGCGTCGCTAACCGGCATATCAAGCGCCAGGATGAAGGGGATGGTGCTCACCAGTGCAAATGCCAGCCATACAAGGGCCAACGAACACATGGCAGAAGAGAGCCTGATCTCTTCCTTCTTCCTTGGGATCCGGGCAAGCAGCGTGCCGAAGATGAAGAGGAGGACCGGAACCGCTGCCATGGGAAGAAGCAGGGAAAATTCACGGAATACAAGGGCTACGGCCAGAGGGACCGCGGTGAGCGGGCTGATGAAGGCAAGCATCCCCCCCAGTTCAGCAAGTACGGTGGAAAAGTAAGAGATCCTGCCCATTACTACAGAGTAAACCCTTTTTTATGATTACCTTTCCGCAGCGCAGCGTACGGGTCATCAGGCCCGGGCGAGGATGTCCCTGATGATCCGCCAGCAGAAAATCAGCTGGATAATCTCGGAGGGGGGGAGGCACCGGCGCTCCCCATACACAGCTGCAGGATCAATCCCTGTTTCTCTCTCAAGGTAGCGGGTGAAGAGCGGGAAGAATCGTTGATCGCATTCTCCGTCAACACTGAGTGCGGCCATTTTCCGTCCCCGTATCGTCCGGTGGTCAAACTCCAGGGAGAACGGACAGGTTTCGGGGGTGGCGAGCAGGGGAAGACCAATGGTAAATCCGATCTCCCCGGTTGGCACCGGGAGAGGCACCTGTACCAGGGAGATCCGGTAGATATTCCTGGTCCACCCGAGCTCACGCCCGAACCTGGAGAAGGCGACATGGATGATAGCATCGGCAAACTCCCGCTGGGGTTCAATGTACCGGGTATAATCAGCCTGCCGTTTTCGCATCTCCTCCATAACTTCCTGCTCTGAATACCCCCGTTTCCCGGTATCCCGCTTGACCTTCCATTCTTTCTTGACATCCGGTGCCGGGTCCACGTAGAGGGAAAAATCAATGAGCCCGCGCAGCGCGGGAGAGAACAGCGTGTGGAGACCCTCAAGGATGAGGATCCGGGATGGCGAAAACTCCACCGGGCCGCGTAAGGTCCCGGTCACATGGTCATAGACCTTTTTTCTGACGGGGATTCCTTTTTTGAGTTCACGCAGATCCCGTTCAAGGGCTTCCAGGTCATTTGCCTCCGGTGCAAGCGGGGTTATATTGCGGAGCCGGCGCTCTTCACGGTCAAAGAGGTGATAGTCGTCGAGAGTGATGGTGGAGACCAGCTGATCGCCGAAAAGGTGACGGACGGCTGCCGTGAACGTGGTTTTACCCGATCCGCTGTCACCGGCTACACCAATTATGTACGTGCCAGGGATAGCTGCGAGGGCTGCATGGAATGGTGAGCGTTCTTCCATACCGGTCACCGGAAAGGTGGAGAAGCTTTCCCCAGGTGTCCTATCCGGCCTGCGGAGGGGAACCAGCCATCTCACGGTGTTTTTTCATGATCACGTCCGCCAGGTTCTCCAGTTCACGCAGGCATGCCGAATCGGGGGCTCCCTTCACGTAGACGGGGTCAAGCATCTCGACATTGAGCCGCGAGAGCATCCCCCTGAGGGTCTCAACGGTATTCCCACCCCACCCGTATGATCCGATTACTGCTGCGAATTTCGTTTTAGGACGAATGAGGTTGGTGATGTAAGCCGCATTCACCGCCAGGGGATGCGGTCCGAAGAGCATGGTAGGGGTGCCTATAACGATGGTGGCCGCATCGACGAGAGCCATGGCGATCTCACCCAAATCCGAGACCGCGAGATTGAATATCCGGACAGAGACATTGCGTTCAATGAGAGCTCCGGCAAGGTGGTTCACCATCTTCTCGGTACTCCCATGCATGCTCGTGTAGATGATGACCGCCTCGTTCTTCACGTCGTCTGATATCCAGTCCCGGTAGGCGGCCATGATGGGATCAGGCGGCTGATGGAGCGGGCCATGGCTGGGGGCGATGATCCGTATATCATAGGAGGAGAGCCGTGCCAGGTGGTCCCTGATATTCGACCGGAACGGCATCATGATCTCGGCATAGTACCGCTTCGCCGAATGGTAGATATCCCGGATATCATCGACGAACAGGTCGCTGGTGGCGCGGTGAGAGCCGAAGAGATCACAGGAAAAAAGCACCCGGTCTTCCTGCAGATACGTGAGCATGGTCTCAGGCCAGTGTACCCAGGGAGCCATGATGAATTCAAGAGTTTTATTACCGAGAGAAATGGTATCATGGTCTTTGACCACCAGGCACCGTTCAGGAGAAATCTCGAGCAGGTTCACAACGAGGTCGCGGCATTTCTCGCTCACCACGATCTGCGCCCGGGGAAAGAGCTCTGCAGCCATGGGGAGTGACCCTGAGTGGTCCTGTTCGGCATGGTTGACGATGATGTAATCCACCGATTCGACCCCGGCCCTGACCAGGTTGCAGACGTATTCAAATTCTTTCGATGGATCGACGGTGTCGATCAGTGCGGTCTTTTCGCTTCCCGAGACCAGGTATGCATTATAGCTGGTTCCTTCAGGGAGGGGGATCAGGGCATCAAAAAGCCGGCGGTCCCAGTCAATGGCTCCGATCCAGTAAATATCAGGGAGAATTTCTCGTACTGCCATCGTGGCTCAACCTCGATCTTCCCGCAGTTCCGGTTATGAACAGCGTCGGGGGGGGAACTGGATTCTGCCTCCCTTCGCCATATCAGGGCGGGAATATTCCGCATAACGGTGCTCATCCGCGCAGATAACCATTTCTATCAGACCCTGCTCCCTGATGCACATACTCTTTTCCGGGTGGCCGGCATTCTACCGATCATGACCAGTGATGATGAGGGCCTCCGTGCTGTAGTTTCGCTCATGGCCCTTTCCGCACGGACTGCGCCAAAAGGAAAAGGGATGGACTCAGTGGTGACCTATATTGTAGTCAGGGATGATCTCCCTGCTCTCGCTGCCGGGATGAAAGCGTTTGGAGAGCAGCATAACCTCGGCTTCTTTCTCAGGGACGCAGGCAATGTTGCAGCAGCCGGGGCCTGCCTCATTATTGGCATCCGCGGACAGGAAGCCCTCGGCATCAATTGCCAGGGGTGCGGGTACCCGTCCTGCGCTGCTATGACCGAAGCCTGCAGGGAGCGGGGAGAGACCGGTGGTCCGTTCTCAGGTCCGAACTGCGTCATCAAAATGGCAGATATCGGCATCGCGGTCGGCTCCGCGGTCAAAACGGCGTCGATCCTTAACCTCGATAACCGGGTCATGTATTCAGCCGGGGTCGCCGCCCGCTCCCTTGGCCTGGTTCCCGGATGTTCGGTAGCCTACGGCATTCCGGTCAGTGCGACCGGCAAGAACATATTCTTTGACAGACACCAGGAGCGAAAACGCACTCCGGAGTCTTCACTGGGATGACAGGCGCCAGGTGGATAACGCACATTGAAGAATTGCAGATGTAAGGAAAAATCGGTTAATTTAACAGTATTTTGTCACAAACTATATAATAAAGAATATATAATCACACCCATAGGGGGGTGGCGGCTCTCTGAGATAGGATTGACCTTAAAGCCAACCTCGGGCCCCCATCTCCCTCGAACAAAAATTGAGAACCGCCTCATTTTGTATTAATATTTGTATTTAAGTTGTTTTCGTTATGAATCTGAAATGAAAAAAGCGCTGTTTTTAGGAACTCTGGCCGTGAGGCAATCTTTAAAGGAACAACCTCAGCACTTCGCCTCCAAAGAACGAAGCGCTGTTGCAGAGCAGCGAAACACCCAGCGCAGGCAGGGGTTTCAGCCGCAGGCAACACATGTACAGGAACATTTCTGCGAATACGGCAAAGCTTTCGCTGATTATAATATACGGCAGGTATGTGCGGAAAACGAACGGAAAGATGAACCAGACAAAAGGCAGGGTGGCGGCTGTTGCAAAGAAACCGGCGGTCAGGATGACCGGCAAGGGGAGCGTCTCTTTCGGCTGTTTCATCCACAGGCGGAGCACGCTCCATAAGACCAGGATTTCGATTGTCAGGGTAAACGACAGGGCTACGATGAACTGGATTTCATACGCCCATTCTAGCATCATGGCTCCTGCAACTATAAATCCGGCAGCCCCGGACAACTCCGGGGCCGTCGGCTGTTAAACCCGTGTCCGTATATCTTTTATCAAATCCTGAAGCCGATCCGAGGTGTATCCATCGGCCAATCCAGGCCTGTCGTACGGAAGCCTGTCGTACGGAATGATCCTTGCTTCATACCCTAAATGGCTTTGAATTCTTTCAATTACATAATTATAGTAATCATAGCGGTTACTAAAGTGAGGTTCCGGGGGGAGCCTTCCAGGTTCATAGTCCGGGACCCTTCCACCAGGTTCATAGATCCATCCGGGACCAGCCATATTAGCTGCTGCTGTTGCAATAAAAAGAAGAGATACAATCATCATGAAGAGCATAACTCCTGGTATCAATCGTGTCATTTTATCAACCCCCTTTACATGAACGTTGGTCAATTTCCGGGAATATACTTAACCATGTCGATGAATCCGGATACGAATCAGTTCTATTTTGTTCGTTTTTCTAACTCCCACGGCATATATACCCTCTGCGAGTTATGCTTTCAGGCCCGCCACAATTATGGATGGATGATGACCGAAAAAGAAAAGCACTGTCGAGTCCGATTGGGTAGAAATGGCATTGAACAGAAGGTCCCCAGGTATGTTGTTGTATAGTCGTGTAATAAGACACGTATTTTTTGATCGTTGCTCCAAGGTCAGAATCGGAAGTGCCCTGCCATGGCTGTCATGAAGATAAGGGGAGGAGATCTCGACCTCGTCGAGTACGAGTTCTCCTCCTTCAAACCAGGTGAGCAGATCAGGACCCTTGGTCTGCAGAAGAGCTACCCGCTTGCCCCCCGTGAGGGAGTTGTAACGGTCCGCGCTCCGGCCCGCATCCATCTGACCGTGCTCGATATGAACCGGTTCGCCCCGGCCCGCCCAGGCGGGGGAGGGATCGGGTTTGCCATCCAGCTCTACTGCAGTGTCGAGGTGCAATGCCGTCCTTCCGGCCTCGAGATCGATTATTCACGCCCGGCACTGATCCGGCACTTTGTCGAGGTTTTCAAGGCAATTACCGGCTATACCGGCGGATTTTCCATCCGCGCACAGGATCACCAGCACCAGCATGTCGGTCTTGGATCGACGAGCACCATCATGATCTCCCTCGCCAATGCCCTGAATTATGCCGTAGGCTCGCCGCTCTCGCCAGACCAGCTCAGGAAGATCATCGGGAACAACTATGTCGAGGAGACCGCTGACGGGGACGTGGCATTCGGGTTCGAAACCGGTGTCGGACCCGCGGTGAGCATCCACGGCGGGATGGCAATTCTCGGTGATGAACTCACGCTCGTCTACCACCATCCTTTTGCCGCGGGCAAAAACGTGTTTGTCGTGATTCCCCCAAGCGACATCTCTTCTGCCGGAACAAAGGAGTTCGATCTGCTCATGAACCGGGCCCGGGTCCTCGACTACCGTGACCGGGAACTGAAGACCTACCTGGTGCTGATGGACCTCATCCCCGCGATCGAGGAGGATGACCTGAAGAAGATGGGCTCGATCATCTGGGAGATCGAGTTCCGGGGATCGAAACGGGCCGAAGTCGAACACCATTCATTTGAGATTTATCACTACATGAGCCGTCTCCGGGAGGCAGGGCTCGAATTCGTGGGGATGAGTTCGGTCGGCCCCTCCATCTCCATTATTACCGCACGGGATCATGCCTACGTTGAAAAGGTGGTCACGGATCTCGGTCTCTCGATTGCCGTTGAAACAAAGATTGATAACGAGGGCCTCTCCATCACCCACACCTGCTGAGATCGGCGGAGTGCCGGATTTATTCCGGTGACTCACCCTGTTTTCTCGTCCTGAGAAAGCCCCTGATGATGGCCGCGACGGTAACGATGATGGTGGCAAGGATGAGGGCTGCCATGCCATAGATGAACCAGATGATATGGTCCCGGATGAACGGGTTGCTTCCGAAGAGATACCCGATCGAGGTCATGGTCACCGACCAGGCGGCGGCTGAGAGGATATTGAAGACGAGGAATGTCCGGTATTCCATGGTTCCCACCCCCGCAAGAAACGGGGCAAAGGTCCGGATGACGGGGATGAACCGGGCGATGAAGATGGTTTTTCCTCCGTAGCGCTGGAAGTACCGGCTGGTCCGTTCGAGATACTCTTTCCTGACAAGGTCAGGGAATTTCTCCCGTAGAACGCGTATCCCCACGTGGTGCCCGATCCAGTAGTTGAGGGTATCCCCGGCGACTGCTGCAAGGAAAAAGAAGAACAGGAGCCACTTGAATGAGAGGAGCCCTGCCGCAGCACTTGCTCCGGCCACAAAGAGCAGGGAGTCCCCGGGCAGGAAGGTGGTGATAACGAGACCCGTCTCACAGGTGATGATGACCAGGAGAATGACATAGGTCCAGAACCCGTAGGTATCGATGAGCAGCGGGAAGTTCTGATCGATATGGATCAGGAACTCCAGAACCCCCGGCCACATTGCTCATACCATTCATGCCCACGCTATATCAATAATTCCCATATTTTCGTTTGGCTCCGAAGCGATGGTTTATAGCAGTTCCTGCTCAAATTATTGGTAATTCCCCTTCTCCGCGGGTGCATGGCATGCACGGCACGCAGGAGCCGTCTCCATGACTGCGGTGCCTGGAAGGATGAAAACGAGACCGGGAATTAGGAACCCATGCACGAATTTGCAATTGCCTACGATATATATGCGACCGCACGGCGTGCTGCCCTTGACCATCACGCCAGTCAGGTGAAAAAAGTCTGTGTTGATATCGGTGAAATGGCCATGGTGAACCCGGAGCAGGTCCGGTTCCTCTTTGAAACACTCATCGAGGATGATCCCCTGGT
>ENA-ORXD01002220-ORXD01002220.1-sediment-metagenome-genome-assembly--contig:-NODE-2220-length-13450-cov-4.282958_pt1 | contig 13450 bp, 11 predicted proteins | sample MGYA00237862_ERZ511471 | MGnify/ENA metagenome assembly ERZ511471 | reverse complement strand
TCAACGAGTGGTACGAGTACCGCGAGCAGGTCACCGACTTCGAGATCAAGCGCTACTTCTCGAAGCTCTAAGAAGACGGGACGGCATGGGCTGGGGCGGAGCGATGAGGCGGGCGGCGCGGGCACGGAAGTGCATCGCGCCCGCGCCGCCCGCCGGCTCCGCCCCGGCCGGCCGCACCCCGTCCCCGCCGAGCCGCCGCACATGACTGGGATCGCGGATCAGCTCGCCGACTGGATTCACGACCAGGTCGCCGAAGCCGGCGGCAGCGGCGTCGTCTTCGGCGTCTCCGGGGGCGTGGACTCGGCCGTCGTCGCCGGCCTCTGCGCGCGCGCCTTTCCGGACCGGTCACTGGGTGTCTTCATGCCCTGCCACAGCGATCCTCAAGACGCCGCGGACGGCGCTCTCGTGACCAAGCACTTCGGCATCGAGGCGCTCACCGTCGACCTCACCGCCACGTACGAACTGTTCCTGAAGACCCTCGCCGGCGCCGACCCCGGCATCGTCTCCAGCCGTCTGGCGCTCGCCAACCTCAAGCCGCGGCTGCGCATGACGACGCTCTACGCGCTCGCCAACGAGCGCGGCTTCTTTGTCGTCGGCAGCAGCAACCGCAGCGAGCTGACAGTGGGCTATTTCACCAAGCATGGCGACAGCGGGGTGGATCTGCAGCCGCTCGGCAGCTTGGTCAAGAACGAGATCTGCCAGCTCGCCCGTGTCCTCGGCGTGCCGGAGCCCATCATCGAGAAGCCGCCTTCGGCCGGGCTCTGGAGCGGCCAAACCGACGAGGCCGACATGGGCATCTCCTACAAGGAGCTGGACACCTACCTCGTCTCCGGCCTGGCCTCCGAGAAGGTCCGTCTCAAGGTCGACGCCATGCGCGCCGCCAGCGAGCACAAGCGAGCCCCGGCGCCGGTCGCCCCGCGCCCCGGCAAGCCGCTCCGCTCGTAGACCGCGAGCGGCGGCGCGGCTCCGTCGCGCCCCTTCCTCGCGGCCCCCTCCGGTCGCCCCGCCCCCACGGCGCAGGCCGCGTTTGGTAGACTCATACGCCCGTCTCAGACCGTAAGGAGAAGTGTGGCCATCGTCGTTCAGAAGTACGGCGGCACATCGGTTGCCGACGCGGCGCGCATCGGCAACGTGGCGCGGCGTATCGTGGCGACCTACGAGCAGGGCAACAGCGTCTGCGCCGTCGTTTCGGCCCGCGGCGATACAACAGACGAGCTCCTCGCGCTGGCCCACGAGATCACGCCCAACCCGCCGGAGCGCGAGATGGACATGCTCCTCTCGTCCGGCGAGCGCATCAGTTGTGCCCTGCTGGCCATGGCGATCGACCGCCTCGGTCGTGAGGCCGTCAGCTTCACGGGCTCGCAGGCCGGTATCGTCACCGACGCCGTACACACCAAGGCGCGCATCCTCGACATCAACCCCACGCGCGTCGAGGAGGCGATGGCGAACGGCAAGATCGTCCTCGTCGCGGGCTTCCAGGGCGTCAGCACGGAGCGCAACGTCACCACACTCGGCCGCGGAGGCTCAGACACGACCGCGGTGGCGATCGCCCACGCCCTGCACGCCGACGTCTGCGAGATCTACACGGACGTCGAGGGCGTCTACACGGCCAACCCGAGCCTCGTCGCCAAGGCGCGTAAGATCGAGCGCATCTCTTACGACGAGATGCTTGAGATGGCGGCCGCCGGGGCGCAAGTGCTCGCCGTGCGCGCCGTCGAGTACGCGCGCAAATACGACATCCCGTTGCACGTCCGCTCGAGCTTCTCTGATCGCGAAGGCACTTGGGTGAGAGAGGAAGACCCAACTATGGAGAGCCCCATCATCAGATCCGTCACCTACACCACCGACGAGGCGCGCGTCACCGTGCGTGGCCTGCCGGACAAACCCGGCGTCGCCGCGGAGGTGTTCGGCGCCCTGGCGGACGCCCACGTCAACGTGGACATGATCATTCAGAACTCCAGCGAGAGCGGCCTCACGGACATCTCCTGCACGATCCCGCAAGAGGATCGCGGCATCGCCGACCTCGCCCTGCGGAACATCGTCGAGAGGCTCGGCGCCAAGGGCTACGTGGCCGACGAGAATATCGCCAAGATCAGCGTCATCGGCATCGGCATGCGCACCAACCCCGGCGTGGCCGCAGCGATGTTCAAGACCTTCGCCGAGCTGGGCATCAACCTCGACATGATCAGCACGTCGCCCATCAAGATCTCTGCGGTCATCGACAAAGGCCGCGTCGACGAAGCCGTGCGCGTACTCCACGACCGCTTCGGTCTGGACGACGTCTGCATCGAGCACGCCAAAGCCGACCGCGGCTCCTTCTGATCATGAGCCGCCAGTATAGAGTCGCCATCGTGGGCGCCACCGGCGTCGTCGGCGGCACGGTGCGCGCCATCCTCGAGGAGCGCTCGTTCCCGGTAGGCGAGTTGCGTTTGCTCGCCAGCGCCCGTTCGGCCGGACGCCGGCTCACCTTCGCGGGGGCCGAGCACGAGGTGCTCGAGCTCGGCCCTCACTCGTTCGACGGCGTCGACATCGCCTTCTTCGCCGCCGGCGGCGACATCAGCCGCCGGTACGTCGCCGTCGCGGCGGCCGCCGGCGCCACCGTCGTCGACAAGTCGAGCGTCTATCGCATGCACCCCGAGATTCCGCTCGTCGTTCCCGAGGTCAACGCCACTCACCTCGAGGCGCACAAGGGCGTCATCGCGACCCCCAACTGCTCGACCATTCAGATGGTGGTCGCCCTGCGGCCGCTGCACGACGCGGCGGGCATCGAGCGCATCGTCGTGAGCACCTACCAGGCGGTCTCGGGTAGCGGGCAGGGCGGCATCGCCGCCCTCAACGAACAGGTTCGGGAGTGGGCCGCCGGCGATACCGTGCAGCCGCGCTTCTACCCTCACCAGATCGCCTTCAACGTCCTGCCGCACATCGACAGCTTCCTCCCGTCCGGGTCGACGAAGGAGGAACAGAAGATGGTCGACGAAACCGTCAAGATCTTCGCCGACCCCGGCATCAAGGTTACGGCCACCTGCGTGCGGGTGCCCGTGTACGGCGCCCACAGCGAGGCCGTCAACATCCAGACACGGCGCAAGCTGGACGCCGCCGAAGCCCGGGCGCTGCTCTCCGCCGCGCCGGGCGTCGAGGTCGTCGACGATCCCGCCGCGCTGCGCTACCCCATGCCGCTCATGGCCGAGGGTCGAGACCCGGTCTACGTCGGGCGCATCCGCGAGGACGTCACGGTCGCCAACGGTCTCGATCTCTGGATTGTTGCGGACAATCTGCGCAAGGGCGCGGCGCTCAATGCCGTGCAAATCGCCGAAGAGCTCGTGCGGCGCGACCTCCTGGGCCGCGGACAAGGCGAACTGGAGCTGTCATGAGCGATACAGACACACTCGCCCATTCCACCCCGGAGCTGCGCGAGGTCGTCATCATCGGCGGCGGCGCCGCCGGCCTCGCCGCCGGCATCTACTGCTCGCGGGCACGCATCGACACGCTGATTCTCGATCGAGCCATGGCCGGGGGCGTCATCGCCGTCACCGAGCTGGTCGAGAACTTCCCCGGGTTCCCCGGCGGAGTCTCCGGCTTCGACCTGTCGGATCGCATCAAGCGTCAGGCGCTCCAGTTTGGCGCCGAGGTCCGCGAGATCACCTCAGTGACCAGCCTGAAGCGCGAGCGCAACGACACGTACACGATCGAGACCGACCGCGGCCCGGTGCGCGCGCAATCCGTCATCCTCGCACCGGGGCGCGAGGCGCGGCGCAGCGGCATTCCCGGCGAAGACGAGTTCATCGGCCGCGGCGTGAGCTGGTGCGCCACGTGCGACGGCGCGCTCTACCGGGATCGCACCGTCGCCGTGATCGGCGGCGGCGACTCGGCCGTAGAGGAGGGCATCTTCCTCACCAGGTTCGCCGAGAAGGTCTACCTGGTGCACCGTCGCGACCGGCTCCGTGCCGCCGAGGTCGCGCAGGAGCGCGCCTTCTGCAACCCCAAGTTCGAGTTCGTCTGGGACTCAGTCCCCACGAGGATCTCCGGCGAGGGCGGCGTCGAGACGCTGGAGATCGAGAACGTGAAGACGCACGAGACCCGCACGCTGCCTGTAGAGGGTGTCTTCTTCTACATCGGCAACATCCCCAACACGGCGTTCCTCAAGAGCGTCGTGAACCTCGACCCGAACGGCTACATCCTCACCGACGCCCAGCTCTGCACCAATCTGCCGGGTGTGTTCGCCGCCGGCGACGCGCGCGTCAATGAGCTCAAGCAACTCGCGACCGCCATCGGCGAAGGGGCTCTCGCCGCCATGTATGCGGAGCGCTACCTGGACGCGCTCTCGTGCGCGCTTCCCGCCACCCCCACCAACACGGCCGCCGGCGCGGCCCCCAGCGACGCAGCGCAACGCTGACAGGAGGACCACGTGGACGCTGTCAATCAAGACACCTTCGAGGCCGACGTTATCGCCGTGCCCGGAAAAGTGCTTGTGGACTTCTGGGCCGAGTGGTGCGGCCCGTGCCGCATGATCGGCCCCGTGCTTGAGGAGCTCTCGGGCGACTACCCGAACGTCAAGTTCGTGAAGCTCAACGTCGATGAGTCGCCGGCGGTGGCGCAACAGTTCAGCGTGATGAACATCCCGACCATCCTCGCCTTCGAGGGTGGCGAAGTGAAGCATCGGGTGGTCGGCGCCATGGCCAAGGCCAAGCTCGTGGAGGAGCTGGGCGCTTTTCTCGGCTAAGGCCGCTCGAACAACAGACCGCAGACGTCGTAGCTGAAGGACACGGCGCCGTCGCAGAAGGCGACGTCGAGCGCCACTTGGACATCCAGCGGCAGCGCCCGAAAGCGCTCGCCGACGAGCGACGCTTGAGCCGGGCTCGCGCCGGCCGTCTGCACCCAGTAGTCGAGGTCCACTGAGGGTCGCGCCGCCTCGCGGCGGCGCAGGCGGAGCCCAGACGCCTCCGCCGGCGCGATCAGCTCCTCGACGCGCACGTACTGCTTGTGAGCCGGTTCACGCAGGCGCGCGAGCTCGTTGAAGGCGTCTGCCGTCACATCGCCGACCACCGGCTCGACCACGACTACTCGTCCGCCGGGCTGCGTCACCCGGCACAGCTCCGCCAGCGCCGCCTGAGGGTTGGGCGATGTGTTCAGCGCCTGGCAGGCGAGCACGAGAGAGAATGCGCGATCGTGATACGGAAGCGCCAGGAGGTCGGCGAGCGCGAACTCCACGTTGTCGATGCCCACCTCGGCGACGAGCCGTTGGCCCTCCTCGAGCACCTCGGCCCGATCGGCGATCGCCACGATCCAGTCGACCGAGGGCGCCACGGCAAGAGCCGCGAGACTCGGGAAGATCGCCACGTCGAGGACGATGTCGTCCGGGGTCGGAGCCGCGAGCGCCAGCAGAAGGTCGAGCACATTGTCACGCGCCCCGTCCAAGCACCCTCCCCTCATCGCCGTGTGAGTCTCGTTCGCGTGCGCAGGCGCTTCCCCTGCTCTACCACTTCTACCTCGGCACTCCGGCTGGAGAACTCAAGGCGGAAACGCGCGCCGCCGGCACGACAGCCGGCGGCGCCCGATCACCGCGACGCGGCGCCGAAACGGCGCACGCGCACTCAGCGGCTCGCCGGCCGGCTCCGCGACAGACCGATCTCGACCTCCGCCCCCTCGATGCGCGCCGTCTCGCGGTGCTCGCCGCGAGCATCGCCAACGACGAACTCGGTGGCCAAAGTCTCGGCCGCGATCGTCTCGCGATGGCGCTCGACGAGGGCGCTCAGATCGGCGGGGACGCGTAGCGTGAGCGCCACCGTGTCTTCAATGCGCAGGGCGGCGTTCTTGCGGGCAAGCTGGATGGCGTGCACGAGCTCGCGCGCCACGCCCTCCTCGCGTAGGGCATCGTCGATCACCGTGCGCAACGCGACGGTACGACCGGCCTCGGCTTCGACCTGGTAGCCTTCCGGGGAGCCTGTCTCGACGAGGACCTCATCCGCGCTCAAGACGGTCGCCTCGCCGTCGGTCGGCACGGCGACCGTCCCGTCCTCCCTCAGCGCGGCGACCAGCGCCGACGCATCGGCGGCGCGCAACGCGGCCTGCAGAGGGCCGAGCTGCTTGCCGAGCCTCGGCCCAAGCAACTTCAAGTTGGGCTTGACCGTATAGCCGACCACCTCGCTCTGGTCGGCCGCCAAACGTAGGTCCTTCACGTTGAGCTCGTCGACGACGACCTCACGCAGCGCCTCCAGCGCGCCGCGTTCGTCGTCGGGAACGGCCACCACAACCTCGGCCAGCGGCTGGCGCGTCTTCACGGCGGCGGCGTTGCGCGCCGCCCGGCCGAGCTCGACGACCCGCCGCGCGACGTCCATGTCGTGCGCCAACGCGGCGTCCATCGCCGCCTGCTCAACCGCCGGCCAGGCGCAGAGGTGCACGCTCTCGGGCGCCTCGCCGTCCGCGGAGCGCACGAGGTTCTGATACAGCTCCTCGGCGACGAACGGGGCGAACGGCGCCATCAGCTTGGCCACGGTCACCAGCGCCTCGTGGAGCGTTTGATAGGCGGCGAGCTTGTCGGTGTCGCTGTCACTCTTCCAGAAGCGACGCCGGCTGCGCCGTACGTACCAGTTGCTGAGGTCGTCGACGAACTGCTGAATGGCGCGCGAGGTGCTGGTGGCGTCGTAGTCTTCAAGACCGTCGGTCACGACCTGCACGACGCGGTTGAGCTCGCCGATGACCCAGCGGTCGAGCAGCGGCCGTTCGGCCAGGGGCACGCGTGGCTGCCGCGGGTCGAAGCCGTCGATGTTCGCGTACACGGTGAAGAAGCTGTACGTATTCCATAGCGTGAGGATGAACTTACGTACCACCTCGTCGACCATCTCGACGCCAAAACGCCGCGGGCTCCAGGGGTTCTGGCTGGCGAACAGGAACCAGCGAAGTGCGTCCGCGCCCTGATGGTTGAGGATTTCCTCGGGCTGGATGACGTTGCCGCGGCTCTTACTCATCTTCTGCCCGTCGGCGTCCAGGATATGGCCGAGGCAGAGCACTCGCTTGTACGAGCTGATGCCCTCGACGAGGGTCGAAACGGCGATCAGGCTGTAGAACCAGCCGCGCGTTTGATCGATCGCCTCGACGATGAAGTCCGCCGGGAACCGCTGGGCGAAGTCGTCGGCGTGCTCAAACGGGTAATGCCACTGGGCGAACGGCATAGATCCCGAGTCGAACCACGCATCGATGACTTCCTGCACGCGACGCATCTCGGCGCCACACTCGGGACACGCGAGCACAACGTCGTCCACGTAGGGCCGATGCAACTCGAGGTCATCCGGCACCGGCCCGAGCGCCATGGCACGCAGTTCCGCCACGCTGCCGATGCAGTGCGTGTGCCCCTCGGGGCAGCGCCAAATGGGCAGCGGGGTGCCCCAGTACCGGTCACGACTCAGAGCCCAGTCCACGTTGTTGGCCAGCCACTCTCCGAAACGTCCGCGCTTGATGTGATCCGGATACCAGATGACCTCATCGTTGGCCTTGAGGAGCTGTTCCTTGATCGCCGTGGTGCGCACGTACCAGGTCGCCTTGGCGTAGTACAGCAGCGGCGTGTCGCAACGCCAGCAGAAGGGGTAGCTGTGTTCGTAGGCCTCAACGCCGAGCATGAGACCACGCTCCTTGAGCTCGGCGATAATGGCGGGGTCCGCGTCCTTGACGAAGACGCCCGCCCACGGCGTCACCTCGTCGATGAACTTGCCTTCCGTGTTGACGGCGTTGATCACCGGCAAGTCGTTCTCGCGGCCAACCCTCATGTCGTCCTCACCGAAAGCCGGCGCCATATGCACGATGCCCGTACCGTCGGTGGTCGTCACGAAGTCGCCGGCGACCACGAAATGGGCTCGCTTCTCAGGCGTGAGGTAGGTGTACGGCGGCTCGTACTCGAGCCCGAGCAGCTCACTTCCCAGCAGCTCGCACTCGATCACCGCCTCCTTACCCAGCACCTTCTCGCGGAGGTCGCGGGCCACGATGAAGCGTTCGCCGCGACTCGCGGCAAGCACATAGACCACATCCGGATGGACAGCGGCGGCGACGTTGCTGATGAGCGTCCAGGGCGTCGTCGTCCAAACGGCCAGAGAGACGGCGGAGCCTGCGCTCAGCCCGAGCGCGGCCACGGCGCTTGGTCTCAGGCGAAAGCGCACGTAGACGGAGTTCTCGGTGACGTCGTGGTAGCCCTGAGCAACCTCGTGACTGCTGATCGCCGTGCCGCAACGCGGGCAGTACGGCACGACCTTGTGCCCTTGGTAGAGCAGGCCCTTGTCCCAGATCTGGCGCAGGATCCACCAGACCGTCTCGATGTAGTCGTTCGTGTACGTGTAGTAAGCGTCGCCGAGGTCGATCCAGAAGCCGATGCGCTCCGTGAAGACGTCCCACTCCGCGAGATACTCGGTCACGCTCTCCCTGCAAAGGCGGTTGAACTCGGCGATGCCGAACTCCTCAATCTGCTTCTTGCCGTCGATGCCCAGCCTGCGCTCGACCTCGAGCTCTACAGGCAGGCCGTGCGTATCCCAGCCGGCCTTGCGGGGCACCCGATAGCCGCGCATCGTCTTGTAGCGGAGGTAGATGTCCTTGAAGACGCGCGAGAGCACGTGGTGAGAGCCCGGACGCCCGTTCGCCGTCGGCGGCCCCTCATAGAAGATGAAGGTGGGGGCGTCCGCCTGCCCGACGAGGCTCTTCTCGAAGATGCGATGCTCCTTCCAGAACGAAAGGACGCGCGCGTCGAGGGCGGGCAGATCGACGCGCGCCGACACCTCGCTGAACAGGGCACGGTTGTCGCTCACCTGGCTCGCTTTCCTCGCCTGTGATAGGGAGCGCGATTCTACCAGACCGCACCCTGAGCTAGACTGCCTGCGTGCGCCCCACAGCAGCGACAACCACCGTCCGGCGCGATGCGCGGCGAATCCTGGCGCTCCTCGACTACGACGGTACGTTGACGACGGAGGAGTGCATGGAGGTCGTGCTGCAACGGTTCGTCGGAGACACCTGGCGACCGTTCGAAGATGCCGTTCGCGCCGGCCGTCTCAGCCACGCCGAGTGCCTACGATTGCAGGTGGGTCTCGTGCGGGCGCCGGCGGCGGAGTTCCTCGGCGCCCTGGCCGCCGAGGCGCGGCCGGTGCCGGGGCTCGCCGCCTTCTTGCGTGAGCTCGCACGCCGCGGCGGCGAGGCGGCCATCGTCAGCGCCGGCTTCCGCGAGGCGATCGAGTCGGTCTGGCGTCGCGAGGCACTGCCGCCCGTCGAGGTCTTCGCCAGCGAACTCGTTGCTCACGCCGGCGGCCAGAGCGGGACTTTGGCGATCGCCTTCAGCGCGGCGCTCGGCGACTGCCCGCGCTGCGGACCCGGGAACTGCAAGGCGGCGGTCCTGCGCGCTCTGCGCCGCCCCGGCGACCTCGTCCTCGCCTTTGGCGACGGCGCCGCCGACCTATGCATGGCACGAGCCGCCGACCTCACCTTCGCCCGCGGCTATCTCGCCCGGCGCTGCCGAGAGGAAGGTCTTGCGTGGCGCCCGTTGCCGGACTTCACCGGCGTCTGGGACGAGGTCGACGCATGGCTCGCCGGTCGCATATCATGACGGCGGCCACACGGCCGCGGCTTGGGCCTTGCGCAGGCAGCGCCCGCCTCTCCTCGCGATCTGGACCACAGTGAGACGACGCCTTAAGCGCAGCGGCAAGCAATTCGTGAAGTTCGCCATCGTCGGTGGTCTCGGCACCCTCGTCAACCTGGCCGTCCTGCGCCTCATCCTCCTCGCCTGGGAGCTCACCGCGCAGACGACGCCGTTGTCCGTGGAGATCCTCGCCAGCGCCCTCGCCTTCCTGGTCGCGGTCGTCAACAACTTCCTCCTCAACCGTTGGTGGACCTTCCGATCCACCGGACCGGCGCACCTCGAGTTCGGCAAGTTCCTGACCGTGAGCCTCGCCGGGCTCGGCCTGAACACGGTCGCGTTTTCCTTCTTTCGCGCGCACCTCGAGCTGCACGTCATGTTGAGCCAGTTGTTGGCGATCGGCTGCGTGCTGCCGTTCAACTTCCTGCTCAACAAATTCTGGAGCTTTCGGCACGCGTGACCTCCTCGTCACCTCACGGCGATCGCGGCCGCCCGAGCGCCGCTCTCGCGATTCTGCTTAGCGTCAGCCTCACGTTCTTCGTGCTCGTCGCCCTGTTTCCCAATCTCTGGTACGGGCTCCACGACATCAGCGACATCCCCCTCTACCACTCGTACGCGGAACGACTCGCTGCGGGAGAGATCCCCTTCACGGACGACTTCGCGATCGAGTATCCGCCCCTCGCCGTCCCAATCCTCCAGCTTCCCGGCCACACCGACGACGTCAACGCCTACATCACTTGGTTCACGATCGCGATGGGCGTGCTCACGATGGCGGCCGCGGCGCTCACGGCCTACGCGGGCTGCCGCGTCTGGCCGCGAGGCGGCGCCGCCTACAACTCCGCCGTCCTGTTCCCGATCGGCGTCGCCCTCACCGGCGCAATCATCGTCAACCGCTACGACGTGGCGGTGGCCCTCGTCCTCGCGGCCTTCCTTCTCTGCCTTGTGCGGCGCTGGTTCACGCTCGCCGCCCTCGTCCTCGGCGTCGGCTTCGCGCTCAAGTTCACGCCGCTGGCCATCCTGCCGCTTGTCCTCATCATGGCCGGGCCGCCGCGACGCTGGCTCTGGCCAATCGCCGCCTTCAGTGCCGCCGCCGTCGTTCCCTTCGTGCGCTACGTGCTCAACGACCCCGGCGGCATCTGGTACGTGTTCCGCTATCACCTGGAGCGGCCGCTGCAGATTGAGAGCGTCTTGGGAACGCCGATGCTGCTCGCCCAGCTACTGGGTGCGAATTGGGTCACCGTGGGCTTCAGTCACGGGTCCCACAGCCTGTCGGCGCCGGGCGCCCACCTCGCCGCCTCGGCCTCCGGCGGCCTCACACTGCTGGCGGTCGCCGCCGCCTACGGGCTCGTGTGGCGGCGGCGGGAGAGCATCCGCCACGCGCCCGCCGAGCAGGTGCTGGCGGTGCTCGCGCTCGTAGTGGCGCTGATGGCCTTCAGCAAAGTGCTCTCGCCCCAGTACGTCGTCTGGATCCTGCCGGCGTGGGCAATCGTGGCCGCCTCCGACTACGTCCTCGGCCTCCTCGGCGGACTGCTGCTGCTGCTCACGCAGATCGAGTTCCCCAGCATGTACTGGAGCCTGCTTCAGCTGGAAAACGGGTCGCTGGCCGTCGTCGTCCTCCGCAACGTCGTCCTGCTCATCTTCCTGGCCGCGTGCTTGTGGCGACTGGCGCGGCTGCCGAACCAGGCGCGACCGGCCAGACTCGCCGCGGAGCGGCGCACGACCTGACAAGTACCAAGGGCCGCCGGCGAGGGCACGCGCCGGAACGACGAGCTCCGCGGCGCGCAGACAGGCGAGCGGGCGCAGTGCCCCGCGCCTCCGAAAGCCTGCGGAAACGCCCGCGGCCTACTCGTAGTAGTGCCGGTACTCGATCTCCTCGCCGACCACGACGACGCCGAGCGTGCGGCTCGGAAGCGCGTCGAGGAGCTCGCGGCCGTCCGCCAGGGCGGGCTTGCGCACTTTCTCAACGTTCACGACGACGACGATGCCGTCGGTGTGAGCTGAGAGCGCCGCCGCGTCACCCACAGACAGCACTGGAGGCGCGTCGATGAGGATGTAGTCGGCCTTCAGATCCCTGATCCTCCGCATCGCCTCGCCCATCTTGCGGGAGGCCACGACCTCTCCGGGGTCGGGCGGCAACGGCCCGGACGTGAGCACCTGTATGGAGACGCCCTGCGGCGACGAGCCGGAAGGAACTGGCTGAACACCCTTGGCCGGGCCGCCGGCCGGCGACGGACGAGCGCCGGTCTTCGTGTCGCTGGTCAGGACGAATGACTGCAGCACGTTCGGGAGCTGCACACTGCCGCGCACGAGCGAGCTGAGCCCGAGACTGTTGGAGAGCGCGAACACACGGTGCACTCTCGGGGCGCGCAGGTCCGCGTCCACCACAACGACATCCTTGCCGGCACGCGCCATGGCGATGGCGAGGTTGCAGACGGTCGTCGTCTTTCCTTCGCCCTTGAGGCAGCTCGTGAAGAGGAGCATACGCACGTCCCCGTCCACGTTCGCCCATTCGAGGTTGCTTCGCGCCATGCGCAGCGCCTCACTCACAGGGCTGTCGGGAGCGCTCAGTGTCGGCAGGTCGCCCGATGCGGCAACCTCGCGGCTCTTGGGAATGCGCCCGAGAATCGGCGCCTCCATCGCCTGCGCCACATCACGGTGGCCGTGCAGCTTGTTGTCCATGCGGCTCAGCCCGAACACGAACACCACGCCGATCGCCAATCCGCCGATAAGGCCCAACGCCGTGGATCGTATGGGCTGAGGCGCCACGGGATCGTCCGAGGGCTCGGCGGGAACGACGACCACAAAATCGCCGGTCGAGGTCGCCTCGGCGACCTTCAGGTTGCGCAGTTGCTGCTTCAGGATCGCGTAGTCCGCGGTGAGTTTGCTCTGGGGGGTCAGGTAGAGCTCGAGCTGGTCCAACACGACCTTCTGCGCGGCCCTGTAGCGCTTCTGCTGATTTTCCCGCCGCTGCGCGATGACGGCCGCCGCGTACGCGTTCGCGATGGCCGCGGCGGCCTTCGGTTCTGTCGTCTCCGCGGTGATCTCCGCCATATTGGGGAACGTCGCGTTCGACGTACTGACCGCAGGAATGACGACGTCCGCCGTCACCGTGTAGTCGAGCGCGGCGGCACTCTTGTCGAAGCTCTCCTCCGCGAGAGCGCGCAGCGTGGGGTCCTGGAGAACCGTGCCGACGCTCTGCAGCTGAATCGCCATGAAGTCGGTGTTGACGGATGAGGAACCAGAGCTCGGGTCGGAGATGTCGGTGGGTGGCTCGTACATAAGCCGCGCGGAGGCCGCGTACATCCGCGTCTGCCTGTTCGTGTAGAAGAAGGCAGTCGCTGCGCACACGACCATGATCAGCAGCACGATCCAGAGTTTCCCCCAGATGGCGCGCAGGCTCCGCGATACCGATCTGCCTCGAAGACCATCGCGCTTCGCCACAACCACCCCCACCGGCCTCGGGCCGTTCGCTCCGATTAGACGTTCGCCCTCCCCGAGATAAGACCCGGCGCAAAGCGTGACGACCATTGTATTCCACCGACGCGAGGGAACGCGCGATCGTGCCCCCAGTGCCGTCGTCTCACCGGAGAACGACGCCGCCCGTCAGCGTACCTTCACCCCATCCACGTACAGCCCCTTCAGGGTGACGCCGCCGTTGACCTGCCAGGCGACCTTGGTGCCGTAGGCGAGTTGGGTCCGCAGGTTGTCCAGACCGATGACGCCGATGGGCTCGCCCTCCCAGCCGATGGTGAAGCCGGTGCCGCCGTGAATGGGCTGCGTGACCCTGGCCGTGCAGTCGCGGAAGGTGGTCTCGCCGGCGCCCTCGAGGGGCGCCTGGAAGTTGGT